>Ga0247821_10001098_pt1 | contig 14988 bp, 12 predicted proteins | sample 13C_Glycerol_Day_FD_192481 | JGI IMG/M metagenome (GOLD analysis project Ga0247821, IMG submission 192481) | Soil microbial communities from agricultural site in Penn Yan, New York, United States - 13C_Glycerol_Day14 | ecosystem: Environmental > Terrestrial > Soil > Agricultural land | place... | reverse complement strand
ACCTCTCGTCCACCACGACGACGAGGGTGAGCACCCGGCTGAGGGCCATGGCGCCGACGTCCTGGCGCAGCCGCACGAGCTTCTTGCTGACCGCGACGGTCGTGGTGCTGGGCAGGTCGACGATCACGGCATCCTCCAGACTCGGCCGTCGCGGCGCATCATCTCGTCCGCGCCGGCGGGACCCCACCCGCCGGCGGGGTAGGGCTCGGGCCGGCCGTGGCGCTCCCAGAACCGCTCGACGGGGTCGAGGATCTTCCAGGACAGCTCCACCTCCTCGTGGCGGGGGAAGAGCGGGGGGTCGCCGAGGAGGACGTCGAGGATGAGCCGTTCGTAGGCCTCGGGGCTGGACTCGGTGAAGGCCCGCCCGTATCCGAAGTCCATCGACACGTCGCGCACCTCCATCTGAGCCCCGGGGACCTTGGCGCCGAAACGCATCGTGATGCCCTCGTCGGGCTGGACCCGGATGACGATGGCGTTCTGGCCGAGCTCCTCCGTCGCGGTGTCCTCGAAGGGCAGGTGTGGAGCGCGCTTGAACACGACAGCGATCTCCGTCACCCGCTTCCCGAGGCGCTTGCCGGTCCGCAGGTAGAAGGGGACGCCCGCCCAGCGGCGGGTGTCGATCTCGAGCTTCAGCGCGGCATACGTCTCGGTGGTGGACTCCGCGGCGATGCCGTCCTCGTCGAGGTAGCCGATGACCTGCTCCCCGCCCTGCCACCCAGCGGCGTACTGGCCGCGGGCCGTCGCCTTCGACAGGTCGTGGGGGAGGCGCACGGCTGAGAGGACCTTCTCCTTCTCGGCGCGCAGGTGTTCGGCGTCGAAGGAGACCGGTTCCTCCATGGCGGTCAGCGCCAGAAGCTGCAGCAGGTGGTTCTGGATCACGTCGCGGGCCGCGCCGATGCCGTCGTAGTAGCCGGCCCGCCCCGCGATGCCGATGTCCTCGGCCATCGTGATCTGGACGTGGTCGACGTAGTTGGCGTTCCAGACCGGCTCGTACAGCTGGTTCGCGAAGCGCAGAGCGAGGAGGTTCTGGACCGTCTCCTTGCCGAGGTAGTGGTCGATGCGGAACACCGAGTCCGGGGGGAACACACCCTCCACGATGTCGTTGAGCTCACGCGCGCTGTCGAGGTCGTGCCCGAACGGCTTCTCGATGACGACCCGGCGCCAGCTCTTGCCGTCGCCGGAGCGGGTCAGGCCGCACCGCTCGAGCTGCTCGCACACGGTGGAGAAGAACGCCGGCGGGATCGAGAGGTAGAACGCCTGGTTGCCCCCGGTGCCGCGCTCGGCCTCGAGGTTGTGGACCGTCTCGGCCAGCAGGTCGAACGCCGCCGGGTCGTCGAAGACTCCGGGCACGAACCGGAAGCCCTCGGAGAGGTTGCGCCACACGTCCTCGCGAAACGGTGTGCGGGCGTGCTGCTTGACGGCCTCGTAGACGACCTTGCCGAAGTCCTGGTCCGCCCAGTCCCGCCGCGCGAAGCCGACGAGCGAGAAGCCCGGCGGCAGCAGGCCGCGGTTGGCCAGGTCGTAGATGGCGGGCATCAGCTTCTTGCGGGCCAGGTCTCCGGTGACCCCGAACAGCACCAGACCACAGGGGCCGGCGATGCGGGGGAGGCGCTTGTCGCGCGGGTCCCGGAGCGGGTTGGTGGCCTGGGTCACCCGGGTCGGAGTCATGCAGTGCTCTCTGTCGATGTCTGCGGGGCGGAGAGGGCCGCGGCGACCTGGGCCAGACCCGAGTCGTGGTCGGTCAGGTGGAGCTGCAGCACCGGTCGGCCGTGCTCGGCGAGGACCTGCGCGTCCCCAGCGGCCTGCGCGGCGATGAACTGCCCGAAGGTGAACTCACGCCCCGGGATCAGGAGGTCCTGGCGCGGCGCCGACGTGATCTGGACGTACACACCGCTGGCAGGGCCCCCCTTGTGGAACTGGCCGGTGGAGTGCAGGAAGCGTGGGCCCCAGCCAAACGTCACGGGACGCCCCGTGTGCCGCGCCAGCTGCGGGCGCGTCATGGCCAGGTCCGCGTCGGCGAGCCGGTCGAGGTAGGCCATGACGGCGACGTAGCCGTTCTTCGCGTCGAGCTGGCCGACGAGCGCGCCGATCGCCCCGCCCAGGGTCGTGGCGCCGCCCAGCCAGTCGCCGCCCAGTGCACGGACCTCGACCGCCCCGTCGGTGAGCGCGGGGGGCTCACCTGCCGCGTCGGCGGCGTCGAGCAGGCCGCGGGCGGCATTCTTGGCACTCTCGACATCGGGCTGGTCGAACGGGTTGATGCCCAGGAGCCGCCCGGCCACCGCAGTCGCCGCCTCCCAGAGGAGCAGCTGGGCACCGAGCGGGCCGCTCACGTCGACGTCCGAGAGGTCGGGGTGGACCAGGCCGTCAGCACTGCCCGGCCCGAAGCCTTCCTCCCCGTCGTCCTCGCCCGTCAGGCGCACGAGCGTGAAGTCGGGGGCCGGGTCGCTGGCCTCGGGGTCGGAGGAGGACCCGACGACGACCGGCAGCAGGCCGGTGCCCTGCTTGCCCGTGCTCTCCGCGATGAGCTGCTCGGCCCAGTCGGGTAGGCCCACGATCCCGGACCCCGCGTCGAGCAGGATGAGCTTGTCGCGCAACGGTTCCGTGCCGGCCATGGCCGCGCCGAGCCGCAGGGCGGGGTTCGCCTCGTCGTCCTCCGCGAGCACGTCCGCAACCGCCTCGGCGTCGTCGAGCAGCCGCTCGATGTCAGCACCCGCGAGGCCGGAGGGCACCAGCCCGAAGGCGGTCAGTGCCGAGTAGCGGCCGCCGACGTTCGGGTCGGCGTTGACGACGCGGTAGCCGGCCGAGCGGGACTCCGCGTCGAGCGGGCTTCCCGGATCGGTGACGACCACGATGCGCGAGGCCGGGTCGATCCCCGCGTCGGAGAAAGCAGCCTGGAAGGCGCGACGCTGCGAGTCGGTCTCCAGGGTCGATCCGGACTTGCTGGAGACCACGACGACCGTGCGGTCGAGGTCTACGAGCGACGAGCGGACCATGTCCGGGTCGGAGGAGTCGAGGACGACGAGGTCCACGCCTGCCGTCGCGCAGATGACCTCCGGCGCGAGGGACGAGCCGCCCATGCCGCACAGGACCACCCGGTCCACGCCCTCTGCGCGGAACTGCTCCCGCAGCGCCGCCACCTCACCGACCAGGGGTCGCGAGGAGCGGGGGAGACCGACCCAGGCGAGGCGGACTGATGCCTCCGGCTCGGCCTCCGGACCCCACAGCGTGGCGTCCTTGCCGAACAGCCTGCTGGCGAAGCGCTCGGCAACGAGACCGGGGACGCTGGCGGCGATGGCGTCGGCGGCTGGGCCCGAGGCGACGACCCCGAGGGCGCTCACGCGCTGACCCTGTCGAGTTCGGCGCGGACGCCCTGCAGCAGCTCCTCCCACGACGCCTTGAACTTGTCCACGCCCTCGCGCTCGAGCTGGGCGGTGACGTCGGCGTACGAGATGCCGAGGCGCTCCAGCGCATCGAGGACGTCGCCCGCCTCACCGTAGTTCGGCGTGACCGTGTCGCCCCGGATCTCGCCGTGGTCCACGACCGCGTCGAGGGTCTTCTCCGGCATCGTGTTGACCGTGTTGGGCGCGACGAGCTCCGTGACGTACATCGTGTCCGGGTACTCGGGGTTCTTCACCCCGGTCGAGGCCCACAGCGGACGCTGCACGTGCGCCCCGTCGTCGGCGAGGTTCTGCCACCGCGGTGTGGAGAACACCTCTTCGTACGCCTGGTAGGCCAGGCGCGCATTGGCGATCCCGGCCTGGCCCTTGAGGGCGGTGGCCTCTTCCGTGCCGAGGGCGTCGAGACGCTTGTCGACCTCGGAGTCCACGCGCGAGACGAAGAAGGAGGCGACCGAGTCGATCTCGTTCAGGTCGAGCCCCGCCTCGCGTGCCTGCTCGAGGCCCGTGAGGAAGGCGTTCATGACACCGCGGTAGCGGTCGAGCGAGAAGATCAGCGTCACGTTGACGCTGATGCCCTCGGCCAGCACCTGGGAGATGGCCGGGAGGCCCTCGACGGTGGCGGGGATCTTGATGAAGACGTTGGGGCGGTCGACGCTTGTCCACAGTGCCTTCGCCTGCTCGACGGTCTTGGCAGTGTCGTGGGCGAGCCGTGGGTCGACCTCGATCGAGACGCGTCCATCGACTCCCTCGGTCGACTCGTAGACGGGGCGCAGGATGTCGCAGGCGTTCCGGACGTCCTCGGTGGTCATCTCGAAGACGGTCTCGTCAACGGTCCTGCCCTCGCCGGCCAGCCGGGCAGCCTGCTCGTCGTACGCGTCGCCCTCGGCCAGGGCGAGCTGGAAGATCGACGGGTTGGTCGTGACGCCCACGATGCCCTTGGTGTCGATGAGCTCCTGCAGGTTGCCGCTCTGGATCCGCTGGCGGGAGAGGTCGTCGAGCCAGACCGAGACGCCGTTCTCGGACAGGGCCTTCAGTGCTGCGTTGTCAGTCATGTCAGTTTCCCTTCGCTGCCTTGATGGACCGCTTCGCGGCGGTCACGACTGCCTGGGTGGTGAAGCCGAACTCCTTGAACAGGGTCTTGAAGTCGGCCGAGGCGCCGTAGTGGTCGATGCCGATGACCTCTCCGGCGTCGCCGACGACCTCGCGCCAGCCCTGGGTCGCGCCGGCCTCGATGCTGACGCGGGCGCGCACTGCCTTGGGCAGCACCTTCTCCCGGTAGGCCGGGCCCTGCGCCGCGAACCATTCGCGGCAGGGCATGGACACGACGCGCGTGGCGATGCCCTGCTTCTCGAGCGTCTCGCGCGCCTCGACGGCCAGCTGCACCTCGGACCCCGTGGCGACCAGGATCACGTCCGGGGTGGGTGAGGACGCCTCGGCCATGATGTAGCCGCCCCTGGCGACGTTCGAGGCCTTGGCGAAGACCTTGCGGTCGTACACCGGCACGGCCTGGCGGGTCAGGGCGAGCGCGGCGGGGCGGTCCCGGTGGCGGAGCAGCGCCGCCCAGGCGGCCGCCGTCTCGTTGGCGTCGGCCGGCCGGATCACGTCGAGACCCGGGATTGCGCGCAGCGCCGCGAGGTGCTCGACCGGCTGGTGCGTCGGGCCGTCCTCCCCGAGGCCGATGGAGTCATGGGTCCACACGAAGGTCACGGGCAGCTGCTGGATCGCCGCGAGCCGCACCGCGGGGCGCATGTAGTCGGAGAACACCAGGAAGGTGCCGCCGTACGGCCGCGTCAGGCGCTCGAGCGCGATCCCGTTGAGGATCATGCCCATGCCGTGCTCGCGGACCCCGAAGTGGAGGGTGCGTCCGTAGGGGCCGCCCTTCCACTCGCGGGTCTGCTTGCCGCTGGGGATGAAGGACTCCGCGCCCTCCATGGTGGTGTTGTTCGACTCCGCGAGGTCGGCCGAACCGCCCCACAGCTCGGGCATCACGTCGGCGATGGCGGCGAGCACCTTGCCCGAGGCGGCACGCGTCGCCAGCCCCTTCTCGCTGTCGGCCGGGAAGACCGGCAGGGCCTTGTCGAGGCCCTGCGGCAGCTCGCCGGCAACGAGGCGGTCGAGCAGCTCGGCACGGTCGGGGTTGGCCTTGCGCCACGCGGCATACGTCTTGTCCCATGCCTTGTGGGCGGCCTTGCCGCGTGCCTTCGCCTTGCGGGTGTGCGAGAGCACCGCACGGTCGACCTCGAAGGTCTTCTTGGGGTTGAACCCGAGCAGCTCCTTCGTGGCGGCTACCTCGCCGTCGCCGAGCGCCGAGCCGTGGGACTTGCCGGTGTCCTGCTTGGTCGGGGCCGGCCAGGCGATGATCGTGTGCAGCACGACGAGCGTGGGTCTGGTGCTCTTCTTGCTCTTCTCGAGGGCCGCGAGCAGGGCGTCGACGTCCTCGACGTAGGTCTCGCCATTGCCGTCGCGGCGCCAGTCCACGTCGACGACCTCCCAGCCGTAGGCCTCGAACCGCTTGCCGACGTCCTCGGAGAGGGAGATGTCGGTGTCGTCCTCGATGGAGATCTGGTTCGCGTCATAGATGACGGTGAGGTTGCCGAGCTCCTGGTGCCCCGCGAGCGAGCAGGCCTCGTGCGAGACGCCCTCCATCATGTCGCCGTCGGACGCGAGCACCCAGACGTGGTGGTCGAACGGGCTCTCGCCGCGCGTGGCGTCCGGGTCGAGCAGACCGCGCTGACGGCGCTGGGCGAAGGCCATGCCGACCGCGGAGGCCAGGCCCGAGCCGAGGGGTCCGGTCGTGATCTCCACGCCGTCGGTGTGGTGCACCTCGGGGTGTCCGGGGGTGAGGGAACCCCAGGTGCGCAGGGACTTCAGGTCGTCGAGCTCGAGGCCGTACCCGGACAGGAAGAGCTGGATGTACTGCGTGAGGCTGGAGTGCCCGCAGGAGAGCACGAAGCGGTCGCGGCCCAGCCAGTGCGGGTCGGCCGGGTCGTGGGTCATCACCTGCTGGTAGAGCAGGTAGGCCGCCGGGGCCAGGCTCATGGCCGTGCCGGGGTGCCCATTGCCGACCTGCTGCACGGCGTCGGCGGCGAGCACCCGGACGGTGTCGACGGCGCGCACGTCGAGGTCCGACCAGCCCGCGTGGTTCGCGACCGGCATCGGCAGGGAGGAGGAGCGTTCCCGGGATCGTGCGGACGTGGCGGTGCGTGTGGTGGTCACGGGTACATGTCTCCTTCGAGAGCGGCACGACGACGTGACGAGCCTAGTGCGGGACGTGACCTGCGTCGCACGCAGTCCCGTCCACCGGGCACCCCTGGCCGCGGGATAGACTGACGCGCGATTCCCGCCCTCCCGCACTCCCGCAAAGGACGCTGTGACCGCTCTCGATCCGACTGCCCGGATCTCCGCGTCCCCAGCCACGGGCTGGCGTCGCACGGTCGGCGCCTACGTCGCGCTCACCAAGCCGCGCATCATCGAGCTCCTGCTGGTGACCACGGTGCCGGTCATGTTCCTGGCCCAGCGCGGCATACCGCCGCTGTGGGACATCGTCGCCACCCTCGTCGGCGGCACCCTGAGCGCCGGCGCGGCAAACACGTTCAACTGCGTGTACGACCGGGACATCGACGCGGAGATGCACCGCACGAGCAACCGGCCGATGGTCACCGGCGAGATCACCCCGCGCAACGGCGTCCTCTTCGGTGCCGTCTTGACCGTGCTGTCGACCGCCTGGTTCGCCTGGCAGGTCAACCTGCTCGCGGCCGCACTGTCACTGGGCGCGATCCTCATGTATGCCGTGGGCTACACGATGATCCTCAAGCGCCGGACCGCGCAGAACATCGTCTGGGGCGGCGCGGCCGGCTGCATGCCCGTGCTCATCGGCTGGGCGGCCGTGACCGGCTCTGTCGGCTGGGAGGCGGTGATCCTCTTCCTCGTCATCTTCTTCTGGACGCCGCCGCACTACTGGCCGCTGTCCATGCGCTTCAAGGAGGACTACGCGGCGGCCCACGTGCCGATGCTGCCGGTGGTCGAGAAGTTCGTGGTCGTGGCGAGGCAGATCGTCGTCTACTCCTGGGCCATGGTGGCGACCTCACTGCTCCTGGTGCCGGTCGGCGACATGGGCTGGATCTACCTCGTGACCGCCCTGGCCACGGGCGGACTGTTCCTGGCCGAGGCGCATCGCCTCATGCGGGCCGCCACGGCAGGTGAGGGGCCGTCCGTGCTCCGGCCGATGCGGCTCTTCCACTTCTCGATCACCTACGTCGGCATCCTGTTCCTGGGCGTCGCCGTCGACCCGCTGCTCTACCTCCCGCTGCGCTGATCGACCGGCCGCTCGGCGGCTGCCTGCTGGCCGGGGACCTCGTGGCTGACCGCCAGGGGGTCGTTGACCTCGCAGCCAAACGGCTGCTGGTCGGTCGCCCCCGGCTGGTCCGGCATGACGCTGAACCCACATGAGCCATTGCACAAGAAACGTTGTGCAATGGCTCTTGTGGGTCAGGCTGCGAGAGCCGACTCCCGCAGGCGGACCATCCCGGCCGTCAGGGCGACGACCAGCAGCGAGGCCAGGAGCATGTGCGCCAGGACGAGGACCTCGGGCAGCCCGCTGAGGTACTGCACGTAGCCGACGAGTCCCTGGGCCAAGGTGACCAGTAGGACCCAGCGCCACGCGTCGGCAGCGCGAGCGGTCCTTCCCGTGAGGCGAGCGCCGAGCCAGACGGCCACCACCAGCCCGATGAAGAGCATGACGGCGTCGGCGTGCAGCCACGAGATGGTTCGCGGGTCGAAGCCGAAGCGGGCCGGCTCGTCGGCGTCGCCGGAGTGCGGTCCCGAGCCGGTGACCACGGTTCCGAGGGTGAGGACAGCCGCGGCCACCGCGCACGCCACCCAGGCGAGCCTCGTCACCAGTGGGTGGACGGCCGGCTGCCGCGGGCCCGGCGGCTCGTCCGCTCGGAACACCAGGTAGGCCGAGGCCGTGACCAGGCCCATCGAGACCAGGAAGTGCGCCGACACCGTCGCCGGGTGGAGCCCCGTGCGTACCGTGATGCCGCCGAGCACGGCTTGCACGACGACTCCCCCCAGCACGATCCACGCGGGCACCATGAGGTCACGACGGCGCCCGGCCCACCGCCAGACCGCGAACAGCACGAGGACCGCGCCGATGCCCACCGCGCCCGTGAGGGTGCGGTTGCCGAACTCGATGTACTTGTGGATGCCCTCTGCCTGCTCGCGCACCGGGACGTAGCTTCCCGGCACGCACTCGGGCCAGGAGGGGCAGCCGAGCCCGCTGCCGGTCAGGCGCACGAGGCCGCCCGTGATGACGATGAGGACCTCGAGGACGAGGTTGGCCACGAGGGCCCGCGCGAGCCACGGCGAGGCGGCGGTGGCGGCTGGTCGAACGGGTGCGGTGGGGGGCGCCGAGGTCACGTCACGAGGGTACGCAGCGGGGGTGACCCGCTCGTGAGCGGCCCGCGCCGGACCGATCGTCGCTCGGCCGCGCTCAGTCGCTCCACCGGAAGAACCTCGAGGCGAGCGCCGTGGCGCCGGTGCCCCACACGAGGAGCACCAGCCACGCGGTGCTGTCGGCCTGACCTGAGGCGAGGGCAGCGCGCATGGCCTCCCCGAGCGCGCCGGAGGGGAGCAGGGACACGACCGGCTGCAGCGCCGGCGGAAGCAGCCCGACGGGCACGACGACACCGCCGAGTGCCAGTAGCGCGACCCAGACGAGGTTCGCCAGCGCCAGGACCCCCTCGGCGCGGACGGTGCCGCCGAGAAGGAGCGCGAGCGCGACAAAGGCCCACGTGCCCAGCAGGGTGGTGACGATGGCAGCGGGTATGCCGGCCCAGTGCGGCTCCCAGCCCAGTCCGAGTCCGAGCGCGCCCACCGCAGCGAACTGCAGGAGCACGACGACGAGCACCGCGAGCGCCTTGGCCGCGAGGAGGCCGCGCCGCCCGAGCGGCGTGCTGCCCAGGAGACGGAGCACGCCGTACCGACGGTCGAATCCCGTGGCGATGGCCTGTCCGGTGAAGGCGGAGGACAGGATGCACAGCGCCAGCACGCCCGGCACCGCGACGTCGATCCGTCGGCCCTCCCCGAGCGGCGGGACCGTGGTCAGGGCCAGCCCGAGCAGCACCATTGCCGGGAGGGCGAGGGAGACGAGCAGCTGCTCGCCGTTGCGGAGTATCGCCACGGACTCGAAGCGAGCCTGTGTGATGACGCGCTGGGTGGCAGACGCGGCGCGTGTCTCGAACGACGGAGCGGCCGGCGCGGTCACGACGCGGTCCTCCGGGTCAGCTCGAAGTAGACGTTCTCGAGGGACTGGCCCGCGGTGATCTCCGCCAGCGTCCCGTGGGCGACGACCCGCCCCGCGGCGACGATGACGATCTCGTCGGCGATGCGCTCGGCCTCCTCGAAGGAGTGGGTGGTGAGGACGACGGCGGTCCCGTCCTCGGCGACTCCGCGCACCAGGTCCCAGACGTCGAGTCGGGCGTGCGGGTCCAGCCCCGCGCTGGGCTCGTCGAGGAAGACCACGTCGGGGTTGCCCACGAGGGCTGCGGCCAGGGCGACGCGCTGCCGCTGCCCCCCGGAGAGTCGGCGCACGGGCGTGTCGGCGAAGCGGTCGATGCCGAGGCGACCGGCGAGCCCGTCGACCGACCGGGGCGCGGCATACAGGCGGCTGAGGTGGCGCAGCAGCGCGAGGGGACGCGCGGCGTTCGGCAGCCCGCCGTCCTGCAGCATCACCCCGACCCGCGCACGGTGCTCGGCGGAGGAGTGCCACGGGTCGGTGCCGAGGACCCGGAGCCTGCCGGCATCCGGGCGGCGGAGTCCTTCACAGCACTCGACCATGGTCGTCTTGCCGGCTCCGTTGGGGCCGAGGACTGCCGTCACCCGTCCTGCGTCCGCCTGCCAGGTCACGCCGTCCAGGGCCACGACACTCCCGAACTGCTTGCGGAGGTCGCGGACGTCGACTGCGGCGGGCACCCGGCGAGTCTAGGTGCGGGTCCGGGGCCGGCGATGCGCGGGCCAGAGCCGCGGCGCACCGGGCACGGAGGCGCGCCACACAGCACGGCTGTGCCAGCCACGGCAGGCAGGCGGCACGCCACGCCGGAGCCGCAGACAGGGGGAAGGCGCACCTCGCCTCCTGCCTCAGGGCGCGGCCCACCTCAGATCACACGCAGGTGTCCGCACGCGTTCAACAGTGGGCAACTTCCCCATGTGGCCCCCCACCTCAGAGGCGCAACCTCGTGGCACAGCCCGAAGGAGACAGACATGAACCTCACCACCCACCCCCTGGCCGTTGCCGCTGAGCTCAGCTGGCGCCGCGAAAGCCTCTCGGGTGCGGGTCTGCGGCCCAGCCGCCGGCGCCGCCGGCTCTCGTGGCCGCAGTGGCGGCCGAGCAAGCCGCGCCGCACCAGCGGCACGCTACGGCCCGCCTGAGGCGACCGTGGCGCACCTGAGGCGACCGTGGCGCACCTGAGGCACGGAGCAGCCCAGAGATAAGGCATCTGCCCCATGTGCCGCGACGCCTTAGCCGCGCACAGTCGGGCCATCGACAACAGGACACCTACCGATCAACGCATTAGGAGCCATCCCATGCCAGTCAACGACCCGCTCTTCGTCGCCGCAGAGGTCGCCTACCGGTTCGAGTCCTTCTCGGGCGCCAACCGCACATCGGCCGGCCGACACCACTCCCGCCGCTGGATGCCCGACCTGCACCTGCGGGTTCACCACCGTCACGCTCGGCACATGCGGCCCGCCTGACCCGATGACGGCGACACTTGCCGCCGCAGGCCGCCAGCAGTCACCGGTGTCCGACCACTCCGCCATAATCGGCGGCGTGCCATTGGATGCCACTGCTGGCGGCCTTTTCGTGGGTCGCGACGAGGACTGCCAGCGGCTCGCCAGCCTCGTGGGGCTCGGGGAGCCCGCGGGCCAGTCCGGCATGGTGGTCCTCTCCGGCGATGCGGGCATCGGCAAGACGCGACTGCTCACCGAGCTCGCCGGCCTCGCCCGGGACCTCGGCCACGAGGTGCTCGTCGGCCACTGCCTCGGCGAGGCCGGGAGCTCACTGCCCTATCTGCCGTTCACCGAGATGCTCGGCCGGCTCGAGGCCACCAGGCCCGAACAGGTCGACCAGGTGGTTGCGGCCCACCCGCCCCTCGCGCGCCTGTTCCCCGGCCGGAGGAGCCCGAGCGCAGCCGAGCCGGGCTCGCTCGACCGCGCGGACATCGTCGAGGCCGTGCACGCCGCCCTGGAGGACCTCGGCCGCGAGGGCCCCGTCCTGGTCGTCGTCGAGGACGTCCACTGGGCCGACCAGTCCTCACGCGACCTGCTGACCCTGCTCTTCACCCGGGGCTTCAGCGCGCCGGTCTCTCTCGTCGCGTCGTACCGCAGCGACGACCTGCACCGGCGGCACCCGCTGCGCGCCACCCTCGCGCACTGGTCGCGACTCGCCTCGGTGCACCGCCTGGACCTCGCGCCGCTCGCCGACCAGGACGTGCGCGAGCTGGTCCGCAGCCTCCGTCCCGGAGAGCTGGGGGAGGCAGAGGTGCAGGCCGTTGTCGAGCGCGCGGAAGGAAATGCCTTCTTCGCCGAGGAGCTCACGGCGGCCAGCGCCCTCGGGCGCCCGGGTTCGGCTGAGGACCTCTCCCGGCTCCTGCTCGTCCGATTCGAGCAGCTCGACCCCGCCGGCCAGCAGGTCGCCCGCCTCGCTGCGGCCGCTGGCCGCCAGGTCTCCCACCGGCTGCTCGCCTGCGTGGCCGGGATCCCGGAGGCCGAGCTGGACGCCGCGATCCGGGACGCGGTAGAGCACCATGTGCTGGTCCCGACCGACGCGGGCGGCTACGCCTTCCGCCACGCCCTCCTAGCCGAGACCGTCTACGACGACCTGCTCCCGGGGGAGCGGGTCCGTGCCCACGAGCGGTATGCCGCGGCCCTCGCCGCCGACCCTTCCCTCGGCACGTGGGCCGACCTGGCCCGGCATGCCCTGGCGGCAGGGGACCGCGAGCAGGCCCTCGACGCCAGCGTGCGCGCCGGCGACGCAGCCATGGCCGTCGGCGGGCCCGAGGAGGCGAGGCGTCACTACGCGCAGGCGCTGGAGCTGCTGTCCGACGACCATCCCCAGACCGACTCGGTCACCCTGCGCGCGGCCGCCGCCGCCACAGCCGTCGGCCGAACCCACAAGGCGGTCGAGCTGCTCCAGGACCGCCTGGAGCGCCAGCCCGCCGCGGCGGCCCCCGAGGCGAGGGCCGAGCTGCTGGGGGTGCTGGCCACGACGGCACGCCTCACCGAGAGCCCCCTCGACACCCTCGCCGCGACCAAGGAGGCCCTGGAGCTCGTGGGTCCCGATGAGCAGTCCGCGCTGCGTGCCCGTCTGCTCGGGGCCCACGTCCAGGCCCTCGCCGACCGTGGCCGCGACGACGAGGCCACCCGCGCCGGCGACGAGGCCGTCGCCCTGGCCGAGCGGGTCGGCCTGCGCGACGTGGCCGACGAGGTGCGGGTGGTCGTCGCCAAGGTCCGGGAGCGCACCGGCAACCCTGAGGAGTCGCAGGCGGCGCTGGAGCGCATCCTCGCGGACCCCGCCGTCCGGGGCACCCCTGCCGAGAGCCGGGCTCTGCACCACCTCGGCTCCCTGCACCACCGGGCCGGGCGGCTCCCCACGGCGGTCGAGGTCTACCTGTTGGGCGCCACCCGGGCCCGGGCCGCAGGCCGGGAATGGGCGCCCTACGCCCTGGAGTGCCGGCTGCTCGCCGGCATCGCGGCCTACGAGCACGGGGACTGGCCCCGCGCCGAGGAGATCCTCGGCATGGAGGGCGAGGCGGTGCCGCAGCCGGCCCGCGCGCTGCTGCAGTCCGCCCGCCTCTACGTCGCCGCCGGGCGCGGCGAGACCGCCGCGCTGGCCGTGCTCCCCGAGGTGCGCCGCTGGTGGGAGACCGACGGGCTCGTCGCGCTGCTCAGCGCCAGCGCCGCCGTCGACCTCTACGGCGACTCCGGTGACCTCGGGGCCGCCATCGGCATTCACGACGAGGTGGTCGAGCTGCTCACGCGGCTGTGGCGGCCGGGTTTCCAGGCCCGGATCCGCCTGAGCGCCCTCGTCCTCGGCCAGCTCGGCACCCACGCTGCGCACACCACCACGGCCGAGCGCCGCCACCTGCTCGACCGCGGCGAGGAGCTGGCCGTCCTGGTCGCCGAGGTGTGGCAGCGGTCGGCGGCCGACGGCCATGCCGGCCCCGAGGCGGTCGCGTGGGAGGCCCGGGCCCGTGCCGAGCTGCTCCGGCTGCGCTGGCTGGCCGGAGGCTCCAGCCCCGACGTCGGCGCAATGGAGGCGGCGTGGGCCGAGGTGGTCGATCGGTTCGACGCCTACGGCCATGCCTTCGAGGCTGCCCGCTCCCGCGCACGGTGGGCGGCGGCACTCCGGGCCGCGGGCTCGGCCGAGACCGGTGCTGTGGTGGAGAGGGCGGTCGCGGAGGCCCGCCGTCTCGGTGCGGGCCCGCTGCTCGCGGAGCTCCGGCCCCTGATGGGTGGGCGGGACCTCGGTCCGCCAGCCGCCACGCGCGCAGGGGAGCACCTCACGCCGCGCGAGCGCGAGATCCTCGGGCTCGTGGCGCTGGGCCGGAGCAACAAGCAGATCGGCGCGCAGCTCTTCATCAGTGCCAAGACCGCGAGCGTGCATGTCTCCAACATCATGGCCAAGCTCGGAGCCGCGGGACGCGGTGAGGCCGTCGCGGTGGCGCGCGAGCGCGGGCTCCTCGACTGACGCGCCGGGAGGGCCCCCGGCCCCACCCGGGGCGGGGTGCCCGGCCGGGGTCCTGCTGGCCCCTGAGCAGGTTAGGGTGCCCTTCCTTTTACGTGGTCCCGGGAATTACGTAACATTGATGTTGTGTTTATCGCCGGACACGAGGGCCAGGACGCTGCGGCACAGCCGCACGTCCTCGAGTCGCGCACGCGCGACCGCGTCCTGCAGGCGATCAGCGAGCATGGTCCCATCACTGCGGGCACTCTTGCCGAGCAGCTCGGCCTGACGGCGGCGGCGGTTCGTCGCCACCTCGACAACCTCGTCGAGCTCGACCTCGTCACGGGGCGTGAGGCCGTCACCGGGCACCGCGGCCGGGGTCGGCCCGCCCGGGCCTACGTCGTGAGCGAGGCCGGCCACCAGGCCCTCGAGTCCGACTACGACCACCTCGCGACCGAGGCGCTGCGCTTCCTCGCGGAGGAGGCCGGCGAGGGCGCCGTCACCAGGTTCGTCCAGCAGCGTGTGGGCGAGCTCGAGCAGCGGTATGCCGCCGAGCTCGCCGAGGCGGGCGAGGACCGCCAGCAGCGCACCGCAGCCCTGGTGCGGGCCCTGACCAGGGACGGTTTCGCGGCCTCGGCGCGCCCGGTGGGCGGCGCCGCCAGCGGCAGCGCGCTCACCGGCATACAGCTCTGTCAGGGGCACTGCCCCGTGCAGCACGCCGCCCGGGAATTTCCGCAGTTCTGTGACGCTGAGACAGATGCGTTCTCGCGCCTCCTGGGAGTGCACGTGCAGCGCCTCGCCACGCTCGCCCACGGCGACCACGTGTGCACCACCTTCGTCCCCACCCCCGCAGCCCCGGCCACCGCT
>Ga0247821_10001096_pt1 | contig 15002 bp, 9 predicted proteins | sample 13C_Glycerol_Day_FD_192481 | JGI IMG/M metagenome (GOLD analysis project Ga0247821, IMG submission 192481) | Soil microbial communities from agricultural site in Penn Yan, New York, United States - 13C_Glycerol_Day14 | ecosystem: Environmental > Terrestrial > Soil > Agricultural land | place... | reverse complement strand
CCCGCCCACCGTGCCGGAGGGCACCCACAGGCCGCGCTCGGCGAGCCGCTCCATCAGCGCGAGGGCCTCGTCGTTGGCGCCGACCATCAGCGGCTGGATCGGCGTGTGCGAGTCGGCGAGCCGCCAGCGGCAGCCGGCCAGGCCCGCTCGCAGGCGCGCGATGAGGCGCCCCAGGTGCTCGCGCCGGCCGTCGTCCCGCTCGATGATGCGCAGGCTCGCGCGCAACGCCTCGGCGAGCAAGGCCGGGGCGGCGGTGGCAAAGATGTAGCTGCGCGTCTTCTGCAGCAGCCACTCCACGAAACGCTCGTCGCCGGCGACGAAGGCTCCGGCCACGCCGGCCGCCTTGCCGAGGGTGGCCATGTAGAGCACGCGGCGAGAGGCGCCAGCCCCGGTGAGGCCGGCCGCCGCCAGGCTGCCGCGCCCCTGCGGCCCGCGCACGCCGAAGCCGTGCGCATCGTCCAGCAGCAGCAGCGCGTCGTGGCGCTCGGCCAGCAACACGAGCTCCGTCAGGTTCGCCACGTCGCCGTCCATGCTGAACACGGCATCCGTGATCACGAGCTTGCGCCGCGCCGGGCTGGCCTGCAGCGCCGATCCCAGCGCGCCGAGATCGGCATGGGCGTAGCGATGGATGGTGGCGCGCGACAGCCGGGCCCCGTCGATGAGACAGGCGTGGTTCAGCGCATCGGAGAACACCGCGTCGCCCTGCCCCGCGAGCGCGGGCACGATGCCGATGTTGGCGGCATAGCCGGCGTAGAAGTACAAAGCGCGCGGAAGGCCGACGAAGGCGGCGAGTTCGCGTTCGAGCGCGTCGTTGGCCGCGCTGTGGCCGCTGACGAGCGGCGAAGCGCCCGCGCCGACACCGAGCAGCGTGGCGGCGTCGCGCGCGGCCTGCGCGAGCGCGGGATGCCGGGCGAGCCCGAGGTAGTCGTTGCTGCAGAAAGCGATCATGGGCCGGCCGTCGACGATCACCTGCGCGCCGCCCTCGCCCGGCACGACGACGCGCCGCCGGCGCCGCAGGTGCGCTTCGTCCAGCGCGCCGAGCCGGGCGTCGAAGTCGTCGAGCCAGGAGGCGGTCATGTCCACGACGGCGGCCAGGCGAATGCAACGTCGGCGGCGCCGTGCGCCACGTCGGCGAGCAGCGGGGCGTCCAGCCGCTCGCACAGGAAGGACACGTTGTCGTCCGCGGCGTCCATCGCCGGGTCGATGCGGTTGGCGACCCAGCCGGCCAGCGTCAGGCCGCGCGAGGCGATCGCCTCGGCCGTGAGCAGCGCATGGTTCAGGCAGCCCAGGCGCAGGCCGACCACGAGCACGATCGGCAAACCCATGGCCTTCGCCAGGTCCGCGCCCGTGAGCGATGGCGACAGCGGCACGAGAAAGCCGCCGGCCCCCTCCACCACCAGGGCATCGCATTCGCGTGCGAGCGCGCGCTGGCACCTCACGATGTGGTCGAGATCGATCGTGCGGCCGGCGCGCGCGGCCGACAGATGCGGCGACAGCGCATCTGCCAGCAGCACCGGGTTGTCGAGATCTCGCGGCACGTTCACGGTGGAGGCCGCGCGCAGCGCGATGGCGTCCTCGCTGTCCGGCCCGCGCGCCGTGGCGATCGCGCCGGCGGCGACCGGCTTCATGCCGGCGACCCGCGCATGGCGCCGCGCCAGCGCCCGCAGCAGCGCGCACGCCACGAAGGTCTTGCCCACGCCGGTGTCCGTGCCGGCGACGAAGCAGGCGAGCGTCATGCGGGAACCTCGTCGAGCGTGGCGTCGAGCGCGGCCAGTGCCCCCCGCACGAGCCACTCGCCGGCCTCGGCATCGATCGCGTACGGCGGCATGGCATACACGGTGCTGCCGATCGGGCGCAGCAGCACCCCCTGCTCGAGCGCGCGCCGGTGGAAGGTGCGCGAGAACCCCGCCGGCACGTCGGCCACGTCCCAGGCCCACACCATGCCCAGCCGGCGCGCATGGCGCACGCGCGGGTGGCGCGACAGCGGCTCGAACACGCCATCGAGCGTGCACGCGAGCGCCTCGTTGCGCGCGAGCACGTCATCGCGCTCGAAGACCTCCAGCACGGCGAGCGCGACGCGGCACGCGAGCGGGTGGCCGGTGTAGGAGTGGGAGTGCAGGAATCCGCGCGCCACGTCGTCATCGTAGAAGGCGTCGTACACCGCGTCGGTGGCGAGCACGGCCGACAGCGGCAGCATGCCGCCGGTGAGCCCCTTCGACAGGCAGATGAAATCGGGCCGGATGCCGGCATGCTGGTGGGCGAACATCGCGCCAGTGCGGCCGAAGCCGGTGGCGATCTCGTCCATCACCAGGTGCACGCCGTGCCGGTCGCAGGCCGCGCGCGCCCGGCGCAGGTAGTGCGCGTCGTGCATGGCCATGCCGGCGGCACACTGGATCATCGGCTCGACGATGAGCGCGGCCGTCTCGTCGTGGTGCTCGGCGAGCCAGGCGTCGAGCGCGTCCGCCGCGCGGCGTGCCACTTCGGCGGCCGGCTCCCCGGCACGAGCGCCGCGCGCGTCCGGGCTCGGCACCGTGGCCGCGAGGCGCACGAGCGGGGCATAGGCGTCGCGGAACAGCGGGATGTCGGTGACGCCCAGCGCACCCATCGTCTCGCCGTGGTAGCCGCCGGCCACGCCGACGAAGCGCTGCTTGCGCGGGCGTCCGGCGTTGCGCCAGTGGTGCGCGCTCATCTTCAGTGCGATCTCGACCGCCGACGCGCCATCGCTCGCGTAGAACGCGTGGCCCAGGCCGGTGAGCGCCTTGAGCCGCTCCGAGAGCTCCACCACCGGGGCATGCGTGAACCCCGCCAGCATCACGTGGTCGAGGCGCTCGAGCTGGTCGGCAAGCGCCGCCTTCAGATGCGGATGGCCATGGCCGAACAGGTTCACCCACCACGAGCTGACGGCGTCGAGCACGCGCCGGCCCGCCATGTCGTGCAGCCACACGCCCTCGGCGCGCGAGATCGGCAATGGCGGCATGCCCTCGTGCAGCTTCATCTGCGTGCACGGGTGCCACACCGCGCGCAGGCTGCGGCGCGCCCAGGAGTCGTTGACGTCGGTCATGAGGGGCGCGATTGTGCAGCAGCACATAATTTGCGGATGCAGCCCAACGACGAAGGCACCACCGACACGACCCGCATCGACGACGTGCGGATCGCCGCCGTGCGGCCGCTCATCTCGCCGGCGCTGCTGCTCGACGAGCTGCCGGTGCCGCCGGGCGTGGAGGTGCTGGTCGAGCAGAGCCGGGCATCGATCAACCGGGTGCTGCACGGCAGCGACGACCGCCTGCTCGCCATCGTCGGCCCTTGCTCGATCCACGATCATGACGAAGCGCTCGACTACGCCCGGCTGCTGAAGGCCGCGGCCGACGCGCACGCCGGCGAGCTGCTGGTGGTGATGCGCGTGTACTTCGAGAAGCCGCGCACCACTGTCGGATGGAAGGGCTACATCAACGACCCGCGGCTCGACGGCAGCTTTCGCATCAACGAAGGCCTGCGCCGGGCGCGCGAGCTGCTGCTGGACATCGGCGCCCTCGGTCTGCCGACCGCCACCGAGTTCCTCGACCTGCTGTCGCCGCAGTACATCGCCGATCTCGTCGCCTGGGGCGCGATCGGCGCGCGCACGACCGAGAGCCCCAGCCATCGGCAGCTCGCCTCGGGCCTGAGCTGCCCGGTCGGCTTCAAGAACGGCACCGACGGCGACGTCCAGGTTGCGGCCGACGCGCTCGTCGCCTCGCGTTCGCCACATGCCTTCATGGGCATGACCAAGATGGGCCAGGCGGCCATCTTCGAAACGAGGGGCAACGACGACGCGCACGTGATCCTGCGCGGCGGCAAGGCGCCGAACCACGATGCGGCCGGCGTCGATGCCGCTTGCGCGGTGCTGGCCGCCAGCGGCCTGCGCGAGCAGGTGATGGTGGATTGCTCGCACGCCAACTCGGGCAAGCAGCATCGGCGCCAGATCGATGTCGCGCGCGGGCTGGCAGCGCGCATCGGCAGCGGGGAGCGGCGCGTGATCGGCGTCATGATCGAGAGCCATCTGCACGAGGGACGGCAGCACCTGGAGGCCGGATCGGCGCTGCGCCGCGGCGTGTCGATCACGGATGCGTGCCTCGGCTGGGACGACACGCGTCCGCTGCTGGAGGACTTCGCGAAGGCGGTGCAGGCGCGTCGCGCGGGCCGCCCACTGTCAACTACGCGCTGACACATTTCGTCAGGTTTGGGTACACGAATTGTCGGCATGCTGCCTCCAAGGAGGCACCCCCGCATGGCGTCAGCTACCACCCCCTTGTCCCCGCGCATCCACGATGGTCCCGCACGCGACCTGACGCACTGGGCGAGGCTGCTGGACGAAGACCCGGACACCATCCGCCGGGCCATCCAGGAAACGGGGCCGGAGCTGTCCGCCGTGCGCTCGTTCCTCTTCGGCCGCCAACTCGGCCTCGACCTCGAGCCGCGCCCGGCAGATGTTGCGGCAAGTAATGCGGCGCACGCTGGCGGATGAGCTGCAGGCACCGGGCACGCTGATTGCGTGCCCACGGCATCCGATTCGGAGGCCGGCTTGATCCAACTACAAACAGGAACCGACAGCACAGCGCCGGCTCACCTGCCCGGCGACCAAGTCCGCGTGCTCATCGTCGACGACGACGGCGACTGCATGCAGACGCTGGCGTCGCTGCTCGAGCTGCTCGGCTATGAACTCCAGACCGCCGCAGACGGCCTGCGCGGGCTCGACACGGCGGAGCGGTTTCGCCCGCAGTGCGTCGTACTGGACATCGACCTGCCCGGCCTGGATGGCCTGGACATCGCCCGCCGGCTGCGCCGCGAGCCGTGGGGCCGCGAAACGCTGCTCATCGCCACCACCGGCTGGGACCGCGACGAAGACCGGAGCGCGGCGATGGTGGCGGGCTTCGACCACTTCCTGCCGAAGCCGCTGAACATCGAGGCGCTGATCTCGCTGCTGCCGCCGCCGCGCGTGCCCGCTCAGGGCACGGCCTGAACTCTCGTCCCGGGGGCCCGGGCCGCGGTCTCGCCGGCCTGGCGCCACTGCGCAATGGTGGCCGCGAGGGTGGAAGGATCGGTCGGCTTGACGAAGTAGTGGTCGAACCCGGCCTCCTGCGCGCGCTGCTGGTCGGCCTTGCTGCCGTAACCGGTCATCGCCACCAGGAGCGCACGCGCGGTTTCCGGCAGCAGCCGCAGGCGGCGCGCGACCTCGAATCCGTCGATCGCCGGCAACCCGATGTCCAGCACCACCACCTGCGGGGCGTAGACGGGCGCGCAGGCCAGCGCCTCCTTGCCGTCGTTCACCGTCTTCACCGCGTGCCCGACCATGCCGAGGAACATCGCGACCGACTCGGCGGCATCGCAGTTGTCGTCCACCACCAGCACGCGGCAGCCGCCGGTCGGATGCGCGGGCGTCACCGCGCGAGGCCCCTCGGCAGCACCGACTTCGGCCAGGCATGGCAGGCGGACGCGGAACTCCGCGCCCTGTCCCGGGCCGGCGCTGTGGACCTCCACACCGCCGTGGTGCAGCTCGGCCAGGCGGCGCACCACCGTCAGCCCGACGCCGAGCCCGCCCTGCGACCGGTCCAGCGTGCGCTTGCCCTGCTCGAACAGCTCGAACACGTGCGGCAGCAGCTCGGCATCGATGCCGATGCCGTTGTCGCGCACGGCGATGACGGCGTCGCCGCGATCCACCGACAGCGACAGCTGCAGCTGGCCGCCCTCCTCGGTGTACTTCGCCGCGTTGTTCAGCAGGTTGGCGACGATCTGCGACAGGCGCGCAAAGTCGCCGCGCATCCAGACCGCCTGGTCCGGCAGGAGCTGCGCGAGCTGGTGGCGGCGGGCGTCGATGAACGAGCGCACCGTCTCGACGCTGTGCGCAATGACTGCGAGCAGGTCCACCGGCTCGAGCTGCAGGCCGATCTTGCCCTGGCTGATGCGCGCGACGTCCAGCAGCTCGTCGACCAGGCGTGTGAGCTGCAGCACCTGGCGGTCCATCACGTCGTTGGCCCAGCCGAGCTTCGGGTCGGCCGGCGCGATGCGGCGGATCACCTCCACGGAATTGCGGATCGGCGCCAGCGGGTTGCGCAGCTCGTGCGACAGCATCGCGAGGAACTCGTCCTTGCGCCGGTTCGACTCCTGCAGCTTCGCCTCGGCCTGCCGGCGCTCGACGATCTCCGCCTCCAGGCTGCGGTACAGGCGTGCGTTCTCGAACGCCATGGCCGCGCGCTCGGCCAGGTCGTCGAGCGTGGCTGCATCGCCGATCGGCGTCTCGGAGGCGACGATCATCGCGCCGAGCGTGCGGTCTCCGGCCAGCAGCGGCAGCACCTCGGCCGCCTGCAGGCTCGCGCCGCCGCGCGCGAGCGCGGAGGCGGCGGGCGGCCGCAGCGCGACGCGGCAGCGCTGGCCGAGCGACATTTCCACGGCACGCTGCACGCTGTCGGGCAGGTCGTCGAAGGCGTCGTCGCCGCGCTCGACGCCGGGGCCCGGGACGGCCATGTACCGCAGCACCGTGGCGCCGTGCGGCGCGCCGTCCGCCAGCACCAGGGCCGCGTAGGGCGCGACCGCTGGCACGACGAGCTCGAGCAGCCTGTCGGCGCCGACCCGAACATCCAGCGAGCCGCCGAGCACGCGGCTGGCGCGCGCGAGAAAGCTGGAGCGCCGGGTGTTCTCCTCGGCGGCGCGGCGCGCGGCCTCGGCCGCCACGAGCGCGAGGCGCTCCTCCGACTGGCGCTGCACCTTGCGCTGCATGTCGTAGAGGTCGACGAAGACCTTGACCTTGCTGCGCAGGATGTCCGGCACCACCGGCGAGAGGATGTAGTCGACGGCGCCGAGCGAGTAGCCGAGCGCCGTCTGCATCTCGTCGGCGTAGGCGGTGATGAAGATGATCGGCGTGTGCGCGGAGCGCTTGTACTTGCGGATCAGGCTCGCCGTCTCGAAGCCGTCGATGTCCGGCATGTTCACGTCGAGCAGGATGACCGCGAACTCGCGATCCAGCACCTCGCGCAGCGCCTCGCTGCCCGAGCGCACGAGCACCAGGTTCTGCCCGAGCTCCTCCAGCACCGTGCGAAAGACGAGCAGCTTCTCGGGCAGGTCGTCGACGACGAGGATGTTGGCCTTCTCGGCGCCTGGGGTGCCGGCGGCCTGCAAGCCGTTCATCTCGGTCCTCCGGGGCGGTGGTGGTGGACTTCGGGCGCTGCGCCCTCACCCCGGCCCTCTCCCGCAAGCGGGAGAGGGAGAGCCGCCGCGCGAAGCGCCGGCACCCTCAAGCGGACACCGCGGATCCGGCTTCGCCGGTCCGCCGGGGTCGCCCCCTGGGGGGAGGCGGCCGAAGGCCGCTTCGGGGGGGTCGTCATACGCACAGCCAGCTTCGGAGAACACTTACCAGGTGCGTGGGGTCCACGGGCTTGGCGATGTAGTCCCACGCGCCGGCTTCGATGCACTTCTGGCGATCGCCCTTCATCGCCTTGGCGGTCACGGCCACCATCGGCAGCTCGCGGCCCTGCGGCAGGCGGCGGATCGCCTTCATCGTCTCGATGCCGTCCATCTCCGGCATCATGATGTCCATCAGCACGATGTCGATCGACGGGTCGTGCTCCACCATGCGGATGGCCTCGCGGCCGTCGTTGGCCGACACCGTGACGACGCCCTCGTCGGCGAGCACGGTGGCCAGCGCGAAGATGTTGCGCATGTCGTCGTCGACGATCAGCGCCTTGCGACCGGCCATCGTTCGCCGCACGCCATGCAGCGCGTCGAGCGCCGCGCGCTCGGCGTCCGACAGCACGCCGGGTGCACGGTGCAGGCAGAAGGCTGTGTGCGCGAGCAACGTGTCGAACGAATGAGCATCCCAGCGCGCGAAGCCGCTGGCGCGTCGGCGCCAGGCGGGTGGCAGCGCGTCGGGCGCGTAGACCACAACCGGCGGCGGCGCCGCGCGGCGCTCCACGGCTTCGTCCACGTCCTCGGGATCGAGCAGGCCGAGCAGCGGGTCGAGCACGATGGCGTCGACGTCGGCCAGCGCCGCGCGGGCCTTGGCCGGGTCGTCGACGATGAGGGTCTCGATGCCGCTGCCCAGACCGGCGAGGAAGCGGCTGCGCAGCTCGCCCTCGGCCAGCGCGACGAGCAGCCGGCGCGGCGTGCGCTCGACGTGGCGGCGCAGGCGCGTCAGCGCCCCGTCGATCAGGTCGGCGGATTGCAGCGGCTTGGCCAGGAAGCCGGCGGCGCCCGCCTGCAGCGCCCGCTCGCGGGACTCGTCGGTGGACACGACGCACACCGGCACGTGGCGCGTGTCGGCCGAGCCCTTGAGGCGGTTCAGGATGCGCCAGCCCTGCATGTCGGGCAGGTGGATGTCCAGCGTCACCGCCGACGGGGACAGGTCTCGTGCGAGCGTGAGCGCTGCGACGCCGGTGGTCGCGACGAGGCCCTTGAAGCCGGCGCGCCGGCCGGCGTCGAGCAGCAGCCGCGCGAACGCGACATCGTTCTCGACCACCAGCAGCACGTTGTCTCCCGACTCGATGTCGTCGCGGTCGTCCCCGGCCACGTTGGCGGGCGCCTCGCTCGGCCCGTCCTCCGGCGCCTCGGCGACCACGGGCTCGATCGGCTCGGGCAGGGCATCCAGCGGCGCGGCGCGCGTGTGGCGCGTCGTGCGCGCCGGGGCGTAGGTCTGCGGGAGGTAGAGCGTGAACGTGCTGCCCTTGCCCGGCGCGCTGACGAGGCGGATCTCCCCGCCAAGCAGGCGCGACAGCTCGCGGCTGATCGCCAGGCCCAGGCCGGTGCCGCCGTACTTGCGCGACGTGGAGCCGTCGGCCTGCTGGAAAGCCTCGAAGATGATCTGCTGCTTGTCGGGCGAGATGCCGATGCCGGTGTCGGACACCGAGAACGCGATCACGCTGTCGGCGCGCTGCAGCTCCTCGTTGTCGGGCGACCAGCCGTCCTCCACCGCGGCAATCGACAGCTCCACGTGCCCCTGGTGCGTGAACTTGAATGCGTTCGACAGCAGGTTCTTGATGATCTGCTGCAGCCGCTTCACGTCGGTCGTCATCGTCTTCGGCAGCGGCGAATCGAGCCGGATCGCGAAATCGATCTGCTTGCTCTCGGCGAAGTAGCGGAAGCTGCGCTCGACCGAGCGCTTGAGATCGTCGAAGCGCAGCTCGCTGGCGTCGACCACCACGGTGCCGGACTCGATCTTCGACAGGTCGAGGATGTCGTTGATGAGCATCAGCAGGTCGTTGCCCGAGGCGTGGATCGTCTTGGCGAACTCGACCTGCTTGCCGGTCAGGTTGCCTTCCGGGTTCTTGCACAGCTGGTCGGACAGGATCAGCAGGCTGTTCAGCGGCGTGCGCAGCTCATGCGACATGTTCGCGAGGAACTCGCTCTTGTACTTGGAGGTGAGCGCGAGCTGCTCGGCCTTCTCCTCCAGCGCCTGGCGGGCCTGCTCGACCTCGGTGTTCTTGCGCTCGACTTCCTGGTTCTGGTGCGCCAGCAGACGCGCCTTTTCCTGCAGCTCCTGGTTGGTCTGCTGAAGTTCCTGCTGGCGGCTCTGCAGCTCCTGCGCGAGCGACTGCGATTGCTTCAGCAGGTCTTCGGTGCGGCTGTTCGCCTCGATCGTGTTGATCACGATGCCGATCGATTCCGTGAGCTGGTCGAGGAAGGCCTGGTGCGCCGGGTTGAAGCGCTCGAGCGAGGCGAGCTCCAGCACGCCGCGCACCTGCCCCTCGAAGATCACGGGCAGCACCAGCACGTCCATCGCCGCGCTCTCCGACAGGCCGGAGGCGACGCGGAACGCGCCGGTCGGCACGTTGGTGAGCAGGATCTTGGACTTGTCGAGCGCACACTGCCCGACGAGCCCCTCGCCCACCACCACGCGCTTGCCGTGCGTGTGCTGGCCGCCGGAGGCGTAGCTCGCGAAGAGCTCCAGGCTCGGCAGGCCCGCGGTGGGCTTCATCACGTAGAACTCGGCCTGCTGCGCGCCGACCACCGGCGCCAGCTCCGACAGGATCAGCTGGCCGACCGTGACGAGATCCTTCTGGCCCTGCAGCATGCGGCTGAACTTGGCCAGGTTGGTCTTCAGCCAGTCCTGCTCGGTGTTCTTCTGCGTCGTGTCGCGCAGGTTGCGGATCATCTCGTTGATGGTGTCCTTCAGCGCGGCCACCTCGCCTTGCGTCTCCACCGTGATCGAGCGCGTCAGGTCGCCCTGCGTCACCGCGGTGGCGACCTCGGCAATCGCGCGAACCTGCGTCGTGAGGTTGGCGGCGAGCTCGTTGACGTTTTCGGTGAGCGCCTTCCAGGTGCCCGCGGCGCCCGGCACCTTGGCCTGGCCGCCGAGCTTGCCTTCCACGCCCACCTCGCGCGCCACGGTGGTCACCTGATCGGCGAACGTGGCCAGCGTGTCGGTCATGCTGTTGATGGTGTCGGCGAGCGCGGCGATCTCGCCCTTCGCCTCCACCGTGAGCTTGCGCTTGAGGTCGCCGTTGGCCACGGCCGTGACCACCTTCGCGATGCCGCGCACCTGGCCGGTGAGGTTGCCGGCCATCGAGTTCACGTTGTCGGTGAGGTCCTTCCAGGTGCCGGACACGCCCTTCACCTGCGCCTGGCCGCCGAGCCGCCCTTCGGTGCCGACCTCGCGCGCCACGCGCGTGACCTCCGCCGCGAACGACGAGAGCTGGTCGACCATCGTGTTGATCACGTCCTTGATCTGCAGGATCTCGCCGCGCACGTCCACCGTGATCTTGCGGGTCAGGTCGCCGCCGGCGATGGCGGTGGCCACCTTGGACACGTCGCGCAGCTGCACCGTGAGGTTGGACGCCATCAGGTTCACCGACTCGGTGAGGTCCTTCCAGGTGCCCGCCACGCCCTGCACGTCGGCCTGGCCGCCGAGCTTGCCGTCGGTGCCCACCTCGCGCGCCACGCGCGTCACTTCCGCGGCGAACGAGTTGAGCTGGTCCACCATCGTGTTCACGGTGTTCTTCAGCTCCAGGATCTCGCCCTTCACGTCCACCGTGATCTTCTTGGACAGGTCGCCCGCGGCCACCGCCTTCGTCACGTCGGCGATGTTGCGCACCTGGCTCGTGAGGTTGGAGGCCATCGAGTTCACCGACTCGGTCAGGTCCTTCCACGTGCCGGCCACGCCCTGCACGTCGGCCTGGCCGCCGAGCTTGCCTTCGGTGCCCACTTCGCGCGCCACGCGCGTCACCTCGGCGGCGAACGAGTTGAGCTGGTCGACCATCGTGTTGATGGTGTTCTTCAGCTCCAGGATCTCGCCTTTCACGTCCACCGTGATCTTCTTGCTCAGGTCGCCCTTGGCCACCGCGGTCGTCACGTCGGCGATGTTGCGCACCTGGGCCGTGAGGTTGCCGGCCATCGAGTTCACCGAGTCCGTCAGGTCCTTCCACGTGCCGGCCACGCCGCGCAGCGTGGCCTGGCCGCCGAGCTTGCCCTCGGTGCCCACTTCGCGCGCCACGCGCGTCACCTCGGCGGAGAAGTCGCCGAGCTGTTCCACCATCTTGTTGATCGTCTTCGCGGTGCGCAGGAATTCGCCCTCGAGCGGCCGGCCATCCACCTCGAGCGCCATGCTCTTGGAGAGGTCGCCCTGCGCCACCGCGCCGATCACGCGCGCAACTTCGCTCGTGGGGTGCACGAGGTCGTCGATCAGCGAGTTGATGCACTCGACGGACTCGCCCCAGAAGCCCGGCGCGTGCGACAGCGCGGCGCGCTGCTTGAGCCGGCCTTCCTTGCCGACCGCCTTGCGCAGGCGAGCGAGTTCGTGCGCGAGGGCAGCGTTGCGCTCGACGACATCGTTGAACGCTTCCGCGACCTTGCCGGACAAGCCCGGCCAGTCCAACGGGAGCCGGACGTCGGCGTCCCCCTTGCGCAGCCGGTCCAGCGCGCCCAGCAGGGCGGACAGTTCGGCCACGGAGCCGGTCACCTGCGGGTCTTCGATCACTTTCATGGAGTCCCCCAACTCGGTTCGATCGGGCTACCTTTGGTCACAAAGGGCCGCCCCTGCTAAGGGAGGCCCGTGGCAATCATCATGCCCGAGCCTTTCCACCGAAGCGGCCATCAAGCTGCAACGAGCTCCAGCAGCGAAATTTCGGACGGTGCCCCGAGCCGCTTCGGCGGCCCCCAGTACCCGGTGCCGCGGCTCACGTACACCCACATCCGGCCGCGTCGATACAGCCCCGCGGTATAGGGCTGCTGCAGCCGCACGAACCAGTTCCAGGGCATGAACTGGCCCCCGTGCGTGTGGCCCGACAGCTGGAGGTCCACGCCGGCGCGCTCGGCCTCCGGCGCCGCGCGCGGCTGGTGGGCGAGCAGGATGCGCGGCGCTCCGACAGGCGCCCCGGCCAGCGCACGTGCGGGGTCGGCGCGGTGGGTTGGATCGAAGCGATGGGCGCCGAAGTCGGGCACGCCCGCGACCACCCAGGCCGCACCGCCGCGCGACAGCACGACGTGCTCGTTCATCAGCACGCGGGCGCCGAGCCGGCGCAGCTCGGCGATCCATGCCTGCGCGCCGGAGTAGTACTCGTGATTGCCGGTCACCGCCAGCACGCCGCCGCGTGCGCGGAGGGACGCGAGCGGCGCGACGTGCTCGCGCAGCTGCGCCACGCCGCCGTCGACGAGATCGCCGGTCAGCACGACCACGTCCGCGTCGAGCGCGTTCACCGCCTCGACCACCGCCTGGACGAACGGCCGCTTGATCGTCATGCCGACATGAAGGTCGGTGATCTGCACGATGCGGCAACCCTGCAGGGCCGGGGGCAAGCCGGCGATCGGCACCTCGACGCGGCGGATGCCGGGCCGGCGGCGGGCATTCGCATAGCCCCACCCGCTCGCGAGCAGCGCCAGCAGTGGCACCGCCATCGCCGAGGCCCGGGTCGCGCCGTGCGGAAGCGCCGGCGCGCCGGCCAGCGCGGCCGCCTCGGCCAGCAGTAGCCCGGCGTCGCGCAGCAATGTGAGCACGAAGAGGCTGGAGAACAGCCCCACGGCAAGCAGGCCGGCCCAGTCGATCACGTCGGCGTGCCCCCGGCGGCCGAAGCCGCGCGAGGCCGACAGCAGCATCAGCGACGCCAAGGCTGCCAGCGCCACCGCCCCGGCCGCCATCGCCGGCCACGCGAAGGGCGAGAGCAGCCGCGCGCCGATGTAGACGTGGAGCAGGACGAGCAGGACGGCGGGCATCGAGCCAGTATGCCGACGGGGTGTTAAGGCGGCCTTGGACATCCGCGCCGGCCCATGACACAGTGGCCGTTCTCCCGCGCCCCGCATGGACCGCCGCCGCTTCATCGCCTCGTCCGCCGCCCTCGCGGCGCTGCCTGCCGCCCGGGCGGCGTCGAACCGAGCCGACGCGCGCTGGCCGCCCATCGGGCTCGGCACCTGGCTCACGTTCGACATCGGCGACGACGCCGGCGAGCTGTCGCGCCGCGCGCAGGTGCTGCAGCGCTTCTTCGATGCCGGCGGCGGCATGGTCGATTCCTCGCCGATGTACGGGCGCGCCGAGTGGGTGCTCGGGCAGCTGCTGCCCACGATCCCCCATGCGGGGCGCCTCGTCGCCGCGAGCAAGGTCTGGACGGCCTTCGAGGCGCGCGGCGAAGGCCAGTTGCGCCAGTCGCTCGGCCTCTGGGGCCTGCCGAGCTTCGACGTGCTGCTCGTGCACAACCTGCTGAACTGGCGCGCGCACCTGAAGACGCTGCGGCGCTGGAAGGACGCGGGCCTCGTGCGCCGCATCGGCGTCTCCACATCGCACGGTCGCGCCCACGATACCGCGATCCAAGTGCTGCGCAACGAGCCGATCGACGTGCTGCAGATCACCTACAACCTCGCCGACGCGAGCGCCGAGCCGGTGTTGAACGCGGCCGCGGAGCGCGACGTCGCCGTGGTGATCAACCGGCCGTTCGACGGCGGCGCGCTGTTCGGTCCGGTCTCCAGCCGGCCGCTGCCGGGCTGGGCGGCGGAGATCGATGCTGCGAACTGGGCCCAGGTGTTCCTGAAGTGGGTGGTGTCCCATCCCGCGGTGACCTGCGCCATCCCGGCCACGCAGGACCCGGCCCACCTGGTGCAGAACATGGGCGCCGCCCGCGGCCGCCGGCCCGACGCCGCGCTGCGGCGCCGCATCGCCGAGACGGTCGGGCGCCTCTGAGGCGCGCACCGTTGTTGAGGTCTAATCCGTCGATGCAAACGACCCTGCCCGACGCACCGGCCGACGTGCTGCGGCTCACCAGCTTCTCGCACGGCGGCGGCTGCGGCTGCAAGATCGCGCCGGGGGTGCTGTCGGACATCCTCTCGCGCAGCGGCGGCGGCCTGATCCCGCCGCAATTGCTGGTCGGCATCGAGACCGCCGACGATGCCGCCGTCTACCGCCTGAACGACGAGCAGGCGCTGATCGCCACCACCGATTTCTTCATGCCGATCGTGGATGATCCGTTCGACTTCGGCCGCATCGCCGCCACCAACGCGATCAGCGATGTCTACGCGATGGGCGGCCGCCCGATCATGGCGCTGGCCATCGTCGCGATGCCGGTCGACCGACTCCCGGTGGAGGTGATCGGCCGCGTGCTGGCCGGCGGCGAGTCGGTCTGCCGCGAGGCCGGCATCCCGATCGCCGGCGGCCACACCATCGATTCCGTCGAGCCGATCTACGGCCTCGTCGTGATGGGCCTGGCGCACCCGCGCCACGTGAAGCGCAATGCCGGCGCGCGCCCGGGCGACGTGCTGGTGCTCGGCAAGCCACTCGGCGTGGGCGTTCTCTCCGCGGCGCTGAAGAAGGACCGCCTCGATGCCGGCGGCTATGCGGCCATGCTCGCGAGCACTACGCAGCTCAACACGCCGGGGCCGGAGCTGGCGGAGCTGACGGGCGTGCACGCGCTGACGGACGTGACCGGCTTCGGCCTGGCCGGTCACGCGATCGAGATGGCACGCGGAGCCGGCGTGTCGGTCACGCTCCAGTGGCACGGCGTGCCGCTGCTGGGGGGCGTCCAGGCGCTGGCGGCCGAGGGCTGCGTGACCGACACGCC
>Ga0247821_10001095_pt1 | contig 15017 bp, 8 predicted proteins | sample 13C_Glycerol_Day_FD_192481 | JGI IMG/M metagenome (GOLD analysis project Ga0247821, IMG submission 192481) | Soil microbial communities from agricultural site in Penn Yan, New York, United States - 13C_Glycerol_Day14 | ecosystem: Environmental > Terrestrial > Soil > Agricultural land | place... | reverse complement strand
GGCCATCGCCCTGGCAGATCTTGGCCAGGCACCCGTCACCTTCACGGGGAGCATGGCGGGCCTCATCACCGACAACGTTCACGGCAAAGCCCAGATCACCGACGTCCGGCCCGACCGCATCCGCACCTGCCTTGCCCGCGGGGAAGTTCCTATCGTGGCGGGATTTCAAGGCCGGACGAAAAAGGGGAAGAAGGTCACCACCCTTGGCCGGGGCGGCTCGGATCTGACCGCCGTGGCGCTGGCCGCGGCACTGGGGGCGGGGATCTGCGAGATCTACACGGACGTGGACGGTGTCTACACCGCGGACCCGCGCATTGTCCCGAGGGCACGCAAGATCGGTGTGCTCTCGAGCGAAGTGATGCTTGAATTCGCGGCCTCCGGGTGCAAGGTCCTGCATCTGAGGTGTGTCGAATATGCCCGCCGGTTCGGCATTCCCATCCATGTCAGGTCCTCGTTCGTGCCGGCGCCAGGAACGCTGATCCTGCCTGGCCTTGACCGCCACCCCTTCCGCAAGCCCGTGCGGGAGCAACCCGTCGTGACAAGCGTCGGCGGAGTCAATTCGGCCGCGAAAGTCATAGTCATGGGGGTTCCGGACAAACCGGACAGCATGGCGCGGCTGTTCCAGGTGCTGTCACGTTCAGGGGTGAACGTCCAGACAATCGTCCAGAGCGCGGCAAATTCCGGGTCCAGGCGATCCGATGTTGCCCTGATAATCCCGGCCCCAGAGGCGTCGCCGGCCCTTGCCGTGCTGGGGGCTGCGCAGGGAACCATAGGATTCGAGGGCCTGCAGCACCGCGGTGAAGTCGGCCGGGTGTCAGTCACCGGGGTGGGCATGCGGTCCTCGCCGGACGTCGTCTGCACCTTCCTGTGGACCCTGTCAGAAGCCGGCATCGACGTCGATTTAGTCGAGATATCGGAGACGAATGTAGCGGCCATCACCGGCGCCGAGCAGCTCGCGGATGCCGAGCGCGTGGTCCGGCTGGCATTTGGCATGACCCCGGAAGCCGAGCCGCCGGCCCGCAGCGGCCACCCGGCGGCCCACGACCATGCCCTGGACCGCGACATCCGCTGGGGGTATGACCTCCGGGGTTTGGCGGCCAGCCCTGCATCGCGGGGCGGCTGACAGCACGGCGGATCATTCGGGGAAGACCACAGCCGTTAATTCTGATTCTCGAGGGACACGACAGCTTGTCCGCGTCATGTCTGCGAAGGAGGCAACATGAGTAAAAAGGTGAAGGTCCATAGTGGCGCCACCGCCCCCGCTGAGTTGCGCGGCAAGATCTTTACGGACGGCGGTGCGGTGGAGGGAACGGTCCTGACGTCGGCCACTCCGGACCAGGCCGCCCGCTGGCAACAGGGCGAGCGGCTGGACCAGCTGTTCGAGGACCGTTGTGACCGGTTGCGTGACGAAGGAAGGGGCGCACAAATAGCCGTGGACGCGGGTGACGTCGTCCTGAGCTACCTGGAGCTGGACGCGCGGGCAAACCAGCTGGCCCGCCACCTCCTGGCCTGCGGGGCCCGTGCCGGGGACCGCATCGCGCTGCTGTTCGATCAGCCGTGGCGCGCCTACGTGGCCATGCTGGCGGCCCTTAAGATCCACGCGGCCTATGTGCCGCTGGATCCGGGGTTTCCCCCGGACCGCCTCAAATACATTGTGGAGGACGCCGATGTGGCGGTGGTCCTGTCCCTGTCACACCTCAAAGACCTGCTGCCCGAAGTCGCCGCCCAAACGGTGTGCCTTGACCACGTGCAGGCGCACGTCGACGCCGAAGATACCGCCAGGCTGCACGGGGTGGAAAAGGGCGGGAAAAACGATGAACTGGCCTACATTATCTACACCTCGGGTTCGACCGGACGGCCGAAGGGCGTGGCCGTGGAGCAGGCCAGCATCTGCAACTTTGTCCGTGTGGCGTCCGCGTATTACGGCATTGAGTCGGCGGACCGCGTCTACCAGGGAATGACGATCGCCTTTGATTTTTCGGTGGAGGAAATCTGGGTGTCCTGGATGGCGGGGGCCACCCTGGTGCCCAAACCGGGCGGACCCAGCCTGCTGGGGGCAGAGCTGGCCGAATTCCTGCAGGAGCAGCGCATCACGGCCCTTTGCTGTGTTCCGACCCTCCTGGCAACCCTCGACGAGGACCTGCCCGGACTGCGGTTCCTGCTGGTCTCCGGTGAGGCGTGCCCCCGGGACCTTGTCACCCGCTGGCACCGCCCCGGCCGCCGGTTCCTGAACGTGTACGGCCCTACCGAGGCCACCGTTACGGCCACGTGGGCTCTCCTTGACCCCGACAGGCCGGTGTCGCTGGGGGTGCCGCTGCCCACCTACTCGGCGGTTATTCTGGATCCGCACGAGTCACGGGCCTTGCCGCCCGGAGAGTCGGGGGAAATCGGCCTCGCAGGCGTGGGCCTGGCACGGGGCTACGTGAACCGTCCGGATCTGACCGAGCGGGCGTTCATTCCGGATTTCCTGGGCATCGGGAACAATCCGTCCGGCAGGATTTACCGTACCGGGGACCTGGGCCGGATCAATGTCGCCGGGGAGATCGAATACTTTGGGCGGATCGACACACAGGTCAAGATTCGCGGGTACCGCATCGAGCTGACCGAAATCGAATCGTTCCTGCTGCAGCTTCCGGGGATCGCGCAGGCAGTGGTCCAGACTTTTCAACCGGAGGGCGGGTCGGTGGAACTCGCCGCCTACTACACCCTCCGCCAGGACGTCACGAGCATCGATGCCCGTGAAATCCGGCAGATGCTCCGCACCCGGCTTCCCGGCTACATGGTGCCCGGCTACTTTGAACAGCTCGAGTCCATGCCCATGATGGCCAGCGGCAAGGTCGACCGGAAACGCCTGCCCCAGCCGACACACCGGCTAAGCCTGGCAGGCGACGGGTCCTACACCGCCCCGGCCACGGAGTCCGAGGAGGCACTGGCGGAACAGCTTGGTGCCGTGCTGGGGCTGGAGAAGGTGTCCGCGGACGCCCACTTCTTCAACGACCTGGGCGCCGACTCCCTGCTGATGGCACACTTCTGCGCCCGTCTCAGGAAGGAAACGGACCTGCCGCCGGCGGCCATGCAGGACATCTATCAGCACCCGACGGTGCGGCAGTTGGCCGAGTGCCTCCAGGTAAGGATCATCGAAGCTGAGCTGATCCCGGCAGTGCCCACGGCTGACGTTGCACCACCGGCGACGCTGCCCCGCGCCAGCTCCTTCGAATACTTCCTTTGCGGAACCATCCAGCTGCTGGTGTTCCTGGGCTACACCATGTACGCCGCCTGGCTGCTGGTGTTCGGCTTCGAATGGGTGTCCGGGGGGACCACGCCCCTTGAGATGTGGCTGCGGTCCGTGGGCTTCGGGATCGCAATGTTCCTGATCCTGTCCCTGACCCCGGTCCTCGTGAAATGGGTCCTCGTCGGGAGGTGGAAGCCCGGGCTGATTCCCATCTGGAGCCTGGCCTACGTCCGCTTCTGGGCGGTCAAGACCCTGACACGGGCCAACCCGCTCGCACTGTTTGCCGGCTCACCGATCTACGTGCTGTACCTGAGGCTCCTCGGGGCGAAGATCGGCAAAGGGGTGGTGATCTTCTCCCGGACCGTGCCGGTGTGCACGGACCTGCTCACCATCGGCGACAACACCGTGATCCACAAGAACTCCTTCTTCCTGTGCTACCGGGCACGCCCGGGTGTCCTCGAAAAGGGTCCCGTGACCTTCGGCAGGAACGTACTGGTCTCGGAAAAGACCACCTTCGACATCGGCACGTCCATGGGGGATGACAGCCAGTTGGCGCATGCCTCGGCACTGCAAACGGGGCAGGCCGTGCCCGCCGGGCAGAGCTGGCACGGTTCCCCCGCCGAACGCACCGCCACCGACTACCGGAGGGTTCCCGCCGCGAACTGCAGCACCCGCCGGCGGGTCATTTTCAGCCTGCTCCAGTTGTTCAACCGCCTTGTCCTCGTCCTCCCGGTCGGAATCGTGGGGCTGGCTGCCTTCCTGCCGACCTACCTGGACACGGAACACCTGCAGCTGGGCGCCCTCGAGTTCTTTGTTGATACAGCGGCTGTGACGATGCTTATGTTCATCGCCGGGCTGATCGGCGGGCTGATCTTTGTCCTCGCCGTTCCTCGGCTGCTGAACATCTTCCTCACGCCTGACAAGGTGTATCCGCTGTACGGCGTGCACTATTCGCTGCAGCGGATGATGGCGGGAATTTCCAACGCCGGCATCTACAAGAACCTCTTCGGCGACAGCTCCTACATCGTGCATTACCTGCAGGCCCTTGGTTATGACTTGGGCAAAGTGGTGCAGACCGGATCCAACTTCGGCCCGGCGGTCGGCCACGAGTCGCCCTTCCTGAGCAGCGTGGGATCGGGAACCATGGCCTCGGACGGCCTGAACATGATGAACGCCGACTTCACCAACACCTCGTTCCGCCTCTCACGCGTCAGCGTCGCCGGCCGCAACTTCCTGGGCAACGACATCACCTTCCCGATAGGCGCCCGCGTGGGGGAGAACTGCCTGCTGGGCACCAAGGTGATGATTCCGATCGACGGCCCCACCAGGTCGGACGTGGGCCTGCTGGGATCACCCCCGTTCGAAATTCCCCGGACAGTGCAGCGCGACGCCCAGTTCGACGACGAGCAGCTTGAGGAGGCGAAGAACCGGCTCCTTCCGGCCAAGAACCGGTACAACATCCGGAGCATGGTCATTTTCCTGGCCTTCCGCTGGTTCCTGCTGTACACCGCCACGCTCGCCGGCGCTGTCGCCGTATCGGCGCACGGCTACATCGGCGTCCTGGCGGTTTCCGCCGCCATGCTCGGCTTTATGCTCTTCAGCACCCTGGTCTCCATCCTCGTGGAGCGCTCGGTGATGGCCTTCCGCCGCCTGAAGCCTGAATATTGTTCCATCTACGACCGCTACTTCTGGCGACACGAACTGCTCTGGAAGCTGCTGACCGGAGCGCCGTTCGGCGGGACGCCGTTCAAGTCCATGTTCATGCGGTTGCTCGGCATCAAGGTCGGCAAGCGACTGTACGATGCTGGCTGCGGCATACCGGAAAAGACCCTCGTGACCATCGGTGATGACTGTGCGCTCAACGAAGGAACCGTCATCCAGGGCCATTCCCTGGAAGACGGAACCTTTAAGTCCGGCCGGATTGTTCTCGGCGACCGCTGCACGGTGGGCGTGGAAGCCTTCGTCCACTACGGCGTGACGATGGGCGACGGCTCAACCCTCGAGGCCGACGCGTTCCTGATGAAAGGCGAGGACGTCCCGGAAAACGCGATCTACGTCGGCAACCCGGCACGCGAGATCCGCTCCCCGCAGGGTGGCCAGCGCCCGGCCCCTGTCCCCAGCGGACCCCGCCACCGGGCCTTGACGGCAACGGCCGGCAGGCCCCACACGCCGGCGAGGGCGGCCCACAGCATCCACACCCCGCGCAGCCATAAGGCCGTCCGGGTCTGACGGGTTGCAGCGGGCCGGGGGCCCCTAGTGCGAGCCCGAGGGGACCCGTGCGTCGTCGGGAATGTCATCCGGAAAATCATCCGGGACGGCCCCGGGGGCAGCCCGGCGGCCGCGGCTGCGGGAACGGGCGGCACCCGCCGCGGCAGCGGCTTCCGGACCGGGCCCGGCATCCGTCCCGGCCTTGGCCAGGGCCTTCCGTTCGCGCCGTCCCTCCACAAGGCGGTACAGCACCGGCACCAGGACCAGGGTGAGCGCGGTGGAGGAAACCAGGCCGCCGATCACCACGATGGCGAGCGGCTGCGAGATGAAGCCCCCGCCGCCGGTCAGGCCCAGGGCCATAGGCGTCAGCGCGAAGACGGTGGCCAGCGCGGTCATCAGGATCGGCCGGAGGCGCTGGCGGGCGCCGTGGGTGATCGCGTCCGCCACGTTCATCCCGGGTTCGCCGTTCTGCGGCCGGCGGTACTGGTTGATGAGGTCGATCAGCACAATCGCGTTCGTCACCACGATGCCGACCAGCATCAGCATGCCAATCAGTGACGGCAGGCCCAGCGGCACACCGGTGATGAGCAGCAGCCCGATGGCGCCGGTGGCCGCGAACGGCACCGAGACGAGCAGGATCAGCGGCTGGATCAGCGACTTGAACGCGGCCACCATGATCACGTAGACAATGGCGATGGCCGCGAGCAGGGCCAGGCCGAGCTGGGCGAAGGATTCGGCCTGCTGGGTCGTGGCGCCGCCGATCTCCGCCGTGACGCCGGGCGGCAGCTGGACGGTCTTGAGCCGGGCCTGCACTTCGGTGCTGACCGCGCCGAGGTTGGCGCCCGACGGCGTGACGGACACGCGGGCGGTCCGCTGGCCGTTGCTGGCGGTAATCGAGACGGGGACGTCGACTTGCTCCACGGAGGCGATGCTGACCAGCGGCACGGGACCGGCCGTCGTCGGCAGCGGGGTCTGGCGGACGGCGTCGATGCTGGTGAAGCGGGTGCCTTCGCCGATGCGGACCGGGTAGTCGTTGGTGTCGATCCGCACGGTTCCGGCCGGGATGGGGCTGATGGTCGAGGCGAGCACGCCGGCCACCTGTTCCTCGCTCAGGCCTGCGGCGACGGCCTTGGCCCGGTCCACCTTGACCTGCACCACGGGCTGGCTGGCGGCCAGGTTGGTGGCCACCTCGGAGGAGCCGGGGACGCCGTCCATCGCCTTGACCATGGCGTCGCTCGCGGTCCGGAGGTCGGCAGTGGTGGCGGCCTTGAGGGTGATGTCCACGGTCGAGGACGTGCCGAAGCCGCCCTGCTGCGAGCCCACCGTGATCTTGCCGGCGTCAGGAATGCCGGCGAGCTCACTGCGGACGGTGTCCTTGAGTTTGCCCTGGTTCGCCTTTTCCTCCGTCACCACGGTGAAGCTGGAGTTCGACGCTCCGGCCGACAGCAGCGCGGAGAAGCCGGTCTGGGCGTTGCCGGTGGTGACCTGGACGTCCTTGACGCCGTCGATCTCCCGCAGGACTTCCTCGACCTTGACGGCCGAGGCGTTGGCCTCGGCCAGGCTGGTGCCGGCGGGGAGCGCCTGCCGGACGGTCATGCTGTTTTCGCCGGAGTTGCCCAGCAGGTCGGTGGCCAGCAGCGGGGTCATGGCGGCGGTGCCGGCCAGGACCAGCGCGGCCGCGATAAGGGTCACCACAGGGTGCTTCTGGGTCTTGGTGAGGATGGGGAGGTAGCCGCGCTGCAGGACGGTGCGCTGTTCCGCTTCGTGGGCCTTCGCCGCGATCTCCCGGGCAGAGGACTGCGGGGCTGCGGCATCCTTCTCGGCGGGGTTCCGCAGGAACCAGTACGCCAGGACCGGCACGATGGTCAGGGAGACCAGCAGCGAGGACAGCAGTGCGATGGTGACGGTCAGCGCGAAGGGACGGAACAGCTCACCCGCCAGGCCGGCGACGAAGGCGATCGGCAGGAAGACGGCGACGGTAGTGAGGGTCGACGCAGTGATGGCCCCGGCGACCTCCCGGATGGAGGTCTGGATCGCGGTGATTTTCGCTTCGCCGTAGCTCAGGTGCCGCTTGATGTTCTCGATCACCACAATCGAGTCGTCCACCACGCGGCCGATCGCGATGGTGAGCGCGCCGAGGGTCAGGATGTTCAGCGAGTAGCCGGTGGCCGACAGCCCGATGAACGTGATCAGCAGGGACAGCGGAATGGAGACGGCCGTGACCAGGGTGGCACGGACGGACATCAGGAACACCAGGATCACCGCGACGGCGAAGCCGAGCCCCAGCAGGCCCTCCGTGGTGAGGTCCTTGATGGACTTCTCGATAAACGGCGCCTGGTCGAAAATCGGTGTGAACCGGGCATCGGAGCCGAGCTCGGCCTCAAGCTCGGGGATGGAGTCCTTCACCGCGTTGGAGATGCCCACGGTGTCACCCTCGGGCTTCTTGGTGACGGACAGGGCCAGGGTTTCCTCGCCATTGGTCCGGGTGATCGAGGTGCGGGCGTCCTCGGTGATGCTGACGTCCGCCACGCCGCCGATGGTCGCGGCGTTTTTGGTGCCGCCCAGGGGGAGGGCCTTGATGGCATCGAGCGAATCGACCGGGCTGCCGATCTGCAGTGACAGCGTCTTGCCCTGCTCCTCGATGGTGCCGGCCGGAACGAGCGCCCCGTTGTTGCTGAGGGCCTCGCTGATGGACTGGATGCTCGCGCCGGAAGCCGCCATGGCCTCGGGGCGGGGAAGGATCTTGATGTGCTGCGTGGCGCCGCCGGTCACCTCGGCGCCGCGGACGCCGTCGAGCTTCTGCAGCCGCGGGACCGTCAGCCGGGCCAGATCGGCGTTCAGTTCACTGAGCGGCTTGTCCGAGGAGACGGCGAGGAACACGATGGGGAAATCACTGATGCTTCCGGCGATCGCCTGGGGCTGGACGTCGTCCGGCAGCGACCGTTTGGCATTGGAGATGGCACGGTCGATCTGGTTCCGGGCACGGTCCAGGTTCGAGCCATAGGTGAACACCATGCTGATCTGGGAAACGCCGTTGCGCGATGTGGACGACGTCGACTCCAGCCCTTCCACGCCCTTGAGGGCCGTCTCCAGCGGGCTGCTGACCTGTTTGTCCACGACTTCGGGGGAGGCTCCCGGCATCGACGTGAGGACCGTGATCTGCGGGAACTCGATGGAAGGGATGAGCTCCTGCTTGAGCGAGGACATCGTGATCACGCCGAAGACCGACGCGAAGACGGTCACCAGCGCAATCAGGGCCCGGTTGGCCAGTGACAGCTTTGCGAGCCGGAACATCTCAAGGTCTCCTGATGGGTCGACGGACGTGCTTCCAAGGGGTCAAACCGGCCGCAACCCGGAGCGTGCGTCAGTTGCGCGCGGCGCTGACCGGTTCCAGCTGCAGTGCCTTGGCCGTGTCGGCTTCGAGCCGGGCCGCGAGGTCCGGGTTCTCGTTGAGCTTGACGCCGTAGCCGGGCATCATCTCCTTGAACCTGGACTGCCAGCCCTTGAACTGCTTCGGGAAGGACTTCTGGAGCAGTTCAATCATGATCGGCACCGCCGTCGACGCCCCGGGGGACGCGCCGAGCAGGGCGCCGATGGATCCGTCACGGCCGGCGATGACTTCGGTGCCGAACTGCAGCACGCCGCCCTTTTTCGGGTCCTTCTTGATGATCTGTACACGCTGGCCGGCGGTGATGAGTTCCCAGTCGCCGTCCTGCGCGGCGGGGTAGTACTCACGCAGGGCCTCGACCTTGGCACCGTGCCGCTTGGCAACTTCCTTGACCAGGTAGGCGGTCAGGTCCATGTTGTCCTTGGCCACGGCCAGCATCGGGATGATGTTGGAGGGCCGGATGGACAGCGGCAGGTCCAGGTAGGAGCCGTTCTTCAGGAAGTTCGTGGAGAAGCCGGCGTACGGGCCGAACAGCAGGGAGCGCTTGCCGTTGACGAAGCGGGTGTCCAGGTGGGGGACAGACATGGGCGGGGCGCCGACAGAGGCCTGGCCGTAGACCTTGGCGCTGTGCTGTCCCGCGAGCGTCTCGTCGGTGCAGCGGAAGAACTGGCCCGAGACCGGGAACCCGCCATAGCCCTTGCTTTCCGGAATCCCGGAGGCCTGCAGCAGGTGCAGGGCTCCGCCGCCGGCGCCGACGAAGACGAACTTCGCATGGATGGAGCCGTGCTCGCCGGACCGGGGGTGCTTGAGTGAAAGGTCCCAGCCGCCGTCGGACGCGCGCTTGATGCCCGAGACGTCGTGCCCGTAGTTGACCTCCACACCGTTGTTCCCGAGGTAGGTGGTCAGCTCCCGGGTCAGGGCGCCGAAGTCGACGTCGGTCCCTTCGGCGGCGCGGGTGGCCGCGATACGCTGCTTCGGGTCGCGGCCCTTGACGATCAGCGGGGCCCATTTGGCGATCCGGGCGTGGTCCTCGGAGTATTCCATCGAGCGGAACAGGGGGTTGGGCTTCAGCGCCTCGTAGCGGGTGCGCAGGAACTTGGTGTTGTCCTCGCCGATCACGAAGCTCATGTGCGGAACGGTGTTGATGAAGCCCTTCGGGGAGCCGATCATGCCGTTCGTGACGAGGTGGGACCAGAACTGGCGGGACAGCTGGAACTGCTCGTTGATGAGGATCGCCTTGGCGGGGTCCACGGAGCCGTCTTTGGCCGCGGGGGAGTAGTTGAGCTCACACAGCGCGGCGTGCCCGGTGCCGGCGTTGTTCCAGGGGCCGGAACTCTCCAGACCCGGCTCATCGAGCTTCTCGAACAGGGAAATCGTCCAGTTCGGTTCAAGCTGCTTCAGGAAAGCACCGAGGGTGGCGCTCATGATGCCGCCGCCAATCAGGACGACGTCGGCATGTTGGGTCTTGGAAATGAAAGTCACAATCAGTCTCCGATAGCAGCGGGTCTGGCTGTCACAGAATATCCCCGGACCGGCCTCTTACTGAAATTGGCCCCGTCCGTCAAGGCTTTAGCTCCACCTTCGTGAAAACTTCATTGAGAACGGGCGACGCCGGGTACTTCAGCACACGGTCCGAGAGGGCCAGGGCCGAGATCGGGAAGGCGATCGGCACGGCGGGGACCGTGGCGGCGATCTGCGCGTTGATGGTCTGGTACTGCTCCGTCCGCTCCTTGCCGTCCGGCAGGCCGCGCGCCCGGGCGATCTTGGAAAAGACCTGCGGGTCCTGGTAGCCGAACTCGCCGGTGTTCTCGCCGAAGAGCGGTCCGACGAAGTTGTCGGGGTCGGAGTAGGAGCCGTTCCAGCCCAGCAGGTGGAGGGCGTGGTCGCCGGGGGAGGTGACCTGCTGGAGGTAGCCGTCGGACCATTCGACCGGCACCGGCTTGATGTTCAGTCCGACGGCGGTCAGCTGCTTGCTGATTTCCGCATAGACCTTCTCCGGCGTCGGGAGATAGGGCCGGGTGACGTTCAGCGGGTAGTAGAACTTCAGTTCCTCGCCCTGGTAGCCGGCCTCGGTGAGCAGCTCCTTGGCCTTCGCCGGGTTGTGCCCCAGGGACGGGGCGTTGTTGTTGAAACCGCTCAGCTTGGGCGGGACGAACTGCGTCGCCTGGGCGGTGTTGTCAATGAAGAACCGGCGGATCAGGGTGTCCTTGTCCAGGGCCATTTCGATGGCCTGGCGGACCTTCAGGTTCTGCAGGATGGGCACTTCCTGGTTCATGCCCAGGTACATGACGGAAAACGGATCGCGCTGGATGATCTGCTGGCCGCGTTTCACGAGCTGGTCGAAATTGCCGACGGTCACGGCGTCGTAGGCGTCGATTTTGCCGTCGAGCAGGGCCTGCATCCGGGTCTGGGTGTGATCGTAGGTGACGAAGTTGATCGTGCCGATCTGGCCCTTGTCCCCCCAGTAGTCCTTGTTGCTGGCGAGTGTGATGCTGTCCGGGTCCCAGGAACTGAAGACGTACGGGCCGGTTCCCACCGGGTGCAGCCCGTAGCCGGAGACGGGCTGGCCGTCCCGGTTTTGGTTGAGCTGGTCTGCGTTCTGGGCCGCGAGGGCCTGGGGTGAGGAGATGGCGAAGGCGGGGAGCGTGAGGGCCTGCAGAAACCCGGTGAAGGGCTGGGTCAGTTCGATGGTGACATTGTCCGGGGCCACGGCGGTACAGCCCTTGTAGAGGGAGAGCGACGCCTGATCGGCGTGGGCCTTGAAGACGCCCTTGAACGTCGTCCCCGGTGCCTGTTGCCGCAGCGTGTCGGGGAAGTTGAACCAGCGGTTGAAGTTGCTGCAGACTGCCGCGGCGTCGAAGGCGGATCCGTCCTGGAAGGTCACCTGCTCCCGGAGCTTGAAGGTGTAGGCGAGGCCGTCGTCGCTGGATGTCCATTCGGTGGCCAGCAGCGGCGTGGGCTCTCCCGTGGTCTGGTCCACGCCGACGAGTCCCTCCAGGACCTGGCGGGTGATCCGGTAGGACTCGATGTCGGACACGAGGGCCGGGTCCAGGCCGAGCGGCTGCGAGGCGGTGCCGAAGGTGAACACGGCGGTGGGGCCGGAGCCGGTGGAGCTGGGCGCGGCATCAGTGGCGCTGGCGGAGCCGGGGCCCGGGCCGGGCGTGCCGGTGCAGGCGGCGAGCGGCAGCATTAGGAGCACGGCGCCCACACCCGCTGCGATGCGGCGCACCGCACGGGTCCGCGTTCCGTTGGCCCGCGCGGCGTTGGCCCGCGCTGGACGGGCATTGCTGGGGCGCGCGGTACGGCTGGACACAGTACTTTTCGGCACTCGGGTATCACCTCGGGGGACTGGATGGACCGCCGGCTGCGGAACAGGGCCATTCTAGTTGACCAGTCCGGATGCCAGCTGTGAGCGGGGCCGGGCCGGCCGGGGGCCTGCCCTGGCCATTTGAAGGCGCTGCCCAGTGCACCGCGGCGGGAACAAAACGAAGGCCCGCACCATCGGTGCGGGCCTTCGGTTCTCCTAGTTGGTCCAGTGAGTCAGGCTGGAACCGCAGCAGGAGCGCTTAGTGCTGCCTACTTGGGCATCAGGACGGAATCGACCATGTAGACAGTGGCATTGGCGGTCATGACGCCGCCGCAGACGACGTTGGCGTCGTCGACCTTGAGGGCGTCCTTGGTGCCGGTAACCGTGACGGAACCACCCTGGACCGTGGCGTGCGTGCCGACGATCTCGTCCGGGCTGATCTTGCCCGGAACAACGTGGTAGGTCAGGATCTTGCTGAGCAGGGCATCGTCCGTCTTCAGCGTTTCGATCGTGGCGGCGTCGATCTTGGCGAAGGCATCATCCGTCGGTGCGAAGACCGTGAACTCGCTGCCGTTCAGGGTGTCCACCAGGTCGACCTTGGGGTTGAGCTTGCCGGATACTGCTGCGGTCAGGGTGGTGAGGATCGGGTTGTTGGAGGCCGCGACCGCTACCGGGTCAAGGGCCATTCCGGAGACGGATCCAGCGCCGCTGGGGACCTGTGCGGCGTAGCCTGCGCAGCCGGCCCCGACGAGGTTGGCGGCCGGGTCCATGGCTGCTGCCGAGCTGGTGGACGGCGACGGTGCCATGCTTGATTCCATCGGCGTGGCGGCCGGAGCCGAGGAGGCAGGTGCAGTGCTGGCTGCTCCGCCACAGGCAGTGAGGCTGAGCATGGCTGCAGCGGCGATTCCTGCAACGGAAAGAGTCGTGCGCTTGATGGTCTGCATTTCGGTTTCTCCTTTGTTGTGCCGATCGTTGCCAGCGGCGAATTGTTGCCGCTTTGGCCCTGTTCCGACTTGTTGGGCACCGACCCTTGGTTGGTGTCTCAATGGGTATTCGGGAGGTCCGGGGAAACGGATGGGTGGAGGATGGAAATTCTTTTTTTGAGCGCAACATTTACCGCCAAAGGCCCGTAATTGAGCGGCGGACCCGGGTTTAGGCGGATTAAAGACAAAGAGCCCCGGTCCGAAGACCGGGGCTCTCTCATGTGCGCAAGGGGGGACTTGAACCCCCACGCCCGAAGGCACAGGAACCTAAATCCTGCGTGTCTGCCAATTCCACCACTCGCGCGCGGCGTCGTCGCCTGTCAGGTCCCAGGACCGTCGACGGCGGATGCCAGGCTCCATTGTACATTTCGCAGCCCAGCCTGACGGAATACCTGGATTGACACCCCGAGCGGCTGAACGAGTGCGCCTAGGTATCGATTCCGAGGTCCCGCCGGAGCTTTGCGACATGCCCGGTGGCGCGGACGTTATATTGGGCGACGGCGACTCTCCCGTGGGGGTCGACGACCACCGTGGACCGGATCAGGCCCTCATACGTCTTTCCATAGTTCTTCTTCTCGCCCCAGGCCCCGTAGGCCTCGGCGACGGCGTGGTCCTGGTCCGACAGCAGGGGGAACGTGAGCCCTTCCGTGGCCGCGAACTTGGCGAGCTTTTCCACGGGGTCAGGAGAAATGCCCACGACCTCGTAACCGGCCTGCTGCAGTGAAGACAGGGAATCCCGGAAATCGCAGGCCTGCTTCGTGCATCCCGGCGTGGCAGCAGCCGGGTAGAAGTAGACGACCGTGCTGCGGCCGCGGAAGTCCTCGAGGGACACGTCCTGCCCTTCCGGATTCCGCAGCGTGAATGCCGGCGCCGTATCGCCGGGGATGAGTCGTTCAGGCATGTTGTGCTCCTTCTCTGGGTGGACACCGGGTGGACAGCAGATGGTCCCCGGGTGGCGGGATACCAGCCTAATGAGCGTTGGTGGCGGCGCCGAATCGTTCGCTCGCTATACTCTTTGGTATGCCTGATATGGATCGCTGGCCCACTGGGCGCCTATTGTCCACGGCAGCACGCCTTGTTGAACACTCCTGGAACGAAAAATTGGGGGCCATTGGCCTGACCCATGCCGGGGTCATCGCCATGGAAGTGCTCTCCGTCAACGGACCCATGACCCAGGCTCAACTTGCCCAATTAGTGCGCGTTCAGGCGCAGACCATGGGTAAGACCCTCAGCCGGCTTGAAGCCCACGGCCACATCTCCCGGCAGCGGAGCGCCTCCGACCGGCGCAGCCACGTCGTATCCCTGACGGACCGGGGCCGCGAGGCCGTTGCTGAAGCGGCGGACATGGAACGGTCCGTGCTCGCCGCCGCCTCCATCGACCCCGATGTGCTGCGGCAGGAACTCCAGGCAGTCGTCACGGAGCTGGCAACAAGGATTTCCTCGACTGACGCCAAGACGATTGTCACCGCCGTGGAACCCAGCCTGCCGGTCGAGGCCAACTAAGCCGCGGTTCCAGCCGACGCACGACCTGGACTCCCTACCCGCACGAGCCCGGCAGATCCGTGTCCCTCAGCGGACCGGACGCTCCCTGCGCATAGGCTCAAGGGATGGACACGAAACCGACTGTTGAGCTGGAAGGGCAGACCTCGATCAACGAACTGCTCGACGAGCCGGTCGGCGCCTCACCGGTACAGCTGGCACTGCCCATCCACTTCCAGCTGGCCGTTGCGGTCCGGCGTAAGTCCTGAACGGACGGGTCCGCCCGGGACCGCCACGTCGCATCACTGCTGTGCTTCACGTGGAAGCCCCGGAATGCTGTCTCTCTTTTCCCTCACATAAATGAATGCGAGGATGACGATAAATTGCCCAGCCGACCTTTCGTTGATTTATGCCGGGAGC
>Ga0247821_10001094_pt1 | contig 15034 bp, 14 predicted proteins | sample 13C_Glycerol_Day_FD_192481 | JGI IMG/M metagenome (GOLD analysis project Ga0247821, IMG submission 192481) | Soil microbial communities from agricultural site in Penn Yan, New York, United States - 13C_Glycerol_Day14 | ecosystem: Environmental > Terrestrial > Soil > Agricultural land | place... | reverse complement strand
CCCTGCGCACGCGCAAGGGCATGATTCGTCCGCGCGGGCTGAACCAGCAGCGCTATGTGAAGGAAATCCTCGGCAACGACATCAACTTCGGCATCGGCCCGGCCGGTACCGGCAAGACCTACCTGGCCGTGGCCTGCGCCGTCGATGCGCTGGAACGCGAACAGGTCCGGCGCATCCTGCTGGTGCGCCCAGCGGTCGAGGCCGGTGAGAAGCTCGGCTTCCTGCCCGGCGACCTGGCCCAGAAGATCGACCCGTACCTGCGTCCGCTGTACGACGCGCTGTACGAGATGCTCGGCTTCGAACACGTGGCCAAGCTGATCGAGCGCCAGGTGATCGAGATCGCCCCGCTGGCCTACATGCGTGGCCGCACCCTGAACAACAGCTTCATCATCCTCGACGAGAGCCAGAACACCACGGTCGAGCAGATGAAGATGTTCCTGACCCGTATCGGCTTCGGCTCCACGGCGGTGATCACCGGTGACATCACCCAGGTGGACCTGCCGCGCGGCACCAAGTCGGGCCTGTCCCATGTGATCGACGTGCTCAAGGACGTTCCGGGTATCAGTTTCACCCACTTCCAGCCCAAGGACGTCGTGCGCCATCCATTGGTTCAGCGCATCGTCGAAGCCTACGAGCGCTTCGACAGCCGTCAGCAGGACACCAGCGAAGGCAACCGCCGCGATGCTTGAACTTGACCTGCAACGGGCCACGGATGCCGCCGCCCCTGATGACGCCCTCTTCCGCCGCTGGTGCGAGCTGGCCCTGCGCCAGCGCAGTGCCGACTCGGAAATGACCATTCGCCTGGTGGACGAAGCCGAAGGCCGTGAGCTCAATCACACCTACCGGCACAAGGACTACGCCACCAATGTGCTGTCCTTCCCGGCCGATGTCCCCGACGACCTGCTCGACATTCCCCTGCTCGGCGATCTGGTGATCTGCGTGGCCGTGGTCGAGCGCGAGGCCGCCGAACAGGGCAAGTCCCTGCAAGCGCACTGGGCCCACCTGGTGATCCACGGCTGCCTGCACCTGCTGGGCTACGACCACATCGAAGACGATGAGGCCGAGGAAATGGAAGCACTGGAACGAACGTTGCTAGCTGAACTGGGTCATCCGGACCCGTACGCCGACGACGAACACGACGACATCCAACACTGATATCTGCAAGGATCACGAGTAACCGCCATGAGCGAAGATCGATCGAGCAACGGGCAAAAGTCCTGGCTGGGCAAACTGACCCAGGCTTTTGCCCACGAGCCGAAAAACCGCCAGGAGCTGCTTGAGCTGCTGCGCGAAGCCCACCAGAACAAGCTGCTCGACAGCGAGGCGCTGACCATTGTCGAAGGCGCCATCCAGGTGGCCGACCTGCAGGTGCGCGACATCATGGTGCCGCGCTCGCAGATGATCAGCATCAAGGCCACGCAGTCGCCGCGCGAGTTCCTGCCGGCGGTGATCGACGCGGCGCACTCGCGCTACCCGGTAGTCGGCGAAAGCCACGACGACGTGCTCGGTGTGTTGCTGGCCAAGGACCTGCTGCCGCTGATCCTCAAGGAGAACGGCGAGAGCTTCAACATCAAGGACCTGCTGCGCCCGGCCACGTTCGTGCCCGAGTCCAAGCGCCTGAACGTGTTGCTGCGTGAATTCCGTGCCAACCACAACCACATGGCCATCGTCATCGACGAGTACGGCGGTGTGGCCGGCCTGGTGACCATCGAGGATGTGCTCGAGCAGATCGTCGGCGACATCGAGGACGAGCACGACGTCGAGGAAGACAGCTACATCAAGCCGCTGCCCAGCGGTGACTTCCTGATCAAGGCGCTGACCCCGATCGAAAACTTCAACGAGTTCTTCGACAGCCAGTTCTCCGACGACGAGTTCGACACCGTCGGCGGCCTGGTCATGAGCGCCTTCGGTCATCTGCCCAAGCGCAACGAGATCACCGAAATCGGCCCGTACCGCTTCCGCATCCTCAATGCCGACAGCCGCCGGATACACCTGCTTCGTCTGACCCCTATCACCCGTTAAGGACAACCATGCGCTGGATCACCCGCCCCGGCTGGCCCGGTAACCTGCTGGCCGTGGCGGCTGGCGCAATCACCACCCTGGCCCTGGCGCCGTTCGACATCTGGCCGCTGGCCCTGCTGGCAGCCGGCCTGTTCTACCTCGGCCTGCGCGAGCTGAGCCCGCGCCAGGCCCTGGGCCGCGGCTGGTGCTTCGGCTTCGGCCTGTACAGCGCCGGCACCAGCTGGATCTACGTCAGCATCAACACCTATGGCGGCGCGCCGCCCTGGCTGGCCATCGGCTTGTTGCTGGCGTTCTTTGCCGCCATCGCCTGGTTCTTCGCCCTGCCCGCCTGGCTCTGGGCGCGTTGGCTGCGCCGCAACGAGGCGCCCCTGGCCGACGCCCTGTGCTTCGCCGCCCTGTGGGTCGGCCAGGAAGCCTTCCGCGGCTGGTTCCTCACCGGTTTTCCATGGCTGTACTCCGGCTACAGCCAGCTCGACGGCCCATTGTCGGGCCTGGCCCCGGTGGGCGGCATGTGGCTGATCTCGTTCTGCCTGGCGCTGTGCGCGGCCTTGCTGTGCAACCTGCCGCGCCTGCGCGCGCGCAAGTCGTTCCTGGCTGTCGCGGTGGTGCTGATACTGGCCCCCTGGGCCGTCGGCCTGGCACTCAAGCACCACGCCTGGACCGAGCCTGCCGGCAAGCCCCTGACCGTCGCCGCCCTGCAAGGCAACGTCGAGCAGGAGCTGAAATGGAACCCCGAACACGTCAACGCCCAGTTGGCCCTGTACCGTGACATGAGCTTCAGCTCCAAGCCCGTCGATCTGCTGGTCTGGCCGGAAACCGCCGTGCCGATCCTCAAGGACCAGGCCCAGGGTTACCTGGACATGATGGGCAACTTTGCCGCCGAGCGTAATTCGGCGCTGATCACCGGCCTGCCGGTGCGCGAAGTGGTGCACCAGCAACGGCGCTACTACAACGGCATCACCGTCACCGGCGAGGGCGACGGCACCTACCTCAAGCAGAAGCTGGTGCCTTTCGGCGAATACGTGCCGCTGCAGGACATGCTCCGTGGCCTGATCGCCTTCTTCGACCTGCCGATGTCGGACTTTGCCCGAGGCCCCGCGGACCAGCCGCTGCTGCAGGCCAAGGGCTATCAGATCGCGCCGTACATCTGCTACGAAGTGGTCTATCCGGAATTCGCCGCCAGCCTTGCCGCGCGCAGCGACATTCTCCTGACCATCAGCAACGACACCTGGTTCGGCACCTCCATCGGCCCCCTGCAGCACTTGCAGATGGCCCAGATGCGCGCCCTGGAGGCCGGACGCTGGATGATCCGTGCCACCAACAACGGCGTCACCGGCCTGATCGACCCGTTCGGGCGGATCACCGCGCAGATTCCGCAGTTCGAACGCGGGATCCTCTACGGCGAAGTGGTACCGATGCAGCAGCTCACCCCTTACCTGCAGTGGCGCTCCTGGCCGCTGGTGATCCTGTGTGCGCTACTGCTGGGCTGGGCCCTGCTGGCCAGCCGGATCGCCAAGACGGTCTAGTAGAACAGGCGGTAACCGAGTAGGCCAACGGCTTCATTGAGCAGTTGGCCGCTCTGCCAGATGGATTTGCTCTCCGGCAGCCAGCCACCATAAGGCCGGCCATGCTCGCGGCCGAGAAAGCCCACCGGCGCCGGCACCACCTCGAACCCCGCCTGCTCGAAACTCCAGCGCGAGCGCTGCATATGCCAGGCCTGGGTCACCACGACCACGCGCTTTATCCCCTGGGGCAAAAGCAGCTCGGCGCTCATCTGGGCATTCTCCCAGGTGGTGCGGCTGCGCTCTTCCTTCCAGCGCACATTGACCCCCAGGTCGCGCTGCAGGCTGTCGGCCATCAGTTGCGCCTCGCTGGGCGGCGATCCGAAGTGCAAGCCACCCGTGGTCAACACCGGCAAGCCCGACGTCTTGGCCAGTTGCGCGGCATAGCGCATGCGCTCCATGCCCACCCCCGTGGGCTGGTCGAGTTGGTCCCAGGCTGGGTCCCCACGCTCGCGTCCGGCACCGAGGATGACGATGGCATCGGCCCGGGTGGCCAGTTGCGCCCACTGCTCACGGCTGAGCGCCGGCTCGGTTTCCAGCAGGCGCGCCGAGCGCTCGACGACAATCGGCAGGCTCATCGCCCACAACCCGCCCAGCCCCAGGACAAAGCACAGGGCAGACAGCCGTGGCCAGGAACGGCGCAGCCACCAGGCAGCAATCAGCAGCAGGAACAGGATGCCGGGCGGCAGGATCATTTGCTTGATGAGATAGCGAATCGGCAAGGGACACCTCCATGGAGGTGTGCAGCCTAGAATGATCGGCACCTGGCAACAATGGTCAGGCACCGATCATCTGATTTTTTTCGAAGCTGGCGCACTCCGTATTGCGCCTGGTAATCCGAACGGCTATCTGAATTGCAGCGTCCTGGATTTTGCCGTGGTGGTGGAGCGTGCCTTGTCCTTGAGCCAGACAACTCTGGCCTTGGCAGGCGGCTCCGGTGTGAGCTGTGCACCGGCGCGTCCATGCCAGCCCTCCGGAAGGGAGTCCAGATAGGCTTTGATCACATCGAATTCGGCGCGGCTCAGACCACGCAATTCCAATTCAGCAGGCACTTCATCGCGTAACCGAACGGCGGTTCTGGCGACATCTAGGGCCAACCCCAGACGATCGATCAGCCGTTCGTAAAGCTCCGGTTTCGTTGCTTGTAGCTGCGACTCTCCCATCCGTTCACCTCATTGAAGATAAATATATCTCCCCCAATGATGAGCTTAGCGTCACTCGCAAAAGCGGCCGGGCGCCGCGACCAACGGCCCACGGCGGCGAATGCGGTGCAATCAGGGTTTCCCACGGTGGACAGGGCTCATGTATGCTAGGGCGTTCACCATTTTGACCCCGGATTGCCGATGCAGCGGTTTTCCCGCTGCCTGGATAAGGTCTCCCATTTCTCAGCGCAAAGTAGCCATGCACGAACTCTATCAGCCCCGCGAAATCGAAGCAGCCGCCCAGTCGTACTGGAACGAGCAAAAGTCTTTTGAAGTCAGTGAACAGCCAGGCAAGGACACCTATTACTGCCTGTCGATGTTCCCGTACCCGAGCGGCAAGCTACACATGGGCCACGTGCGCAACTACACCATCGGTGACGTGATTGCCCGTTACCAGCGCATGCTGGGCAAGAATGTCCTGCAACCGATGGGCTGGGACGCCTTCGGCATGCCGGCGGAAAACGCCGCGATGAAGAACAACGTCGCGCCGGCCAAGTGGACCTACGAAAACATCGAGTACATGAAGACCCAGCTCAAGAGCCTGGGCCTGGCCTTCGACTGGTCGCGCGAAGTCACCACCTGCAAGCCGGACTACTACCGCTGGGAACAGTGGCTGTTCACCCGCCTGTTCGAAAAAGGCGTGATCTACCGCAAGAACGGTACCGTGAACTGGGACCCGGCCGACCAGACCGTACTGGCCAACGAGCAGGTCATCGACGGCCGCGGCTGGCGTTCGGGCGCGCTGATCGAGAAGCGCGAAATCCCGATGTACTACTTCAAGATCACCGACTATGCCGACGAGCTGCTGGAAAGCCTCGACGAGCTGCCGGGCTGGCCCGAGCAGGTCAAGACCATGCAGCGCAACTGGATCGGCAAGTCCCGTGGCATGGAAGTGCAGTTCCCCTTCGACCAGGCCAGCATCGGCCACGCCGGGGCACTGAAAGTCTTCACCACCCGTCCGGACACCCTGATGGGCGCCACCTATGTGGCCGTTGCCGCCGAGCACCCGCTGGCCACCCAGGCCGCCCAGGGTAACCCCGAGCTGCAAGCCTTCATCGACGAATGCAAGAGCGGCAGCGTCGCCGAAGCCGACGTCGCCACCCAGGAGAAAAAGGGCCTGGCTACCTCGCTGTTCGTCGAGCACCCGCTCACCGGCGAAAAACTGCCGGTGTGGGTCGCCAACTATGTGCTCATGCACTACGGCGATGGCGCAGTAATGGCCGTACCGGCCCACGACGAGCGCGACTTCGAATTCGCCAAGAAGTACAACCTGCCGTTCAAGGCCGTGATTCGTACCCGCCTGGGTGACGAAGTCGCTGCCGAGTGGGATGCTGCCTGCGGCGAATACGGCGAGCTGATCAACTCCGGCGAGTTCGACGGCCTGGACTTCGCCGGTGCCTTCGACGCCATCGAAGTCGCCCTGATCAAGAAAGAACTCGGCAAGTCGCGCACCCAGTTCCGCCTGCGCGACTGGGGTATCAGCCGCCAGCGCTACTGGGGCTGCCCGATCCCGATCATCCACTGCCCGTCCTGCGGCGATGTGCCAGTACCTGAAGACCAGTTGCCGGTCACCCTGCCCGAGAACGTGGTTCCCGATGGCGCCGGCTCGCCGCTGGCACGCATGCCCGAGTTCTACGCGTGCACCTGCCCGAAATGCGGCACTGCGGCCAAGCGCGAAACCGACACCATGGACACCTTCGTCGAGTCGTCCTGGTACTTCGCCCGCTACGCCTCGCCGAACTATGAAGGCGGCCTGGTCGATCCGAAGGCGGCCAACCACTGGCTGCCGGTGGACCAGTACATTGGTGGCATCGAGCACGCCATCCTGCACCTGCTGTACGCGCGTTTCTTCCACAAGCTGATGCGCGACGAAGGCCTGGTCACCTCCAACGAGCCGTTCAAGAACCTGCTGACCCAGGGCATGGTCGTCGCCGAGACCTACTACCGCGTTGCCAGCAACGGCGGCAAGGACTGGTTCAACCCGGCCGACGTCGAGGTCGAGCGCGATGCCAAGGCCAAGATCATCGGCGCCCGCCTGAAAACCGACGGCCTGCCGGTCGAGATCGGCGGCACCGAGAAGATGTCCAAGTCCAAGAACAACGGCGTTGACCCGCAGGCGATGATCGAAGCCTACGGTGCCGACACCTGCCGCCTGTTCATGATGTTCGCCTCGCCGCCCGACATGAGCCTGGAATGGTCCGACTCCGGCGTCGAAGGCGCCAGCCGCTTCCTGCGTCGTGTCTGGCGCCTGGCCCAGGCCCATGTCACCCAGGGCCTGCCTGGCAAGCTCGACATTGCCACCCTGGACGATGCGCAGAAAGCGATTCGCCGTGCCACTCACGCTGCGATCAAGCAGGCCAGCACCGACGTCGGCCAGTTCCACAAGTTCAACACCGCCATCGCCCAGGTGATGACCCTGATGAACGTGCTGGAAAAAGCCCCGCAAGCCACCGAGCAGGACCGTGCCCTGCTGCAGGAAGGCCTGGAAGCGGTCGTTCTGCTGCTGTCGCCGATCACTCCGCACATCAGCCACGAACTGTGGCATCGCCTCGGTCACCAGGAAGCCGTCATCGACGCCGGCTGGCCGGCAGTGGATGAAAGCGCGCTGGTCCAGGACAGCATCGTCCTGGTCGTCCAGGTCAACGGCAAGCTGCGCGGCCAGATCGAAATGCCGGCCGCCGCCAGCCGCGAGGACATCGAAGCCGCTGCCCGCAGCAACGAGAACGTGCTGCGCTTCATCGACGGCCTGAGCATCCGCAAGGTCATCGTGGTACCGGGCAAGCTGGTCAATATCGTCGCCAACTGACAGGAATACGGGCCCGCCCCGGCGGCGGGCCCATGTACGGATTTGGCCCACAAGGGAGCAACAAGATGATCAAACGCAATCTGCTGGTGATGGGCCTGGCTGTCCTGCTCAGTGCCTGCGGCTTCCAGCTGCGCGGCACCGGCCAGACCGAGCTTGCGATCAAGGAACTGGACCTGAGCGCACGCAACGCCTACGGCGCAACCGTGACTCAACTGCGTCAGGCGCTGGAAAGCAACGGCGTCAACGTCCATGCCGGCGCACCGTACAAACTGATCCTTACCAATGAAGCCGAGAACGAGCGTGCGGCTTCCTATGCCGGTGGCTCGGGCCGTTCCGCCGAGTACGAACTGAGCACGGTACTGAGCTACAGCATCACAGGCCACAACGACACCAATCTGCTCAACGACAAGCTCGAAGTGCGCAAGATCTACGTGCATGACGGCAACAACATCACCGGCTCCCAGCAGGAAGCCACCGAGACCCGTGTAGAAATGCGCCGCGAACTGGTGCAGAACATGCTGGTACGCCTGCAACTGCTGACCCCGACCCAGCTGGACATGCTGCAGCAGAAAGCCGACGCACGTGCCAAGGCCGAAGCCGACGCCCTGGAAGCGGCCCGCCGTGCCCAGGATGAAACCCCTCAGCAGTCGCCCCTGCAACTGCCGGCCAACTGAGCCTGAACGGGGCACTTCGGTGCCCCGCCTGCGATCATGAAACTCGCCCCCGCCCAGCTCAACAAGCACCTGCAAGGCAGCCTCGCACCGGTCTACGTGATCAGTGGCGATGACCCGCTGCTGTGCCAGGAAGCCGCCGATGCGGTACGTGCCGCCGCACGCCAGCAAGGCTTCGACGAACGCCAGGTGTTCAGCGCCGACGCCAACTTCGACTGGGGCACCCTGCTCCAGGCCGGGGCCAGCCTGTCGCTGTTCGCCCAACGCCGCCTGCTGGAACTGCGCCTGCCGTCGGGCAAGCCCGGCGACAAGGGCGCCGCCGCACTGATCGAGTACTGCTCCCGCCCTGCCGAAGACACCCTGCTGCTGATCAGCCTGCCCAAGCTCGATGGCAGCGCGCAGAAGACCAAATGGGGCAAGGCACTGATCGAGGGGGCGCAGGTCCAGTTCATCCAGATCTGGCCGGTCGACACCCAGCAACTACCCCAATGGATCAACCAGCGCCTTTCCCAGGCGGGCTTGTCAGCTCAACGCGATGCCGTCGATCTGATTGCCGCCCGGGTGGAAGGCAACCTGCTGGCCGCCGCTCAGGAGATCGAAAAGCTCAAGCTGCTGGCCGAAGGCAATCAGATCACGGTGGAAACCGTACAGGCTGCAGTGGCCGACAGTGCCCGCTTCGATGTGTTCGGCCTGGTCGATGCCATTCTCAATGGCGAAGCCGCCCACGCCTTGCGCATGCTTGAAGGCTTGCGTGGCGAGGGTGTCGAACCGCCGGTGATTCTCTGGGCCCTGGCCCGGGAGTTGCGCGTACTGGCGGGACTGGCCCAGCAATACAGCCAGGGGGTGCCCCTGGACAAGGCCTTCAGCCAGGCCCGGCCACCGGTCTGGGACAAGCGCAAACCGCTGATGAGCAAAGCCCTGCAACGCCATTCAGCGCAACGCTGGAGCCAGTTGCTGCAGGACGCCCAGCGCATCGATGCGCAGATCAAGGGTCAGGCCCAGGGCTCGCCCTGGACCAGCCTGGCGCGGTTGTCGTTGTTGATGGCGGGGCAGCGCCTGGCCTTGCCAGCAGAATAGCGGCAGTCGCGGGGCAAGCCCGCTCCCACAGAGAAGTCCTGCAGGAGCGGCGGTGCGACGACTCGACTTGCCCCGCGATCGCTTCACCCCTATATTGCGCCCGATACCCACCCCACAGGACCTCCTGCCATGAGCAAGAAAACTGCGAAACCCGGGCCCAACAAGGCCAAGTCGATCATCGCCCAGCCCCTGTTCCGTTGCCGCCAGGAACAGGCAGGCAAAGGCAAGGGCAGCTACCGCCGCGAAGCCTTCCAATCGAGAGATTGGGAGGCTTCGTTCTTTCAGGCCGCATAAAAGCAAGAATTCGACAGGCATGGTATGGTCAGCACCTGACCTGAAATACCTGGAACTGTGCATGCCCTTTTGTCTTACCCATCGTTGGCAGCCTCGCCAACTGATCGCTGCCTCCAGCCTGATCCTGCTCGTTGCCTGCGCGGAAAAACCCACTGCCGCCGACGCGCTGCCGCTGGCCCCTGCCCAGCCGGCCCCGGTGGTCACCCTGCCGACCCCCGCCGTCGACACCAGCAACGAAATCCAGCCGCTGCAAACCTTTGCCCAATGGCAGGCAGGTTTCCGCCAGCAAGCCCTGCAAGCGGGCATCAACGCCGGCACCTTCGACCGCGCGTTCCTCGGCGTCACGCCGGACATGGACGTGGTCAAGGCTGATCGCAGCCAACCCGAATTCACCCGCCCGGTCTGGGAATACCTCGACGGCGCGCTGTCGCCCCTGCGCGTACGCAATGGCAAGGCGCTGTTGGAGAAACATGCCGAGCTGCTCACCCAGATCGAACAGCGCTATGGCGTCGACCGCCAGGTGCTGGTCTCGGTCTGGGGCATGGAAAGCAACTTCGGCCAGTTCCAGGGCAATAAATCGGTAATCCGCTCCCTGGCGACCCTGGCCTATGAAGGCCGCCGCCCGGCATTCGCCCAGGCGCAGCTGATCGCGGCCCTGCAGATCCTGCAGAACGGCGACATCCAGCCCGACGCCATGCGCGGCTCCTGGGCCGGCGCCATGGGCCAGACCCAGTTCATCCCCACCACCTACAACACCCATGCGGTGGACTTCGACGGCGACGGTCGCCGGGATATCTGGAACAGCTCCGCCGACGCCCTGGCCTCGACCGCCCATTACCTGCAGAGCTCCGGCTGGAAGCGCGGCGAGCCCTGGGGCTTCGAGGTGCAACTGGCACCCGGCTTCGACTACTGGCTGGCCGATGGCAGCCAGCGCAAGAGCGTGGCCGAATGGCTGCAACTGGGCCTGAAGCTGCCAACCGGCGTACGCCTGCCGGCGGGCAGCCAGCAACTGTCAGCCGCCCTGCTGCTGCCGGCCGGTTATCGCGGCCCGGCGGTCCTGGTACTGGATAACTTCCGCGCCATCCTCAAGTACAACAATTCCTCGTCCTATGCCATGGCAGTAGGTCTGCTCGGTGACCGTTTCTACGGCTCAGGCTTCATTGCCGGCAGCTGGCCGAAGGACGACCTGCCCCTGAGCCGCAGCGAGCGGGTCGAACTTCAGACCCTGCTCAGCGCCAGGAACTACGACGCCGGCGCGGCCGACGGCATTATCGGTGCCAACACCCGCAAGGCCATCCGCAGTGCGCAACAGGCTCTGGGATGGCCGGCAGATGGCTATCCGACCCACAAGCTGCTGGACCAGTTGCGCCAGCGCTGATCGCTGATCGCGGGGCAAGCCCGCTCCCTGTGGGCGCTGGCTTGCCCCCGCGATGGCATCAGAACAGATCTTCCTGTAGCGCCAACTGACGGCAATCCGCATCCAGCCGCACCTGCGCGCCCAAGGGCAGTGTCAGGTTGGGGTCGCAGTGTCCGCTGCGCCAGCCGGCCAGCACCGGTATGCGCAAGGGTTCGAACATCTCGCGCAACAGCGGCGCCAGGGCTTGCACGGTCAATCCGACGAAGTCGCCGACCAACACACCCCGCAGGCCCTCGAACTTGCCCGCCAGGCGCAGCTGGGTCAGCAGGCGGTCGATGCGGTACAGCGGCTCGTTGACATCCTCGATGAACAGAATGCCATCCTGGCTGCACAGTTCCGCCGCGGTCCCCAGGGTTGCACCGAGCATCGCCAGGTTGCCGCCCACCAGGCGCCCTGTCGCCGCACCAGGGACGATTGTGCTCAATGGGTAGGCCTGTGGATGCTCCAGTATGTCGCCACGCCCCAGCCTGCCGCTGAGCAGTGCGAACAGGGAAGACACCGTCGGCTCCTGTTTATCGGCCAGCAACTCGGACTTGAGCATCGCCCCATGTAAGGTCACGAACCCCGCATGCCGGGCAATGGCGCCATGCAGCGCGGTGATGTCGCTGTAGCCCACCAGGGGCTTGGGGTGGTTGCGCAACAAGTCGAAATCGATACCGTCGAGCAGGCGCATGCTGCCGTAGCCCCCGCGCAGGCAGATGATGGCATCTACATCGTTGGCGGCGAAGGCCGCATGCAGGTCGGCCAGGCGCTGCGCATCACTGCCGGCCAGGTAGCCTTGCGACTCGGTGACACCGGGATAGATCCGGCATTGATAACCACGCTGCTCGAACCAGTGGATCGCCTTGAGCGTGTCGAGCCGGGCCGGGCCGGCCGGGGCAATGATTGCGATGCGGCCCTGTTCCGCCAGCGGCTTTGGTAGCGGCTGACAGCCAGGCTGCACCTGCGGTCGATGATCGAAGGGAGGATTCATCCAGACGACTCCTTGTATGGACCTGGCCGGTGATGCTGGCGACATGGGTAAGCACATGACACCCGGAAAACCTGCCACAAACAAAAATGCCGATGTCGCCGGCAAGCGGACATCGGCATTGGGCTACGCCATCGATCAGAGCTTGATCTTGGCCTCGTGGGCCTGCTGGTCGGCGTGGTACGAGGAACGTACCAGCGGACCGGAAGCCACGTTCTTGAAGCCCATCTTGTAGCCTTCTTCGGCGAACCAGGCGAAGGTGTCCGGGTGCACGAAACGCTGTACCGGCAAGTGGCTGCGCGATGGCTGCAGGTACTGGCCCAGGGTCAGCATGTCGATGTTGTGCTCGCGCATGCGGTGCATCACTTCGATCACTTCTTCGTCGGTCTCGCCCAGGCCCAGCATCAGGCCGGACTTGGTCGGCACGTGCGGCACCAGTTCCTTGAACTTCTGCAGCAGGGTCAGCGACCACTGGTAGTCCGAACCCGGACGCGCGGCCTTATACAGGCGCGGCACGGTTTCCAGGTTGTGGTTGAACACGTCTGGCGGGGTTTGCGCGGTGATTTCCAGGGCCACGTCCATGCGTCCACGGTAGTCCGGCACCAGGGTCTCGAGCTGCACGCCCGGCGACAGGGCACGGATCTCACGGATACAGTCGGCAAAGTGCTGGGCACCGCCATCGCGCAGGTCGTCGCGGTCCACCGAGGTGATCACCACGTACTTCAGGCGCAGGTCGGCGATGGCCACGGCGAGGTTCTTCGGCTCGTCGACATCCAGGGGTTTTGGCCGGCCGTGGCCAACGTCACAGAACGGGCAGCGACGGGTGCAGATGTCACCCATGATCATGAAGGTCGCGGTACCGCCGGAGAAGCACTCGCCCAGGTTCGGGCAGGACGCTTCTTCACAGACGCTGTGCAGCTTGTGCTTGCGCAGCAGTTGCTTGATACGGTCGACTTCCGGGGAAACCGGGATGCGCACGCGGATCCAGTCGGGCTTCTTCGGCAGCTCGTCGGTGGGGATGATCTTTACCGGGATACGCGCGACTTTCTCCGCGCCCCGCAGCTTGACGCCCGCTTCGACCTTGGGCCGTGGCGTCGGGGTCACGCTTTGCACTGCATCTTGCACAACAGTAGTCATATTCAGAAGATTCCGCCCGTAAGGGTCGTCTGCTCAGCATAGTCGAGGTGCTTGACCAGCTGCCCGCGCAGCCTTGCCCTGACCTCGGAGAGTTCGATCGGGCCTGCCTGATCGCGCAGCTGGGTCATGGCCAGCCCCGCATACCCGCAGGGGTTAATCCGGCGGAATGGCCCAAGGTCCATGTCCACGTTCAAGGCAAGGCCATGGAAAGAACAGCCATTGCGAATCCGCAAGCCGAGCGAGGCGATCTTCGCCCCGTCGACATAGACGCCCGGTGCATCGGCCTTGGCGGCCGCCTCGACGCCGTAGCTGGCCAGCAACTCGATCAGGCTGCGCTCGATGCGGCTGACCAGATCGCGCACGCCAAAACCCAGGCGACGCACATCGAGCAACAGGTAGGCCACCAGCTGGCCCGGGCCGTGATAGGTCACCTGGCCGCCGCGATCGGTCTGCACCACCGGGATATCCCCCGGCACCAGCAGGTGCTCGGCCTTGCCCGCCTGGCCCTGGGTGAACACCGGTGGGTGCTCCACCAGCCACAGCTCGTCGACGGTATCCGGGCCACGCTGGTCGGTGAACCGACGCATGGCCTCCAGCACCGGCTCGTAGGGCAGCAGGCCGAGGTCGCGAACACCGAGGCTGGTCGGCATCAGAGCACCATTTTCACGATGCCGGTAGCACGCAGGGCGCTATTGATGTCATGCAACTGGTCTTCGCCGGTGGCGACGATGTGCAGTTGCACCGTGGTGTACTTGCCTTCCTTGCTCTGGCGCTCGGCCAGGGTCTTGAGATCGACTTCGGCGTACTTCTTGAGGATCTCGATCACCGTGTCCTTGAAATTGACCACGGTGTCGCCGATGACCTTGATCGGGTAATCGGCGCAGGGGAATTCGATTTTGTGCGACTTGACGTCAGGTTCGGTCATGGCGGTAACGGCCTCGTAAGCCGTGGCAACAACAACGCCCCCGGCGTGAATGCGCGAGGGCGTGGCAGGTCACGATATCAGTTGAACAACCCGTAGAAGAATAGACGAATGCTATCCCACACCCGGCCGAAGAAACCAGCTTCCTCGACAGCGTCCAGCGCGATCAGGTCGGCGCTGTGGACTACCTTGTCATCCAGTTTGACTTCCACTTTACCGATCACGTCACCTTTGGCGATCGGAGCGGTCAGTTGCGGGTTCATGGTCATGCTTGCCGCCAGGCGTTTCAATTGGCCTTTAGGCAAAGTCATGCTCAGATCGTTGGCAAGACCGGCCTTGACCTGGCTCGCAGTACCTTTCCAGACCGGGGCCTGGGCAAGTTCGGTGCCCTTCTGGTAGAAGGTCTGGGTTTCGAAGAAGCGGAAACCGTAGGTCAGCAGCTTCTGGGTCTCGGCGGCGCGGGACTGCTCGCTGTTGGTACCGAAGACCACCGCGATCAGGCGCATGCCATCACGTACGGCCGAAGACACCATGCAGTAGCCGGCTTCGTCGGTGTGACCGGTTTTCAGGCCATCGACGGTCTTGTCGCGCCACAGCAGCAGGTTGCGGTTAGGCTGCTTGATGTTGTTCCAGAAGAACTCCTTCTGCGAGTAGATCGCATAGTGGGCAGGGTCTTCGTGGATGATTGCACGGGCCAGCACCGCCATGTCGTGGGCCGAGGAGTAGTGCTCCGGGTTCGGCAGGCCGGTCGGGTTCATGAAGTGGCTGTTGGTCATGCCCAGGTCGGCGGCAGTCTTGTTCATCATGTCGGCGAACGCGTCTTCGCTGCCGGCGATGTGCTCGGCCAGGGCGACACTGGCGTCGTTGCCCGACTGGATGATGATGCCGTGCAGCAGGTCGCTGACGCTGACCTGGGTGCCGACCTTGATGAACATCCGCGAACCACCGGTACGC
>Ga0247821_10001093_pt1 | contig 15038 bp, 15 predicted proteins | sample 13C_Glycerol_Day_FD_192481 | JGI IMG/M metagenome (GOLD analysis project Ga0247821, IMG submission 192481) | Soil microbial communities from agricultural site in Penn Yan, New York, United States - 13C_Glycerol_Day14 | ecosystem: Environmental > Terrestrial > Soil > Agricultural land | place... | reverse complement strand
ATCACGTGCGGCGCACACACCCACGTCTGCCGATACCGCTCCACGCTCTTGCGCCCGCGCGAGATCTGCTCCATGCCCGCGATCAGCATGGCCTCGCGCACGCGCAGGACGCGCGCGCCGACCATCTGCGGCAGCAGCTCCTCGTTCGATCCAGGCTTGAGCAGGCGGGCGATGAAGACCGGCCGGTTGCCCCAGCCGCTTTCGTAGAACTCCACGCGCAGGTCGCCGCGCATGCCCTCGTCCGCCATCTCGGCGGGCGTCTGCCGCCGGCCCCGCCGCCTCAACCGGTACACGAACAAAAGCACTGTGAAAGCATACAGTACTTCCAGCCTTGTTCGATGCGCGTGAAGGCGCTTGCGATCCCTCTGCAGGTTCCCCCATTTGGGGTACAGACAGCGCCCACCCCAGCGGATAGCTTCGAAAGCATGGAACGAGTAGTGGGTCCCATCGAACGGCATTGGCTGGCCGCCTATACCGTTCCGGGGCCGGAGGGCCACTACGCGTACGCCAAGATCTACCAGGCCAAGCCGGCGTCGCCGTGGGACGGGACGCCGGCGATCTGGAAGGTGGCGGCCGGGCCCTATCCGTACGAGGGGCCCGCCATCGACGCCGTGGTCGACAAGGCCGCCGAAGAGATCAGGGAAGCGTCGGAATTCCAGGTCCTCTGGGACAAGGACATCTGAGCCGCGTCACTTCTTCGGCGCGCCCGGGCCACCGATCGGTTCGCCCGGGGCGCCGAGGACGGCCGGGTCGTCCGCCCGCATGCGCGAAGTGATGAGCTTGTCCAGGTCGGGCGAGGAGCGCCGGGCCATGCAGCCGTCGCCCGGGCGCGCGACCGTCGGCGAAGGCGCACCGGGCGCGACGCCGCAGACCTCGGCCGCCACCTGCGGCGGGACCTGGATGCTCATGGGGATCTTGGCCTCGTCCACCTTCAGGCGCTCGGCCATGGTGGTGTGGACCTCGGTCAATTCCACGCTGACCAGGCCGGACGTCTGCGCCTGCGCCTGGGCCTGCATCGCGAAAGCCAGGGCCGCGGCCGAGACCGTCGCGGCCAGCATTGCTCTGTTCATGGCACCTCCACTTGAAGCCCTCGAGGGCCGTTGATTCACCTTACACCCCGTGCCGCGCGCTCGAGCGCGACAGGAACCACCCGTAACACCTGCATCAGCCACCCACCGTGGGCGAGACCGCGCCGGCGCCCTCGCCCGCCTGGATGCTGCCGTCGGGCCGCGCGTACGTGCCCACCAGCATCCCGCCGGCCAGGCCGCGCTCCTGGATCGCCTTGAGCACGTCGCCGCGCGTGGGCTTGCCGCCGAACGGCTTGCCGCCCCCGCCCAGCGCGAAGAGCTGGAACGCGTAGCGATGCTGGCCGTGCCCGCGCGGCGGATCGGGCGGGATCCAGCCGGCCATGAAGTACGAATTGCGGCCCGAGTGCACGTCGTCCTCGCCCGCATGGCCGGGACTCTTGAGCGCGCCGTCGTGCATCGAGCCGTCGTGCGGCGGGATGTCCACGACGATCGCGTGCACCAGCGGATCGGACTTGGGCGCGTCGGCGTCCTCGACGATCAGGACGAGGCTCTCCGCGCCCGCGGGCACGCCGGTCCAGTCGATCGGCGGCGACAGGCCCTCGCCGTCGGCCGTGTAGCGCTCGGGGATGGGCGCGTGGTCGGCGAAGGCCAGGCTGGTTACCTTGAGCATGCCCAGGCCCGAGCGCATGCCGCAGGTGTTGAAGACGAGCTTGTCCAGTCCGGCTCGGCGGTCGCGCAGCGCGTGGCCGACGGCCTCGGGCAGTTTTTCCAGCATGGGAGGGATGGTGGGTGATGCATGCCCGCGCGGATGTCGGACGGATACGAATGACCACGCGGGGCTCAGCGGCACCCGCGCGTGCGCCTGAGCCTTCAGCGCGCGAAATTCAAGCCGCCAAAGACAGTGTGAAAGCCCCGGCGGCATCGATAGATTCATCCGGATCGATGCAAGGAGACATGCATGCCTTTCGCGAACTTCAACGAGATCCGCGCGTTGATCGATGGCACCGAACACAAGCCGGGCGGCTTGACGGTCTACTTCAAGTGCCCCAGAACCGGCCGCATCGTCGAAGCGCGGGGCAGCTTCCCCGACAGCCGGCGCCGTCGCTTCGCCCAGACCGCCGCCGGCAGCATCGCGCGGGCACTGCTCCACCAGCTGAGCGGCATCGTCCGCCGCCTCACCGGGATCTACATACCGCTGGGCAATGCCTTCCAGGTCCAGGACGTCCCTGGCGCGGGCGGCGACTTCACGACGGAAGACGACCGGCAGGCGGCCGCGGTGGATGCGTTCCGGTCCGTCGCCCGATACCCCGGCACGCCGCGACAACGCGGCCGATTCAATTTCGAAGAGGGCCAGTGGGTATTCATCGAATAACGGAAGAGGAAGCACGACATGACGGACCGACAGCTGACCAGGGAGGCGTACTCCGCGGAACTCGCGAGCCTGGCCGACCACCTGAAAAGCAACCACGAACTCGGCGGCTTCCAGCGCCTCTGGGAAATGCCGAACGACTACCAGCGCTGGACGATGAACGATGCGATGTGGGACATCGTGAAGCAGTTGCCGCCGCTGGTGGCCGCAGCCGGGAAGTTCGGCAAACCGGACGGCGGCGGAAAGTGGATCTGGAAGATCGTTTCGCCGGACCTGATGAAGTCCGTCTTCGGCGAAGAGGCCGACAGCCTCGGGGGCAGCCTGAAGGAGCTGACCACGGTCGACTGGAGCACGCGATTCACCCATCGGGATCGGCAGTTCGAGGAGGTCGAAGCGCGCATGCTGGCTTACCGCCGCTACCGGGAGTTCGTCGCCGGACTCGAAGCCGCCGGCGTGACGCAATACAAGACCGCACTCACCGACCACGGCTTCTCGGCCAATGAGCTGGAGGCGCTGGAGAAGTTCATCGCCGGGAAGTCGGGGGACATGGACAAGGCCCGGAATCCCGGCTCGAAGGCGCCGCTGTTCGAATCGCCGAAAGCCGGAAAGCATCCGAAGTTCGACGACACCGAGTACACGCGATACCTCCAGGAGCTCCGGGCCAAGTACCGCGACGCTCTGGAAAACATGATCGGGTCCAGCGGAATACCGCTGGGCGAGACGCAAGCCGAACGGATGATGGGCCAGCTCGAGTCGTTCGACTACGAGCGGATCAGCGCCACCCTGGGCGCGCAGAAGCGCCGGCCGCCGCAGGACGAGCAAGGCCTGAACGAGAAGATGTACGAGCTGCTCGGAACCCTGCCGCAAGCCTTGGCCAGGTCTTTCGAGGACGGCACGGCGGGAAGGATCGAGGAATCGATCCAGGACAGCATCCAGCTGCTCAAGAGCGGCGAAGCATCGTCGCGCAGCTCGGGCTTCAGCACCCTGCGCCGGCTGAAGCACCTGCTGCGCTGGCTGGCGCGGAAGATGCCGATCGAATCGCAGGCTTTCGTCGATGCGCAAGCCGCGATCGCGCGTGAGTTCGATCCGCGTTGGGCCGCCATCTCCGCCGGTCCGCTGCACGAGAAGTACATGGGGCAGATCAAGTTCTCCGGCAGCAACGCGCTGCCGTTGACCGACGACTGGCCGCAGGCGCTCGATCCCGCGAAGGACTTCATCTACGCCCACGTGTTCCTCGACAAGGCCATCAGGGATGTCGCGACCGGCGGCATGCTTTTCATCGAAGCGGGCGACCAGCGCTATCAGTTCAACCTGCAGGCGCTGCCGGGCGACTCGGCGTACCTGTGCATATCGGTCCTGCCGGAGAACGGCAGGAATCCGGACCTGATCCGCACGCTCGGCAAGGCGCTGCTGGCCGCCGACGGCAAGCTCGAGTTCGTGGTCACGCCCATCGTCGAACGGTCCGCCGCGGGCATGCTCGCGATGAAGACGCCTGCGCCGGACGCCGCCAAGGTGGCGTCGCGTATCGAAGCGCTCGCTGCCAGGGCGCAGGAGAACCGCACCGCCGCCGCCGTGCTGCCGCAAGCCTTCGCGAAGACGCAGAAGTGGCCGTACAAGGACCAGGTTCTCACACCGGGAAAGGTCCGGGAGGCGATCGAAGCCGCCTGGGAGCACGACCGGCAAGAGAAGATCGAAGTGCTGCACATGCGCGTCAATCACTACCGGCCCGGCTACGAGTGGGACCTGGAAGTCGGCCCTCTCCAGATGCCCGTGGCCCGCCTGGCCTTCTCGTACATCGGCATCGTCTTCCAGCACCAGGGCAAGGTCTTCGCCGTCGAAGACGGCATCCAGGTCCGCCAGTTCTGGAAGGGGCACGGCCAGGGTTACGGCGACGACCTCAACGTGTTGTTCTGGGGCGTGAAGCCGTTCGAGCTGCCGCTCGAACAGGTTCAGCGCATCGCGAAGTAGCGCGCCTCTAGTGGAAGTCGCGGCTGCGGCTGTCGCGCCCCAGCCGGCCCAGCATCGGCGTGAGGTCCTCCAACCGCTCAGCCAGCAGGTGGCACACGCGGCCGCCGCTGGCCTCGTCGCGCTGCCAGGTGCCGTGCACCGCGAGCAACCGCGCATGCAGCAGCGGCTCGCGCTGCTGGTCGCGCACGCGCTGCCAGACGATGACGTTGACCGGCCCGGTCTCGTCTTCCAGCGTGACGAAGATGGTGCCGCCCGCGGTGGCGGGCTGCTGCCGCACGGTGACCATGCCGCAGGCCGAGGCGCGCCGTCCGTCGGGCAGCTGGCCCAGCTGTTCGGCGTTGAGGTACTTCATGCGCGAGAGCTTCGGCCGCAGCAGCGCGAGCGGATGCCGCCGCAAGGTGAGGCCCATCGAGAAGTAGTCGAAGACGATCTCCTCGCCTTCGTGCGCGGCGGGCAGCTCGAGCGGGGCTTCGTGGATGGGTGCGTTCTGCAGCAGCTCGGGCGCGCGCCGCCGCGCCGCGGCTTCCCACACCTGCTGGCGCCGGTGGCCGGCCAGCGAGCGCAGCGCGTCGCCCGCGGCCAGCGCGGCCATGTCCTGCACGTCCAGGCGCGCGCGCAGTGCCAGGTCTTCGGTGTCGGCGAAGGCGCCCTGCTCCCGCGCCGACTCGATGCGAAGCCCCGCTTCGTGCCTGAAGCTGCCGACCAGGCGCAGGCCCAGCCGCACGGCGGGCGAGGACAGGTCGCCTTCGAGCTTGCTGTCCCAGTCGCTCCATGAGACGTCGGGCGGCAGCACCTGCACGCCGTGCCGCTGCGCGTCCTGGATCAGCTGCGAAGGGCCGTAGAAGCCCATGGGCTGCGAGTTCAGCATCGCCGCCAGGAAGCAGGCCGGCTCGTGGCACTTGAGCCAGCTGCTCTCGTAGGCCAGCAGCGCGAAGCTGTACGCGTGGCTCTCGGGAAAGCCGTAGTCGCCGAAGCCCTTCACCTGCTCGTAGATGCGATGCGCGAATTCGTCGCTGTAGCCGTTGACCTTCATGCCGGCCTTCAGGCGCATCTCGAATTTGTCGACGCCGCCCTTGCGCTTCCACGCCGCCATCGCGCGGCGCAGCGCGTCGGCCTCGGTGGCGGAGAAGCCGGCGCAGATCATCGAGATCTCCATCACCTGCTCCTGGAAGATCGGGATGCCCAGCGTGCGCTCCAGCGCTTTCTTCAGGCGCGGCTCGCCGGTGGTTTCGCGGCTCGATCGCTCGTAGACGATCTCCAGCCCGTCGGCCTGGCGCTCGCGTGCCTTCAGGTAGGGATGCACCATGCCGCCGGTGATCGGCCCCGGCCGCACGATGGCCACCTCCACCACCAGGTCGTAGAAGGTCCTGGGCTTCAGGCGCGGCAGCATGGACATCTGCGCGCGGCTCTCGATCTGGAACACGCCCACCGTGTCGGCGCGGCGGATCATCTCGTAGGTGGCCGGGTCCTCGGTGCGGATGTCGTAGCGGGTGAAGGGCACGGCGCGGCGAAGCGCCACCAGATCGATGCAGCGCCGGATGGCCGTGAGCATGCCCAGCGCCAGCACGTCCACCTTCATCAGGCCCATGTCCTCCAGGTCGTCCTTGTCCCACTGGATGACCGAGCGGTCCTTCATGCTGGCGTTCTCCACCGGCACCAGGCGCGTCAATTTGGTCTGCGTGAGCACGAAGCCGCCCACGTGCTGCGACAGGTGGCGCGGAAAGCCCATGAGCTGCTCGGTGAGGTCCAGCCACAGCGCGGCCTGGTGCTCGGCCAGCGGCACGCCGCAGTTCGACGCCAGCTCGCGCAGCTTGTGCGTGGCCAGCTCGTGGTCGAACCAGAAGTGGTCCTTGGCGAAGGCGTCCACCAGCCGCTCGTCCACGCCCAGCGCCTTGCCGACGTCGCGGATGGCGCTGCGCATGCGGTAGCTGATGACCACGGCGGCGATGGCGGCGCGCTCGCGGCCGTATTTGCCGTAGATGTACTGGATCACCTCCTCGCGCCGCTCGTGCTCGAAGTCCACGTCGATGTCGGGCGGCTCGTTCTTGCGGTCGTCGCTGATGAAGCGCTCCAGCAGCGGCTTCGACAGCATGGGGTCCATCGCGGTGATGCCCAGGCAGAAGCACACCACCGAGTTGGCCGCCGAACCGCGGCCCTGGCACAGGATGTCCTTCGAGCGCGCGAACTTCACGATGTCGTGCACCGTGAGGAAGAACATCTCGTAGCGGCAGCGCTCGATGAGCGGCAGCTCCTTGTCCAGCAGTTCCTGCACGCGTTCCGGGATGCCCTCGGGGTAGCGCTCGCGCGCGCCTTCGTAGGTGAGGTGCTTGAGCGCCTCGATCGGCGTCATGCCTTGCGGCACCGTTTCCAGCGGGTAGTCGTAGCCGACCTCCTCCAGCTTGAAATGGCAGCGGTCCGCCAGCCGCCAGGTGTTGTCCAGCAACTCCTTCGGATAAAGCTCCGCGAGCCGCTTGCGTTGGCGCAGGTGCCGCTCGGCGTTGGCCTGCAAGGCGAGGCCGCAGCCGGACACGGTCTTGCCCAGGCGCACGGCGGTGATCACGTCCTGCAGGCGCTTGCGCGAGCGCGCATGCATGTGCACGTCGCCGGTGGCCACCAGCGGCAGGTCGGTGGCTTCGGCCAGGTCGCGCAGGCCGGCCAGCCAGAGGTCGTCGTCCAGCAGGTGCGGCAGGTTCACGGCCAGCCACAGGCGGCCTTCGTGCAGCGACTTGAGTTGCTGCAGGCGAGGCTGCAAGGCGGCCAGGTCCACGGCCTGCCCCTGCTCGCGTCGCGGCACGAACAGCAGCTCGCAGCCTTGCAGCAGCGTGAAGTCGCTGACGTCCCAGCCCACGCGGTACTGGCCCTTGGGCGCGGTGGTGCGCGCGGCGGTGATGAACTGGCACAGGCCGCCCCAGCCTTGCAGGTCGCGCGCGATGGCGACCAGGCGGCCTTCGCCGAAATCGAACTCGGCGCCGTACAGCAGGCGGAACGGACGCTTGCGCGGCTGGCCGGGGAGCATCTCCTCGAGGCGGTCGATGAACTCCATGTAGTCGCGCAGCCCCGACCACGCGCGCACCACGCCGGCCACCGAGCATTCGTCGGTGATGGCCAGCGCCTCGTAGCCCAGGTCGTAGGCGCGCCGCACCAGTTCCTGCGGATGCGAGGCGCCGCGCTGGAAGCTGAAGTTCGACAGGCAGTGCAGCTCGACGTAGCGCGGCAGCACCTCGGGGCCGCCGCCGCTCGCCAGCACGGGCGGCAGCCGGTCGGGGTCGAGCGCCGGTTTCGGCTTGATCGGTTGCTCAGGCATAGAGGCCCTGCAGGTACCAGTCGAACTGGGTCGTGGCCGCCAGGTCCGCGGCCAGGTTGCGCGGCCGCTCGCGGTAGATCCACACCAGGCCGGCCTGCGGGCTGCGCGCGATGAAGTAGTCGCGCAACGCGGGGCCCTGCTCGTCCCACCACGAGGTCTCGACGCGGTACATGCGCGCCAGCCGCCGCAAGGGCCCGCCGAAGCAAGGCGTCTCGCCCTTCATCGAGAGCTTCACCGGCCGCGGCAGCAGCCAGGTGGGATAGAGCGCGTCGGCTTCGGCCGCCGGCATCGCTTCATGGCTGCGGGCCGGCGCCCAGTCCTGCTTGGCTTCGGGGCGATGGTCCTCGTGCGACTGCGGCACGACCACGCAGTCCTCGCCCAATCGCACCGAGAGGCGCTCGACCAGTTCGTGCAGCCGCTCGCCTTCCGCGTGGTCCTGCGGCAGCAGGCTCGCGGTGGCGCCGCCCCAGGGCACGGTGTCGAGAGAACGCAGGCGCAAGTGGTTGGCGGGCGCCGAGAGCGTGGCGCGGTCCAGGTGCTCGCGCACCAGGCGGCGCAGGTGCACCATCTCCTGCGTGGGCTGCGCGGTGCGCACCTGCAGCTGCTCCTTCGGCGGCAGCTGCACGCCGTTCAGGCGGCGCAGGTCCAGCGTCCATTCCAGTTCCAGCGCCAGCACGCCGAGGTTGCGCGCCTGCAGCCAGAGTTGCAGGCGGCGCAGCAGGTGCTCGGCGGCCAGCATCAGCTCGGGCGCGGCGGTGGCCAGGCTGGCCAGCTCCACGTTCAGGTCGAACGCCTCCGGCAACGTCTCCCAGGCGAAGCTCTCGGGCCGCTCGCCGTAGGCCGCGTCCAGCGCCGCGAGCAGCCCGGCGCCGAAGCGGCGCGAGAGACCGCCGCGCGGCAAGGCGCGCAGCTGGCCCCAGGTGCGGATGCCGGTGCGCTCCAGCAGCGGCACGTGCGGCAGCGCGGCGGAGAGCAACTCCAGCGCGAAGTCGTCCACGCGTTGCGGCACGGGCAGCGACCGGCACTTGCAGCGCAGCAGCGCCAGCGCCACCGGCGAAGTGGCGCCCGCGGCCCACTGCACCGCGCCGAGTTCGTCCTGCGCCGACAGCAGCAGCTTGAGCAAATCCTTGCGGCCGCCGAACAGGCGCAGGCTGCCGGAGACTTCGAGCAGCAGCGCCTCGTCTTCGACCCACGCGACGCGCGGCGTGAAGCGCAGCGCCCACCAGGTCCAGGCGGTGTTGTCGGTTGTTTCAGGTCTGGAGAGTGACAAGGCGATCCAGTACATGCGATCTCCTTTGGGGTTGTTGTTCGGTGACGAGGGGCGCCGTGGGCAAGACCCCGCCGCGGCGGCGCGAATCGAGCAGCGCCTGCAGCCGCGCCGGCAGCGCGGGCAGCAGCAGCGGCTGCTCGAGCGGCGGGCCCTTGCGCTTGGCGATGCGCACCTGCATCTCTTCCACGCCCTCTTCCACCACCAGCCGCAGCGGCGCGGGGCTCGCCTGGCGCAGCACCGGCAGGCCGCGCACCACGAACAGCAGCTTGCGGTGCCGGCGCGCGGCCAGGTGCAGGCGCCGCAGCTCCTGCGGCCGCGCCTGCGGCAGCCAGGCCACGAGGCCGACGACATCGGCGCAGCGCAGCGCCTGCTCGGCGGCCCAGAGCCGCGCCGCGTCCTGGGCGGGGCGGATCCACAGCAGCCGGTCGGGCGCCAGGCCCTGCGCGGAGAGCGCGGGACCGAACGGCGGATGCGGCGCGCCGACCAGCACCACGGGCCCACCGCGCTCGAGCGTGGCCTGGGCCAGCGCGGGCAGGACGAGTTGCCACACGTGCGCCTCGGGCCGCGCCTGGATCAACTCGATCAGGCTCCCGACCGGCCAGCCGCCGCCGGGCAACTGCCGGTCCAGCGCGGCATGGCCGGTGGCGAGCACGCAGTCCTCGATCGCGAGATCGGGGACTCGCCAGACGTGGGGGACGGCCAGGGCTGCAGCGGGCTGCATGGGGTGAAGGGAAAGGGAAAGGAAGAAAGACAGGAGATACTGTCAATTTATACAGTAATTCGCCGCCCTTGCCATGGCGTCTTCTCCGCCTCTGCGGAAGACAAATCGTTTCTCATTCCAGTCATTTGGTCAGAAATGTCCATAATGAGCAGCAAATGCCGGCCGCCGCCCCTGTTCTTCCTCCCCATGCCGCCGAGCAGCTCGCCCGGCTGGGGCAACGCCTGCGTGGCCATCGCAAGCAGCAAGGCGTTTCGGCCGTCGCGGCCGCGGAAGCCGCTGGAATGTCCCGGGTCACGCTGCATCGCATCGAGCGCGGCGAGCCCAGCGTGACGATCGGAGCCTGGCTCGCGGCGGCGGAGGCGCAGGGACTGCGGCTCGACCTGCAGGACTCGCTAGCGCCGGAGGCGACGGCCGACTCTCCTCAGCTGAAGAAACTCGAGCAACGCATCGGCGACCTCGAGCGACGCCTTCGATGACCCGACCTCTCGCGGCCCACGACTTCATGGCCGACTCGCACGAGGTCGCCCGCGCGCTGATCGGCGCAGTCCTGCTCGTCGACGGCGTGGGCGGCCGCATCGTCGAGACCGAGGCCTACGACCGCGAGGACCCGGCCTCGCACAGCTTCTCGGGACCGACCGCGCGCAACGCCTCGATGTTCGGGCCGCCCGGCCGCGCCTACGTGTACCGCTCGTACGGCATCCACTGGTGCCTGAACTTCGTCTGCCGCGAGGCCGGCCATGGCGCGGGGGTGCTGATCCGCGCGATCGAGCCCACCGACGGCATCGCCCACATGCAGGAGCGGCGCGGGCTGCACGAGTTGCGGCTGCTGTGCGCGGGACCGGGGCGCGTCGGCCAGGCGCTGGGCATCGTGCACGACATGAACGGCTGCCGCCTCGACCGCAAGCCCTTCCAGGTGCTCGCGCCGTCGCGGCCGGTGGAAGTGGTCACCGGGCCGCGCATCGGCATCAGCAAGGCGATGGACGTGCCGTGGCGGTTCGGGGAGGCGGGGTCGAGGTTCCTGAGCCGGGCGTTCCGCTGAGGAAAGGAATCAGCGCCGGTACCCCGGCTGCATCGGCATCGTCGGCGCGTAGTTCCTCTCGGTGATCACCGGCGGCTGCCCCTGCTGCTGCTGTTGCTGAGCGGGACGCGCCGGGCCCGCGCCCATCATCCGCGTGTCCGGGCCCTGCTGCGGAAGGCCCGACTCGGCCAGCACCACGCCCGGCCGCATGTTCTCGGGACGGTCCTGCACCATGGCCACGCCGTCGGCGATGACCGTGTGCTTGAGGCCCATCGCGCGCGCCGTGGCCACGTCGGTCAGCAGCGGCGAGCGGCCCGCCGCGGTGGGCGATGCGCGCAGTTGGCCGGCGGCCTGAACGATCGGGCAGTTGGTGCCGTTGCCGAACACCATGTGCCCGCCCGGAAACTTCTGCGGCAGCGTCTCGGCCAGCGGCTTGCTCATGTCCACCGGCGGGACCTGGGCGTTGTAGAGCACCTGGTTGTTGCGGTCGTAGACCGTGAAGCAGGCCAGCGCCGGGCCCGCCGCCAGCACGGCCAGCGCGGCCATCAGGGCTTTCTTCGTGGATCGCATGCTCAACCTCCGCTGAAGCCGCGCATGCGGCCTGTTCGCGCCAATGGTCGAGCCTGCGCCATGGCCGGGCACGCCAGCCAAAAGCACAACCCGCTGTCAGCCGAAGCCGCCAGCGGGTTGCAGGTTGTGAGCGGGGTGTGCGGTTACTGCTTGAGCAGCTTGACGCCCGACTTGGCCTGGATCTGCTCGAAGCTCACGCCGGGCGCGAGCTCGATGACCTTCAGGCCCTGCGGCGTCACGTCCATCACGCCGAGGTCGGTGATGATGCGGTCGACCACGCCGACGCCGGTGAGAGGCAGCGTGCACTGGGGCAGGATCTTCATGTCCTCGGTGCCGTCCTTCTTCTTCGCGACGTGTTCCATCAGCACGATGACGCGCTTGACGCCGGCCACCAGGTCCATGGCGCCGCCCATGCCCTTGACCATCTTGCCGGGGATCATCCAGTTGGCCAGGTCGCCCTTCTCGCTGACCTGCATCGCGCCCAGGATGGACAGGTTGATCTTGCCGCCGCGGATCATCGCGAAGCTGTCGTGGCTGCCGAAGATCGACGAGCCCTTGATGGTGGTGACGGTCTGCTTGCCGGCGTTGATCAGGTCGGCGTCGACCTCGTCTTCCGTCGGGAAGGGGCCGATGCCCAGCATGCCGTTCTCCGACTGCAGCCAGACTTCCTTGTCGCCGGTGAAGTTGGCCACCAGCGTCGGGATGCCGATGCCGAGGTTCACGTAGAAGCCGTCCTCGAGTTCCTGCGCCGCGCGCGCGGCCATCTGGTCTTGGGTCCAGGGCATTTCTTACTCCTTAGGCGGGACGCGTGGTGCGCTTCTCGATGCGCTTCTCGGGGGTGGCATTGAGCACCAGGCGGTGCACGTAGATGCCGGGCAGGTGGATGTCGTCCGGGGCGAGCTCGCCCACTTCGACGATCTTCTCCACTTCGACGACGCAGACCTTGCCCGCCATCGCGCAGGCCGGGTTGAAGTTGCGGGCCGTGAGGTTGAATCGCAGGTTGCCGGACTTGTCGGCGACGGCGGCCTTGACCAGCGCGACGTCGGGGACCAGCGAACGCTCCATTACGTACGTCTCGCCGTCGAACTCGCGCAGCTCCTTGCCTTCCGCGACCATGGTGCCGACACCCGTCTTGGTGAAGAACGCCGGGATGCCCGCGCCGCCGGCGCGCAGCTTCTCGGCCAGCGTGCCCTGTGGCGTGAATTCCAGCTGCAGTTCACCGGCGAGGTACTGGCGCTCGAACTCCTTGTTCTCGCCCACGTACGAGGAAATCATCTTCCTGATCTGGCGCGTCGTGAGCAGCTTGCCGAGGCCGAAGTCGTCGACGCCCGCGTTGTTGGAGATGACGGTGAGGTCCTTCACCCCGCTGTCGCGCAGCGCGTCGATCAGCGCCTCGGGGATGCCGCACAGGCCGAAGCCGCCCACGGCCATCAGCTGGCCGCTGCGCACCACGCCGTCGAGCGCGGCCGCGGCGTTGGGATAGAGCTTGTTCACGGGGGTGGTCTCCAAAAAAACCGGGTTACGATACTACTTAATGCGCTACGTAGTTACTCGTAAAGGTTAGCCCGATGGACGTCGATTACCGCCTGGCATTCGACCTCGCGCCCATCGGTCTGTGCCTCTCGCGCAACCGTTCCATTGTCGATTGCAACCGGCAGCTGTGCGAGATGTTCGGCTTCTCGCGCGAGGTGCTCATCGGGCAGTCGTTCATGACGCTGTACCCGAGCGCCGACGAGTACGAGCGCCTGGGCGCGCGCATGGCGCCCATCCTGAACGCGAAAGGCCACTACGCCGACGACCGCATCATGAAGCGCGCCAGCGGCGAGGTGTTCTGGTGCCACGTGACGGGCCGCGCGCTCAACCGCGATGCGCCGCACGAGTCGGGCATCTGGTCGTTCGAGGACCTGAGTTCGCAGCGGCCGGTGAAGGCCGAACTGACGGCGCGCGAGCGCGAAGTGGCGGCGCGGCTGCTGGACGGCATGACGTCCAAGGAGATCGGCAAGGCGCTGGTGATCAGCCATCGCACGGTGGAAATCTACCGGGCCCGCCTGATGCGCAAGTACAAGGCCAACACGACGGCCGACCTGGTGCACAAGCTGACGGCGGGGCAGTAAAGGAATCCGTCATTCCCGCGGAGGCGGGAATCCAGTGCGTCCGCTTTCGCGGACTGCCGGAAGCTCTGGATCTCCGCCTGCGCGGGGATGACGAGGTGTTAAGCCAGTCGGGTGCCGGCAGACCGTTTGGCCTTCCATGCGCCGGCCAGCACGATGAGACCGGGGATCAGGATCATCGCCCAGATGATCTTGTCGAGATTGGCCTTGACCCACGGCAGCCCGCCCAGGAAGTAGCCGGCGGTGACGATGCCGACCACCCAGATCACCGCGCCCACCACGTTGTACGAAGTGAACTTGGTGCGCGTCATCTCGGCCACGCCCGCCACGAAAGGCGCGAACGTGCGCAGGAAAGGCGCGAAGCGGGCGATGATGATGGTGATGCCGCCGTACTTCTCGTAGTACGCGTGGGCCTGGTCGAAGGCGCGGCGGTTGAAGAACCGCGACTGCTCCCACTGGAACACCTTGGGTCCGAACCAGCGTCCGATCATGTAGTTGGACTGGTCGCCCAGGATGGCCGCCGCCAGCAGCACCGCGCAGGTGGTCGTGTAGTCCATGAAGCCAAGCCCGGCCAGCGCGCCCGCCACGAACAGCAGCGAGTCGCCCGGCAGGAAGGGCATCACCACCACGCCGGTCTCGACGAAGACGATGATGAACAGCAGCGCGTACACCCAGGCGCCGTGCATGCGCACGAAGGTCTCCAGGTGCACGTCGACGTGCAGGATGAAATCGATCAGGAAGGCGACGAGGTCCATGAGGGCGGGATTATCGGGGGGCCACCTAGAATCCCGGGGGTGAACGCAGTGCTCCATTCGGACCATCCGCGCAGGCCCATCCGGGAGTTGCCCGATGAGCTTATCAGCCAGATCGCGGCCGGCGAGGTGGTCGAACGACCCGCGTCCGTGGTGCGTGAACTGGTCGACAACGCCCTCGACGCCGGCGCCACGCAGGTGACGGTGCGGCTGCTCGCGGGCGGCGTGCGCCTCGTCAGCGTGGAAGACGACGGCCAGGGCATCCCGCGCGAGGAACTCCCCATCGCCCTGCGGCGCCACGCCACCAGCAAGATCGAAAGCCTGGCCGACCTGGAATCGGTGGGCACCATGGGTTTCCGCGGCGAGGCGCTGGCCGCCATCGGTTCCGTGTCGGAGATGAGCCTGCTCTCGCGCATCGCGGGCCAGTCCAGCGCATTTCTCCTCGATGGCCGCACCGGCGAGCTGCGCCCCGCCGCGCGAGCCACCGGCACCACGGTGGAAGTCAAGGAGCTGTTCTTCAGCACGCCGGCGCGCCGCAAGTTCCTCAAGACCGACGCGACCGAGCTCGCCCACTGCATCGAAGCGGTGCGCCGCCACGCGCTCGCGCGGCCGGAGGTCGGCTTCTCGGTCTGGCACGAAGGGCGGCTCGTCGAACAGTGGCGGTCCGGCACGCGCGAGCAGCGCCTGGCCGACGTGCTGGGCGAGGACTTCCTCGCGCAGAGCGTCGCGGTGGAGTACGCCATCGGCCCGGTGCGGGTGACCGGCCGCGCGGGCATCCCCGACGCGGCGCGCTCGCGCGCCGACCAGCAGTTCGCCTACGTCAACGGGCGCTACGTGCGCGACAAGGTGCTCACGCACGCGGCGCGCAGCGCGTACGAGGACGTGCTGCACGGCCAGCGCCAGCCGGTGTACGCGCTGTACCTGGAG
>Ga0247821_10001092_pt1 | contig 15042 bp, 14 predicted proteins | sample 13C_Glycerol_Day_FD_192481 | JGI IMG/M metagenome (GOLD analysis project Ga0247821, IMG submission 192481) | Soil microbial communities from agricultural site in Penn Yan, New York, United States - 13C_Glycerol_Day14 | ecosystem: Environmental > Terrestrial > Soil > Agricultural land | place... | reverse complement strand
GCACTGGCCGCCGTCGCCGCAGCGGCCAGTGCCGTGCCGTCGCCCACGCCCGATCCCGGCCCGGTCGAGCCTCCGCCGCCGGCGCCGCAGCCCGGTCCCTCGAGCGGCGGCGGGGGCGGAGGCGGCGGTGCGCTCGGGCCGGGCTGGCTGGTGTCGCTGGCAGTCGCGATCGGGGCTTTCGGCCGGCGTCGCGGCCAGCGGCGACAATCCGCCACCTGCCACCCTCCGAGCACGCGCCGATGAACCGACGAACCGTCTCCTGGACGATCCTGCCGCTGCTGGCCGCGCTCGCGGCGCCGGTGCTCGCGTCGGACGACGGCCCGGTGATCGGCCTCATCGTCAAGACGAAGCCGGCCGCGCTCGAAGCGCCGCAGGCGGCGCTGAACCGCGTGGCGCAGATCGCGCAGCGCCGCGGCGTGGGCTACCACCAGCTCCGCCAGACGGCGCTCGGCGCGCACGTGCTCTCCGCGGGTCGCCTGCTCAGCCGCGAAGAGGCGCAGGCCCAGGCCCGGCGTCTGCTGGCGGATCCGGACGTCGAGTACGTTGCCGCCAACACCCTCGAGCGCCGCCAGGCGACGCCGAACGACCCGGCCTACGTCCTGCAATGGTGGCTGCAAGGGCCGGACGCGAGCGCCGCGGTGCCCAACTTCCCTGCCGCCTGGGACATCGACACCGGCAGCAGCAGCGTGGTCGTGGCGGTGCTCGACAGCGGCATCCGGCGCTTCCACCCCGAGTTCACGGTGGGCTCGTCGCGGCTGCTGAGCGGCTACGACTTCGTCTCCGAGGTCGAGTACGCGAACGACGGGGACGGGCTCGACTCCGACGCCACCGACCCCGGCGACTGGGTGAGCCAGGAAGACCAGACGCGGCACCCGTCGATCTACGGCGGCTGCGACGTCGCCGACAGCACCTGGCACGGCACCGTGATCGCGGGACAGCTGGTCGCGCCCACGAACGACAACTACGGCATCTCCGGCATGACCTGGAGCGGCAAGCTGCTGCCGGTGCGCGTGGCCGGCAAGTGCGGCGCGGCGGTGAGCGACATCGTCGAAGGGATGCTCTGGGCCGCGGGCATCCCCTACACCGGCTCGCCCGCGGCGAACCCCAATCCGGCGCGCATCGTCAATCTCAGCTTCGGCGGCAGCCGCCCGTGCAACGTGAACAGCGGCGACCCGCTCGTCGCCGGCACCGCGCGGCTGTACACCGATGCCATCGAGGCGCTGCGCGTCAAGGGCGCCGTGCTGGTGGCCGCGGCCGGCAACGATGGCGACACCGTCGTCCGCCCGGCCAGTTGCGCCGGAGCCCTGGCCGTGACGGCGCTCGACCGCGACGGCGCGAAGGCCGACTACGCGAACTTCGGCAGCGAGGTGGATGTCGCCACCGTCGGCGGCGTGACGAGCCCGGCCGGCAGCGGCATCTACTCCACGACCAACACCGGCACGAGCGCGCCCGCGGCCGAGGGGTACGGCTACTACGTCGGCACCAGCTTCGCCACGCCGATCGTGAGCGGCACGGCGGCGCTCATGCTCGCCGTGAACCCCGACCTGTCGGTCGATCAGATCATCGAGGGCATCCGCGCCACCACGCGGCCCCACGTGCAGATCGGCGGCCTGGGCAGCTGCTCGCCCATCGATTCCGGGCACTGCAACTGCACCACGGGCACCTGCGGCGCCGGCGTGCTCGATGCCCGCCAGGCGGTGGCCTGGGCGCTGGTGACCGAAGGCACGTTCACCCCGCCCGCCACGAACCCGACCGTCGACTTCACTCCGGACCGGCTGCAGGCCAGCGGCGGCAACGGGTCGTCGGATGGTGGCGGTGCCGCCGGCCCGTTCTGGCTGCTCGGGCTGCTGGCGGCCGCTGCGGCGCTCAGCGTCCGGCGCAGGCGCTGAAGCCGGTGCCCAGCGCGGGCGCGCGGGCGGCCAGCAGCTGGGCGCGCAGCTCGGGGCTGCCGCGATCCACGCGCAGCAGCACCTCGCTGGCCGGCGGTGCGAGCATCAGCACGCGCGCGCCGCGCACGCCGCGCTGCACCAGCCGCTCCAGGGCCGACTCGGCAGACGCGCCGCTCTCGTGAGCGGAGAGCAGGAGCCCGGGCTCGTGCTCCGGCTGGCCCTGCAGCGCCTCGGCGTCGACGCGCTGGGCCGAGAGCTCGATGCGGCGGGCGTCGAGCGCCTCGCGATTCGGAAAGCGCCCCATGTAGACGATCCAGCGGCCGGGCCGCTCGACCGGTACGCGGTTCCAGCTGCCGGGCGGCATCATTGCCGCCAGGGTCTGCTCGGCGGCCAAGACTTCGCCGGCGCGGAACGGACCGGCCTCGACGCACGTCGGCGTGGCGGCCAGCGCGGCGGAGGCGGCGGGCGCGGTGAGCAGGCGCACGGCGTCCGGGCGAACCTGGCGAGTGAGCCGGTCGGGCTCCCGTGCATTCTCTCCGGGCACTTCGCCCAGCCAGCCGCGCGACCAGGCGAAGAAAACGCCGTTGGCGACCACCAGCAGCAGCACCGCCCAGCGCAGCATCAGCGGGCCGTGCTCGGCCGCACGCTCACCTCGGCGCTGGCCAACAGGTGCAGTTCATCGCCCACCCGCACGCGCAGCGCGCCGTCTTGGGCCACCCCTTGGGCAGTGCCGGCCGGTGCCGAGGGCGACGTCGTCGTGACTTCACGCCCGCGCAGCAGGTCGCGGCGCGCGTAGCCGTCCACGAAGCCGGGAAACCCGGTGCGCTCGAAGCGCAGCAGCGCCCGGACGAGCGGAGCGGCGACGAGGTGCAGCGCCTGCGGCGCGTCGATCGCCGGCCGCAGCTCCTCCAGGCAGGCATAGCCCGAGACCAGGTCGCGCACCGGCTGTGGCAGCACGTTCAGCCCCACGCCGACCACCGCCATGCGGCGGTTGCCGACGGCCACCGTCTCGATCAGCACGCCGCCCATCTTGCGTCCCTCGCCGGGCGCGTCGAGCAGCCACAGGTCGTTCGGCCACTTGAGGCCGATCCGCGGCCCGCCCGGCGGCAACGGCTCGAGGGCCTCGGCCAGCGCCACGCCCACCGCCAGCGACAACCCCGACCAGTCGGGCGGGTCCAGCGCGAGCGCGAGCGAGAACGTGAGCGAAGCCCCGGCGCTGCCCTGCCACAACCGGCCGTGGCGCCCGCGGCCGCGGGTCTGGTGCTCGGCCACCAGCAGGCAGGGCTGGGTGTCGCCGGCGCGGCGGCCGAACGGCGTGGGCTCCTCGGCCGTGAGTGAAGAGGGCCCGACGGGCTCCAGCGGCATCGGCGAGCTGATGGGCTGGTCGCGCCGCCCGCCGGACAGGCGCGCGCGCTCCAGCAGCTGCGTGTTGGTCGAGTCGGTGCGGGCGACGATCTCCACGGAGAGCCCGGGCAGCAGCGGCTCCAGCGCCTGCCACAGGCCTTCGCCGCCCCAGTTCAGATGGCCCGGCTCGGTGATCATGGCTGGCGGCTCAGCGCTTGGGCGCGAGCATCGTGCCTCGGCAGCGCCGCGCCCCGCAGCGGCAGGCGAACTGCTTCTTCAGCTCGGCGGTGTGGCGGCCGTCGAAGATGAGCCCGTAGTCGTAGAACAGCTCTTCGCCGGGCTCCAGGTCGCGCAGCGCCTTGATGAACACGCGGCCCTCGACTTCGTCGGCCTCGCAGTTGGGCTGGCAGGCGTGGTTGATCCAGCGCGCCGCGTTGCCGCCGTGGGCGGCATCGATCACCCGGCCTTCGTCGATGTGGAAGTAGAACGTGTGATTGGGATCGTCCGGGTCGTGGGGATGGCGGCGCAGGGCCTGCTTCCACGTGATGATCTCGCCGGTGTATTCGATGATCCGCTCGCCGCGGCGGATCGGCCGGAGTGCGAACACGCCCTTGCCATGGACGCCGCTCCTGCGGACCTGGATGCGGCGGCCGCCGCCTGTCGATGCCCCCGTGGGTTGCGCGCTCGATGTCATTCGGTACATTGAATTCATGGGTGCGCGCGCGTGTGTGCGTGCGCGCGAGAACTTGGGATTGTAGGGAACATGAGCAAGACACTGGTCATCGCAGAGAAGCCGAGCGTCGCGCAGGACATCGTGCGCGCTCTCACGTCCGACAGCGGCAAGTTCGAAAAGCACGCCGAGCATTTCGAGAACGACACCTACGTCGTCACGTCCGCCGTCGGCCACCTGGTGGAGATCAAGGCGCCCGAGGAGTTCGACGTCAAGCGCGGCAAGTGGAGTTTCGCCAACCTGCCGGTGATCCCGCCGCACTTCGACCTGGCGCCGATCGACAAGGCCAAGACGCGCCTGAACGCCGTGGTGCGGCTCGTCAAGCGCAAGGATGTCGGCCAACTCGTCAACGCCTGCGATGCCGGGCGCGAGGGCGAGCTGATCTTCCGGCTCATCGTGCAGTACGCCGGCGGCGGCAAGAAGGTCGACAAGCCGATCCGCCGCCTGTGGCTGCAGAGCATGACGCCGCAGGCGATCCGCGACGGCTTCGACAAGCTGCGCACCGACGCCCAGATGGCGGGCCTGTCCGACGCCGCGCGCAGCCGCAGCGAGGCCGACTGGCTCGTCGGCATCAACGGCACGCGCGCCATGACCGCGTTCAACTCGCGCGACGGCGGCTTCTTCCTCACCACGGTGGGCCGGGTGCAGACGCCCACGCTGTCCATCGTCGTCGAGCGCGAGGAGAAGATCCGCAAGCACGTGGCGCGCGACTACTGGGAAGTGAAGGCGACATTCGGCGCCGCCGCCGGCGCGTACGACGGCAAGTGGTTCGACCCGAAGTTCAAGAAGGACGAAACCGATGCCGAGCGGCGCGCCGACCGCCTCTGGACCGAAGCCGAGGCGAAGGCCATCGCCGATGCTGTGCGAGGCCAGCCGGGCAACGTCACCGAGGAGGCCAAGCCGAGCAGCCAGTCCAGCCCGCTGCTGTACGACCTGACCAGCCTGCAGCGTGACGCCAACGGCCGCTTTGGGTTCTCCGCGAAGACCACCCTGTCGCTCGCGCAGGCGCTGTACGAGAAGCACAAGGTGCTCACCTATCCCCGCACGGATTCGCGCGCGCTGCCGGAAGACTACGTGGCCGTCGTGAAGGACACGATGAAGGTGATCGCCGCCGAAGACCTGCCCGGCCCGCTGCGCGCGCTCGCGCAGCACGCGCGCAAGGCCCTCGACGAGGGCTACGTGAAGCCCACGAAGCGCGTGTTCGACAACGCCAAGGTGTCGGACCACTTCGCGATCATCCCCACGCTGCAGCCGCCGCGCAGCCTCAGCGAGGCCGAGGCCAAGCTCTACGACCTGGTCGTCAAGCGCTTCCTGGCGGTGTTCTATCCGCCGGCCGAGTACATGGTGACCACGCGCATCACCAAGGTCGCCGGCCACGTGTTCCAGACCAACGGCAAGGTGCTGGTGAACCCGGGCTGGCTGGCCGTCTACGGCAAGGAGGCGCAGGACGAGGACGCCATGCTCGTTCCCGTGACGCCCGACGAGCGGGTGAGCACGGAGGACGTGAAGCTGGCCGCGCTGCGCACCAAGCCGCCGCCGCGCTACACCGAGGCGACCTTGCTGTCCGCGATGGAAGGCGCCGGGAAGCTGATCGACGACGACGAGCTGCGCGAGGCGATGCAGGAGAAGGGCCTCGGCACGCCGGCCACGCGCGCGGCCATCATCGAGGGCCTGATCCTCGAGAAGTACATGGTGCGCGAGGGCCGCGAGCTGATTCCCACGGCCAAGGCCTTCCAGCTCATGACGCTGCTGCGCGGGCTCGACATCGAGGACCTCACGCGGCCGGAGCTCACCGGCAACTGGGAGTACCAGCTCGCGCAGATGGAGCACGGGCGCCTGAAGCGCGAGCAATTCATGGCCGAGATCGCGAAGATGGCCGAGCGCATCGTGAAGAAGGCCAAGGAGTACGACCGCGACACGATTCCCGGCGACTATGCGACGCTGAAGACCGCCTGCCCCAATTGCGGCGGCGTGGTGAAGGAGAACTACCGCCGCTTCGCGTGCGAGAAATGCGACTTCTCCATCAGCAAGATCCCCGGCGGCCGCAGCTTCGAGCTGCACGAGGTCGAGGCCTTCCTGCGCGCCAAGAAGATCGGCCCGCTCGAAGGGTTCCGGTCCAAGGCGGGCTGGCCGTTCACCGCGGAGCTGCGCCTCGTGCGCGACGAGGAGATCGGCAACTGGAAGCTCGAGTTCGACTTCGGCGAGGACGCCAAGAAGGAGGCCGAATCGGGCGAGCCGGTCGACTTCTCCGCGCAGCAGAGCCTGGGCCCGTGCCCGAAGTGCAAGGGCCGCGTCTTCGAGCACGGCGCGAGCTACGTCTGCGAGCATGCCGTGGGCGCGAACGTCACGTGCGACTTCAAGAGCGGCAAGATCATCCTGCAGCAGCCGGTGGCGCGCGAGCAGATGAGCAAGCTGCTGGCCACCGGCAAGACCGACCTGCTCGACAACTTCGTCTCCAACAAGACGCGGCGCAAGTTCAAGGCGTACCTCGCCTACGACAAGAAGGAAGGCAAGGTGGCGTTCGAGTTCGAGCCGCGGGCGGCCAAGGCGCCGGCGAAGAAGGCGCCCGCGCGCAAGGTGGCGTAGCGGATGCGCGCCGGCCACCTTCGCGGCATCATTCGCGTCTCCCCACCCCTGGAGCTCGCATGAACACGATCACGTTCCGGAGTGCCGCCGCAGCCGGCGCGCTCGCCGCCGCCGGCCTGGCCCATGGCGCCGGCTTCAAGCTCGAGAGCCCCACCGTCAAGCCCGGCGCCACGCTCACCGACGCCCAGGTGTTCAACGGCTTCGGCTGCAGCGGCAAGAACGTGTCGCCTGCGCTCAAGTGGAGCGGCGCGCCCAAGGGCACCAAGAGCTACGCCGTCACTGTCTACGACCCCGACGCGCCGACCGGCTCCGGCTGGTGGCACTGGGTCGTCTACAACATCCCCGCCTCCGCGACGGAGCTGCCCGAGGGCGCCGGCTCGGCCGACGGCAAGGGGCTGCCGCCGGGCACCGCGCAGGGCCGCACCGACTTCGGCGCCCCCGGCTTCGGCGGCGCCTGCCCGCCGCAGGGCGACAAGCCGCACCGCTACATCTTCACCGTCCACGCCCTCAAGACCGAGAAGCTGGAAGTGCCGGCCGATGGCACGGCGGCGCTGGTCGGGTTCATGATCAACGCCAACCGGATGGGCCAGGCGAGCTTCACGGCGAAGTACGGGCGCAAGTGACCGACCCGGCGCGATGACGAGCGACGAGTGACGGTCGCGGTCTTCTACAAGCTGCTCGCGATCTTCCTGGCCGTCGCGCTGGGCTGGTTCGCGGGCCGCATGCGTTGGCTGGGCGACGAGCGGCAAGGGGCCGACCCGGCGCGCACGCTGTCGAACGCCGCCTTCTACATCTTCGTGCCGGCGCTGCTGTTCCGCACCACGTCGCGGCTCGATTTCCAGGCGCTGCCCTGGGCCACGCTCGGCGCCTTCTTCGTGCCCGTGCTCCTGCTGCTCGTGGCGGTCTATGCGTGGGAGCGCCGCCGCCCGCACCCGGCGGACCTGCCCGCCGCGCCGTCCGTGCGGGCCATCTCCGCCACCTTCGGCAACACGCTGCAGGTGGGCGTGCCCATGACGGCCGCGCTGTTCGGCGAGGTCGGGCTCGGCATCCACATCACCATCGTGAGCCTGCATGCGCTCACGCTGCTCACCGTGATCACCACGCTGGTCGAGCTCGACCTGGCGCGCGCGAAGGCCCGCCACGAGCCGACGGCCTCGCTTGCCGCAACCATGGGCACCACGCTGCGCAACACGATCGTCCACCCCGTCGTGCTGCCGGTGCTCGCCGGCATGGCGTTCAACGCCACCGGGCTGCCGCTGCCGCCGGTCGTCGACGAAGTGCTGGAGCTGCTCGGCAGCGCCGTCGTGCCGCTGTGCCTGGTGCTGATCGGCATGTCGCTCGCGTACTACGGCCTGCGCGGCGCCGCGCGCGGCGCCCTCGGCCTGGCCGTGCTCAAGCTGCTGGTCCTGCCCGCCCTCGTGCTGCTCATCGCCCACTGGGGCTTCGGGCTCGGCGGGCTGCCGCTGGCGGTGGTGGTGATGATGGCGGCCCTGCCCATCGGCAGCAACGCGCTGATGTTCTCCCAGCGCTACGAGACCCTGGAAGCGGAGGCCACGGCCTCGGTGGTCCTGTCGACCTTCGGCTTCGCCCTCACCGCGCCGCTGTGGCTGGCGATCCTCGCCAGGCTTTGACCCCCCGTAGCGGCCTTTGGCCGCCTCCCCCCAGGGGGCGCCGCCGGCGGACCGGCGGAGCAGGATCCGCGGTGGCGCTTGATGGTGGGGCGGCCTCCGGGCCTGCGTGGGAGAATTCCGGCATGAGCCTGTCCGACATTGCTGCCTACATGGCCCACGTGGGCGCGGCCGCGCGCGGCGCCTCGGCCGTCATGGCGGCGTCGTCCACGGCCGCGCGCAATGGCGCGCTGACCGGGCTGGCGCGCCTGCTGCGCGCGGAGCGCGAGGCGCTGAAGGCCGCCAACCGCGAGGATCTGGATGCCGCGCAGGCGGCCGGCCTGGCCGCGCCGCTCGTCGACCGGCTGCGCCTGGACGACGCGGCGCTGGCCACTGTCGCCGAAGGCTGCGAGCAGATCGCCGCGATGGCCGACCCGATCGGGGAGATCGTGAGCCTGCAGCGGCGCCCGAGCGGCATCGCGGTCGGCCGCATGCGCGTGCCGCTGGGCGTGTTCGGCATGATCTACGAGAGCCGTCCGAACGTCACGATCGAGGCCGCGTCGCTCGCGATCAAGAGCGGCAACGCGGCCATCCTGCGCGGCGGATCCGAGGCGCTGCGCTCCAACATGGCGCTCGCGCGCCTCGTGCAGCGTGCGCTCGGCGAGGCCGGGCTGCCGGCCGAGGCCGTGCAGCTCGTCGAAACCACCGACCGCGCCGCCGTCGGCCGGCTCATCGCCATGCCCGAGGCGGTGGACGTGATCATCCCGCGCGGCGGCAAGGGCCTCATCGAGCGCATCAGCGCCGAAGCCAAGGTGCCCGTCATCAAGCACCTGGATGGCAACTGCCACGTCTACGTCGATGCCGAGGTCGACCTGGACCTGGCCCTGCGCGTGACCGACAACGCCAAGACGCAGAAGTACAGCCCCTGCAACGCCGCCGAATCGCTCGTCGTGCATGCGGCGGTGGCCGAGCGGTTCCTGCCGCGCATCGGCGCCGTCTTCGCCGGCAAGGGCGTCGAGATGCGGTGCGATTCCCGGGCGCTGGCGCTGGTGCCCGGCGGCCTCGCAGCCACCGAGCAGGACTGGTCCGAGGAATATCTTGCGCCCGTCATCAGCGTCAAGGTCGTCGACAGCCTCGACGAGGCGATCGCCCACATCAACCGCTACGGTTCGCACCACACCGATGCCATCCTCACCGCCAGCCATCCGAACGCGATGCGCTTCCTGCGGGAAGTCGACTCGGCCAGCGTGATGGTCAACGCCAGCACCCGCTTCGCCGACGGCTTCGAGTACGGCCTCGGCGCCGAGATCGGCATCAGCACCGACAAGTTCCACGCCCGCGGGCCGGTCGGCCTGGAAGGGCTCACGTCGCTGAAGTGGGTGGTGCTCGGCAACGGCGAAACGAGATGAAGCCCCCACGCTCCCTCCGGTCGCTGCCCCCCGAGGGGGCCCTTGCTGCGGCCCGGCAAAGCCGGATCCGCGCAAGACCTTGGGCGGTCGGCCTCCTGCCCGGGCACCATGAGGGCTGATGCTCCGGCAGCCTTGCGCCTGCCCGAGGGGAGCGGCGCGGCGGCGGACGTCGTGCTGCGCATCGATGGGGTGTCGAAGACCTACGCGTCCGGGCAGCGCGCGCTCGAGCGGGTGGACCTGCTGGTGCGGCGCGGCGAGATCTTCGCGCTGCTCGGGCCCAACGGCGCCGGCAAGACCACGCTGATCGGGATCGTCTGCGGCATCGTTCGAGCGAGCGAGGGGCGCGTCACCGTCGAGGGGCACGACATCGTGGCCGACTACCGCGCGGCGCGCTCGCTGGTCGGCCTCGTGCCGCAGGAGCTCACCACCGACGCCTTCGAGACGGTCTGGAACGCCGTGTCGTTCAGCCGCGGCCTGTTCGGCAAGGCGCCCGACCCGGCGCACATCGAGCGGGTGCTCAAGGACCTGTCGCTCTGGACCCGCAAGGACAGCCGCATCATGACGCTGTCCGGCGGCATGAAGCGGCGGCTGCTCATCGCCAAGGCCCTCTCCCACGAGCCGCGCATCCTGTTCCTCGACGAGCCGACCGCCGGCGTGGACGTCGAGCTGCGGCGCGACATGTGGGCGCTCGTGCGGCGCCTGCGCGAGAGCGGGGTCACGGTGATCCTCACCACCCACTACATCGACGAGGCCGAGGAGATGGCCGATCGCATCGGCGTCATCGACAAGGGCCGCATCGTCGTGGTCGAGGACAAGACCGAGCTGATGCGCAAGCTCGGCCGCAAGCAGCTGACGCTGCAGCTCACGGGCCCGCTCGAGCGCCTGCCCGAGGCGCTCGCCGGCCACGCGCTCGAACTGTCCGCGGACGGCCAGTCCATCACCTACACGTACGACACCCAGGCCGAGCACACGGGCATCGTCGGGCTGCTGGATGCGCTCACCGGCGCCGGCATCGGCTTCAAGGACCTGAGCACCACGCAAAGCTCGCTGGAAGACATCTTCGTGAGCCTCGTGCACGAGGCCAGGGCTCCATGAACCTGCATGCCGTGCGGGCGATCTACCGCTTCGAGATGGCGCGTGCCGGCCGCACGCTGCTGCAAAGCCTGGTGTCGCCGGTCATCTCCACGTCGCTGTACTTCGTGGTCTTCGGCGCGGCGATCGGCACGCGCATCGCGCAGATCGACGGCGTGAGCTACGGCGCGTTCATCGTGCCCGGCCTCGTGATGCTCGCGCTGCTCACGCAAAGCGTCGCGAACGCCTCGTTCGGCATCTACTTCCCGCGCTTCACGGGCACCATCTACGAGCTGCTGTCCGCGCCGATCTCGCCGCTCGAGACGGTGATCGCCTACGTGGGCGCGGCCGCCACGAAGTCGATCGTGCTCGGCCTCGTGATCCTCGCCACCGCCGCGCTCTTCGTACCGCTGCGCATCGAGCACCCCGCGTGGATGCTGCTGTTCCTCGTGCTCACGGCCCTCACCTTCAGCCTGCTCGGCTTCATCATCGGCATCTGGGCCGACGGCTTCGAGAAGCTGCAGCTCGTTCCGCTGCTCATCGTCACGCCGCTCACCTTCCTCGGCGGCACCTTCTACTCCATCCAGATGCTGCCGCCGTTCTGGCAGACGGTGACGCTGTTCAACCCGGTGGTCTACCTCGTGAGCGGCTTCCGCTGGAGCTTCTACGGCATCGCAGACGTGAGCGTCGCCCTGAGCCTGGGCATGACGGCCGCCTTCATGGCGGCAGCGCTCGCCATCGTCGTGTGGATCTTCCGCACGGGCTACCGGCTGAAGACATGAAGTGAAAAGGGCCCCCACGCTCCTCCCGTCGCTGCCCCCCGAGGGGGCTCTTGCTGCGGACCGGCGGAGCCGGATCCGCGCAAGGCCCTTGGTGGGGCCGTTTCATGCCGGCGGGGTCGCGCTTCGCGACGGTGGAGGACTGAGATGCCGGCCGCGATTGATCCACGGCATGCCCTCGTGCTGTTCTCGGGCGGCCAGGATTCCACCGCCTGCCTCGCCTGGGCGCTGGAGCGCCATGCGCGGGTGGAAACGGTTGGCTTCGACTACCGGCAGCGCCACCGCATCGAGCTCGAGTGCCGCCGCACCGTGCGGGCGGAGCTGACGCGCGAGTTCCCGCAGTGGGCGCCGCGCCTGAAGGACGACCACGTGCTCGACCTCGGGCTGCTCGCGGCCCTGGGCGACAGCGCGCTCACGAGCGATCGCGCCATCGAGCTGCAGTCGAACGGCCTGCCCAGCACGTTCGTTCCCGGCCGCAACCTGCTGTTCCTCGCCGTGGCCGCCGCGCTCGCGTACCGCCGCGGCGCCTCGGTGCTGGTGGGCGGCATGTGCGAGACCGACTACTCCGGCTACCCGGATTGCCGCGACAACACGCTCAAGGCCATGCAGGTGGCGTTGAGCCTGGGCCTGGCCGCGCCACTCACGGTCGAGACACCGTTGATGTTCCTCACCAAGGCGCAAACCTGGGCGCTCACCCATACGCTCGGCGGCGACCGGCTCAACGCGCTCATCGTCGAGCACACCCACACGTGCTACCTGGGCGAGCGCGGCACGCGCCATGCGTGGGGTCACGGGTGCGGCCGGTGTCCGGCCTGCGAACTGCGCCGGCGCGGCCACGAGGCCTTCAGTGAGGGGCGATCGTGACGTCCATGCAGGTGTTCATCGCCGTCGCCGCCGTGCTCGGCTTCTGGGTCGTGGGTGCGTACAACCGCCTCGTGGGCCTGCGCAACGTGATCTCCAACGCCTGGACGCCGGTCGACGAGCAGCTGCGCCGGCGCTCTGACCTGGTCGCGACGATGATGTCGTCGCTCGGCGTGCGGGCGCCTGGCGAGCGACACGCGGTGGAAGCGGCGTCGGCTGCGCAGCAGCAGGTGCTGGCCGCGGCCGACACACTGGGCGCTCGGCCGCTGCAAACGGCCGGTGCCGCCAGCCTCGTGGCCGCGGAGGGCGTCATAGGGTCGGCGCTCGGCCGCGTGCGTGCGCTCGTGGAGGCGGACACCGCGTTGCGCGGCGACCCGGAGATCGGGGCCCTCCTGCGCGAACAGGAGGCCGTGGAGCTGCGGCTGCTCATGGCCCGTCAGGCCTTCAACGACGCCGTCGACACCTACAACGTGGCGGCACGTCAGTTTCCGACGGTGCTGGTGGCTCGGCTTTTCGGCCTGCGTCCCGCCGGAAAGGTGTGACGCAGGCCCTGCTCGCGGGCGGGCTCAGCCCTGGCGGCGCCGCCGAACCACGACAGCCACCGCACCGAGCCCCGCCAGCATCAGCAGCACGCTGGCCGGCTCGGGCGCGGGCGTCAACGGCGCGCTGACGCCCCAGGCCACCATCTCGCCGCGGAAGGCGAACACGGCGGGCTCGTCGGACAGGTTGTCGAAGGACACGCGCAGCGTGCCTTCCTCGCGGAGCTCGCCGTTCAGCGAACTGTCCAGCGGCGACAGGAGCACGGCGGAGGCGGTCTCGACCGCGAGCAGGTTGTACTGGAGGTTGCCGGATGCATCGACCGCGAGGTCGTTGAACGCCACGGCCACCAGCTCGAAGCTGGCCGACGTGCGGGCGAGGTGGTTCGGATAGAACGGCTCGCCCTCGATCGCGCTGGCCAGCGTGTAGGGCGTCTCCACCGTCACGCGCGTGCGGCCCGTGGCCGTGAACGTGAAGCTCGGGGCGTAGCGATCGCCCACGACGATGAAATGCGAGTCCGGCCCGTCGGTGCGACCGCCGATGGACTGCTCGCTGTCATCGGTGATGAGCGCCTTGCCCGCCGCCTCGGGGCCGACCGGCGCGGGCGAGAGGTAGTGGTTGAAATCCTCGACCCGGTTGCCGCCTGCGAACCAGGCCGGCGCCGCGGCGGGGTCGGGATCGAGGGCGTCGACGAGGATGACCGGAGTGCCGATCGTGACTTGTGCTCTGGTTGCCGCGCACAGCGGCATGGCGGCGCCTGCGATGAGCATCGCCAGCACGCCTGTTCTCAATAACATGAATTCCTCCCTGAATACCGGCCGCACGGCGTTGTGGGCCGGTGTGCTTTTGTACAGTCAACTGAGGCGTTCTGCGACAAATTCCGAGAAGCGTTACGTTTCCAACGGTCTCAGGGCTGTCCCATGATGGATGCGGTCGCCACCAACTCCTCGAACAACGCAGCGGTAACAGTGCCGCTCAACTTGTACGGGTCCAGCCGAGCGCATTCCGAATACTTCAGAAGCAGCGCGGGGTTGAGGCGGGCGAGCGTCACCTGGCCCATCGACCAGCCCGCGAAGTGCCGCTCGTCGATCTCGCGGTAGGCGAGCAGCACCACGTCCTTGTGGCGGGTGTCGGCCGTGATGCGGCTGTACAACGCGCTCACCGCCTCGCGCCCGCCCTCGAGCACTTGAATGAAGATGCCGTCGGCAAAGCACAGCGCGCCGGTGATCCCGTTCTTGGGGTTGGCGCTCTTCGCGTGCCGCAGGATCGCGTGCAATTCCTCGGTGTCCACGCCGGCACCGGCGCGGCTGGCATACATCAGTCGGACGAGCATGGGGTCAGCCTCCCCCGCTCTTCTTGGACAGCAGCGAGAGGAATTCGCGGCGCAGGTTGGGATCCTTCAGGAAGGCGCCGCGCATCACGGAGTTCGTCATCGCCGTCTCGCCGTCCTTCACGCCGCGCCAGTGCATGCAGAAGTGGTCGGCCTCCATCACGATCGCCAGGCCGTCCGGCTTCACGCGCTCCTGCAACTCCTCGGCCAGCATCGTCACCGCCTCTTCCTGGATCTGCGGACGGCTCATGATCCAGTCGCAGATGCGGGAGTACTTGGACAGGCCGATCAGGTTGGAATGTTCGTTAGGCAGCACGCCGATCCACACCCTGCCGAGGATGGGCACCAGGTGGTGCGAGCAGGCGCTGCGCACCGACACCGGGCCCACGATCATGAGCTCGTTCAGGCGCGAAAAATTGGGGAACTCCGTCACCGAGGGCATCGGCACGTAGCGGCCGCTGAACACCTCGTCGATGAACATCCGCGCCACGCGGCCGGCGGTGTGCTGGGTGTTGTGGTCGCTGTCGGTGTCGATCACGAGAGCGTCCAGCAGCTCCTGCACCTTCTCCTGCACCTCGGACTTGAGCTCCAGGAGCTCGCCCTCCTTGATGTAGGACGCGATGTTGTCGTTCGCGTGGTAGCGGCAATCGGCGCCGACCAGGCGGTAGCGGATGCGCTGCGACGCGGGCAGTCGGGCGAGGTCTTCGTCGTTGCGGACGATGGGCATGGCAGGCTGGCTTCCGGGCATTCTCTTCTCCGGTCTGAACGGCGATTGTGACGGGCCGCCGCCCACCTTGCCGGCAACGCGCAGGCCCGGCGGGGGCAGGACATAGACTGCCCCCCCATGACGGCCGTTCCCGCGCTTCCGCTCGCTCGCCTGCTCGATCACGCGTCGCAGG
>Ga0247821_10001091_pt1 | contig 15044 bp, 14 predicted proteins | sample 13C_Glycerol_Day_FD_192481 | JGI IMG/M metagenome (GOLD analysis project Ga0247821, IMG submission 192481) | Soil microbial communities from agricultural site in Penn Yan, New York, United States - 13C_Glycerol_Day14 | ecosystem: Environmental > Terrestrial > Soil > Agricultural land | place... | reverse complement strand
GTTCAACCAGGCGGTGCTGTCGATGTGGGGACCCGCCCCCGCGCGCGTGGACGGGCTGCAGGGCCGGCTGGAGATCGCCGGCGTGGGACTGACCTCGCAGCGCCTGTTCGTCATCGTGGCGAGCATCGCCGCGCTGGCGGCGCTGGACCTGCTGGCGCGCCGCACCCGCTTCGGCGTGGAGATGCGAGCGCTGGCGCAGAGCGAGCATGCGGCGCGCGTGGTCGGCATCGCGGTGCGCTCCGTCGGCACGCGCGCCTTCCTGCTCGCGGCCGCGGTCGCGGGCCTGGGCGGCGCGCTGCTCGCGCCCATCACTTCCTATTCGCCGATGCTGGGTCAGGCCGTGCTGATCAAGGCCTTCGTCATCGTGGTGCTGGGCGGGCTGGGCAGCGCCGTCGGCGCGGTGACGTGCGCGCTGGCCGTCGGCGTGATCGAGGCGATGCTGGGCCTGGTGATGGAGGAAGGCCTGGCCGCGGCCTGCGTGTACTCGCTGATGCTGCTCGTGCTGCTGGTGCGGCCTCAGGGCCTGGCGGGAGCGCCGCGATGAAGACGCTGGTGCGCGATCTCGCCATCGGCCTGGCGCTGGCGGCGCTGCTGCCCAGCGTGCTGTCTTCCTCCTACCTGCTGGACGTCGCCGCCTATGCCGCGGTGCTGGCCATCTTCGTGCTGGCCGTCTCGGTCACCTTCGGGCAGCTCGGCTACGTGAGCTTCGGGCACGCGGCCTTCCTGGGGCTGGGCGCGTACACGGTCGGCGTGCTGGTGGCGCAAGCCGGCTGGAACTACTGGGCGACCGTGCCGCTGGCGCTGCTGCCCGGCCTGGTGCTGGGCGCGCTGCTGGGCGCCGTGTCGGCGCGCCTGAGCGGCGCCTACTTCGCCATCGCCACGCTGGTGGTCGCCGAGATCCTGGTGCTGGTGGTGGTGAACTGGGTCGACCTCACGCGCGGTCCGATGGGCCTGATGGTGACCACGCCGCCGCTGCCGGGGGCGAACGCGGTCGGCTGGAACGCGCAGCAGGGCTACCTGTTCGCGGTGGGCGCGGCGCTGGCGCTGATGCTGGTGCTGCTGCGCAACCTGCGGGCCAGCTCCACCGGCCGCGGCTGGACCGCGATCCGCGAAGCGCCCGCGCTGGCGGAGTCACTGGGCATCGCGACCGCGCGTTCGCGCGTGCTGAACATCGCGATCTCCGGCGCCGTCGCCTCGCTCGCCGGCGCGCTGCTGATCCCGAAGGTGATGGTGCTCTCGCCCTCGCTGCTGGGCGTGACCTATTCGGCCACCGGCATCCTGGGCGTGATCCTGGGCGGCAAGGCCACGCTGCTCGGGCCGGTGCTCGGCGGCGCGCTGTTCGCGGTGATCCCGGAAGGTTTGCGCTTCCTGGGCGACCTGAACTTCGCGGCCTTCGCGCTGATGCTGCTGGTCGTGGTGCGCGTGCTGCCGGGCGGCCTCGTCGGCTGGCTGGCCACGCGGCCGCCGGTCGCGCGATGGGTCGCTTCGCGCGAGCAGCGCGGCGCGGACTCGCTGCCCGAGCCGGCGCGCATCGCCGCGCGTCCGCATGCCGGCGCGACGCTGCTGGACGTGAGCCACGTCAGCCGCCACTTCAAGGGCCTGAAGGCCGTGCAGGACGTTTCCTTCTCCGTGCGCGCGGGCGAGATCGTCGGCCTGATCGGCCCCAACGGCGCCGGCAAGACGACGCTGCTGAGCATGCTGAGCGGCTTCCTCCCGGTGAGCACCGGTTCCATCCGCGCGCTGGGCCAGGACATCGCCGGACTTCCCGCGCACCGCGTCGCGCGCCTGGGCGTGGTGCGCAGCTTCCAGCAGACCGCGCTGTGCGCGGGGCAGAGCGTGGCCACCAACATGGCGATCGCCAGCCACCTGCACCGGCCGCCGGGCTTCTTCGGCGGACTGCTCCGCACGCGAACCTGGCGTGCGCGCGAACGCGAACGCCAGGCTCATGCGCTCGGCTGCCTGGACGAAGTCGGCCTTCTGCCGCGACAGGGTGACCTCGCGGGCAGCCTGCCATACGGCGAGCAGAAGCTGCTGGGCGTGGCGATGGCGCTGGCGGCGCAGCCGCAGGTGCTGCTGCTCGACGAGCCCGCCGCCGGCCTGAACCAGGTCGAGGCCGCGCGCCTGGCCCAGGTGCTCTCGGGCCTGCGCGACAAGGGCATGACGCTGGTGGTGGTCGATCACAACTTGAAGATGCTGATGTCCTTCGTGGACCGCGTCGTGGTGCTGCACCACGGCGTGAAGATCGCCGACGGCGCGCCGCAGGAAGTGACGCGCCGGCCCGAGGTGGTCGAGGCCTACCTCGGCCGGGCGCAGCAGGACCGGCCCGAGGAGGTGACGCCATGACCGCGCTGCTGCAGGTCGAGTCGCTGTCGGTGCGGTATGGCCCCACGCGGGCGCTGCAGGCCGCGTCCATCGAGGTGGGGCAGCGCGAGGTGGTCGCTCTTGTCGGCGCCAACGGCGCCGGCAAGTCCTCGATGCTCAACGCGCTGCTCGGACTGGTGCCGCAGGCGGGCGGCAGCGTGCTGCTGGCGGGGCGGCGCATCGAGGGGCTGTCCACGCGCGACCGCATCGCAGCGGGACTGGCGCTTTCGCCCGAAGGCCGCCGCGTCTTCCCGGACCTGAGCGTGGAGGACAACCTCGACCTCGGCGACCTGGGCCGCGACCTCGCCGCGCGGCGCGAGCAGCGCGAGAGCGTCTACCGCTGGTTCCCGCGCCTGCTGGAGCGGCGCGGCCAGCTGGCCGGGACGATGTCCGGCGGCGAGCAGCAGATGCTGGCGATCGGCCGCGCGCTGATGGCGCGGCCCCGCGTGCTGATGCTGGACGAGCCCACGCTGGGCCTGGCGCCGGTGATCGTGCGCGAGATCGCGAACTTCATCCGCCACGTGCGCTCGGCCGGCGTGTCGGTGCTGATCGCCGAGCAGAACGCCGAGATGGCGCTGGGCGCGGCCGACCGCGCCTACGTGCTGCAGAACGGCGAAGTGGTGATGAGCGGCGGCGCGCGCGAGATGGCCGCGCACCCCGACGTGCGCGCCGCCTACCTCGGCCTCTGATGGAAAGGAACGGCATGAAGACCTTCGCGCAGGACCTGGATTTCCCCGAAGGCCCCGTCGCCCTGGCCGACGGCTCGCTGCTGGTCGTGGAGATCCGCGGCAGGCGCCTGACGCGGCTGTTCCTCGACGGCGGCCGCGAAGTCGTGGCCCAGCTCGGCGGCGGCCCCAACGGCGCCGCCATCGGGCCCGACGGCGCCTGCTACGTCTGCAACGGCGGCGGCTTCGAATGGCATGAGCACGCTGACGGCAGCGTCACGCCGGGCCTGCAGCCGGCCGACTACGCGGGTGGCTCCATCCAGCGCGTGGACCTGCGCACCGGCCAGGTGACGCAGCTCTACGCCCGCAGCGACAAGGCGCCGCTCAAGGGCCCGAACGACATCGTGTTCGACGCCGACGGCGGCTTCTGGTTCTCCGACCTCGGCAAGCGCCGCGCGCGCGACATGGACCACGGCGCGATCTGCTACGCCCGCATCGACGGCAGCGAATGCCGCGAGGTGATCCATCCGATGAACACGCCCAACGGCGTGGGCCTCTCGCCCGACGGCCGCCGGCTGTACGTCGCGGAGACGGCACCGGGCCGGCTGTGGGCCTTCGACATCGAGTCGCCCGGACGGATCGCGCGCACGCCCGGCTCGCCCGCGGCGCACGGCGGCACGCTGGTGGCGGGCCTGCCGGGCTACCAGATGTTCGACTCGTTGGCCGTCGAGGCCGGCGGCGACATCTGCGTGGCCACGCTGTTCAACGGCGGCATCACCGTCATCTCGCCGGACGGCGCGCGCATCGAGCACGTGCCGCTGCCGGATCGCTTCACCACCAACCTGTGCTTCGGCGGGCCGGCGATGAGGACGGCGTACGTCACGCTGTCCTCCACCGGCCGGCTGCTCGCGCTCGACTGGCCCCGTCCGGGCCTCACCCCGAACTTCCACGCCCAAGATGGACTTTGAACATTCGCCGCGCACGCGTGAGCTGCTGGAGCAGCTGCGCACCTTCATGGACGAGCACATCTATCCGAACGAGGGCCGCGAAGGCGTGATGGAGGACCTGAAGCGCAAGGCCCGCGCACAGGGGTTGTGGAACCTGTTCCTGCCCGACAGCGAACACGGCGCTGGCCTGGACAACCGCGCCTACGCGCCGCTGGCCGAGGTGATGGGCCGTTCGCCCATCGCGCCCGAGGTGTTCAACTGCTCCGCGCCCGACAGCGGCAACATGGAGATCCTGGCGCGCTACGGCACGCCGGCGCAGAAGGATCGCTGGCTCGCGCCGCTGCTGGACGGCCGCATGCGCTCGTGCTTCTCGATGACCGAGCCGGCGGTGGCCTCCTCCGACGCCACCAACATCGAGGCGCGGATCCGCCGCGAGGGCGATCACTACGTGGTGAACGGCCGCAAGTGGTGGACCTCGGGCATCACCGACCCGCGCTGCGAGCTGATCGTCTTCATGGGCAAGAGCGACGCCGACAACCCCGACAAGTACCGCCAGCAGTCCATGCTGCTGATCCCGCGCGACACGCCGGGTGTCAGCGTGGTGCGCAACCTGCAGGTGTTCGGCTGGGACGATGCGCCGCACGGCCACTCCGAGGTGCTGTACGAGGACGTGCGGGTGCCGGTGGACAACATGCTGCTCGGCGAGGGCCGCGGCTTCGAGATCGCCCAGGGGCGCCTGGGCCCCGGCCGCATCCACCACTGCATGCGCCTGGTCGGCCGCGCCGAGCGCTGCCTGGAGCTGATGTGCGCGCGCTCCAGGGAACGCGTCGCGTTCGGCAAGCCGCTGGCGCACCAGACCGTGACGCTGGAACGCATCGCGCAGGCGCGCGTGCTGATCGACCAGGCGCGCCTGCTCACGCTGCATGCCGCCTGGAAGATGGACACCGTCGGCATCAAGGGCGCGCGCAAGGAGATCGCCATGATCAAGGTGGCCGCCCCCGCGATGGCCTGCCAGGTGATCGACTGGGCCATCCAGGCCCACGGCGCCGCCGGCCTCTCCCAGGACTTCATCCTCGCGCGCTCGTACGCGCAGGCGCGCGGGTTGCGCATCGCCGACGGCCCGGACGAAGTGCACCGCAACCAGATCGCCCGCCTCGAACTGGCGGACCATTGAAAGGAGCTTCCCATGTACATGCCGCCCGACACCAAGCTGAAACTCGATCCGCGCGACGAGTACACCCATCCGCCCGAGGCCGCGGGCAACTACAACGAGAGCATGTACTTCAATGCGTTCGACTCGGTGCGCCGCGTCGGCGCCTGGGTGCGCATCGGCAACCGCCCGAACGAGGGCCATGCCGAGATGACGTGCTGCATCTACCTGCCGGACGGCCGCGTGGGCTTCATGTTCGGCCGGCCTTCGATCACCAACAACGAGCAGATGGCCGCCGCAGGCATGCGGTTCGAGGTGCTGGAGCCGTTCAAGCGGCACCGCGTCACCTACGAGGGTGAAGTGCTGCTGATGGACGACCCGCTGGCCATGGCCGACCCGAGCGCCGCGTTCAAGCGCTATCCCAAGCGGCCGGCTTCCATCGCTCTGGAATTCGAGGGCGTCTCGCCCATGCACGGCGGCGAGATCGTCGGAATGAACGGCGAACGGCTGGAGCTCGACCCCGAGCACGCGGTCTACCGCGGCCACACCGAGCAGAACATGGCGGTGAACGGCCACATCACGGTGGACGGCGTGCCCCACGAGGTCTCGTCCGGCACCGGCTACCGCGACAAGTCGTGGGGCCCGCGCCATTGGCACAGCTTCTTCTGGTACAAGTGGCTGCCCGTCACCTTCTCGCGCGACTTCGGCATCCTGCTGTCGATCAAGGGCCGGCCCGAAGGCGGACCGAACCGCATCAGCGGCAACGTGCTGCGCGACGGCCGGTACGAGCCCGTGATCGACGGCCGCATCCAGACCGAGTACGACGCCGCCTGGATCCCGCGCGGCCTCACCGCCCACGTCACCACCGCGCGCCAGACCTACGTGCTCAAGGGCCGCATCGTCACCACCGTGCCGCTGCGCCACAAGCGCGTGGGCGCGAGCGACCTGCGCACCTACACCCGCATCACCGAAAGCCTGACCGAGTTCAGCTGTGAAGGCCGCACCGTGCTGGGCATGACGGAGTACTGCGACGTGATGACCGACGGCGTGCCTATCTCGGAGCAGCAGCCCCTGGCCGCATGACGCTGTTCCCGGCGCTGGCCGAGCGCCAGGTGCGGCTGTACCTGGTGGGGCAGTTCGTTTCCATGCTGGGCAGCTGGGTGCTGGACATCACGCTCAACCTGCTGGTGTGGCAGGCCACGCATTCGCCGGCCATGCTGGGCGCGCTCAACGCGCTGCTGTACGGGCCCAGCGTGCTGGTGACGCCGCTGCTGGGCACGCGCCTCACGGCCGGCAACGCGCGCCGCATCACGCTGACCGTGCTCGTCGCCGCGCTGGGCGTCGCTCTGCTCCTGCTCGCGGCCGCGGCGTTGCACGGCCTGCCGCTTGCGTTGCTGTTTTCCGCGGCACTGCTGCGCGGCATCCTGGGGGGCATGGAGGTGCCTTCGCGCCAGATGCTGCTGATGAACATCAGCGACGACGCGGCGCAGCGCTCCAGCGCCATCGCGCTCAACACCGTCGCCTTCCTGCTCGCGCGCACGCTGGGTCCCGGGCTCGCGGCGGTGATGTTCGAGCCGCTCGGCCCGGCCTGGGGCTTCGCGCTCGCGGCGCTGGCGACGATCTTCATGCTGACCTGCGTGGCGCGGCTGCGCGCGCAGGTCGTTCAACCCAGCGCCGCGCCCGTGGGCCGCGGCGGCGCCATGGGCCTGGCCTGGGCCTTCGTGCGCACCGACCGGCTGGGCACGCTGCTGCTGCCGATGTCGGCCTGCGTGGCGCTGTGCGTGAGCGCCTACCAGACGCTGATCCCGGTGCTGGCCTCGCGCGTGTTCGGCGACGCGCCGCGCTGGACCGGCCGCTTCTTCGCCGCGGCCGGTGTGGGCGCGCTCATCGCCGCGGTGCTGCTGTCCTCGCGACACCTGGACCCGATCGTCCGGCGCCTCCTGCTCGTCGTGCCCTGGACCGGCGCGCTGGCGCTCGCCGTGCTGGGCACGACGGACGAACCGGCGGTTGCTCTTGCCAGTTTCGCGGTGCTGGGCTTCTGCACCTCGTTCGTCGGCACCGCCACCAACACGCTGCTGCACCGGCGCATCCCGCCGGAAGCGCGCGGCGGACTGATCGGGCTGTTCCTGCTCGCCTTCAACGGCGCGATGCCGCTGGGGCAGCTGCTCGCGGGCACGGTCGCCGGCCGCTGGTCCGCGGCGGCTGCACTGTTTCTGCTGTCGGCGCTGCTGTTCGCCGCGCTGCTCGTGCTGTGCGGATGCCGGTGGCGCGAGCTCGGGCGGGTCGAGCTCGACGTGTTCAAGGTCTGAACTGAGAAGGAGTATGCGATGAGCGTGTTCGAGGGATTGAAGGTGCTGGACGTGGCCAGCTTCATCGCCGGTCCGGCCGCCGCCACCATCCTGGCCGACTTCGGCGCCGACGTGGTCAAGGTCGAAGTGCCCGAGGGCGACGGCTTCCGCAAGACCATGCAGAACCCGAACCTGAACTACTCGGAGCACAACTACCTGTGGATGCAGGGCGCGCGCGGCCGGCGCGCCATCGCGCTGGACTTGAAGAAGCCCGAGGGCCAGGCCGTGCTGCACCGACTGGCTCGCGATGCCGACGTGCTGATCACCAACTACCCGCCGCCGGTGCGCGCGCGGCTCGGCCTCGAGTGGTCGCGCATCCGCGAACTCAATCCGCGCCTGATCTACGCCTCGCTCACCGGCTATGGCGAGACCGGCCCCGAGGCCAACAAGCCCGGCTTCGACGCGACCACCTATTGGGCCCGCAGCGGTATCGCCGACCTGACGCGGCCCGATCCGGAAGGCCCGCCCGCGAATCCTGCCAACGGCCTGGGCGACCAGCCGACCGCGGTGACGCTGTTCGCCGCCATCGTCACCGGCCTCTACCGGCGCGAGCGCACGGGGCAGGGCGGCATGGTCAGCACCTCGCTGCTGGCCAACGGCGCCTGGGCCAACGCGATGGCGATCCAGGGCATGCTGGTCGGCGGCAAGCTGGTCTATCGCCAGCCTCGCAGCCGGCCGCGCAATGCGCTGACCAACTTCTACCGTTGCCGCGACGGCCGCTGGTTCATCCTGAGCCTGGTGACCGAGGAGCGCGACTGGGAGGCTTTCCTGCGCGTGGTCGAGCGGCCCGGGTTCGCCCAGGACCCGCGCTTCGCGAAAGTGCCGGCGCGGCGCGAGAACGCCAAGGTGCTCGCGGGCCTGCTCGACGAGATCTTCGCGCAGCGCGACAGCATGGAATGGACCGCGCGCTTCGACGCCGAGGGCCTCACCGTGGGCGTGGTGGCGCGCAGCGAGGACGCGGTGCACGACGAGCAGATGCGGGCCTGCGGCGCGCTGGTGCCCGCCGACGGCATTCCCGGCACCGGCCTGACGGTGAGCGCGCCCTTCCTGGTGGAAGGCGCCGACAAGCCCCGCTCGCGCGCCGCGCCGGCGATCGGCGAGCACACCGACGAGGTGCTGCTCGCCGCCGGCTACTCGGCCGAGGAGATCGCGAAGCTGCGCGCGGGCGGCGCGGTGCGATGAGCGATTCGGTGCTGCGCGAGGACCACGGGGCGGTAGCGCTGGTCACGATCCACCGCCCGCAGGCGCGCAACGCGATCGACAGCCGCGCCGCACGCCGATGCGGACGAAGCCTTGCGGCTGGGGCTGGTCAACCGTGTGCTCGATGCCGATCGACTCCTGCCGGAGGCGCTGCGCATCGCCGGGCGCATCGCGTCCAACGCGCCCGTCGCGGTCCGGACCAGCCTGGCGCTGGCCCGCCGCGCGGCGGACCTCGACGAAACGACGCTGCGGACCGAGGCGCAAGCCGCCGCCCGCGAGGTGATGGCCACGGACGACGCGCGCGAGGGCGCGCGGGCGTTCGCCGAACGACGCGAGCCGCGCTGGCTCGGCAAATGACGGGAGACCGCGAGATGGAAGAAGACGTTCAGATCCTGGCCACCGGCCTGCAATTTCCCGAGGGACCGGTCGCGCTGGCGGATGGCTCGGTACTGTTCGTGGAGATCGCCGCAGGGCGGCTGTCGCGATGGTCGCCCGGCGGCAAGGTGGTGGCCGTCGCCACGCCCGGCGGCGGACCGAACGGCGCGGCGATGGGACCCGACGGCACCTGCTACGTCTGCAACAACGGCGGCATGCAGTGGCACACCGACCCGAGCGGCGGCCAGTACCCGCACGGCCGCTCGGCGGACTACGGCGGCGGCCGCATCGAGCGCATCGACCTGGCCACCGGCCGCGTCGAGCGCCTGTACGACCGCACCGATCGCGGCCCGCTGCTCAGCCCCAACGACCTGGTGTTCGACGCGCACGGCGGCTTCTGGTTCACCGACCTCGGCTCGATGGGGCCCACCGCGCTGGACCGCGGCCGCGTCTGCTACGCGAAGACCGACGGCTCGCTGATCCGCGAGGTGGTGTTCCCCATGCTCACCCCCAACGGCATCGGCCTCTCGCCCGACGGCAAGCACTTGTACGTGGCCGAGACGGTGACCGCGCGCGTCTGGCGCTTCGAGGTGAGTGCACCCGGCGAGCTCGCGCTCAAAGGCTGGCCCGCGCTGACGCCGGGCGACATGCTGTTCGCCTCGCCGGTCTACTGCATGTTCGATTCGCTCGCGGTGGAGGCCGGTGGCAACGTGTGCGTCGCCACCATCGGCGCGCCCGGCATCGCGGGCGTGACGGTGATCGATCCGCACGGCGCGCTCATCGAGCGCGTGCCCATGCCCGACCGCTCCACCACCAACATCTGCTTCGGCGGCGAGGATCGCCGCGACGCGTTCATCACGCTGTCGCGTTCGGGGCGGCTGGCGATGAAGCGCTGGCGCCGCCCCGGGCTGGTCAGTCCATCGTGACGCCGGTGGCCTTGATGGCCGCCGACCAGCGCGCGGTCTCGTCCTGCACGAACTTGCGCGCGGCTTCGGGCGTGCCGCCCTCGGGCTGGAAGCCGTAGGCGAAGATGCGCGCCGACACGTCGGGCGTCTGCACGATGCGCGTGATCTCGGCGGACAGGCGATCGACGATGGGCTTGGGCGTGCCGGCCGGCATGGCCATCACCGACCAGCCCGAGAGGCTCACCGCGGGAAAGCCCAGTTCACTGAACGTGGGCACCTCGGGGAAGTCCTTCAGGCGGTTGGGCAGCGCCACCGCCAGCACCTTCATGTTGCCGGCCTTGGCCTGCGCCGCCAGCGTGCCGGTCGCGCCGATCACCACGGCCAGCTGGCCGCCGAGCGCGGACTGCACCGCGGGCGCCTCGCCCTTGAACGGCACGTGGACCATGTTGATGCCGGCCTGCTGCGCGAACATGCTGCCCAGGATGTTGGCCGAGCTGCCGGGGCCGCTGGTGCCGTAGTCCACGCCGCTCTTTTGCGTGCGCGACCACTCGATGAACTGCTTCAGGTCGTTGGCCGGGACGTGCTTGGCGACCGCGAAACCGTTGGGCAGCATGGCGACCAGCGACACCGGCGTGAGCTCCTGCAGCGAGTAGCCGGGCGTCTTCGACATCAGGCTGGTGAGCACCAGGCTGCTGAGCGACAGCACCATGGTCGAGCCGTCCGGCGGCGACTTGGCCACCACGCTGTAGGCGATGGAGCCGTTGCCGCCCGCGCGGTTGTCCACCACCACCGGCTGCTTGAGCGCCGTCGCCAGGCGTTCGGCGATCAGGCGCGCGGTGCCGTCGAGAGCGCCGCCGGGCGGCGTGGGGATGACGATGCGCAGCGGCTTGTCGGGCCAGCGGCCGGTGTCCTGCGCGGCGGCCAGGCCGGGCAGGGCGGCGGAAGCGGCGGCGGCGATCAGGCCCAGGGCCGCGCGACGGGTGGATGGCTTCATGCTTGTCTCCTGTTGTGCAAGGAAAGGGCGTCGGGCGTGGCGCCGAAGTCCGCGGGGTTCACCACTTCGCCGGGCGCGACGAGGCGGTCGATCTCGTCGAGCACGTCGCGCGGCAGGCGCGCGCCGGTCGCGCCCAGCTGGCTTTGCAGCTGCTCCATGGTGCGCGGGCCGATGATCGCGGCGGTCACCGCGGGGTGTTCGAGCACGAAGCGCAGCGCCAAGTGCACGAGGGAGATGCCGGCTTCATCCGCCAGCTGTGAAAGGCGCTCGACGATCTGCGCCTTGCGATGCCCCGCGGGCGACGAAGTGTCGAAGCGGCTCGGATTGAAGCGCGTGCGCCAGTTCGCGTCCGGCTTCACGTCGGCGCGGTACTTGCCGGTCAGCCAGCCGCCGCACAGCGGGCTCCACACCAGCACGCCGAGCTTGTGGCGGCGCGCGGCCGGCAGCACGTCGGCCTCGATGGCCCGCACCAGGATGGAATAGGGCGACTGCTCGGTGACGAAGCGTTCGCGGCCGCGCCGCTCGGAGGTCCACTGCGCTTCCACCAGCTCCGCGGCGGGAAAGGTGGAGGTGCCGGTCATCAGCAACTTGCCCTCGCGCACCAGGTCCGACAGCACGCCCAGCGACTCGTCGATGTCGCAGCGCGGATCGGGCCGGTGCAGCTGGTACAGGTCGATGCGATCGGTGCGCAGTCGGCGCAGGCTGCCTTCCACGGCCTGCCGGATCCAGCGGCGCGAGTTGCCGCGCATGTTGCGGTCCTCGCCCATGGGGAAGTGGCCCTTGGTGGCGAGCACCACGTTGTCGCGCCGGCCGCCCGCGAGCGCAGCGCCGAGGATTTCTTCCGTCCCGCCACGGTTGCCGTACACGTCGGCGGTGTCGATGAAGTTGATTCCGGCGTCGATCGCGGCGTGAATGATCCGCGTGCAGTCGGCGACGTCGGTGTTGCCGTTGGCGCCGAACATCATGGTGCCCAGGCACAGGCGGCTGACCTGCACGCCGGTCGTGCCCAGCGTGGCGTACGCCTGCGCGGCCTCAGCGCTCATGGGTCCAGCCCGGGCTGTCGATGGCGAGCGCCTCGCGCAGGCCGGCGGTGAGGTGGGCGACCAGCGCGGGGTCGTCGAGCGCGAGCTCGCCGCGTTCGATGCGGGCGGCCAGGTCGGCGCGCAGTTCCGGCAACGTGACTCCGCTTTCGCCGAGCAGCTGGAGGAGCCGTTCACGCTCGGCCGCATCGGCCTGCGGCGCCTGCTCCAGTTCGCGCGTGACCAGGCGCAGCACGTTCAGCACGATGCGCACGCGGTACCTGGGCAGGCCGGACAACGCCGGCAGCACGTCGCGCTCCAGGTCGTCGGCGGCCGCCTGCAGCAGCGTGGCGGCGGAAGGAACGAAGGCGGGCATGGTCTCAGCTCCGGGCGCCGGCCAGCGCCATGAAGTCCCACAGCGGCTCTTCCAGCCGCCGGCCGATGGCGGCGAGTTCGACGCCGGCCGGGCGGCCATCGGCGCCGCGCGAGGAGCCGCGCCGCACGCAGGCGATCGCCCACTTGAGGTTGGAGAATGCTTCCCAGAAGCGCACGCGCTCGGGATCGACGGAGCGGCCCGAGGCCTTCTCGTACGCGGCGTACAAGTCCTCGCGCGAACCGAAGCCGCCGCATTCGCCCTTGCCGCCGAAGCGCCAGCTGCGCATGCACAGCACGCCCAGGTCGTGCATCGGATCGCCGATGCGCGAGATCTCCCAGTCGAGCACGCAGCGGATGCCGTCCCGCGGATGAACGATCAGGTTGCCGGTGCGGAAGTCGGCGTGCACCACGCCCGCGCGGTCGTCGGGCGGCAGCCGCTCGCCCATCCAGCGGATCGCGTACGAGAGCGCGGGATGCACGAAGCCGTAGGGCGCGAGCAGGCCGGCGTAGATCGAGAGTTCCTCGGCGACGGTGAGCTGGGCGAGGAAGGGAACGCGAGCCGCCGGCAGGTTATGGATGGCCGCGAGGATCTCGCCGCACTGCGCCGCGAGACACGGCCGCACCACGGCGAACGCAGCATCGCCGACCACGCGCTTGCCCAGCGTCTCGCCTTCCACGCGTTCGGTGACATAGCCCTCGCCCAGGCCGTCCCCGGGCGCGAGCACGTGCAGCACGCGCGGCGCCGGGATTCCGGCTTCGCGCGCCGCGATCATCAGCTGAGCGTCCTCACCGCCGGTGAGCTTGGGCGCGCTCTTGCCGCCCTCGCCCGAGGGTGCGGCGCGTGCCGCGGTCTGCTGCAGGATCAGCGATTGGCGCTCGCCCCCGCGGCCGACCCAGTCGAACGACCAGGTCGCCTTGGTCGCGCCACCGGTCAGTCGCGTGAGTCCCTGCAGCTCGCCGGCGCCGGCGATGCGCGAGAGGACGCCCGCGATCGCCTGTCCGACCGCTTCCGCGCTCATTGCGGGACCAGGGCGGCCGCGCGCTGCAGCCGCTCGCGGCATTCCGCGACCATGCGCTCGAGCAGCTCGGCGCAGCTGGGGATGTCGGCGATCAGGCCCGCGACCATGCCGGCCCAGATCACGCCGTTCGTCGTGTCGCCGCTCTCCAGCGCCGCCCGGCCGCGCTGGCCGTTGACCAGCGGGCGCAAGTCTTCGAACCTGGCGCCGCCTGAACGTTGCTCCAGCTGCAGCACCTCGGCCGACACCGGGTTGAGCAGCACGCGCGAGCTGTTGCGCAGCGTGCGCATGATCAGCCGCGTGTCGTTCTCGCGCGCGGCCAACAGCGCCTGCTTGACGTTGTCGTGCACCGGCGCCTCGCGCGTGGCGACGAAGCGCGTGCCCATGTTCACGCCCTCGGCGCCCAGCGACAGCGCGGCCGCCATGCCGCGGCCGTCGGCGATGCCGCCGGAGGCGATCACGGGCACGTTGAGCGCGGCCACCGCCGCCGGGATCAGTACCAGGCCGGGCACGTCTTCCTCGCCCGGATGGCCCGCGCATTCGAAGCCGTCGATGCTGACGATGTCCACGCCGCGCTTCTCGGCCGCGATCGCATGCCGAACCGTGGTGCACTTGTGGAGGATGGTGATGCCGGCGTCGCGCAGCCGCTCGAACACCTCGGCCGGCACGTTGCCCGCCGTCTCCACGATGCGGATGCCCTTGTCGATGATCACGCCGAAGATGCGCTCGTACGGCGGCGGGTTCACCGTCGGCAGCATGGTGACGTTGATGCCGAAGGGCTTGTCGGTCATCGCGCGGCAGCGGTCGATCTCGCGGCCCAGGTCCTCGGGCGTGGGCTGGGTGAGGGCGCCCAGCGTGCCCAGCCCGCCGGCGTTCGAGACGGCCGCGGCCATCTCGGCGCGGCCGACCCATTGCATGCCGCCCTGGACGATCGGGTAGCGGACGCCCAGCAGTTCGGTGACGCGGTTCTTCATCGCGGTCACTCCAGGCGGATGTTGTTCTCGCGCACGATCCTGGTCCATCGCTGCAGGTCGGCCTGCAGGAACTGCGCGAATTCGGTGTTGGTGTTGCCCACCGGCTCGTAGCCGAAGGCGTGGATCTTCTGCTGCACGTCGGGCATCGCGACGATCCTGCGCACCTCGGCGACCCACCTGTCCACGATGGGCGCGGGCGTGTTGGCGGGCAGGAACATCGCGCCCCAGCCGGCCAGGTTCACGTCGGGATAGCCCAGCTCGGCGAAGGTGGGAACGTCGGGGAAGCTCTTGAGACGTTGCGCGGAGGCGATGGCCAGCAGCTTCACCTTGCCGCTGGAGAGGTGGTTGGCATAGAAGCCGACCGAGCCGTAGGCCAGGGCGATGTCGCCGCTCACCAGGTCGGTGAAGGAAGCCGCTTCACCCTTGTAGGCCGCGTGCTTGATCTGGATGCCGGCCGCCTTGTTGAGGCCCTCGCCGATCAGGTGGCCGCCCGAGCCCATGCCGTAGCTGCCGAAGGTGAGCTTGCCGGGCGACTGCCTGGCCAGCTTCACCAGCGAGGGGAAGTCGTTCGCCGGCAGTTGCGCGTTGGCGGCCAGCGCGATCGGGAAGCTGGCCACCAGCGAGACCGGCGCCAGGTCGCCCATCTTGTATTGCGGATTCGCCTGCAGCACCAGGTTCTGGATGAAGCCGCTGATGGTGAAGAGCGCCGTGTACC
>Ga0247821_10001088_pt1 | contig 15058 bp, 12 predicted proteins | sample 13C_Glycerol_Day_FD_192481 | JGI IMG/M metagenome (GOLD analysis project Ga0247821, IMG submission 192481) | Soil microbial communities from agricultural site in Penn Yan, New York, United States - 13C_Glycerol_Day14 | ecosystem: Environmental > Terrestrial > Soil > Agricultural land | place... | reverse complement strand
GTCGTCGCCCTCGCCGTCGTACGTCTCGGCACCCGTCCGGCGATCCGGCTCGCGGAGGCCGTGCGCGCCTCGTCGGCGCCCGCCGCGCGGTGGCTCACCGGGCCGGGACCGCGACCCGCGGCCCCCGCCGTGCCCCCGTACGCCGTGCACCGGCACCGCTGAGGGCGCTCATCCCGCCACCAGGCCCGCCTCATGGGCGACGATCGCCGCCTGTACGCGATTGCGCACACCGAGCCGGTCCAGGACCGCGCTGACGTACGCCTTCACCGTGCCCTCGACAAGATGCAGCCGGGCGGCGATCTCCGGATTGGACAGTCCCGCTCCGACCAGGCCGAGGACCTCGCGTTCGCGCGGGCTCAGCACCGCCACGCGCTCCCGCGCCCCGGCCTCCCGGGCGAGCCGGCCGGCGCCGTCGGCCCCGCCGAGTCCCTCGATGACGTACCGGGCCACCTTGGGCGAGAGGAAGGCCGCGCCGCCCGCCACCGCCCGCACCCCCGCGATCAGTTCGTACGGGTCCCCGGACTTCAGCAGGAAGCCGGTGGCGCCGCCGCCCAGGGCACGGGCCACATAGGAGCGTTCGGAGAACGTGGTGAGCATGGCGACGGCCGTGCCGGGGACGGCGCGGACGATCTCCTCGGCGGCCGCGAGCCCGTCCAGGCGGGGCATCCGGATGTCGAGCAGCGCCACGTCGGGACGGTGCGCCCGCGCCAGGTCGACCGCCTCGCGGCCGTCGCCCGCCTCGGCGACCACCTCCGTCTCGCCGCTGCTCCCCAGGATGGCGCGCACCCCGGCGCGCACCATCGCCTCGTCGTCGGCCAGCAGGACTCGGATCACGGTGCGAACTCCTCGTATTCCTCCCGCACTTCGCCGGACGTGCCGACACGCGGGATCACGTTCTTGGCGACCAGGCGCCCCTGGTCGTCGAAGCAGAGCCGGAAGTGGTCGACGGAGACGAAGAGCTCGCCGCTCGCGCGGTAGTAGCGGCAGTCGGCTCCGACGGGCGGTGCGGGCGCGCGTTCCGCCGGCGGGTCCTGGACGCGCAGGTCGGGCAGCACCGGCTCGGCCTCCGCGACCGGTGTGCCCAGGCGCAGTGCGGCGTACGCGGCGGGCTCCAGCACCGAGTGCGTCTCGGAGTACGCGTACCAGGCGAAGGCGGCGCCGACCAGGACGGCGCCCGCGCCGGCGGCGGCACCGAGACCGGCGGCGACACGGCGGCGGGCCCGGGTGAAGGGGGCGGAGGCGGCGCGGGGCGGCCCGGCGGCCGTGGCCGCCCGTGCGGGGACGTGCGCCCGGACGCGGAAGCCGTCGCCGTGCGGGCCCGCCTCGAAGGCGCCGCCCACGGCGGTGACGGCGGCGCGCAGTCCGCGCAGCCCCGAGCCGCCTCCGGGGGCGGGCGAACCCGGCCCGGCCGGCTTCCCGTTGGTGACGGTGACGGCCGCTCCCCGTACGTCGTCCCCCGTCACCTCCACGACGACGGGCGCGCCCGGTGCGTGCCGAGCCGCGTTGGTCAGTGCCTCCCTCGCCACCCGGTGCAGCAGCCGCTCGGCGACCGTGCCCGGGGCCACCGCCGTGTCCGGCCCGCCGTTCTCCCAGCGCACGGGCAGTCCCGACTCGGCTGCCCGGGCGACGAGTTGTTCGACGTTCTCGCCGGCCGGGCCGAGCGGCGCGGGCTCGTCGTCGTCCTCCCGCAGGACGCCGATGATGCGGTGCAGCCGGTCCGTGGCGTCGGCGGCGGCCACGCGCAGGTCGGCCGCGGCTGCCCGGTGGTGGCCGGGGAGGTCGGGGGCGACCTGGAGGGCGCCCGCGCGCAGGGCGATCAGGCTCAGCTCGTGGCCCAGGGAGTCGTGCATGTCCTGGGCGATCCTGGCCCGCTCGCGCAGCCGGGCGCGTTCCCCGGCGAGGCGCTGCTCCTCCTCCAGCCGGGCCGCCCGCTGCCAGCCCGCCTCGGTGAGCGCGCGGCTCTGCCGCCAGTACCGCCCGCCGAGCCAGGGCAGGACGCCGCCGAAGAGGAGGGTGCCGGTCATCACCAGCCACCCGGGCACCGGGTCGGGGCCCGCGACCGCGATCCGCAGGGTGCCGGCGCAGGCGACGGCGGCGAAGCACAGCGCCGCGGGGGCCGTCGCCGCGGCCCGCAGCCCGAGCAGGAGGGCGAACACCGCGAGGGCGGGACCGTAGGAGACGCTGAACAGCGCGGGCGTGACGGCCAGGCTCAGCGCGGCCGTCAGCCCGAAGGCGGCGGCCGGCCGCCGCCGGGCCACGGCGGTGGCGGCGGCGAGCACGACGAGTCCGGCGAGCTGCTGCCAGGGCGGTCGCGGCTCGTTCAGCCCGATCCGGTCGGCGCAGACCGCCGGCAGCGCGAGGGCCGCCCAGAGCAGGCAGGCCCTGCCCGGCGCGGCGGGACGGGCACGTTTCATGCCACGACGCTACAAGCGGGCTCGGGTGTGCCACTGCTGTCGATCGTCAGGTGGCCGCTCCTCGTTCCCCCGCTCACCACCGTGGCGCTTCCCCCGTAAGGGAGTCCCGGCGTGGGAGGATCGGAGGGCCATGACTGCTCCCACTAAACCCCCGTACGGCACCGCCGCCGATTCCGTGTCCGAGCGCGCTCCCGGTGAGCCGCTGCACGCCCCCGTCATCGACTGGTTCGACGAGCACGCCCGGGACCTGCCGTGGCGGCGCCCGGAGGCCGGCGCGTGGGGCGTGATGGTCAGTGAGTTCATGCTGCAGCAGACCCCGGTCAACCGGGTCCTGCCCGTCTACGAGCAGTGGCTCGCCCGCTGGCCGCGCCCCGCCGACCTCGCCGCGGAGGCGCCCGGCGAGGCGGTCCGCGCCTGGGGCCGGCTGGGCTACCCGCGCCGCGCGCTCCGGCTGCACGGCGCCGCGGTCGCCATAACGGAACGGCACGGCGGCGACGTGCCGGCCGACCACGCCCAGCTGCTGGCACTGCCCGGCATCGGGGAGTACACGGCCGCCGCGGTCGCGTCGTTCGCGTACGGGCAGCGGCACGCGGTACTGGACACCAACGTCCGCCGGGTGTTCGCCCGCGCGGTCACCGGTGCGCAGTACCCGCCGAACGCCACCACCGCCGCCGAGCGCCGGCTCGCCCGCACGCTGCTGCCGGAGGACGCGGAGACCGCCGCACGGTGGGCCGCCGCCTCGATGGAGCTGGGCGCACTGGTGTGCACGGCGAAGAACGAGACGTGCCAGCGCTGCCCCATCGCCGCGCAGTGCGCCTGGCGGCTGGCCGGCAAGCCGGCCCACGACGGCCCGCCGCGCCGCGCCCAGACGTACGCGGGCACGGACCGCCAGGTCCGTGGACGGCTGCTGGCCGTGCTGCGGGAGGCGCACGCGCCGGTGCCGGGGACCGCGCTGGACCGGGTGTGGCACGAGCCGGTGCAGCGTGCCCGCGCCCTGGACGGCCTGGTCTCCGACGGACTGGTGGAGCCGCTGCCGGGTGGCCTGTACCGGCTGCCGCTGACCTGACCAGGGTCACAGCCTCCCCCCGGCGAGGGCCCGCCCGCTTCACCCCGTTCCTCCTTCCGTTACACAACCGACGGACAGCCGAGGGCTGCCCGCAGGCTGCTTCGGACAGTGCCGTGACAACGCCTCCGTACCTTCGGTCATGTGCTCGGCAAGGCACGACGGCCACGGATCACAGGCAGTGCGGCCGGCCCGCACGGACGGGCCGCGACGGGGAGCGGGAGGCGGTTCACCATGGCGCAGGACATGGCGCAGGGCGAGGTGCTCGGGTTCGAGGAGTACGTCCGTACCCGGCAGGACGCACTGCTGCGCAGCGCCCGCCGCCTGGTCCCGGACCCCGTCGACGCGCAGGACCTGCTGCAGACCGCGCTCGCCCGGACGTACGGCCGCTGGGAGACCATCGAGGACAAGCGGCTGGCCGACGCCTATCTGCGCCGGGTCATGATCAACACCCGGACGGAGTGGTGGCGGGCCCGCAAGCTGGAGGAGGTCCCCACCGAGCAGCTCCCGGACGCCTGCGTGGACGACTCCACCGAGCAGCACGCGGACCGCGCGCTGCTGATGGACATCCTGAAGGTGCTCGCCCCGAAGCAGCGCAGTGTCGTGGTGCTGCGACACTGGGAGCAGATGTCCACGGACGAGACGGCCGCCGCCCTCGGCATGTCGGCCGGAACGGTCAAGAGCACGCTGCACAGGGCGCTCGCCCGGCTCCGCGAGGAGCTCGAGGCGCGCGATCTGGACGCACGCGCGCTGGAGCGTGAGGAGCGGGAGCGTTGCGCGGCTTGACCGGCGCGGGGGCCGCATGGGCCCGGAGCACCGCTCGGGCGGCGATCACGGTGACGGCCGTGTTCGCCGCCGTCGTTCTGTTCGCCGCCGGCTGCGGCACGGGCGGCACCGGCGCCCGGGACGAGGGCCCGGCGCGCGCGGAGTCCGTGGCGAGCGCCCCCGCCGCGGCGGCCAAGCCCTCGCGGACCCCCGACCGGGTGGACGCGGTCCGGCTGGTCAAGGCCGACCCGGAGGTCTCGGCGGAGGTCAAGCGGGAGCTGAAGCCCTGCGTCGCCGACGAGTACCCGGTGGACGTCAGCTACGGCAGCCTCACCGGCGGGACCGTCGACGACGTCGTGGTGAACGTGCTGACCTGCGGGGACGCGGTGGGCGTCGGCTCGTACGTGTACCGGGAGCAGAGCGGCTCGTACGTGAACGTGTTCTCGGCCGAGGAGCCCCCGGTGTACGGGGAGATCGACCGCGGGGACCTGGTGGTGACCAAGCAGGTGTACGACCGGGGCGACCCGGTGTCGAGTCCGTCCGGCGAGAACGTGATCACGTACCGCTGGGAGTCGGGCCGGTTCGCCGAGAAGTTCCGCACCCACAACGACTACGGGCAGGTGGCCGGCGCGGAGCCGACTCCGGTGCCCGACAGCTGAGACATGGCTCACCACGTGAACCGGCGGGGCCTCCCCGACCGATGCAGGGGTGAAGGGGTGGCACGGGTGAACCCGCCGCACGGCCCCCGCGTCCGTGTGGGGGGACCGCGAAGCACCCCCGCCGGCCCGGGAAGGACCCTTGCCGGCCCGCCAGGCGCAGGCGCGCACCGACCGAGAGCACACGAGGACTGAGAGCACCGGGATGGCAGACCAGACCCACGTCCTGTTCGTCGAGGACGACGACGTCATCCGCGAGGCCACCCAGCTGGCCCTGGAGCGGGACGGCTTCGCGGTCACCGCGATGCCCGACGGGCTGTCGGGCCTGGAGGCGTTCCGCACCGACCGTCCCGACATCGCGCTGCTGGACGTCATGGTCCCCGGTCTGGACGGGGTGAGCCTGTGCCGGCGCATACGGGACGAGTCGATGGTGCCGGTGATCATGCTGTCGGCGCGGGCCGACGCCATCGACGTGGTGCTGGGTCTGGAGGCGGGCGCCGACGACTATGTGACCAAGCCGTTCGACGGCGCCGTGCTGGTGGCCCGGATCCGCGCGGTGCTGCGCCGCTTCGGGCGGGCGAACGGCGGCCGGGAGGAACCGGCGGCGGACGCCGGGGGCGTGCTGGCGTTCGGCGAACTGGAGATCGACACCGGGGGCATGGAGGTGCGCCGGGCGGGGCAGCCGGTGGCGCTGACGCCGACCGAGATGCGGCTGCTGCTGGAGTTCTCGGCGGCGCCGGGCACGGTGCTCTCCCGCGACAAGCTGCTCGAACGGGTGTGGGAGTACGGCTGGGGCGGTGACACCCGGGTCGTCGACGTCCATGTGCAGCGGCTGCGCACGAAGATCGGCCAGGACCGCATCGAGACGGTCCGCGGTTTCGGTTACAAGCTGAAGGCCTGAGAGAAGCGCTATGAGGGGGTACTTCCGGCGCCTGGTGGCGGCGTGCGTCGACCGGATGGGCATAGGCGCGGGTCTGCGGTGGAAGCTCAGCGCGGCCATCGCGCTGGTCGGGGCGCTGGTGGCGATCGCGCTGAGCCTGGTCGTGCACAACGCGGCACGGGTGTCGATGCTGGACAACGCGCGTGATCTGGCCGACGAGCGGATCATGATCGCCCAGCGCAACTACGAGCTGTCGGGGCGGCTGAACTTCCCCAACACCAAGATCGACGATCCCGAGCTGCCGAAGGCGCTGCGGGAGAAGACCGAGGCGGGGCGGCGCGCCACCTATGTGGCCGACCGGCCGGACGGGTCGCCGGACATCTGGGCGGCGGTGCCGCTGAAGAACGGGCACGTGATGTCGCTGCACTCCGGCTTCACCGACCGCAGCTCGGACATCCTCAAGGACCTCGACCAGGCTCTGGTGATCGGCTCCATCGCGGTGGTGCTGGGCGGCAGCGCGCTCGGGGTGCTCATCGGGGGCCATCTGTCGCGGCGGCTGCGGAAGGCGGCCAGCGCCGCCAACCGGGTCGCCAAGGGCGAGACGGACGTCCGGGTGCGCGAGGCGATCGGCGGGGTGGTGCGGGACGAGACCGACGACCTGGCCAGCGCGGTGGACGCGATGGCGGACGCGCTGCGGCAGCGGCTGGAGGCCGAGCGCCGGGTCACCGCCGACATCGCGCACGAGCTGCGCACCCCCGTGACCGGTCTGCTCACCGCGGCCGAGCTGCTGCCGCCGGGCCGGCCCACCGAGCTGGTGCTGGACCGGGCCAGGGCGATGCGCACCCTGGTCGAGGACGTCCTGGAGGTGGCCCGGCTGGACAGCGCCTCCGAGCGGGCCGAACTGCAGGACATCCTGCTGGGCCAGTTCGTCGCCCGGCGGGTGGCGGCGAAGGACCCGGACGCCACCGTGCGGGTGGTGCACGAGTCGGAGGTCACCACGGATCCGCGGCGCCTGGAGCGCGTGCTGTTCAACCTGCTCGCCAACGCGGCCCGGCACGGCAGGCCGCCCGTCGAGGTCACCGTGGAGGGCCGGGTCATCCGGGTCCGCGACCACGGGCCCGGTTTCCCCGACGCCCTGCTCGCCGAGGGGCCGAGCCGCTTCCGCACCGGCAGCGCGGACCGCGCCGGGCGCGGTCACGGGCTGGGCCTGACCATCGCGGCGGGGCAGGCGCGGGTGCTGGGCGCACGGCTGACCTTCCGCAACGTACGGCCGGCCGGGGCGCCGGAGAGCACCCCGCCCGAGGGCGCGGCCGCCGTCCTGTGGCTACCGGAACACGCCCCGACGAACACCGGCAGCTATCCCGTACTGGGCCAGTAGGGACCACGAACCGACGGCGCCCCCGGCGCCCACGCCCCGGGGACCCGAAAGCCCCCGGGGGCGGGTGGCCTCCGGGGGCTTCGGGTGTCTGGGGCGTCAGACGGGTTCGGTCACCGCCGCCGGGGACGGGGCTCCGTCGTCGCTGTCCCTCTTGTCGGGGCCCGCGCCCTTCAGCGGGACCTCCTTCACGAAGACGGCCGCCGCCAGCGAGAACACGGCGATCACCGCGCCGAGGAGGAACGCCGAGTGGGTGCCCGAGGACACCGCGTACTGGTACGCCTCCCGCGCCGCCTCCGGCAGCTTCGCCAGGCTCGCCGCGTCCAGCTGGGCGGACTGCTCGGTCACCTGGGAGCCCAGCGAGCCGGCCCGCTCGGACATGACGTCCTGGACCCGGTTGTTGAACAGGGCGCCCATGACCGCCACGCCGAAGGACGAACCCAGGGTGCGGAAGAGGGTGGTGGACGAGGACGCCACACCCATGTCCTTCATCTCGACGCTGTTCTGCGCGACCAGCATGGTGATCTGCATCAGACAGCCCATGCCCAGGCCGACCACGGCCATGAAGACACCGGAGGTGAACCGCGAGGTCCCGGTGTCCATCGTCGACAGCAGATACAGACCGACGATCATCAGCGCGCTGCCCAGCACCGGGAAGACCTTGTACCGGCCGGTGTTGGTGGTCACCCGTCCCGCGACCATCGAGGTCACCAGCATCGCGCCGAGCATCGGCAGGAGCAGCAGACCGGAGTTGGTCGCGGAGGCCCCCTGCACGGACTGCTGGTACAGCGGCAGGAAGAGGGTCGCGCCGAACATCACGAAGCCGGTGATGAAGCCGATGACGGACATCAGGGTGAAGTTGCGGCTGCGGAAGATGTGCAGCGGCAGCACCGGCTCGGCGGCCTTGGTCTGCCAGAACACGAAGCCGACGAGGGATGCGACACCGAGGCCGATCAGTTCCATGATCCGCGCGGAGGTCCAGGCGTACTCCGTGCCGCCCCAGGTGGTGACCAGCACCACCGCGGTGATGCCGACGGTCAGCAGCGCCACACCGAGGTAGTCGATCCCGGCCTTGGCGCGCTTCTTCGGCAGGTGCAGCACGGCGCCGACGGCGGCCAGGGCGATCACGCCGAGCGGCAGGTTGATGTAGAAGGCCCAGCGCCAGCCCCAGTTGTCGGTGATGGTGCCGCCGACCAGCGGTCCGCCGATCATGGCCAGCGCCATCACGGCGGCCATCATGCCCTGGTACTTGCCGCGCTCCCGGGGCGGGATCAGGTCGCCGATGATCGCCATGACGCCGACCATCAGACCGCCGGCGCCCAGTCCCTGCACCGCGCGGAAGCCGATCAGCTCGCCCATGTTCTGGGCCATGCCGCTGAGCGCGGAGCCGATCAGGAAGATCACGATGGAGGTCATGAACGTGGTCTTGCGCCCGTACATGTCGCCGAGCTTGCCCCAGACCGGCGTGGAGGCCGCGGTCGCCAGGGTGTAGGCGGTGACCACCCAGGACAGGTGCTCCAGGCCGCCCAGTTCGCCCACGATCGTCGGCATGGCCGTACCGATGATCATGTTGTCGAGCATCGCGAGCATCATCGCGATCATGAGGGCGAGCAGGACCACCCGCACGCTCCTCGGCTGTTTGCCGCCGTCCGTCTCCACGGCCCCCGCCGCTGGTGTGTCCACCATGATTTCCTTCTCCCCCGGCCACGATCACGTGGCCACTGCTACTTACTTGCCGCCCGGCTAGTTCACTACACTGGGAAGCTAGTCTTGTAACTAGCCGGGCGTCAAGTAAGTTTTCGTCAAGAGGGGGCGAGCGGGAGAATGGGCGACACCATGGACGGCACCAAACAGCGGCGCCGCGGGAACACCCGCCAGCGCATCCAGGACGTGGCGCTCGAACTCTTCGCGGAGCAGGGCTACGAGAAGACCTCACTGCGCGAGATCGCCGAGCGCCTGGACGTCACGAAGGCGGCGCTGTACTACCACTTCAAGACGAAGGAAGAGATCCTCGTCGGCATCTTCGAGGACCTCTCCCGGCCGATGGAGGACCTGATCGAGTGGGGGCGGCAGCAGCCGCACTCACTGGAGACCAAGCAGGAGATCATCCGCCGGTACAGCCAGGCGCTCATGGGCGCCGCCCCGCTCTTCCGCTTCATGCAGGAGAACCAGGCGACGATCCGCGAGCTGCGCATCGGCGAGATGTTCAAGACCCGCATGCTCGGGCTGCGCGACATCCTCATGGACCCGGACGCCGACCTGGTCGACCAGGTGCGCTGCGTCAGCGCGCTGTTCACCATGCACGCGGGGATGCACGTCCTCCAGGACGTCGAAAGCGACCCCGAGGAGAAGCGCAAGGCCGTCCTCGAGGTCGCCATCGATCTGATCACCCAGGCCCACCGGGGGTCCGGGGGCGCTTAGGCGCTGTCCGCCGGTGAGGGTCAGACCGTCACGCCGTTGGCGCGCAGGAACTTCACCGGGTCCACGGCGGAGCCGTAGTTCGGGGTGGTGCGGATCTCGAAGTGCAGGTGGGGACCGCTGGAGTTGCCGGTGTTGCCGGACAGGGCGATCTTCTGGCCGGTCTTGACGACCTGGCCGACCTTCACGTCGACCTGCGACAGGTGCGCGTACTGGGAGTACGTGCCGTTGCCGTGCTTGATCACGACGGCGTTGCCGTAGGCCGGACCGTCACCGGCGCCGTTGCCGCCGGCCTTGACCACGGTGCCGCCGTGGGCGGCCATCACCGCGGTGCCGGTCGGGACGGCGTAGTCCTGGCCGGAGTGCTTGTGCGCCCACCTGCCGCCGTTCTGCGCGAAGCTCGCGGACAGCTTGTAGCTCTTCACCGGGTCGATCCAGGACGCGGCCTTCTTCTTGGCGGCGGCCTTCGCCGCCTTCTCGGCCTTGGCCGCCTTCTCGGCGGCGGCCTTCTTCGCCTGGGCGGCCTTCTCGGCCTGCGCGGCCTGGGCCTTCGCGGCCTTGGCCTGAGCGGCGGCCTGCGCCTGGACGGCGCCGGCGGCGCCGGAAGCGGCCGTGGTGTCGGCGGCGGCCGCGACCCCGGCTCCCATCACGACCGAGGCCCCCAGGCCGGCGGCCAGCACGGCCGCGCGGGTGCGGATCTGGGAGGTGCGGAAGGAACGGGACGTGACGCGCTGGGACATACGGACCTCATCAGGAAGGGGGCGTAGGAAAACCACCCGGCGGACGGAGCCGCGCCTCGGTGGTGATTCATTGGTAGCCCCTCCGGCCATAACGGCGCAAAGGTGTGACCTACGACGAAAGTTCGTACTCCAGCACTGAGATGCAGATCTCTTGACACAGCACCCTTACCGGGCAAAACCCCCCATTTGAAGCTGATCGATCGGAGTGCGGGGCTAAATGTCCGTTTTATTGGAGAGTGTCAGCCACTATTCCGGCTAGTACCGGACATGGCGCCTGTGCAGCATGTCACCGGCGACCGGGTTCGGCCTTTCCATAAATGTGGCGCAGGCCTCTATGCACCTACCGCCCGGTAACCCTACGGTTCACCTCGCGTCACCCTCGCAGACGAGCATGCACACGCCATGTTGGCAGCGTTACGGACGTGAGAGGACCCCCCACGACTATGAGAAGCCGACACTCCTGGCTCCGCCGCGCATCGGTCACCGCCGTCTCCGCGGCCGCCCTGGTGGCCCTGGCCGCACCGGCCGAGGCATCCACCCCCGCCGCACCGGCCGGCTCCCCGACGACGGCCGCGGCCGCGGCGACGGCCGTCGACTACGACACCTGGCAGCGGGACTGCCAGGCGGTCATGGACCAGGCCCTGCCCTATCTGAAGCAGCGGATCGGCGACACCGGGCCGGGCGAGAAGCAGGCGATCGTCCTCGACATCGACAACACCGCGCTGGAGACCGACTTCGGCTTCAGCTTCCCCCAGCCGGCCAACGAGCCGGTCCTGGAGGTCGCCCGGTACGCGGAGGAGCGGGGTGTCGCGCTGTTCTTCGTGACCGCCCGCCCCGGCATCATCCACGCGCCCACCGAGTGGAACCTCGACCGCGCCGGCTACGAGTCCTCCGGGCTCTACGTCCGCGGCTTCCTCGACCTGTTCAAGAACGTCGCCGACTACAAGACGGCCCAGCGCGCCGACATCGAGTCGAAGGGCTACACGATCATCGCCAACATCGGCAACAGCCCGACCGACCTGTCGGGCGGCCACGCGGAGAAGACGTTCAAGCTGCCGGACTACGACGGCCAACTCTCCTGAGCCCGCCCGGGCGGGCACGGAAAAGGGGTCTGCCCCGGGACGGATGTCCCGGGGCAGACCCCTTGGTGCTTCCGGCCGAGCGGGGCGGCTACGCGTCCTTGCTCAGGTTCGGGCCGGCTCCGCCGGCCGCCTGCTCGATCGGCGGGACGTCGGGCAGCGCCGACTTCTCCTCGCCGCGGAAGGTGAAGGTCGCGGTGTCGCCCTCGCCCTCGGTGTCCACGACCACGATGTGACCGGGACGCAGCTCGCCGAAGAGGATCTTCTCCGACAGCGAGTCCTCGATCTCCCGCTGGATGGTCCGGCGCAGCGGCCGGGCGCCCAGGACGGGGTCGTAGCCCCTCTTGGAGAGCAGCTCCTTGGCGGACTGGGAGAGCTCGATGCCCATGTCCCGGTCCTTCAGGCGCTCGTCCACCTTGTCGATCATCAGGTCGACGATCCGCAGGATGTCGTCCTGGCTGAGCTGCGGGAAGACGACCACGTCGTCGACACGGTTGAGGAACTCGGGCCGGAAGTGCTGCTTGAGCTCGTCCTGGACCTTGTTCTTCATGCGCTCGTAGTTGGTCTTCGTGTCGCCCGCGGCGGCGAAGCCCAGGTTGAAGCCCTTGGAGATGTCCCGGGTGCCGAGGTTGGTCGTCATGATGATGACCGTGTTCTTGAAGTCCACGACCCGGCCCTGGGAGTCGGTCAGGCGACCGTCCTCCAGGATCTGCAGCAGCGAGTTGAAGATGTCCGGGTGGGCCTTCTCGACCTCGTCGAAGAGGACGACCGAGAACGGCTTGCGGCGCACCTTCTCCGTCAGCTGGCCGCCCTCCTCGTAGCCCACGTAGCCGGGGGGCGAACCGAAGAGACGCGAGACCGTGTGCTTCTCGCTGAACTCCGACATGTCGAGGGAGATCAGCGCGTCCTCGTCGCCGAAGAGGAACTCGGCGAGCGCCTTGGACAGCTCGGTCTTACCGACACCGGACGGGCCGGCGAAGATGAACGAGCCACCGGGACGCTTCGGGTCCTTCAGACCCGCACGCGTACGGCGGATCGCCTTCGACAGCGCCTTGACGGCGTCGACCTGGCCGATGACCCGCTTGTGCAGCTCGTCCTCCATGCGGAGCAGACGGCTGGACTCCTCCTCGGTGAGCTTGAAGACCGGGATGCCCGTCGCCGTGGCGAGGACCTCGGCGATCAGCTCGCCGTCGACCTCGGCGACGACGTCCATGTCGCCGGCCTTCCACTCCTTCTCCCGCTTGGCCTTGGCGGCCAGGAGCTGCTTCTCCTTGTCGCGCAGGGAGGCGGCCTTCTCGAAGTCCTGCGAGTCGATCGCGGACTCCTTGTCGCGGCGGACGCCGGCGATCTTCTCGTCGAACTCGCGCAGGTCCGGCGGCGCGGTCATCCGGCGGATGCGCATCCGGGAGCCGGCCTCGTCGATCAGGTCGATCGCCTTGTCCGGCAGGAAGCGGTCCGAGATGTAGCGGTCGGCGAGCGTCGCCGCCTGCACCAGGGCCTCGTCCGTGATGGAGACGCGGTGGTGCGCCTCGTAGCGGTCGCGCAGGCCCTTGAGGATCTCGATCGTGTGCGGCAGGGACGGCTCCGCGACCTGGATCGGCTGGAAGCGGCGCTCCAGGGCCGCGTCCTTCTCCAGGTGCTTGCGGTACTCGTCCAGCGTGGTCGCACCGATGGTCTGCAGTTCACCGCGGGCCAGCATCGGCTTGAGGATGGAGGCGGCGTCGATGGCGCCCTCGGCGGCACCCGCACCGACCAGCGTGTGCAGCTCGTCGATGAACAGGATGATGTCGCCGCGGGTGCGGATCTCCTTGAGCACCTTCTTCAGGCGCTCCTCGAAGTCACCGCGGTAGCGGGAGCCGGCGACCAGGGCACCGAGGTCCAGGGTGTAGAGGTGCTTGTCCTTGAGGGTCTCGGGCACCTCGCCCTTGACGATGGCCTGGGCGAGGCCCTCGACGACGGCGGTCTTGCCGACGCCGGGCTCACCGATCAGCACCGGGTTGTTCTTGGTACGGCGGGACAGCACCTGCATGACCCGCTCGATCTCCTTCTCGCGCCCGATGACCGGGTCGAGCTTGGACTCACGAGCGGCCTGGGTGAGGTTCCGGCCGAACTGGTCGAGGACCAGGGACGTGGAGGGCGTGCCCTCGGCAGGACCGCCGGCGGTGGCGGTCTCCTTGCCCTGGTAACCGGAGAGCAGCTGGATGACCTGCTGCCGCACCCGGTTGAGGTCGGCACCCAGCTTGACCAGGACCTGGGCGGCGACGCCCTCGCCCTCACGGATCAGGCCGAGCAGGATGTGCTCCGTGCCGATGTAGTTGTGGCCCAGCTGAAGGGCCTCGCGGAGCGACAGCTCCAGGACCTTCTTGGCACGGGGGGTGAAGGGGATGTGACCCGACGGGGCCTGCTGGCCCTGCCCGATGATCTCCTCCACCTGCTGGCGGACCGCCTCGAGCGAAATCCCGAGGCTCTCAAGGGCCTTGGCGGCGACACCCTCACCCTCGTGGATCAGGCCCAGGAGGATGTGCTCGGTGCCGATGTAGTTGTGGTTGAGCATCCGGGCTTCTTCCTGAGCCAGGACGACAACCCGCCGCGCGCGGTCGGTGAACCTCTCGAACATCGTTAATCGCTCCTCAGAGCGGTCAGGCAGTGGGGGGAACTTCCCCTCCCTGTCCTTCCGCAGCTTAGTCCCGCAAGCGGGGACCGCTCATTCCAACTGCCGACACCGTCGATGGCCTCCTGACCCCGCTCACGCCGACATCTGCTCCAACCCGATGGTGCGAGACGATGTTCCCGCAGGCCAGGCAGTTACCCCCTTCGCCAGTACGCCCATGGCGAACGGAGAGCCTCCCGTCCTGCGTGTCGCCCCCTCCCACTAGGGATGTCTTACCCGCTGCTACTGACAGTCCATGCCGAGTGCACGGGTCCCCTCCGCTACGGGCGAACAACCTTGCATCACCCCTCACCCCCTCGCGCCCCCTTGTTCGACACCCTGTGCTCACATGGGAGCACCCAGCGTAACCCGCGGGGTTCCGCGGCGGTTGCGCCGGGCATGGTCCGGACCGTCGCCCCCGCAGTCCCGTTTCCCCGCCGGCCGCTCCCGGCGAGCGCCGGCGAACTGCGCCTCTGGTACGAGGACGCGCTGGGGTGGCCCACGGTGCCCGGGGCGCCGCTGCGGCTGGCGGCCGGTGTGCGCTTCGACGTGCTGGACCTGCCCGCGGAGGCGGGAGGTGCGGCGCTGGAGCGTCTGGGGCGGCCGTGCGGCGGCTCTTCCGGGGCCGCCTGGCGGCGCTTCCCGGTGGCGCTGTGCGGCGGGCGGATGCGGCTGCTGGTGGCGGCGGGCAGCGCGGAGGAGCTGCCGGGGCTGCTGGAGTGGCTCGACTGGGGTGCGGTGGAGCTGGACCTCGTGGCGGTCGGGGCGGGGGGTGTCATGGACGCACCCTGGCCGTCCGGTGCCGTGTTCGGTCGCGGTGCCGCGGTCGGCGGGGACGCCTTGTTCCGTGAGGAAGCCATGTTCGGCTGCGGTGCCGCGTTCGACGGGGTTTCCGCGGTCGGCGGGGACGCCTTGTCCGGTGAGGAGGCCGTGTTCGGCCGCGGGGCCGCGTTCGGTGAGGGGGCCGCGTTCGGCGGGGAGGCCGCTTCCGGCCCGGGTGCTGTCGCCGGGCCGGAAG
>Ga0247821_10001087_pt1 | contig 15060 bp, 15 predicted proteins | sample 13C_Glycerol_Day_FD_192481 | JGI IMG/M metagenome (GOLD analysis project Ga0247821, IMG submission 192481) | Soil microbial communities from agricultural site in Penn Yan, New York, United States - 13C_Glycerol_Day14 | ecosystem: Environmental > Terrestrial > Soil > Agricultural land | place... | reverse complement strand
GCGCTTCTTGTTGTCGTCCATTGAAATCCTCACGTGTTCGACTTGGCCCTGACGGCCGGAATACCTGTATAAGTAGCCAGTATTATTCCACAGGCAAGCGCTTGAGCAAACCCCTGTCGTCGAATTACTCGGCGCCAAGCTGTAACAAGCCGTCTAACGCGGCGATCACCGTCTGTCGGCGCACACTTTCGCGGTCGCCGTCGAAGTGGCGCCGCTCACTGAACACGCGATCGCCATCGGCCCAGGCCAGCCAAACGGTGCCCACCGGCTTTGCTGGCGAACCGCCATCGGGTCCGGCGATGCCACTGACAGCGACTGCAAAGCGGGCACTGCTGGCGGCCTGGGCACCACGAACCATGGCTTCGACCACCTCCTGGCTCACTGCACCGACCTCGATGAACAGCGCCTCGGGCACATTGAGCTGGCGGGTTTTCTGGGCATTGGAATAGGTGACGTAACCCGCTTCGAACCAGGCCGAACTGCCAGGCACGCGAGTAATGGCCTCGGCGATGCCGCCGCCGGTGCAGGATTCGGCGGTGGTCACCTGGGCGTTGAAGCGGTGCAGGTGTTCGCCCAAGCGGGTGGAGAGAACGGTGATTGGGTCCATGGTGGGCTCCTTCGGGATTACGGGACACCGTAGCATTTGGCGAAGGGTAGCGGGATATGTCCCTAGGCATATCTGGGAGTGGAAGGCCCTAGGGTGCATGCCTTGAACTCTGTAGTGCCGTTGAAATCGAGCGCCGCCCGCGCGGCGCATCGCGGATGAATCCGCTCCTACATTTGTTGCAACGTGCCACGGTTTGTCAGGCCATGGTTGTCCGCCTTTGACGCTCGGCGAAATATCGCGTCGACCACCCGCACCAACCGAAAAATCGCGTCGTGCCAACAAGGCTGGCAACCATGGCCTATCAGGCATAGGTACGTTGCAACAAATGTAGGAGCGGATTCATCCGCGATGCGCCGCGCGGGCGGCGCTCGATCTCATGAACGCTACAGAACTGATGCCAAGCACCCGCAACGCATCAACCAGGTGACTCAACCCAACACCTCGCGCGCCCGCGCCCAGAGCGTAAGACGGTCCTTCAACCCATTGAGCCCCCCATTGATATGACGCGTAATGCTGTTGAACTCGCCCCGATCAGCCAGGCCATTGAGCCCGCGCGAATGCCAGAACCACGCCGCCGACTCACAGGCCCAACGCGGTTGCTCGAGCAGTTGCGGTTGTGCCAGCAAACGCTCGTCGCCAAACAGCGCATGGCTGCAGGCCTGATAGTTGTTGCGCCCAGTGACCTGGATCAGGCCGCGCCCGCAGTACAACTGGCCATCGCCATCCGCCTGCGGCGTATTGCCCAGGCGCAAGGCCAGGCTACTGGTGTCATAGCGAGCCAGATAGCGATCGCTGCCCAGTTCCTTTACATGGCGGAACTGCCCGGACTCATGGCCGACCTGGGCGATGAACGCCGCGACACGCTTGGGGTTGTCGATTTCCCAACGTGGCAACGTGACATTCAGTGCAGCAAGAAAAACGCCCGCGACGGGGCGAGCGTTGGGCAAAATCTGTAGCAATTGCGTTTCTGTAAGCATGGTTGATCTCCTCGCTATTGCTCATCGGACTGCGCGCTGTCGCACAACCCCAGACGCCGAACCGCCCAGCGCTCATACATCCGCATGGCCACGTCGGCACCCCCTACCGCGGTCATGCAGCCAAATGCGCTGGCCGCCCAGATCGACAGGCCGCCGGCATACAGCAGCATCACCGTCGATACCCCGCAGACCATGCATGCCCCGGAGCGCAGCACCAACCGTCGCAACAGCGACCAGCCTTTGGCGCCAGCCTTGTCGGCCCGCCACATCTCGCCGCTCAGGCCGCCCAGCAATGCCAGGACGATTACCAGCCAGAGCGGCATTTCCAATAACGCTTGTTGTGCGTTCATCGCTGTCCTGCCTCCTGCGTGATGCCTGCCGGCACTGGCCAACAGGTCCGTTGTGGGTGAACTCGGCATTCCAGCTTTACGCTGTACACCCGGGCCAGTTGCCAGCCCCTGGACAGTTGAGGCCTGCCCATCGCTGCCTGTGTCACAACCGGTATGCGTCCGGCTTGAAATACACGATATGCATCAATGCATATGCAGTCAATGCGTTTCTGGAAATATCTATGCACTACTTTTTGCTGATATGCATGAAGGCTGTGCACGATCGGGCTTGTAGGGATTTTCTGCAGGCGAAAAAAAACCCGCCGGGGCGGGTTTAGCCTCAGGCCGGGGGCCGTCAGCGGGCGTACATACCCCACCAGAACACATGCCCGAGCAGGCTGATCTGCTCGTCCTGCATCTGCTGGAAGCTGTAGTCCTCATCGGGGTGCTCGTCGCGGTTGAAACTGCGCAGACGAATACCGGTAGGCAGGCGGTAGACCTGCTTCACGCGCAACTGGCCATTGTGGTTGATGGCATAGAGGTCGCCATCGATGATGTCACCGATCGAACACTTTCCGGTATTGACCCCGACCGTGGCACCATCGCGCAGCACCGGCAGCATGCTGTTGCCGCGTACCGTCACACATTTGGCCTGATCGAACTGCACGCCATTGTGCCGCAGGCTGCGCTTGCCGAAGCGCAGGCGCGCGCGCTCGCTCTCTTCGATGACGAATCTTCCTGATCCTGCTGCCAACTCGACCTCGCGAAGGAAAGGTACCGACACCTCGTCGTCCTCGACGGGGGTTTCATCGTCCCACAGGCTGATGTCGCTGAGGTCCGCGTGGCCATGGGCCGGCAGTGCGGCCTCCCGCGATTGGCCAAGTTCGGCACGGCCACGCAACTGCTCGGTGCTGACACCGAAGTAGTCGGCGATCTTGGATACGTGCTTGTCCGACGGGTCGACGATCTTGCCGCCGAGAATGCGCGACAGGGTGGATTGCGGTACGCCCGTGCGCCGATGCAGCTCCGTCGGGGACAGGCCGTGGCGATCGAGCAGTTCTCTGAGTACGATGGCTACATTGCGTTTTTGCATAGCGTGCATAATGCAAGGGCGCTACACGAAATGCAACGTACCCGGGTGCGCACGCCCGCCCATGGGCGTCTGCCTGCATCTCGTTGAAAAAGCCTGTACCATTGCCGGTTTCATAATCGCCAACCAGATCACCCGCTGTAAGGCCCTGAATGTCTGATCTTTCCGCACACACCCCGATGATGCAGCAGTACTGGAAGCTGAAAAACCAGCACCCGGACCAGCTGATGTTCTACCGCATGGGCGACTTCTACGAAATCTTCTACGAAGATGCGAAAAAAGCCGCGAAACTGCTGGATATCACCCTGACCGCGCGCGGTCAGTCGGCCGGCCAGTCCATCCCCATGTGCGGAATTCCGTTCCATTCGCTGGAAGGCTACCTGGCCAAACTGGTCAAGCTCGGCGAATCGGTGGTGATCTGCGAACAGATTGGCGACCCCGCCACCAGCAAAGGCCCGGTCGAGCGCCAGGTGGTGCGCATCATCACCCCGGGCACGGTCAGTGACGAGGCGCTGCTGGACGAGCGCCGCGACAACCTGATCGCCGCGCTGCTGGGTGATGAGCGCTTGTTCGGCCTGGCGGTGCTGGACATCACCAGCGGCAACTTCAGTGTTCAGGAAATCAAGGGCTGGGAGAACCTGCTGGCCGAGCTTGAACGCCTCAACCCGGTCGAGCTGCTGATCCCCGACGACTGGCCGCGCGACCTGCCGGCCGAGAAGCGTCCGGGTGCACGTCGGCGCGCGCCCTGGGACTTCGACCGCGACTCGGCGCGCAAGGCGCTGTGCCAGCAATTCGCGACCAAGGACCTGAAAGGCTTCGGCTGCGACAAGCTGACCCTGGCCATTGGCGCTGCCGGCTGCCTGCTGACCTACGCCAAGGAAACCCAGCGCACTGCCCTGCCCCACCTGCGCAGCCTGCGTCACGAACGCCTCGATGATACGGTGATCCTCGACGGCGCCAGCCGCCGCAACCTCGAGCTGGACATCAACTTGGCCGGCGGGCGGGACAACACCCTGCAGTCGGTGCTCGACCGCTGCCAGACCGCCATGGCCAGCCGCCTGTTGACGCGCTGGCTGAACCGCCCGCTGCGCGACCCCAAGGTATTGCAAGCGCGCCAGGATTCGATCCGCTGCCTGCTCGATGGCTATCGCTTCGAAAAACTGCAGCCGCAGCTCAAGGAAATTGGCGATATCGAGCGGATTCTCGCCCGTATCGGCCTGCGCAATGCCCGCCCGCGCGACCTGGCGCGCCTGCGCGATGCCCTCTGTGCCCTGCCTGAACTGCAAAACGCCATGGCCGAGCTGGAGGCCCCGCACCTGGCGCGCCTGGCCGCTATCACCGGCACATACCCAGAACTGGCCAGCCTGCTGGAGCGGGCGATCATCGACAACCCGCCGGCGGTGATTCGCGACGGCGGCGTGCTCAAGGCCGGATACGACAACGACCTGGATGAATTGCTGGCCATCAGCGAAAACGCCGGCCAGTTCCTGATCGACCTGGAAACCCGCGAGAAAGCCCGTACCGGCCTTGCCAACCTGAAGGTCGGCTACAACCGCGTGCACGGCTACTTCATCGAACTGCCCACCAAGCAGGCCGAACAGGCACCTGGCGACTATATTCGCCGGCAAACGCTCAAAGGTGCCGAGCGCTTCATCACGCCCGAGCTGAAGGCGTTCGAGGACAAGGCACTGTCGGCCAAGAGCCGTGCCCTGGCCCGCGAAAAAATGCTCTATGACGCGTTGCTGGAAACCCTCATCAGCCATCTTGCTCCGCTGCAAGACAGCGCCGCCGCCCTGGCCGAGCTGGATGTGCTGAGCAACCTGGCCGAGCGTGCGCTGAACCTCGACCTCAATTGCCCGCGCTTCGTCGACGAGCCTTGCCTGCGCATCGACCAGGGCCGTCATCCGGTCGTCGAGCAGGTGCTGACCACCCCGTTCGTGGCCAACGACCTGAGCCTGGACAACAGCACGCGCATGCTGATCATCACCGGCCCGAACATGGGCGGTAAATCCACTTACATGCGCCAGACCGCACTGATCGTGCTGATGGCGCATATCGGCAGCTTCGTTCCGGCGGCCAGCTGCGAGCTGTCGCTCGTCGACCGCATCTTCACCCGCATCGGCTCCAGCGACGACCTGGCCGGTGGGCGTTCGACCTTCATGGTCGAGATGAGCGAAACCGCCAACATCCTGCACAACGCTACCGACCGCAGCCTGGTGCTGATGGACGAGGTCGGCCGCGGCACCAGCACCTTCGACGGCCTGTCGCTGGCCTGGGCTGCCGCCGAGCGTCTGGCGCAACTGCGCGCCTACACCTTGTTCGCCACCCACTACTTCGAGCTCACCGTACTGCCGGAAAGCGAACCCCTGGTGGCCAACGTGCACCTGAACGCTACCGAGCACAACGAGCGCATCGTGTTCCTGCACCATGTCCTGCCTGGCCCCGCCAGCCAGAGCTATGGCCTGGCCGTGGCGCAACTGGCAGGCGTACCTTCCGTGGTTATCCAGCGCGCGCGCGAGCATCTGGGCCGCCTGGAAACCAGCAGCCTGCCGCATGAATTACCCGTTACCAAGAAAACCAAAGGCGAGCCACAGGCACCGCACCAGAGTGACCTGTTCGCCAGCCTGCCACATCCAGCCATCGAGAAGCTGGGCAAGCTGGACTTGGACGACATGACGCCGCGTCAAGCTATCGAAACGCTATATCAACTAAAAAACCTGTTATAACGGCGCCCACTACAAGCTGGTAGAATCCGCCGCGGTTTGCTGGTGCTGCAGGTTATTAGCCTGGCCTGCAGCCATGTACCCGTAAACCGCGCGGCCCTGAGAGGAAGGGCCGCCGCCGTCGCCTGAGGAGAAAACTAGAAATGACCTTCGTCGTCACCGACAACTGCATCAAATGCAAATACACCGACTGCGTGGAAGTCTGTCCGGTGGACTGCTTCTACGAAGGCCCGAACTTCCTGGTCATTCATCCCGATGAGTGCATCGACTGTGCACTGTGCGAGCCTGAATGCCCCGCCCAGGCGATTTTCTCGGAAGACGAAGTGCCTGCTGGCATGGAAAACTTCATCGAGCTCAACGCCGAGCTGGCAGAGATCTGGCCGAACATCACCGAGCGTAAGGATGCCCTGCCGGACGCCGAAGAGTGGGATGGCAAAACTGGCAAGATTGCCGATCTGGAACGCTGATAGCATCCAGATAACAAAAAGGCCCGCAACGGGCCTTTTTTCATTTCTTGCAGGCAAAAAAAAGGGGCGGTTTGACCCGCCCACATATTTTCCGTAGTCCCTGCTTGTCCCAAACATCATCCTGATGAATCGCTTCTTGCGATGTCCTTGGCCTTCTTCCTGAAAGCCTGTGCGTGTCCGTGTGCACAGTTCGAATACTAGCGACTTCCGCTGGGCAGGCAACTGAGAAACCTCACAAGACATTACCGGGGACACATTTCCACATATTCAGAAAGTTGTTTATTTTCAACTAGATGCGAATTTTATGGATCTGGAAACGACAATGATTTACTAACCCCTGCATCAATGGCTTACACCACGAGTAAGCAAAGGCTTACACGCAATGCATCTGCGCTAGCGCGATTCATGAAATTTGCGCCCGTCTGCGCCAGCCCTTTCGCGGGACAAGCCCGCTCCCACAGGAACACCACAGGCTTTGAAAGCTGCGGTGCGTCTACCTGTGGGAGCGGGCTTGTCCCGCGAAAGGGCCGGGTCAGGCATACAAAAAGCACAAACAAAAACGCCCCGAGGTCATCGGGGCGCTCTGCATTCGGGAATCAACGCTTACTGGAACAGCGACTCGCTGGACAGCCCATTCTTTTCGAGAATCTCACGCAGGCGCTTGAGCCCCTCTACCTGAATCTGCCGTACCCGCTCGCGAGTCAGCCCGATTTCCAGGCCAACGTCCTCCAGGGTGCTGCTTTCATGACCGCGCAGGCCGAAACGACGCACTACCACCTCACGCTGCTTGTCGGTCAGCTCGCCCAGCCACTGGTCGATGCTCTGCGACAGGTCGTCATCCTGTAGCAACTCACAGGGGTCGGTTGGACGATCATCGGTCAGGGTATCGAGCAGGGTCTTGTCCGAATCCGGCCCGAGGGACACATCAACCGAGGAAACCCGCTCGTTGAGACCGAGCATGCGCTTGACCTCGGCAACAGGCTTCTCCAGCAACGTGGCGATTTCTTCCGGCGAAGGTTCGTGATCGAGCTTCTGGGTCAGCTCCCGCGCGGCGCGCAGATAGACGTTGAGCTCCTTGACCACGTGGATCGGCAGGCGAATGGTGCGGGTCTGGTTCATGATCGCCCGCTCGATGGTCTGGCGAATCCACCAGGTCGCATAGGTCGAGAAACGGAAACCGCGCTCCGGGTCGAACTTCTCGACGGCACGGATCAGCCCCAGGTTGCCCTCCTCGATCAGGTCGAGCAGCGACAGGCCGCGATTGACGTAACGACGGGCGATTTTCACAACCAGGCGCAGGTTGCTTTCGATCATGCGCTTGCGGCCAGCGGGGTCGCCCTTTTGCGACAAGCGCGCAAAGTGCACTTCCTCTTCCGGCGAAAGCAGCGGTGAGAAGCCGATTTCGTTGAGATACAGCTGGGTAGCGTCGAGCGCCCGGCTGTAATCGATGTACTTATGCTGTTTGAGCGAAGAGCCTGATTTGGCCCTGGTCCGAACCGACGGTACAGCAGGTTCGTCTGACACCACATCCGTTTCCAAAACGATGCCCGTCTCCATCAGGAGGACGTCATCGTCGATGTCAAACTCCGGCGCTTCTTTATTGAGAGCCATTGTTATAGTCCCTTTGCTGAGTTCGAACTCAGACTCGAGCGGCGCCTGTATCCCTGGCAACGCAGGAGCCTGTCCCCTCTACATCACAGGAACAGGCCGGGTACAACGGTCAACGACGTGGCAGGAACTGGAGTGGATCGACGGGTTTGCCCTGGCGGCGAATCTCGAAATGCAGCTTCACCCGATCAGTGCCCGTGGACCCCATTTCAGCAATCGACTGCCCTGCCTTGACCTGCTGCCCCTCCCGAACCAACAGCCTGCGGTTATGGCCGTAGGCACTGACGTAGGTGTCGCTGTGCTTGATGATGATCAGTTCGCCGTAGCCCCTCAAGCCACTCCCGGCGTAAACCACCGCACCATCAGACGCAGCAAAAACAGGCTGTCCCAAATCACCGGCGATATCAATGCCTTTATTCAAACTACCGTTTGAAGCGAATTTGCCAATCAGCACGCCGTTGGCAGGCCAGGTCCAGCCCCCTACGGCGCGCTCTGCAGCGGGCACCGTGGTAACCACCGGGGTAGGCGTGGCGGGCGTTGTTGGCGTCGGTTTTCCGCCGTTGGCGGGCGGGGTGATAGGCGCAGTAACAGGCCGACGAATGACGGTGGTCTTGCTTGAAGACGACGGGCTGGAGACTACCGTGGTGGTGCCCGTCGATGCGCTGCTGAAGCGTATCGGCTGACCTGGGCGGATCGTGTAAGGGGCAGTGATGCCATTGCGGGCGGCCAGCTCCTTGTAATCCCAGCCATAGCGGAAGGCGATTGAGAACAAGGTATCGCCCGGCTTGACGATGTATTGGCCAGAGGTCACCGTTGGCCGCTTGGGCGCCGCATTAGTGTTGCGGTCGACCACGCGCGCACCGCTCGAGCCGGTGCTGGAGCAACCTGTCAGCAGGGTGCCAATGGCCAGAGCAACCACCAGAAGCTTGAAACCCGATTGATCCTTGCGCTGCAGAATGACTGTGTGCCCCACCCGCGCTCCCCTCATGGTGCCGAAATCGATAAAACGACCAGAAATGCAATATTGTTGCAATTATAACCGAGCCCACCGTCTCTGCGAGGAAGGCCAAGGCCTGCCCGCCCCCTTGACGGTATCGGCATACCCCGCCAGATAGACAGGGCGAAACGGCAAGAATTCTTCGCCGCTGGAAATATTCCGTCTGGCTCAGGCCAACGGGCCATTGAGCAATGGCACGAAACGCACCGCGCCCAATACGCGCTGGGAAAAACCCTGCTCTTCACGGACGATCAGCATCAGGTGTTGCACCTCGCCAGCCGGCCCCACCGGGATCACCATGCGACCGCCTGGTGCCAGTTGGTCAAGCAAGGCCTGCGGCACTTCCGGGGCCACCGCTGTGACGATGATGCCATTGTAGGGGGCCAGCGCCTGCCAGCCATCGCAACCGTCGCCCCAGCGAAATACCACGTTGCGCAGGTTGAGCTCGAGCAGGCGTTCCTTGGCCCGGTCCTGCAGGACCTTGATTCGTTCTACCGAGAAAACCCGTTCGACCAGCTGGGCCAGGATCGCGGTCTGATAGCCAGAGCCGGTGCCGATCTCCAGCACCTTGTCCAGCGGCCCGGCCTCCAGCAGCAGTTCGCTCATGTGCGCGACCATGAACGGCTGGGAGATGGTCTGGTTGTGCCCGATCGGCAACGCGGTGTCTTCGTAGGCGCGATGGGCCAGGGCCTCATCGACGAACAGGTGGCGCGGGGTACGACGGATGGCATCGAGCACCTTGGGGTTGGACACCCCTTCCTCGCACAGGCGCTGGATCAGGCGCTCCCGGGTTCGCTGGGAGGTCATGCCGATACCACGATGCTGCAGATCGTCCTGTTCACGCATCAGAGCAGGCCCTCCAGCCAACCGTGGAGCTGCTCGAAGGCATCATTGAAGGTGCGATCCAGCTGCAACGGAGTAATAGAGACGTAACCTTGCATCACCGCATGGAAGTCGGTGCCAGGCCCGCCGTCCTCGGCATCGCCGGCCACCGCAATCCAGTATCCCTCCTTGCCACGCGGGTTGACCACCTTTGTCGGAGCCGCCGCCCGCGCCCGATGACCGAGGCGGGTGAGCTGGATACCACGGATGTGCTCCAGCGGCAGGTTGGGGATGTTGACGTTGAGCACGGTGCGCGGAGGCAGCTCCAGGCGCGACTGCGCTTCCACCAGGCGGCGAGCGATGAAGGCCGCGGTCGGCAGGTTGTCGGGCAAGCGCGACAACAGCGAGAATGCCAGCGACGTGCCCCCCAGGAAGCGTCCTTCCAGCGCGGCGGCGACCGTGCCGGAATAGATCACGTCATCACCCAGATTGGCGCCCAGGTTGATACCCGAAACGACCATGTCCGGGGGCTCAGGCAACAAGCCGTTCAACCCCAGGTGCACGCAATCGGTGGGCGTGCCATTGAGGCTGATGAAGCCGTTGGCCAAAGTCTGCGGGTGCAGCGGCCGGTCCAGCGTCAGCGAACTGCCAGCGCCGCTCTTGTCTTGATCTGGGGCGATCACCACGCACTCGGCATAATCCGCCAGCGCACCATGAAGTGCGGCGAGGCCAGGTGCGGTAACACCGTCATCATTCGAAATCAGAATACGCATGGGCTGTCCGTCTGCCCTGCCGGCACCAGATCGACGAGTTCGCGCACCACCACGGTGGCGAAGCATCCGGCCGGAAGGACGAATTCCAGTTGCAGGATATCAGGCTCGGGATAATGCCACGTCAGGCCGCCAATAGGGAGCCGCAGGATTCGCCGTTCGTGACTCATGCCTGCATTGGCCAGCCATTGGCAAAGGGCCGGGTGCTGCGCGGCGATCGCCGACTCCAACGCGCCGGTGGCACCGGCCGCAGGCGAAGGCCCTTCGCCCCACATGGCGCCGGTCGGGTGCAAGTCGAGAATGGCCAGACGCGGGTCTGAGCATTCCTGTTCGCCTGCCGGAAAGAAACTGCGGCTGTCGGTGAACGCCAGCAGGTCGCCGACCTGGGCGCGCTGCCAGCTGCCATCGGCAACACGCGCCGCCAGCACCTGGTTGAACACATAACTGCGCGCCGCCGAGAGCAGGCGCGAACGCACGTTGCGCTGCTCTGGCAGGGCCTTGCGCGCCGCCCAGTCCTGGGCATCGTGAACGTTGCCGCCGCCATGGCCGAACCGCTGGCTACCGAAGTAGTTGGGTACGCCGTGTTGCTTGAGGGATTCCAGCCGCGCATCCAGCGCCTGGTGATCAGCCGCCAACGCGGTCAGGCGCAGGGTGAAGCCGTTCGCCGAATGGGCCCCGCGTTGCAGTTTGCGCTGGTGGCGCACCTGCTTGAGTACGCGCAGGGTTTCGTCCTCGGCGCGCGACAGATCGGGGTCGGCCTTGCCTGGCAGGTGCAGGCTGAACCACTGGCGGGTCAGGGCCTGGCGGTCCTTGAGGCCGGCATAGCTGATGGCGCGCGCCGGCACACCTGCAGCACGCGCCAGGCGACGGGCCGCTTCTTCGGTGTTGAGGTCGCGCTTCTCGACCCACAGCCACAGGTGCTCGCCCTGGCCGGACAATGGAATGTCCAGCACTTCGTCGACCTGAAAGTCTTCCGCCACCGCCTTGAGCACGGCGGTGCCCAGTGATTCACCCGATGCGCGCGGGCCCAGCAGATCCAGTTCGGTCATGCTGGCAGCAGCAGGGCTACCGCATGCACGGCGATGCCCTCCTCGCGACCGGTGAAGCCGAGTTTTTCGGTGGTGGTCGCCTTGACGTTGACCTGGTCGAGCTCGACCTGCAGGTCTTCGGCGATCAGTTGGCGCATGGTTTCGATATGCGGGGCCATCTTCGGCGCCTGGGCAACGATGGTGGCGTCGACGTTGCCGACCTTCCAGCCCTTGGCCAGGACGATGCCGACTACGTGGCGCAGCAGCACGCGGCTGTCGGCGCCCTTGAACTGCGGATCGGTGTCGGGAAAGTGCTTGCCGATGTCACCCAGCGCCGCAGCGCCAAGCAAGGCATCGCTCAGGGCGTGCAGCAGCACGTCGCCGTCGGAATGGGCCAGGAGGCCGTATTTGTGGGGGATACGCACCCCTCCCAGGGTAATGAAATCACCGTCGCAGAAACGGTGCACATCGTAGCCGTGGCCAATACGCATAGAAAAACGCCCTGATAGAGTCAGGGCGTGATTCTACCTGCTTTATGCCGTATTGGGGCTGCTTCGCAGCCCATCGCCGGCAAGCCGGCTCCCACGCCGAGCGAGGCGTTACAGGCGGCCCAGTGCCATCGCGTGATGGCGCAAATGCTCATCGATGAAGCTGGCGATGAAGTAATAGCTGTGGTCGTAGCCGGGCTGCAGGCGCAGGGTCAGATCATGCCCTCCTTTGCGTGCCGCCTGCTCCAGCGTTTCAGGCTTGAGCTGCTTCTCCAGGAAGTCATCACGATCACCCTGGTCCACCAGCATCGGCGGGCACTCGCCTATCGGGGTTTCGGCCAGCAGCACACTGGCATCCCACTCGCGCCAGCGAGCACGGTCTTCACCCAGGTAACGGCTGAAGGCCTTCTCGCCCCATGGGCAGTCCATCGGGTTGCTGATCGGCGAAAACGCCGACACCGAGCGGTAGCGCCCCGGGTTGCGCAAGGCGCACACCAGTGCGCCGTGCCCGCCCATGGAGTGGCCGCTGATACTGCGCTGATCAGAGGCCGGGAAGTGCGCCTCGATCAGTGCCGGCAGCTCCTGCACCACATAATCGTGCATGCGGTAGTGCTGCGCCCAGGGCTGCTGGGTGGCGTTGAGATAGAAGCCAGCACCCAGGCCAAAGTCCCAGGCCCCGTCCGGGTCGCCCGGCACCTGCTCGCCACGCGGGCTGGTGTCGGGGGCGACGATGATCAGGCCAAGCTCGGCAGCCAGGCGCTGGGCACCGGCCTTCTGCATGAAGTTCTCGTCGGTACAGGTCAGGCCGCTGAGCCAGTACAGCACCGGCAGCTTCTCGCCCTGCTCGGCCTGCGGTGGCAGATAGACGGCGAACACCATGTCGCACCCCAGCACCTTGGAGTGATGCCGGTAACGCTTGTGCCAGCCGCCGAAGCTCTTCTGGCAGGAAATGTTATCCAGGCTCATGACGGACCTCAGAAGTGGATCACGCTGCGGATGCTCTTGCCTTCGTGCATCAGGTCGAAGGCTTTGTTGATGTCTTCAAGGCCCATGGTATGGGTGATGAAGGTATCCAGTGGAATCTCGCCCTTCTCGGACATTTCCACGTAGCTTGGCAGTTCGCTGCGGCCGCGCACGCCACCGAAGGCCGAACCGCGCCAGACACGCCCGGTCACCAGCTGGAACGGACGTGTGGCGATTTCCTGGCCGGCACCGGCCACGCCGATGATCACCGACTCGCCCCAGCCCTTGTGGCAGCATTCCAGGGCCGCGCGCATCAGTTGCACGTTGCCGATACATTCGAAGGAGAAGTCCACGCCGCCGTCGGTGAGGTCGACGATCACTTCCTGGATCGGACGGTCGTAGTCTTTCGGGTTGATGCAGTCGGTAGCGCCCAGCTGGCGGGCGATTTCGAACTTGGCCGGGTTGATGTCGATGGCAATGATGCGCGAGGCCTTGGCCTTGACCGCGCCGATCACGGCCGACAGGCCGATGCCGCCCAGGCCGAAGATGGCCACGGTGTCGCCGGGCTGGACCTTGGCGGTATTGAGCACCGCACCGATACCGGTGGTGACGCCGCAGCCGAGCAGGCAGACCTTCTCCAGCGGGGCTTCCTTCTGGATCTTGGCCACGGAAATTTCCGGCAGCACGGTGTACTCGGAGAAGGTCGAGGTGCCCATGTAGTGGAACAGCTGCTGCCCCTTGTAGGAGAACCGCGTGGTGCCATCCGGCATCAGGCCCTTGCCCTGGGTGGCGCGAATGGCCTGGCACAGGTTGGTCTTGCCCGAGCGGCAGAACTTGCACTGGCCGCATTCGGGGGTATACAGCGGGATCACGTGGTCGCCAACGGCCACCGAGGTGACACCCTCGCCCACTGCCTCGACGATCGCGCCACCCTCATGGCCGAGAATCGACGGGAAGATACCTTCAGGGTCGGCACCGGACAGGGTGTAGGCATCGGTGTGGCAGACACCACTGGCCACCACGCGCAGCAGCACTTCGCCAGCCTTGGGCATGGCCACGTCCACTTCGACGATTTCCAGGGGTTTCTTGGCCTCGAAGGCAACGGCAGCACGGGACTTGATCATGGGGATCTCCAGGCAGAGGTTCGGTTCAGTCTTGCAGTGTAATTGACGCTGATTTGATGAATAATCCAGGCAAAGACAAAACATTATTGCCATTCAGGGATAATCCATGACCAGTCGCTGGGAAGGGATCGACGAATTCGTCGCCGTGGCCGAGTCTGGCCAGTTCACTGCGGCGGCCGAACGCCTGGGTGTTTCGTCGTCGCATATCAGCCGGCAGATCGCCCGGCTGGAAGAACGCCTGCAGACGCGATTGCTGTACCGCAGCACCCGACGCGTGACCTTGAGCGAAGCCGGGCAGACGTTCCTGCAACATTGCCAGCGCCTGCAGGACGGGCGCGAGGAGGCATTGCGGGCCATGGGCGACCTCGCCAGCGAGCCCAAGGGGTTGCTGCGCATGACCTGCGCGGTGGCCTACGGCGAGCGTTTCATCGTGCCGTTGGTGACCCGCTTCATGGCGCTGTATCCGCAGTTGCGGGTGGAGGTGGAACTGAGCAATCGCACCTTGGACCTGCTGCACGAAGGCATGGACCTGGCCATCCGCCTGGGCCGGCTCGCCGACTCTCGGCTGGTGGCTACCCGCCTGGCACCACGGCGCATGTACCTGTGCGCTTCACCGGGCTATCTCGAACGGTACGGCAGGCCGCACAGCCTGTCGGAACTGGCTCGGCACAACTGCCTGGTGGGGAGTTCCGACCTGTGGGCGCTACAGCAGGATGGCCGGGAAATCAGTCAGCGGGTACAGGGCAACTGGCGCTGCAACAGCGGGCAGGCGGTGCTGGATGCGGCGCTATTGGGCATGGGGTTGTGCCAGCTGCCGGATTACTACGTGCTGGAGCATCTGAACAGTGGTGCGCTGGTGTCGCTGCTGGAGGCGCATCAACCGCCGAATACGGCGGTGTGGGCGTTGTATCCGCAGCAACGGCATCTGTCGCCGAAGGTTCGGCGGCTGGTGGACTATCTGAAGGAGGGGTTGGCGGGGATGCCGGAGTATCGGGGGGGCTGATGGCATGAGCTGGAGTTGCTGGCCTCTTCGCGGGACAAGCCCGCTCCCACAGGGCTTGCATGTC
>Ga0247821_10001085_pt1 | contig 15061 bp, 13 predicted proteins | sample 13C_Glycerol_Day_FD_192481 | JGI IMG/M metagenome (GOLD analysis project Ga0247821, IMG submission 192481) | Soil microbial communities from agricultural site in Penn Yan, New York, United States - 13C_Glycerol_Day14 | ecosystem: Environmental > Terrestrial > Soil > Agricultural land | place... | reverse complement strand
ACTGATCACGGCCCAGCAACAGACCGTCGCCTCCCGTAACTGCTCCTCTGTCAGCGGCTCGTCGTTGCGGAAGCCGTGTCGTAGCAGCGAGATCACCGGGTGCTCGTCGGCTGCTGTTGCGGGTAGCTCGACGTCGGCGGGGTCGTACAGCGCGCGGAACTCCGGTGGTGCGACCAACGGGAAGTGCGGGTGCATGTAGCCGACGTACAGCAGGAACGGGTCCTCGCCCGGGTCGCGCAGGAACTCCACAGCAGCCTCCGTCGCGGCGACATCGTGCTCGGTGTGGACGTGGTCGCCCGGTCCCTGTTCGGTGACGTGAGAGTTGCTCGGGCGTCGCCAGTCCGCCGTACGACGGGGTGGGCGGCCGCTGTGGTCGAGCCAGAAATCCAGGTCGTCGGTGAGGCGGCGGTCGAAGCCGAGCAAGCGGTCCGGGCCGTTGAAGTGGGTGCGGCCCGCGATCACCGAGGTGTAGCCGGCTTCGTGGAGGTGGTGCGCCCAGGTGCGACACCCCAAGCCTAGGCAAGCGATTGCCGGGTCGGGTGGGGCAGATGTGTCCGGTGTGACGATCCGGGCGGCGCCGAAGTGTCTGCACGGCGTGGCGGCCGAACGTGGCTACCTTGGGCTCGTGGCCAAATTTCTTGGGTTTTTGCTCGGGGTAGCTGTCGCTCTGGCCGGTCCGGCGGTGTTCGGGGTGCTCGCGGCGCCGGGCGGTATCGAGCTGAACGCGAAGGAGATGGCGCTCGCCTACGGCATCGGCGCGCTGATCTTCTGGGCCGTGGTGTCGTACTTCTCCGGCGCCGGCGCGCTGGGGGCGTTCGTCGCCTTCGGCACCTTGGTCTACTGCTGGCTGTGGATCCCGAACCGGACCACGAACTTCCTGAACGACGTCCCCGGCGTCACGAACGGGATGATCGAGGGGTCGAAGCAGTACACGCTGAACGGCGTGGTGCCGATCCTCGGGGTGATCTCGCTGGTGTACGCGATCCAGCTGATCGTCCAGGGTGTCCAGCGGCGGCGCCGGGAGCGGGCCGACGCCGAGCGGCTGCAGCGCGAGCAGGAAGCCGCGCAGGCGCAGCAGGAGGCGGACGTCGCCGCGGTGTATCCGGTTGCCGGGGGCACCTATCAGGCGCCGGCGGCGTACGAGAGCCACACGCGGTACGACGACCTGTTCGACGAGCCCGAGCCGGTCCAGCCGCGCAACCAGGCCGACGAGCAGACGCGCCAGTTCCCTGTCGGTGTGGCCGAGGAGGCCGAGCACACCCGGCAGTTCCCGGACGCAGATGCCGACAGCAACTACGCCGACGAGACGGTAGTCGCCCAAGCCCCGGCCGCCGAGCCCGTCGAGGCGGACGAGCCCGCAGCCCCTCCCCTCGACGAAACCCAGCCGGTGAGCAACACTCCCCACGCAGCCGCCCCGGCCCAGCCGACACAGCCCGCCGACGCCCAGCCTCCGGAAGCCAAGCCAGCGGAAGCCAAGCCTGCGGAAGCCAAGCCGGCGGCAGCGCCTCCGGTCGATGAGACCCAGCCGATGGAACCGCCCCAGGCGGCCGCGCCGGACCATCCGGCACAGCCGGCCGATCCCCAGCCTTCAGAGGCCAAGCCGGTAGCGCAGAGCACGCCGGAGGTGCCGGTGGCTGATCAGGCTCAGCCGGACGGAGACCGTCCGGTGCAGGAGAAGGCGGAGCGGGCTGTGGCTCCCAAGGAGCAGATGGGTGCTCAGTATCGGGAGCGGATGGAGGACCCGGAGGACACCGGGGAGTTCCACCTCGCGTTCGAGAACCCCGCAGTACGACCCGCCTGAAACCAGGCGAGGCACCGGCTGAGCTCAGGCGACGTGCATGCGTTGTTGGTGCTGGTCTCGGCGGGCGTGTTCGGTGATGGCTTCGTCGTAGGCGGCGGTTGCCATGTGAAGGACGTCGCCGGCCATCTGGGCTCGCGGGGAGTCGGTGCTCCAGGCGAGGATCAGTTTGCGGTGGATCGGGTCGCCGGCGAGGGTGCGGGTGGTGACTTCGGGCGACAGCATCCGGTACGACGTGGGCGAGATCAGCGCCACGCCTTGTCCACTGGTCACGAAGCCCATCAGCACCGACGTGTCGACGGAGTGATGTTCCACGCGCGGCTGGAATCCGGCCGCCTCGCACGCCGCGCGGAACAGTACGTGGAACCCGCTGTCGTCCGGCGGTTCCCCGATCCACTCCTCGTCGCTGAGCGCCGCAAGCTCGATCTCGCCGCGGGTCCGGCATGCGACCGGGTGGTCGGCCGAGAGAGCGACGTACGCCGACTCCGACTCGACGACCGTGGTGGCCTCGACGCCGGCCGGCAGCCGCAGCTCGAAGCCGGGGAACTCGCGCAGCAACGCGAAGTCCAGCCGGCCGCTCTCCAGCTGCTGCAGCAGGACGCTGGTCGACCACTCGACCTCGATGCTCACCTGCTCGATCTCGCCGTGCGAGCGGAGCCGGGACGCGATCCCGGACATCGGCGCGGTCGGGAATCCGCCGAGCCGGACGGCCGACGACTCGACCGCGGTCATCGCGGACACTGTCGCCGACAGGTGGTCGACGTCGACCAGGATGGCGCGAGCCCGATCCACGGCGTACCGGCCGAGCGGGGTGGGTTTGACGCCGGTGCGGGAGCGTTCGAACAGCTCACCGCCGAACGCCGCCTCGATCCGCTTCAGCTGCGCGGTCAGGCTCGGCTGGCTGACCTTGAGCCAGCGGGCGGCCCGTCCGACGGACCCCGCTTCGGCCACCAGGACAACCACCCGCAGGTGGCGCAGCTCGACGTTCATGCGTTGAGACCGTAGTCGAGGTCTACGCACAGCACACAGCTGCCCAACATTGCGGTTTCGTCACAGCCGGGCCCGGACCTGTAACGCCGGACCCGGCCGTGACGATTAGCTACGAAGTTTTCAGCGCCAGCGCCTCGCGGTAGCCAAGGCGGCGGCCGGTCTGCAGCAGGGTGCGTTCGTACAGCCGGGCGCCCATCCGGACGATCAGCACGGTGGTGGCGAGCAGCAGCGCGATCGCGACCAGCGGCTGCCAGAGCGGGACGTCCTCGGTGAGCATCCGGCCGGGCATCGACATCGACGACGCGATCGGCACGAACGACGCCACTGTCTTGGCCGACGATCCCGCGAACACGGAGAAGAAGAACGGGATCATCAGGATCATCTGCCCGGGCAGCGTGGTCGACCCGAGGTCCTCCTGCCGCGTCGCCAGCGAGCCGGCGACCGCCCACAGCCCGGCCAGCGCGACGAACCCGAGCACGAAGAACACGACGAACCACCCGGCGACCGGTGCGACCACTTCGAGGATGTCGGCCTGGTCGGTGGCCAGCAGCCCGATCAGCGAAACGCCCGCAATCAGCACGATCTGGGACAGCGCGAGCACCGTGTTGCCGAGCACCTTGCCCCACAGCAGCGACCGGATCGGCACCGCGGCGGCGAGGATCTCGACGACGCGGCTCTCCTTCTCCTGGACGACGCTCTGCGCGATCATCATGCCGAAGCCGAGCGCGGTCATGTAGAACACCAGCGCCAGCCCGATGTTCACGAAGTCCGACACCACGTCAGGCAGCGGGCCGGGCGTCAGCAACTCCAGCGAGACCTTCGTGCCGGCGTGCAGTTCCGCCGGGCTCAGGCCGGCCTTGGCGGCGTTCGCCTCGGTCCCGACCGCCGCGGCCGCTTCGCGCAGCGCGCCTTCCAGGCTCGAGTCGACGCGGTCCTTGCCGAGGACGACGTACCCGTCGGTGCCCGGCAGCAGCGCGGCCTTCACGTCGCCTTCGGTGACGGCCTTCTCGGCGGCCGCGCGGTCGGCGACGCGAGTCGCCTCGAAGCCGTCGCCACCCGCGGTGGTCGAGGCCTGCTGGACCACCTTGACGCCCGAATCGTCGATGACCGCAATCTTGTCCGGGCCGCCCTTGCCCGCGAGCACAGCGGGAATCAGCACTGCCGCGATCACGATCAGCAGCATCACCAGGGTCGAGCCGATGAACGTCTTGTCCCGCAGCTTCGTGGTGATCTCGCGCTCGGCGATCAGCACCCAGGGCCTGTCCAACGAGTTCATCGGGTCGCCTCCCGGAAGACGTCGCTGAGCGCCACCCGCTCCGGCCCGAACTCACGGACCGGTCCACGGCTGAGCGCCTCGTGCAGAATCCGCTGCTCGACAGCACCGTCGAGTACGTCGAACAGCGCCGTACCACCGGCCACGTCGCGCACCTGGATCCCCGGCATGTCCCGCAGCCACCCGGCGTCGCCGTCGACCATCAGGCGGTACGTCGTCGTGGGGCCGGCCGCCAGCTCGGCAACGGCCCCGGCCGCGACGACCTTGCCGCGGGACAGCACGACCAGGTCGTCACACAGCCGCTCGACCAGGTCCAACTGGTGGCTGGAGAACAGCACCGGCACCTCCGGCGTGACCTCCTCGCGGAGCAGGTCGACCATCGCGTCGACGGCGAGCGGGTCCAGGCCGCTGAACGGCTCGTCGAGCACCAGCGCGATCGGCTCGTGCACCAGCGCAGCCGCGATCTGCACCCGCTGCTGGTTGCCCAGCGACAACGTCTCGAGCACATCATTCGCGCGCTCGGCGAGTCCGAGCCGCTCGAGCAGCTTCTCGGTCCGCTCCAAGGCGCGCTCCGCGGAAAGCCCGTGCAGCCGGCCGAAGAACACCAACTGGTCGCGGATCTTCATCTTCGGGTACAGACCGCGTTCCTCGGGCATGTACCCGAAGTCCCGGCGTACCTCCTGGGTCAGCGGTTCGCCCTGCCACCGCACCTGGCCGGCCGTTGCGGCCAGGACACCGAGGATGATCCGCATCGTCGTCGTCTTCCCGGCCCCGTTGGCCCCGACGAACCCGGTCATCCGTCCCGGTACGACGTCGAAGGTCACGTCGTCCAGCGCCAGATGATCACCGAACCGCCGGGTGAGCCCTTCCACCCTGAGCATGTGTCACCGTTCCCGTTGAGGTTCCGCCGGGCGCTCGCCCGACGCTCCCAAGCTAGTCAGCCGAGGTATGTCGGCACGTCGCCCGTGAGGGTGACGATTCGAGTCATCCGTACGACGGACGAATCATCCGGTCGGATCGTCGCCAGGGGTGACCAGGCCGCACTCGTAGGCGAACACGACGGCCTGGACGCGGTCGCGCAGGCCGAGTTTCAGCAGGACGCGGGACACGTGGGTCTTGACCGTCGCCTCGCCGACGTACAACTGGGCGGCGATCTCGGTGTTGGTCAGGCCGCGGGCGATCAGCCCGAGCACCTCGCGCTCCCGCTCGGTCAGCTCCGCCAGCAGGTCCGGCCTGTACACCCGCTCTCCCCCGCCGGTGAACCGCTTGATCACCCGCCGGGTCACCTCCGGCGCCAGCAGCGCGTGGCCGGAGTGCACGACCTGGATCGCCTCGACCAGGTCCTCCGGCGCGGTGTTCTTCAGCAGGAAGCCGCTCGCCCCGGCGCCGAGCGACTCGAACAGGTAGTCGTCGCGGTCGAACGTGGTGAGGATCACGACCTTCCCGGCGTCCTCGGCGACGATCCGCTGGGTCGCGGTGATCCCGTCCATCCCGGGCATCTGGACGTCCATCAGGACGACGTCGGGCCGCAGCGCCAGCGCCAGCTCGATCGCCTTCTCGCCGTCGGACGCCTCGCCGACCACCTCGACGTCCGGCTCGACCGACAGGATCATCCGGAAACCGGCGCGGACCAGGTCCTGGTCGTCGACCAGGAGTACCCGCATCGCCTCACTCAACTGTGACTCCAATCAACGGGATCCGGACCCGGACCCGGAATCCTCCCACGGGCCGCGGGCCGATCTCGCTCTCGCCGCCGAGCAGCCCGACCCGCTCCCGGATCCCGACGTGGCCGAGCCGGCTGCCGACCGGCGCGTGCTTCGGGCGGCCGTCGTCGATCACCTCGAGCTCGACCGCGTCGCCGAGGTAACGCAGCGTGAGATGGGCGCTGCGCGCCGTCGAGTGCTTGCGGACGTTCGAGAGCGCTTCCTGGGCGATCCGGTAGACCGACACCGAGACGGTCTTCGGCAGTTCGGCCGGCGCGCCGATCTGGTGGAACCCCACCTCCAGGCCGAGGCCGTTCGCCTCCGCGATCAGCGCCGGCAGCCGGTCCGCGCCGGCCTGCGGCTCCTTGGGGTCCGGCGTACCGACGTCGAGGTCCGGGTCCGCCGAACGGAGCATGCCGAGCAGTTGGCGCATCTCGTTCACCGCGGTCCGGCTCGACTCCTCGATCACGTTCAGGGCGTTCTTCGCGGCGTCCGGATCGGTGTCCATCACCCGCCGGGCGCCGCCGGCCTGGATGCCGATACTGCTGATGTGGTGCGCGACGACGTCGTGCAGCTCACGCGAGATCCGCAGCCGCTCGTCGATCACCGCGCGCCGCGAGTTCGCCTCCTGCTGCGCGGCCAGCTCGGTCGCCTGCTGCTCGAGCTCGAACCGCTGCCGGGCGGTCGCCCACGCGGTCCGGCCCCAGAAGTATGCCCCGAAGAAGTAGAGGACGTTCAGCACGACCGTCAGGATCACGCTGGAGACGTACGGCGAGAACAGGGCGTGGTTCGGCCCGTCGATCGCGTTGTTCCGCAGCGCCGAGACGAAGTTCACCGCCAGCCAGCCGAACATGCCGACGAACACGACCGTGATCGCGGCCTTCATCAGCCGCCGGTCCCGCGCCCACGCGACGGCGGCGTAGATCGCCATGAACATCGTCGCCTGGGTGACCAGGTTGCCCGCGAACGCGAACGCCGCGCGCTCGCCGTTCACCACGAACAGCACCGCGACCAGCAGCAGCACCGGGATCGGCCAGCGGCGGCGGAAGCACAGCGGCAACGCGGCGGCCGCGCTCAGCACGTACGGCTCCACCCCGCCGATGCCGAGGTCCACGTGCTGCGGCGCCGCGCCGCGGGCGAGTTCGGCGCCGAGCAGCCCCGCCAGCGCCATCCCGAGCCCCAGGAGTACGTCGTACCGCTGCTCGCGCGCGGTCGGCACCGGACGTGTCCACATTCTCATCAGCCTACGGGTGGAACGCGCCCGATCCGGGACGCGTACCCTGGAGGGCGTGACCATCGCCCCAGAAGGACGGAAACTGCTCAGGCTCGAGGTGCGCAACGCGGAGACCCCGATCGAGCGCAAACCCGAGTGGATCAAGACCCGCGCCAAGATGGGCCCGGAGTACCAGGCGCTGCAGAAGCTCGTGAAGTCCGAGCAGCTGCACACGGTGTGCCAGGAAGCCGGCTGCCCGAACATCTTCGAGTGCTGGGAGGACCGCGAGGCGACCTTCCTGATCGGCGGCGACCAGTGCACCCGGCGCTGTGACTTCTGCCAGATCGACACCGGCAAGCCGGAGGCGCTGGACCGCGACGAGCCGCGCCGCGTGGCCGAGTCGGTGCGCACCATGGGCCTGCGGTACGCGACCGTGACCGGCGTCGCCCGCGACGACCTGGACGACGGCGGCGCCTGGCTGTACGCCGAGACGATCCGCCAGATCCACGAGCTGAACCCGGGCACCGGTGTGGAGATGCTCGCGCCGGACTTCAACGCCGTCCCCGAGCAGCTCGCCGAGGTGTTCTCGTCCCGGCCGGAGGTGTTCGCGCACAACGTCGAGACGGTGCCGCGGATCTTCCGCCGGATCCGCCCCGGGTTCCGCTACGAGCGGTCGCTGGACGTCATCACCCAGGCCCGCGACTACGGGCTGGTCACCAAGTCGAACCTGATCCTCGGCATGGGCGAGACCCGCGACGAGGTCAGCCAGGCGCTGAAGGACCTGCACGCGGCCGGCTGCGAGATCATCACGATCACGCAGTACCTGCGGCCGTCGGTGCGGCACCACCCGGTCGAGCGCTGGGTGCGGCCCGAGGAGTTCGTGGAGCTGGACGCCGAGGCGCAGGAGATCGGTTTCGCCGGGGTCATGTCCGGTCCGCTGGTACGGTCCTCGTACCGTGCCGGGCGGCTGTACCGTCAGGCCGTTGAGTCACGTATGAACAACCAGGACAGGTAGAGCAGGTAGAGATGGCCAAGAACGACGCGCCCGAAGAGAAGACCAGCCGGCTGAAGCAGATCCGGTCGGCGTACCAGCTGACCAAGAAGTCCGAGCCGCTGGTAGGCCTGGTGCTGGCCGGGATCTTCCTCGGCATCGTCGGGCTCGCCGTGCTCGGCGGGTTCCTGGTCGGGCCGCTGCTGGTGTGGATCCCGCTCGGCGTCGCGCTGGGCTTCCTGGCCGCGACCATCGTCTTCGGCCGCAAGGTCGAGAAGGCGGCGTACAGCCAGATCGAGGGCCAGGCCGGTGCGGCCGCCTCCGCGCTGCAGACGCTGCGCCGCGGCTGGAACGTGGCCCCGGCCGTCGCGGTCACCAAGAACTCCGACATCGTCCACCGGGTGGTCGGCCGGCCGGGCATCATCCTGGTCGGCGAGGGCCAGCCGAGCCGGGTGAAGAACCTGCTCGCGGCCGAGGCCAAGAAGCACAACCGGGTCGCCGGCGGCGCCCCGGTCACGCAGATCGTCGCCGGTCAGGGCGAGGGCGAGATCGACATCCGCAAGCTGACCAAGTACGTCATGAAGCTGCCGGCGGTCCTGCAGCCTTCCGAGATCACCGACCTGCTGCAGCGGCTGAAGGCGCTGGACGCGGTCCGGCCGCAGGTGCCGATGCCCAAGGGCCCGGTCCCGACCAGCCTGAAGGGCGCCCGCCAGGCGATGCGCGGACGGTGACCACAAGGTAACCAAGCTGCATGCTCGGCAGTTGATCTGTTCAGAGATGCGCCGTGGGGAGGCTGGTTGCCCTTAGGGTGCGACCAGGACGGATTACAGGGGAACAGCTGAAATGACGGATCTGATGCCGCGTGCGCAGCGTGCCGTGCACGAGCCGGTGGCCGAGACCTGGCCGACGCTCGCCCGGCCGCGCTCCAATCCGGTTCGTCGGTACGGCGCGGCGACCGCGATCCGGCTGATCGCCAAGGACCTGCCGGCCACCATTCACCTGGACAGCAACCGTTCGTACGGTCTCGGCGGCCCGTCGATGCGCGTGCACCGGACGGCGGCGTTCCTGGACCGGCTCGGGCAGGACGCCGGATCCGGGTTCGGCGAGGCGTACCTGGCCGGCGACTGGGACCCGGAGCCGGGCACCGACCTGGCCGATCTGCTCGTCCCGTTCGCCGAGCGGTTCAGCAACGAGGAGACCCGGCACCTGCTGCCGAAGTGGGCGCAGTCGCTGCGCTGGCTGGTCACGAAGTCCCAGCCGGGCGAGCAGGACAACGACCGCGCCGGCGCCCGCGAGAACATCAGCCGGCACTACGACCTCAGCAACGCGATGTTCTCGGAGTTCCTGGATCCGACGCTGACCTACTCGGCGGCGTACTTCGCCGACGCGACAGCCGACCTGGCCACCGCGTCGTACGACGAACTCACCGACGCGCAACTTCGCAAGCTGGACGCGATCCTCGACGCCGCCGGGGTGCGGTCCGGGTCGCGGGTGCTCGACATCGGCTGCGGCTGGGCGAGCCTGGCAATCCGCGCGGCCCAGCGCGGCGCGTGGGTGACGGCGATCACGATCGCCTCCCAGCAGGCGTTGCTGGCGCAGCGCCGGATCGCCGAGGCGGGCGTCGGGGATCGGGTGCAGGTCGCGCTGCGTGACTACCGCGACCAGATCGGCGAGTTCGACGCCGTGCTGAGCGTGGAGATGATCGAGGCGGTCGGCGAGAAGTACTGGCCGGTGTACTTCGACGCGATCGAGCGCCGGCTCGCGCCCGGCGGCGTCGGCGTCGTCCAGGCGATCGTGATGCCGCACGAGCGGATGCTCGCCACCCGGAACACCTTCACCTGGGTGCAGAAGTACATCTTCCCCGGCGGGCTGATCCCGTCGATCAAGGTGGTCGAGGACGTCACCGCCCAGCACACCGGCCTGCGCGCCGAGGTGATCCGGCATCTCGGCGCCGACTACGCGCGCACGCTGCGGATCTGGCGGAACCGGTTCATCGAGCGCTGGCCGGCGATCGCGGCGCTCGGCTTCGACGACACGTTCCGGCGGATGTGGGAGTTCTACCTCGCCTACTCCGAGGCCGGGTTCCGGACCGGCTACCTTGACGACGTCCAGCTGCTGCTGACGCGGCGCTAGCGGCGTACGACGATCGTCTTCGCGGCGAGGTCGTGCAGGCCGCGCCGGTCGCGGTCGAAGACCACCGCGGGGATGACCAGGCAGATCAGCAGCGACCGGACGATCCCGGCCAGCAGTCCGGGCGGGGCGACGAACGTCTTGCCGGCGCGGACCGGGCGCACCTGCAGCCCGCAGATCCGGTGGCCGATCGTGCAGCCGAGCAGACCGGTCAGGATCGCGGTCGTCCCGAAGAAGACCGCCGTGTTGATCGAGCCGTAGTTCGGGCCGCCGTCCCAGATCGGGCGGGCGGTGATCACGGACGTGATCAGGGCCGCGATCAGCCAGTCGATGAGCAGCGCGAGCACCCGGCGGCCCCAGGTCGCCGCCGAGGCCGGGCCGTCCTCGGGCAGACCCAGCCGATTGCCCGGGTAACGGAATTCTTCGGTGGGCCCGGTTGCGGCCGCCGGGGATGATGCCATGATGTCTAGCCTACGGACACGTCGTGAGCGGTCCCACGCGGGCCGCGATATCTCACGCCGTAACCGCCGTACACCAGTGGGTCAGCGCGGACACGCTGGGCGTAACATCCGCGAAACATCAGGGTCATGACGGAGAAACCGGCGGGCCCTACGTTCAGATGCAATCTCTGAGCCACCCTAGGAGTACGTATGTTTTCCAGCGCTGAGGAGCTCCTCGCCTACGTCAAGAACGAAGGCGTCGAGATCGTCGACGTCCGGTTCTGCGACCTGCCGGGCATCATGCAGCACTTCACCGTCCCGGTGTCGTCCTTCGGGCCCGAGGTCTTCGAGGACGGCCTGGCGTTCGACGGTTCGTCGGTCCGCGGTTTCCAGCAGATCCACGAGTCCGACATGAAGCTGCTGCCGGACCCGACCAGCGCGTACATCGACGAGTTCCGCACCGCGAAGACGCTGGTGATCAACTTCTTCGTGCACGACCCGCTGACCGGCGAGGCGTACAGCCGCGACCCGCGCAACATCGCCCGCAAGGCGCAGGAGTACCTGAAGTCGACCGGGATCGCGGACACCGCGTTCTTCGCGCCGGAGGCCGAGTTCTACGTCTTCGACGACGTCCGGTTCGAGACCAAGTCGAACGGCGCGCACTACTCGATCGACTCCGTCGCCGGCGCCTGGAACACCGGCCGGGTCGAGGACGGCGGCAACCGCGGCTACAAGGTCCGCTACAAGGGTGGCTACTTCCCGGTCGCGCCGACCGACCACTTCGGCGAGCTGCGCGACGACATCACGCTGGCGCTGGAGCGGTCCGGACTGATCGTCGAGCGCGCCCACCACGAGGTCGGCACGGCGGGCCAGGCGGAGATCAACTTCCGCTTCGACGAGCTGCTCAAGGCCGCCGACGACGTGATGAAGTTCAAGTACATCGTGAAGAACAAGGCATGGGAGGCCGGCAAGACCGCGACCTTCATGCCGAAGCCGATCTTCGGTGACAACGGCTCCGGCATGCACTGCCACCAGTCGCTGTGGAGCAACGGCGACCCGCTGTTCTACGACGAGTCCGGGTACGGCGGCCTGTCCGACACCGCCCGCTGGTACATCGGCGGTCTGCTCAAGCACGCCCCGTCGCTGCTGGCCTTCACCAACCCGACGGTGAACTCCTACCACCGCCTGGTGCCGGGCTTCGAGGCACCGGTCAACCTGGTCTACTCGTCCCGGAACCGTTCGGCCTGCATCCGGATCCCGATCACCGGGTCGAACCCGAAGGCGAAGCGGATCGAGTTCCGCTGCCCCGACCCGTCGGCGAACCCGTACCTGGCCTTCGCGGCCCAGCTGCTGGCCGGTCTGGACGGTATCCGCAACAAGATCGAGCCGGCCGACCCGGTCGACAAGGACCTGTACGAGCTGCCGCCGGAGGAGCACGCGGGCATCGCCCAGGTGCCGACCTCGCTGCCGGCCGTGATCGACGCCCTCGAGGCCGACCACGCCTTCCTGCTCGAGGGCGACGTCTTCACCGAGGACCTGATCGAGACCTGGATCGACCTCAAGCGCGAGCAGGAAATCGCCCCGATCCAGCTCCGCCCGCACCCGCACGAGTTCGAGCTGTACTACGACGTCTGAGTTGTAGCTCCCGAGAAGCCCACCCGGTCCGTCTGGGTGGGCTTCCTCGTGTTTCAGGGGTCGTTCTGCGTTGGCGTGTGGGTCCTTGGACTCTGGGGCGACAGCGATCCGGCTGCGTACCGTGGAGGGTCCCGGCGGACGACTGATGAGGGGGTTCGGGACATGTGTCGATGGCTTGCCTACTTGGGAGAACCCCTCAGACCGTCCAGGCTGGTCCTGGACTCGCAACATTCGCTGGTCGCGCAGTCGCTCGACTCGCCGTTGGGCGCGGAGACGGTGAACGGTGACGGGTTCGGGTTCGGTTGGTACCCGGCCGATCCGGAGCCGGGTGCGGAGCCCGGGATCTTCCACAGCATCGAGCCCGCGTGGAACGACCAGAACCTGAGAGAGTTGACCCGGGCGGTCGAGTCGTCGCTGTTCTTCAGTCACGTGCGCGCCGCGGCCGGCCCGCCGATCCAGCAGACGAACTGCCATCCCTTCCGGTACGCGAACTGGCTCTTCATGCACAACGGCGTGCTGGCCGGCTTCGGTTCGGTCAAGCGTGACCTCACCTTCGCAGTGGATCCGTCGCTGTATCCCCACATCAAGGGGACGACCGACTCCGAGGTGCTCTTCCATCTGGCCTTGACCCTCGGGCTGCAGCAGGAGCCGGTGAGCGCCATGTCGAAGGCGGTGCAGATGGTGGAGTCAGTCGGGCACGAGCATGGAGTCACCTTTCCTGTGCAGGGCACTGTCGCCGTGTCGGACGGCAGGACCATCTGGGCGTTTCGCTACTCCTCGCAGCATCGCAGCCGCACCCTGTTCCACTCGGTCGACATCGAGACACTGCAGCAGATGTACCCCACCGAGGAGCGCCTGCGCTCCTTCGGCCGGCACGCACACGTCGTGGTGTCGGAGCCGCTCAACGATCTTCCCGGCGCGTTCGTCGAGGTCCCCGAGTCGACCGTCGCGATCCTCGACCAGTCGGGCTACCACCACGAACCGTTCCTTGCCCAGTGACGCCCGGCGCCGCAGCGTCAGGCGAAGGACTGGGTGCCGATCACGCGGAGCAGTTCCAGTTTTTCGCGGGCCTCGGTGCCTTCGATCGGGACGAAGGCCCGGATCCGGAGGTCTGCCTCGGGGGTGAGCAGGAGCTCGCAGGTCAGGTCGAGGGTGCCGACCTCGGGGTGCAGGATGCGCTTGCTGGCGAGGCGGCAGACGGCGACCCGGTGCAGCTCCCACAGGTCGCGGAACTCCTGGCTGCGGTCGAGGAGCGCGTCGACCAGTTCGGTGACGTCGCGGTCGCCGTTGCGGCGGGCGTGGGTGGCGCGGAGATCGGCGACGTGGGCGGCCGAATGGGCGTCCCAGTCCTCCTCGGGGAACAGCCGCCGGGTGCCGGGTTCGGTGAACCACGCCCAGGTGAGGTTCCGGCCGGCTCCGCCGCCGAGCACGACGTCGGCCAGGTGGTTCTGCCAGAGCACCTCTTCGATGTCGGTGGTGATCGCGACCGGGATGTCGTCGAGCCGCTGGACCAGCCCGATCAGGCCGGGGTTGATGTGTCGCCCGGCTCGGCGCAGCGGCGGCGTGAATCCGGCCAGGTGGTACAGGTGGTCGCGCTCGTCCAGGTCACAGCGCAGCGCGCGGGCCAGGCCGGCGACGATCGGCTCCGACGGGTTCGCGCCGCGGGACTGCTCCAGCCGCGAGTAGTAGTCCGTGGACATCCCGGCCAGCTGCGCGACCTCCTCGCGGCGCAGTCCCGGCGTACGGCGGCGTGCGCCCTCCGGGAGGCCGACGTCGGCGGGCCGCAGCACCTCGCGGCGGCGTCGGAGGAAGTCGGCCAGGGCGTCACGATCGATCACACGTTCCATCTTGCGTGATGCCCCAAGCGCTATCCAGGGACAGCCTGTCCGTGGATGAAGTGGGCCTTCTCCCCCGCCGCCGGCGCCGCCAGGGTTGGAGACAACCCAAGGAGGAACACCCCATGCTTTACCGCACGCTCGGCCGGACCGGAATCAAGGTCAGCCCGTACGCCCTCGGCGCGATGATGTTCGGTGCCGTCGGCAACGACGACCGCGACGAGTCGGTCCGGATCGTCCACAAGGCGCTCGACGCCGGGATCAACTTCGTCGACACCGCCGACATGTACTCCCACGGCGAGTCCGAGGAGATCGTCGGCGAGGCGCTCAAGGGCCGCCGTCAGCACGTCGTCCTGGCCACCAAGTCGCACCTGCCGATGGGTGACGACCCCAACCAGCGCGGCAACTCGCGGCGCTGGATCATGACCGCCGTCGAGGACTCGCTGCGCCGGTTGCGGACCGACTACATCGACCTGTTCCAGATGCACCGGCCCGATCCGGAGACCGACGTCGAGGAGACGCTGTCCGCGCTGACCGACCTGATCCGCAGCGGAAAGGTCCGGGCCATCGGTACGTCGACCATGCCGGCGAGCGAGATCGTCGAGGCGCAGTGGGTGGCCGAACGGCGCGGTCTCGAACGGTTCCGCACCGAGCAGCCGCCGTACTCGATCCTGAACCGCGGGATCGAGCGCGAGGTGCTCCCGATGGTTCAGAAGTACGGGATGGGTGCTCTGGTCTGGAGCCCGCTCGCGGGTGGGCAGCTGACCGGGCGGGCGCCGTCGGACCTGCGGCGGACGGCGATGTTCCGGCACATGTCCGACCAGCGCCGCCTCGACGCCGTCGAGCAGCTGGTCCCGGTCGCCGACGCCGCCGGGCTCAAACTCACGCATCTGGCGATGGCGTTCGCGATCGCGCACCCGGCGGTCACGTCCGCGATCATCGGGCCGCGGACGATGGAGCACCTCGACGACGCGCTGGCCGGAGCCGACGTCGTCCTCGGCGACGACGTGCTCGACCAGATCGACAAGATCGTCCCGCCGGGCACCGACGTCG
>Ga0247821_10001084_pt1 | contig 15067 bp, 18 predicted proteins | sample 13C_Glycerol_Day_FD_192481 | JGI IMG/M metagenome (GOLD analysis project Ga0247821, IMG submission 192481) | Soil microbial communities from agricultural site in Penn Yan, New York, United States - 13C_Glycerol_Day14 | ecosystem: Environmental > Terrestrial > Soil > Agricultural land | place... | reverse complement strand
GCCAGACACCCTCTCTCCCTTGACAGCGGATTCTACGATGTGGATAGTTCGGGAGCTATACCGGTTTATCAAATCCAGGAGATCCCATGCGTAGACGCCGTTCGGCGCTCGTGGCCAGTCTTGCCGCCGCCGCTCTCACCCTCGCCGGATGCGGCCTCGGTTCCGAGGATTCCGGCGGCAGCGGCGGTGCCAAGCCGTCCGTCGACGCGAACGCCCAGGTGACCGGTGAGGTCAGCTTCCAGACCTGGGCGCTGAAGCCCAAGTTCACGTCGTACGTCGAAGGCGTGATCAAGGCGTTCGAGGCGAAGTACCCGGGCACGCACGTCACCTGGCTGGACCAGCCCGGCGACGGTTACGACAAGAAGGTGCTGAGCCAGGCGTCGGCCGGCCAGCTCCCGGACGTCACGAACCTGCCGCCCGACTTCGCCCTGAGCCTGGCCAAGCAGAACATGCTGCTCGACGTGGCCGCCGCGGACCCGAAGCTGAGCGAGGAGTACGTCGAGGGCGGCGTGCAGGCGTACCAGTACCAGGGCATGGACGGCACCTTCGGCTACCCGTGGTACCTGAACACCGACATCGACTACTGGAACGCGACCAAGTTCGCCGCGGCCGGCCTGGACGCGAAGAACCCGCCGAAGACCTTCGACGAGCTGCTCGCGGCCGCGAAGACGATGCACGACAAGACCGGCGGCAAGGAATACCTGATGAGCCGGCTGCCCGGCATCGGTGACTTCACCAACGCCGGCGTCAAGATCCTGTCCGAAGACGGCAAGAAGTTCGTCTTCAACACCCCCGAGGCCGCCGCGCTGCTGGACAAGTACCGCGACGCCTACAAGGCCGGGTACATGCCGCGCGACATCCTGACCAACGAGTACCTGGGCAACTCCAAGCTCTTCACCCAGGGCAAGGTCGCCTGGACCACCGGTGGCGGCAACGCGATCCAGGACTTCAACAAGGACAACCCTTCGCTGAAGGGCAAGGTCGTCCCGTCGCCGGCGCTCGACACCCCGCCGCTGTACGTGCAGGGGCTGTCGGTCTCGGCGAAGACCAAGAACCAGGCTGCGGCAATCGCGCTCGCCCGGTTCGTCACGAACGCCGAGAACCAGGCCGCGTTCGCGAAGATCGTGAACATCTTCCCCTCCACCAAGGCGTCCGCGTCCGACCCGTACTTCTCGAAGTCCGACGGCACGCCGGAGAGTGACGCGAAGGTGCTCGCGTTCGAGTCGCTGGCCAAGGCCAAGGTGCTGCAGCCGCCGGTGATCAGCGGCGCGACCAACGACTTCATCGGGCAGCAGATCTCGCTGGCGATCTCCGGCAAGATCTCCTCGCAGGCAGCCCTCGACGCCGCGGTGGCCAAGGCCAACCAGCTGCTGACCCAGTGATGCGTTCCAACCGTTGGTTCACCCCGTGGGTGCTGGTGATCCCAGCACTCACGTGGTTGCTGGTCTTCAACCTCTGGCCGTCGATCAACACCGTCATCCTGTCGTTCACCAACGCCAAGCCGCTGGGTGGCGGGACCTTCGTCGGCCTGAAGAACTTCGAGACCCTGCTGCACGACGAGCAGTTGCGGTGGGCGCTGCTGAACAGCGTGATCTACATGGTGGTCTGCCTGCCGTTCCTGACCGTCCTGCCGCTGCTGCTCGCCGTGCTGGTGGAGAAGAAGCTGCCAGGGATGACGTTCTTCCGGACCGCGTTCTACACCCCGGTGGTGGCGTCGGCGGTCGTGGTGGCGCTGATCTGGCAGTGGATCCTGGACGACCGCGGCCTGGTCAACGGGCTGGCCGAGAAGCTCGGGGTCATCTCCGGGCCGCTGCCGTTCCTGTCCGACCAGTGGCTGTTGCTGCTGAGCGCGATCAGCCTGACGATCTGGAAAGGGCTCGGGTACTACATGATCATCTACCTGGCCGCTCTCGGGAACGTCGGGCGCGAGCTGCACGAGGCGGCCGCGGTCGACGGCGCCGGGCCGCTGCGGCGGTTCCTGCACGTGACGATCCCGGGCGTCCGCGGGACGATGATCCTGATCTCGATCCTGATCTCGGTGTCCGCGCTGCGGGTGTTCTCGGAGCTGTTCATCCTGAGCGGCGGCAAGGGCGGACCGGGCGGCCGGGACAACTCGGTGGTGATGCTGATCCAGCAGTACAGCCAGGGCTTCGAGGGCAACCTCGGGTACGCGTCCGCGTTGTCGATCGTGCTGTTCTTCGTCACGGTCGTCCCGATGCTGGTGCTGGCCCGTCTCAACCGCCGGGGAGCAGAAGCATGAGTGTTGTCACCGATCCGGCGCGTCCGGCCGTTGCTCCGGAGGCGCCGAAGCCCGTCCGGCGCAAGGGATCGTTCGGGTTCAACTCGGTCTCGCCGCGGGAGAAGGTCGCGCGGTACGTCCTGCTGGTGTTCGTGCTGCTGATCACGATCGGGCCGTTCCTCTGGCAGCTGTCGACGTCGCTGAAGGGATCCGGGGAGGACATCTACACCCGGATCCCGCGGCTGCTGCCGGCGCAACCGACGTTCGACCACTACAAGGCGGTCACCGACACGATCCCGGTCTGGGACTACGCGCGGAACTCGCTCGTGGTCGCGTTCCTGGTGGTCGGCGGCAACATCGTCGGCGCGTCGCTGGCCGGGTTCGCGATCTCCCGGCTGCAGTTCCGCGGCCGCAAGATCGTCCTCGGCCTGTTCCTCGCGACGCTGGTCCTGCCGGGTGAGGTCACGATCATCTCGCAGTACGTGACGGTCCGGGAGTTCGGACTGGCGAACACGTTGTTCGGTGTCGCGTTGCCGGGCATGATCGGCGCCCTCAACGTGCTGCTGATGTACAACGCGTTCCGGGCGCTGCCGCTCGAGGTCGACCAGGCGGCGATCGTGGACGGCGCGAACGCGTGGCAGCGGTTCGTGTACATCGGCCTGCCGTCGGTGCGCGGGACGATCAGCGTGATCGCGATCTTCGCGTTCATCGGCGCCTGGGACGACTTCCTCTGGCCGCTGATCGTGCTGACCGATCCGGACAAGTACACGCTGACCGTCGGCCTGCAGTACCTGTCCGGCACGTTCAGCAACAACCCCCGGCTGATCGCGGCCGGCACGATGATCGCGTTCATCCCGATCGTGATCGTCTTCGCGACCCTCCAGCGCTTCTTCTTCAAGGGCGTCGAGGAAGGCGCGGTCAAGGGCTGACGCGACCCGGCTCCGGCCCCGCGGTGGCCGGAGCCCGGTCGCGTGCTGCAGGACTACTTCACCAGCACGATCGAGTTGATCGGCGTGAAGTCGTACGACGCGTACTCACCGGTGTAGCGCTGCACCGGGTAGCAGTTCGTGCCGTTGTAGCCCTTGCAGATCTGGAAGCCGGCGCCACCGGTCTGACTGTTGATCAGGACCTTGTAGCCGGTCACGTTCTGCAGGTTGTGCGCGCCGTAGCTGTACCAGATGTTCTTGCTCAGGATGCTGCCGTTCGGCTCCCGCAGACACACGGCGCCCGACGGGCAGGTCGCTGTCGTGCCCATGGTCGCCGCGGCCCCTGCCGACGCCGTCGACGCCGCGTTGGCCGTCGGCGCCAGCGCCATCCCGGTACCGATCACAGCGGCGGCGATGCCGGCAGCAGTCATAGCAATCTTGCGCATTTCTGTCCCTCCCGAGTGGTGACCTCCGGTCGGAGGTCTCACTGTCGAAGGTAGGGGCGATGACTCTGTGCAGGCAGGGTGTTCGGACCAGTTTCGGGCTGGGCCGAAAAGGGTTGATCAGTGCAGCCGCGGTTCGGCGAAGTCGAGCCAGCGGGTGGTGTCTGCGGGCGTGTGGTGGCGGATCGACCAGTCCACCAGGCGGAGCGTCATGTGGGCCCAGTAGAGGCGCAGTACGGCGGGGTCGAGCCTGGTCTGCAGGAGGTCGTCGAACCACGTCAGGTCCGCGCCGGGCAGCCGGACGTGCGCGTCGAACCGCAACGTGACCAGGGCGAACCGGCGATCGCCGCGACCGATCCCGTCCCAGTCGACGATCCCGGTGATCCGGCCGACGTCGGTCAGCACGTTGCCGGTGTGGAAGTCGAGGTGTACGAGGTCGTCGCCCGCCATGCCGCCCGGCTCGGCGCGACCGATCTCATGCACGCGGTCCAGGAGTTTCCGCGTGCGGTCGTCGTACACCTGGAGCGACTCGTGGAGGCAGAAGCCCGGGCCGCTCTCGAGCAGGTACATCGACGGGACGGGCAGGCTGCCGCCCCGGCCGGCGAACTGGTCGGTCAGTGCGATCATCGACTCCAGCAGCGCCCGGTCGACCGTCTGCGGCGCCTGCCCTGGCAGGCGCTCCTGCACGACACCGACGCTGCCGGGAAGTTCGGCCAGCAAGTCGTACCGCGGGACGGGCAGGCCGTCCTGCCGCGCCGCGTCGAGGACCTCCGCCGTACGCCGGAGGTCGGCCGCCGAGCCGAATCCGCGGGTGAGGACGCCGTCCCGCCCGTCCGGCCACTGCACGAACGCGGCCCCGACCTCGCCCGCTGCTGCCTGCCCAAGGAACTCCAGTCCGGCGCCGGTGGCGTCGTTGACCTCCCGCAGCAGCTGCTGTGCGTCGAGCTTCGCCACCGGAGCGGGTACGCCGTCAGGACTCACGACACCCGACAGTAGTTGACCTGGAGTGCACTCCAGGTCGGAGGATGGAGGGCATGACTACGTACGCACCGGCCGAGGCCTCCGAGCGCACCGGTCTGAGCCTGGACACCTTGCGCTACTACGAACGCCTGGAACTGTTCGGTCCGGTCCACCGGGACACCGCCGGACGCCGTGTCTACAGCGACCATGACGTGGCGTGGGTCGGCCTCCTGGTGTGCCTGCGCAACGCCGGGCTGGGGATCAGCGACCTCCAGCAGTTCATGGGCCGCATGCGGGATCGCTCGAGCGGCCCGACCGGCTTGGTCGAACTGCTCGAGGAGCACCGGGCCCGGCTGCGCGACGAGGTTGCGAAGATGAACCTCGCGCTCGGCGTACTGGACGACAAGATCGCCTACTACGGCGCCCAGGACGGTCAGTCGAAGAAGTAGGGGTAAGGCGCCGGCTCCGGCCGGCTGGCGGCGTCGAGCCGGTCCTGGTGCTCCGGGGCCAGGACGAAGGCCGCGGCGCCCAGCAGGTCGTCGAGGTACGCCGGCGTCCGCGGACCGATGATCGGTGCCGTCACGCCGGGCCGCTGCATCAGCCAGCGGACCGCGACCTGCGGCATCGTGTGCCCGGTCTCGGCCGCAACCGCCGTCAGTTCGTCGATGACGCGCCAGGTGCGTTCGTTCGCGTACCGATCCCAGTCGTGGGTGCCGGGCGTGGACACCTTGCTGTCCGCGGGCGGTGCGGTCATGCCGCGCCGGAACGCGCCGGACAGCCAGCCCGAACGCAGGGGAGACCAGGTGATGACGCCGAGACCCTCGTTCTGGCAGACCGGGAGCAGCTCCCACTCGGGTGAGCGGTCCAGCAGGGTGTAGAGCGGCTGAAGACTGGCGAGTGGCTGCCATCCGTTCTGCGCGCACAGGTCGACGGTTTTCTGCAGTTGCCAGCCGCGGAAGTTGCTGACGCCGATGTAGCGGACCTTGCCGGCCTGCACGAGGCTGTCCAGCGTCGACAAGGTCTCGCCGAGGGGAGTGCTGTCGTCCCAGCGGTGGAGCTGGTACAGGTCGATGTAGTCGGTTCCGAGCCGGCGCAGGCTTGCGTCGACCGCGTCGAGAACGTGCTTACGCGACAGGCCCTGATCGGTCGGGCCCGGGCCGGTGGGCCAGTAGACCTTCGTCGCGATGACGTAGTCCTCGCGCCGCTGCGTCTTCAGCCATCGTCCCAGCACCTCCTCGGACGCGCCCGCGCCGTACACGTCGGCGGTGTCGATGAACGTACCGCCGGCGTCGGTGAACGTCTCGAGGATCTTGCGGCTGTCCTGCTCGTCGGTCCGGTCGCCGAACATCATCGCGCCCAGGCAGAGCTCGCTGACCTTCAGGCCGGTCGTTCCCAGGTTCCTGTAGTCCATCTCCCCGACGCTAGGAGCTGGACCGCGCTCCAGCTCAAGACCTGTGCGTCGCCGAGGGGAAGACCGCGCCGGTGTACTTCTCGCCAGGGCCCTGACCGGGCTCGTCCGGGATGCTGCTGGCCTCGCGGAACGCGAGCTGGAGCGAGCGCAGGCCGTCGCGCAGCGGCGCGGCGTGGTGGTGGCCGAGGGCCGGCGCGGAGGCGTCGAGCAGACCGGCCAGCGAGTCGATCAGCGAGCGGGCCTCGTCGAGGTCCTTGTGGTCCGGCAGGTCCGCGGCCAGGCCGAGGTTGACGGCGGCGGCGCTCATCAGGTGCAGCGCGGCGGTGGAGATGATCTCCACGGCGGGGACCTCGGCGATGTCGCGGGACGCGGTCGAGAGCGGGCCCGGCTGGGGGTCAGACTGGGCGTCCTGGTGGGGGGCAGGCTGTGAAGTGGCATCTGCGTCGGTCATGCTGCTACTCTTGCACGGCGACCGACCCGGTCTGTTGGTGACCCCTGAGTGGAATACCTCAGGTTCGCCAGCCGTTCGAGTCTAAGCGGAGGGCCACCTCCCACCCAGTCGATGAACAGTCGGCGGGTCCCGGTCAACAGTACGGCGTACCACCCGCCCGGGTCGGGACGTCGTACCGCTGGGAATTGGGCCTTCGTGTGATCGCACGAGGGCCTTCGTGTTTTCCAGGGGGCTCGCGGTGATCACGAGGTGGCATCCAGTACGAGTTCAACCCAGGAGGACCCATCACCACTGATTTGCGCGTCAACGAGCGCATCCGCGTTCCCGAGGTGCGGCTGGTCGGACCGAACGGTGAGCAGGTAGGCATCGTCCGGATCGAGGACGCACTGCGGCTGGCCCAGGAGGCCGACCTCGACCTGGTCGAGGTCGCGGCGACCGCACGGCCTCCGGTCTGCAAGTTGATGGATTTCGGCAAGTACAAGTACGAGACCGCGCAGAAGGCGCGCGAGTCCCGCCGGAACCAGACCAACACCATCATCAAAGAGATGAAGCTGCGGCCGAAGATCGACCCGCACGACTACGAGACCAAGAAGGGTCACGTGGTGCGGTTCCTGAAGGCCGGGGACAAGGTCAAGATCACCATCATGTTCCGCGGTCGTGAGCAGTCCCGGCCGGAGCTCGGCTTCCGGCTGCTGCAGCGGCTCGCCGAGGACGTCAGCGAGCTCGGCTTCGTCGAGTCCTCGCCGCGTCAGGACGGCCGGAACATGATCATGGTGCTCGGACCGCACAAGAAGAAGTCCGAGGCGCGCGTGGACGTGGAAGCCGAGAAGGCGCAGCGGAAGGCCGAGCGCGAGGCCGAGGAGCAGGCGGAGCGCCAGGAGCGCGCCGAGCAGGCTCAGGCCCACGAGGCCCAGCGCGCCGCCGGTGTCACCAAGAAGCCGAAGGGTCCGGCCGACAACCTCGACCCGGAGTGACGTCACGCTCCGGCTCGTGACGGGCCGGAGCCGTCGCACCGAAGTTCGAGTCAACGAAGAAACAACCAGGAGCTGAACAGCCATGCCGAAGATGAAGACCCACTCGGGGATGAAGAAGCGGGTCCGGGTCACCGGGTCGGGCAAGATCCGTCGTGAGCAGACCGGTGTCCGCCACCTCGCCGAGGCGAAGACCTCGAAGCGCAAGCGCCGCCTGTCCGGCACCGTCGAGGTCGCCCCGGCGTACGTGAAGAAGGCCAAGAAGCTTCTCGGCATCTGAGCACCCCCACAACCCCCGAACATCCCCCGCCGAGTGGACTCCGTCCGGCTCCGGCGCAGAAATACAAGGAGTAACACCTCATGGCACGCGTGAAGCGGGCAGTCAACGCCCACAAGAAGCGCCGGGTCGTACTCGAGCAGGCCAGCGGCTACCGCGGTCAGCGCTCGCGGCTGTACCGCAAGGCCAAGGAGCAGGTCACCCACTCGCTCGTCTACGCCTACCGTGACCGCAAGGCGCGCAAGGGCGACTTCCGGAAGCTGTGGATCCAGCGCATCAACGCCGCGGTCCGCGCCGAGGACCTGACCTACAACCGCTTCATCCAGGGCCTGCGCCTGGCCGAGGTCGAGGTGGACCGCAAGATCCTCGCCGACCTGGCCGTCAACGACCCGGCCGCGTTCTCCGCGCTCGTGCAGGTGGCCAAGGCCGCCCTGCCGGCGGACGTGAACGCGCCGAAGACCGACGCGGCCTGAGCACCACCCGTAGCTGCGAAGTGGCGAGTCCCGGTCTGTTGACCGCGCAATCCGCGCGGATCAAGCAGGCTCGGCGGCTCGCCACTCGTTCGTTCCGGCGCAAGTCCGGACGCTTCCTGGTCGAGGGCCCGCAGGCTGTCCGGGAGGCGCTGGAGCACCGCGAGCTCGTCGTCGAGGTGTACGCCGAGCCGGCCGTCGCGACCCGGCATCGCGATCTCCACGACCTCGCCGTGACCGCCGGGGTCCCGTGGTTCGAGGTCGATCGTGCCGCCGTCGAGGCGTTGAGCGAGACCGTCACCTCGCAGGGCGTCGTCGCCGTCTGCTCGCTGGTGACCGTCCCGCTGCCGGCCGGCTCCCTGCAGCTCGTCGCCGCCGGCGTCCAGGTCCGCGACCCCGGCAATGTCGGTACGTTGATTCGTACGGCGGACGCTGCCGGCGCCGATGCCGTCGTACTGACGACCGAATCCGTCGACCCGCACAACCCGAAGGCGGTCCGGGCCAGCGTCGGCAGCATCTTTCATGTGCCGATCAGCACGGACGTCGACCTCGGCGAGGCGGTCCGCACCTGGCGTGAGCAGGGCCTGCAGGTGCTCGCCGCCGACGGGTACGGCGCGACCGATCTGGACACCTGCATCGACGACGGCACCCTGGCGAAACCCACCGTGTGGCTGTTCGGCAACGAGGCGCACGGTCTGCCGGACGGAATCAACGCGCTCGTCGACCACTCGGTCAAGGTGCCGATCTACGGCCGCGCCGAGTCCCTGAACCTGGCCACCGCCGCGGCCATCTGTCTCTACGCGTCCGCCCGGGAGCAACGCCGATGATCTTCGACCTGCCGGGACGGTTCTGGCGTGGCAACCTGCACACCCACTCGAACCGTTCCGACGGAGCGCTGACCCCGGCCGAGACCGCCGACGTGTACCGCGGCGCCGGCTACGACTTCGTGTCGATCACCGACCACTTCCGCGCCGAGTACGGCTTCCCGATCAGCGACACCCGAGACCTCCGCACAGCCGGCTTCACCACGATCATTTGACGCGGGCCTCGAGGCCGTCGAGGAGGGCGTCGAGGCCGAAGACGAAGTTCTGGGTGAGGCCGGCGTCGAGGCCTACGGCGGTGCGGCGGCGGACGGAGGCCTGCATCTCGGGGTAGTCGCCGGCGACGGCCTCGGCCTGTTCGACCATCTCGGTGACCCAGTTGTCCTCGGAGCAGCCGGACTTGCGGACCATCTCGCGGGTCGCGACCTCGGCGCTGACGGTGCCGAGGACGTACGACATGACGCTGCTCATCGCCAGGTCGATCTCGTGCTCGGTGAACCCGGCGGCGCCGAACAGCACCAGGCCGCGGGAGCCGAGCGACATCGCGTTCGGGCCGATGCTCGGGCGGGTGTACATCACCTCGGGCAGCCACGGGTGCCGCAGGACGGCGGACCGCAGGCTGTGCCCGAACAGCAGCGCGCCGGCCCGCCATCCGGCGAGCTCCGGCTCCGGTACGTCGATCTCGCCCCAGACCTCGTCGATCAGCAGGTCGACGAGGTCGTCCTTGGTCGGCACGTGCCAGTACAGGCTGGTCGCGCCGGCGTCGAGCTTCGCGGCCAGTTTGCGCATGCTGAGCCCGGCGACGCCGTCGGTGTCGAGGATCGTCATCGCGGCGGCCACGATCTGCTCCCGGCTGAGCGTCTCCCGGGCGGGGGAGGCCTTGCGCTCCCGGGTCCAGATCCAGTCCTTCATGACACCCATCCTACAAAAAGGACTCGCACGCCGTTCGAGTAGGTCGTACAGTGTGCGAGTGACTAGTACACCGTTCGAGTCCACCACCGAGGGGCACCCTCGTCGCTGGTGGATCCTGTTGATCCTTTGCTTGAGCCTGATGGTGCTGGTCGTCGACAACACCGTCCTGAACCTGGCGATCCCGTCGCTGATGCGCGACCTGGGCGCGACGCCCGCGGACATCCAGTGGGTGATCGACGCCTACATCCTGGCCTTCGCCGGGCTGCTGCTGACCGCCGGAAGCCTGTCGGACCGCTTCGGCCGGCGGAAGATGCTGCTGCTCGGACTGGTGATCTTCGGCGTGGCGTCGCTGCTCGCGACCCTGGCCGAGAATCCGTGGCAGCTGATCGCCTGCCGCGGCCTGATGGGCGTCGGCGGCTCGCTGCTGATGCCGAGCACGCTGTCGCTGCTGTTCACGGTGTTCCCGCCGGACGAGCAGCGCAAGGCGATGGCGGGCTGGTCGATGGTCGCGATGGTGGGCGTGGTGGCCGGCCCGACGGTCGGCGGCGTCCTGCTGAACCACTTCTGGTGGGGTTCGATCTTCTGGCTGAACGTGCCGATCGCGATCCTGGCGATCATCGGCACGCTGGCGCTGATCCCGGAGTCGAAGGGCCCGGCGCGCGCCGTCGACCCGGCGGGCGCGGTGCTGACGATCGTCGGGATGGCGTCGATCGTGTGGGCGATCGTGTCGATCCCGCTGCACGGCTGGGGATCCGCCCGGGTGCTCGGTGCGCTGACCGTCGGCGTCGTCGCACTGGCGGCGTTCGCCCTGTGGGAGAAGCGCAGCGCGCACCCGATGGTGCCGCTGGCGCTGTTCAAGGACCGGCGGTTCAGCGGGACGAGTCTGTCGATCGTGCTGCTGTCGTTCACCGCGGGCGGGTTGCTGCTGGCGCTGACGCAGTACCTGCAGTTCGCGCTCGGGTACTCGCCGCTGAAGGCGGGGCTCGCGCTGATCCCGTACGCCGTGTCGGCGGCGCTGTTCAACGGGTTGGGCGCCACGCTCGGGAAGAAGATCGCGGACCGGACGCTGATCTCGCTGGGTCTGCTGATCATCGCGGGCAGCTTCGCGATCCTCACCCAGGTGTCCGACTCGACCGGATACGGGCTGCTGATCGTCGGCCTGCTGGTGATGGGCGTCGGCGGCGGCCTGGCCGGCCCGGCGGCGTACACGCTGTTGATGCAGGCCGTTCCGCCGGACCACCGCGGGGTCGGCTCGGCGATGAACGACACCGTCCAGCAGACAGGTGCCGCGCTGTCGGTCGCCGTGCTGGGCAGTGTGCTCGCCGCGGCGTACTCGTCGGCCCTGCCGGACTCGGTCCCGGAGGCGGCGCGCAAGTCCATCGCGGACACGCTCGCGCTCGGCCCGGACTTCCTCGCCGCCGCCAAGCACGCCTTCGTCGACGCCATGTCGATCGCGATGACGGTCGGCGCGATCGGCGCCGTCGCCGGCGCGGTCGTGGCGCTGGCCATCCTGCCGAAGGGCGAGAAGAAGCTGCAGGACGCCGTACAGCCGGTGGACGACCCGGTGCACTGACAGCATTTGCGGTATGACGCGACGGTGGCTGATCGACCCGCCGACCCGGCACCAGCTCTGGTCGGCGGGCCGTGACTGAGCAGGAGATCGCGAATCTGGTCCTGATGGCGATGCTCCTGCTGCCCCCGATCGCCCTCGGAGTCATGCTGAGCGGCCGCTCGCGCGGGAACCGGTACGTCCTGAAATGGGCCCGGGGTCTGGCCGTCGCGACGATCGTCCTGGCGGTCGCCTACGACCTGGCCGGGGCAGTCTTCCTCCTCCGCGCCGAGCCGCGAGCCGGCCAGCCGTCGTGGCTGCCGCCGCCCGGCGCCGTCGACGACCCGTCCTTCTACCTCCCGATCGGCGTCGGCGCGTTTGTCGCCGGCCTGGGCGTCCTCATCGGCGTCACCCGAGCCCGCCACCGCCTGGGCCCTAGCTGATCGCCTGGCATGGGGAGGATTTCGTCCCGAATCGGGAAGGGATCCTCCCCGAGCTCGCTGTCCACAGGGGAGAAGTGGGCGATGGCGGAGTGGTGCGGCGCGTGCATGTTCTTGGGCGTGGAAGTCAGTCGCGAGAGGTACGGGGCGTTCGCGGAGTTGCGGGCGCGGCAGGCGGGGGCGTTCACCCGGGCGCAGGCGATGGCTCACGGAATCACCGACAAGGTGTTGCTCGGGCGTCGGCGGGCGCGGCAGTTGCAGCGGGTTCATGCAGGCGTGTACGTCGACTTCACTGGGCCACTGCCCTGGGAGACGAGGATGTGGGCGGCGTTGCTGGCCTGTGGACCGGGAGCGGCGTTGACGGGTACGAGCGCGCTCCGCCGGTACGGCGTTGCCGGGAGTTGGTCGGACGAGCGGATCCACGTCGCGGTACCGCACGCGCGCCGGGTCGAGCCGAAATCTGGAGTCGTTGTCACGCGCCACCGGCACCTGTCCGCGCTCGTACAGGCGTCCCGCGAACCGCCGGCCGTGCGATTGGAGGTCGCGCTGCTGGTGACCGCCGGCGCTGAGCAGGATGTTTCGCGGCGGGCCGCCGTACTGTTCGATGCGTGCCGGCAGCGCCGCACGACAGCCGTCCGGTTGCTGGCTGAACTGGATTCGCTCCCGGAGTTACCCGGCCGCAGGATCCTCCGGCGGATCCTGGGCGAGGCGGCCGAGGGTGTGCAGTCGTTCCTCGAGCAGGCGTACCTCCGACGTGTCGAGCGCGCGCACGGGTTACCGCGAGCGCGTCGGCAGGTCCGCGCCGTCGAGGGGGGTGCTGTCGTCTACCGGGACAACGAGTACTCGCCGTACGGCGTACTCGTCGAACTGGATGGTCAGATCGGCCATGCGGAGACGACCAGCCGCTGGCGTGACATGACCCGGGACAACGCCGCCGCGATGTCCGGGAAGCTGACGCTGCGATTCGGGTACCACTTGGTCGGCGAACCGTGTGCCGCAGCCGCACAAGTTGTCGCCGCCCTACGCCTCCGCGGCTGGACGGGCAACCCCCGTGCATGCTCCGCCACCTGCCCGGTCACCTAGCCGGGCCGGGGAGGATCTCGTCCCGATACGGGGGCAAGATCCTCCCCGACCCGGGATGCGGGGAGGGGATTGTGGACGGCCGATTCACGCTCTTGGGGCTGGGGTTTCTAGACTGCAATCCGCAGACGTACCAACCCGAGAGCGAGCCATGTCCGGTCCCAACACTGATTACGACCCGGTCGAAGTGACGCCGCTGCACGCCGAAGAGGTGGAGCGGACCCGCGACGAGGCGCTGGCGGCGTTCACCGGGGCGGCCGATCTGGCCGCCCTGCAGGAGGCCAAGTCCACCCATCTCGGCGACAAGTCGCCGATCGTGCTGGCCAACCGGGAGATCGGCGCGCTGCCGCCGCAGGCCCGCAAGGAGGCCGGCCAGCGGATCGGCGCCGCCCGGAAGGCGATCAACGAGGGGTTCGCGTCCCGGCTCGCAGTGCTCGAAGCCGAGCACGAGGAGCAGATGCTGGCCACCGAGCGGGTCGACGTGACGCTGCCGTGGCACACCCCGGAGCTCGGCGCGCGGCACCCGCTGTCGCTGATCTCCGAGCAGGTCGCGGACGTGTTCACCGCGCTCGGCTGGGACGTCGCCGAGGGTCCCGAGGTCGAGGCCGAGTGGCTGAACTTCGATGCGCTGAACTTCCAGCCCGACCACCCGGCGCGGCAGATGCAGGACACCTTCTTCGTCGAGCCGGCCGGCTCCGGCAAGGTGCTGCGGACGCACACGTCGCCGGTGCAGGCGCGGTCGATGCTGACCCGCAAGCCGCCGATCTACGTGATCTGCCCGGGCCGGGTGTTCCGCACCGACGAGCTGGACGCGACGCACACGCCGGTCTTCTACCAGGTCGAGGGTCTGGTCGTGGACGAGGGCATCACGCTGGCACACCTCAAGGGCACGCTCGACCACTTCGTCGTCTCGATGTTCGGCGAGGGCCTCGAGGCCCGGCTGCGGCCGAACTTCTTCCCGTTCACCGAGCCGTCGGCCGAGGTGGACCTGAAGTGCTTCGTCTGCCGCGGCGCGTCGGTCGGCAACCCGGACCGCCCGTGCCGGACCTGCGGCAGCGAGGGCTGGATCGAGTGGGGCGGCTGCGGCGTGGTGAACCCGCGGGTCCTGCAGGCCTGCGGCATCGACACCGATCGGTATTCCGGTTTCGCCTTCGGCATGGGCCTGGAGCGGACGCTGATGTTCCGCAACGGCGTCGAGGACATGCGGGACATGGTCGAGGGTGACGTGCGGTTCAGCCGCCAGTTCGGGATGGAGATCTGATGCGGGTCCCACTGTCATGGCTTCGTGAGTACGTCGACCTGCCGGGTGACGTCACCGGCCGCCAGGTCGCGGAGCAGCTGATCCGGGCCGGTCTCGAGGTGGAGACGGTCGAAGAGTCCGACCTGACCGGTCCGCTCGTGGTCGGCAAGGTGCTGACGTACGAGGACGAGCCGCAGAAGAACGGCAAGACCATCCGCTGGTGCTCGCTCGACATCGGCAAGGACGAGCCGCAGTGGGTCGTCTGCGGTGCGCACAACTTCGAGGTCGGCGACCTCGTGGTGGTCGTGCTGCCGGGTGCGGTGCTGCCCGGCGGGTTCGCGATCGCGGCGCGCAAGACGTACGGCCACGTGTCCAACGGCATGATCTGCTCCAGCGCCGAGCTCGGTCTCGGCGACGACGGCACGCACGGCATCGTCGTGCTGGAGCCGGGCGAGGCCACCCCGGGCGACGACGCGATCGAGCTGCTGGCGCTGCGCGACGACGTGCTCGACATCGCGGTGACGCCCGACCGTGGGTACTGCCTGTCGATCCGGGGCGTCGCGCGCGAGGCCGCCACGGCGTACGGCGTGCCGCTGAAGGACCCGGCCGACCTGCCGCTGAACGGGGCCGGCGAGGGCGGGTATCCGGTGCGGGTGGACGACGCCAAGGCGTGCAGCGTGTTCGTCACGCGGACGGTGACCGGGATCGACGCCAAGTCGCTGTCGCCGCGGTGGATGCAGCAGCGGCTGCTCGCCTCCGGGATGCGGCCGATCTCGATCGGCGTCGACGTCACGAACTACGTGATGCTCGAGCTGGGCCAGCCGATCCACGGCTACGACAAGGCGCGGCTGTCCGGCGAGATCGTCGTCCGCCGGGC
>Ga0247821_10001083_pt1 | contig 15078 bp, 15 predicted proteins | sample 13C_Glycerol_Day_FD_192481 | JGI IMG/M metagenome (GOLD analysis project Ga0247821, IMG submission 192481) | Soil microbial communities from agricultural site in Penn Yan, New York, United States - 13C_Glycerol_Day14 | ecosystem: Environmental > Terrestrial > Soil > Agricultural land | place... | reverse complement strand
CGGCCCGAGGCGCCCATCCCGGCGTACAGCAGCAGGCCGGCGCCGGCCGCGATCAGGACGTCGCCAGGGCTGACCGCCTGACCCAGACCGGGAAGCGCGACAGGTACGACGTCGCCGAGCCAGGGCAGCCGGGTCGCGGCGTCGGACACCTCGTGCCGCGGATCGGTCAGCACCGCGTCGCCGACGCCCGCGCGCGCCAACGCGGCCAGCGACACCGGCATCGCGCCGTTCAGCGCGACGACGACCGCGTTGCCGAAGAATCCCAGCGCCAGCAGGCCGACGCCCGGATGCCGCAGGTTCAGCCGCAGGAAGACCGCGATACAGACCGCGGACCCGAGCAGTCCGACCGGGTACGCCGTCCCGCCGAACAGGGATCCGAGCAGCTGCCCGATCGCCGCCGCGGCCAGCCAGTGCACACCGGTCAACGTGTTCGCGGCCAGCCGGCCGAACCGTCCGCCGGTCGCGAGCGCCGCCCCGGCAGCGAGCACCATGACGAGGAGGACCAGCAGCACGGTGCGATTCTGCCGAATCAGCGGCCCGAAACCGGGCAAGCTGACCCCGCAGCGTGTCGACTTAACTGCAAAAGGTGAGGGCGGCCCGGAAACCCGGGCCGCCCTCGGTGGACTTCAGGACTTCGCGGTGGCCGCTCCGCCCTCGTCGATGATCTCCGGCAGGTCGTGCACCCCCGGGTCGCCGCGGTCCGCGGTGAAGTCGCTCGCGTGCGTGCTGTCCTTGCCGTCCGGCACCTTCACGGCCCGGAAGACGAGCGTCAGCACGACCACGACGACCACGTTCAGCACGAACGCGATCAGCGCGATGTACGCCGGGGTGGTGGTGCCCGGGATGTTCGCCAGCGAACCGCCGAAGTGCTTCTTCGTCGCCGGGTTCACCACGTTGTACGCCGTGATCGTGCCGTACAGCATCGCGACCGCCCAGCCGGCCAGCAGTGCGTACCGGTGGAACCAGCGGGTGTACAGACCGACCACGATCGCGGGGAACGTCTGCAGGATCCAGATACCGCCGAGCAGCTGCAGGTTCAGCGCGACCGTCTTGTCCATCCCGAGCACGAACACCAGCGCGCCGACCTTCACCAGCAGCGACGCCAGCTTGGAGACCTTCGCCTCCTGCGCCGGGGTGGCCGACGGCTTGATGAAGTCGCGGTAGATGTTCCGGGTGAACAGGTTGGCCGCCGCGATCGACATGATTGCCGCCGGCACCAACGCGCCGACCGCGATCGCCGCGAACGCGATCCCGGCGAACCAGGCCGGGAACTCCTGGTCGAACAGCCGCGGGATCGCCAGCTGCGGGTTCGCCAGGCCGTCCAGGCCCTTGATGTTCACGTTCGCCTTGATCGCCATGAAGCCGAGCAGGGCGAGCAGACCCAGCAGCAGCGAGTACGCCGGGAGCAGCGTGGCGTTGCGCCGTACGACGTTGCGGGTCTTGGTCGACAGCACCGCCGTCACCGAGTGCGGGTACATGAACAGCGCCATCGCGGAGCCGAGCGCCAGCGTCCAGTAGGACACGTAGCCCGCCTCACCCGGGATGAACGCCCCGGTCGGCTTGCCGGTTGCCGGGTTCGGCTTGGCGAGCTTCTCCTGCGCCGCACCGAAGATCGAGTCCCAGCCGCCGAGCACGTGCGGCAGGTAGAAGATCGCGACCAGGATCACCAAGTAGATCAGGATGTCCTTGACGAACGCGATCATCGCCGGCGCCCGCAGACCAGAGGAGTAGGTGTACGCCGCCAGCACCGCGAAGGCGATCAGCAGCGGCAGGTCCTTGGCGAGCGTGTTGTTGCCGCCGAGGCCCATCGTCTCGAACACCGCCTGCATACCGACCAGCTGCAGCGCGATGTACGGCATCGTGGCCAGGATGCCGGTCACGGCCACGGCCAGCGACAGCGCCTTGCTGCCGTAGCGGCCGCCGACGAAGTCGGCCGGGGTGACGTACCCGTGCCGGTGCGAGACCGACCACAGCCGGGACATGAAGACGAACACGATCGGGTAAGCGACGATCGTGTACGGCACCGCGAAGAAGCCGCTGATCGCGCCGGTCGCGTACATGGCGGCGGGCACGGCGATGAATGTGTACGCCGTGTAGAGGTCGCCACCGAGCAGGAACCAGGTGATGAACGTGCCGAAGCCGCGCCCGCCCAGCCCCCACTCGTCGAGGTTGTCGAGGTGGCCGGCGCTGCGCCACCGGGACGCCATGAAGCCCATCACCGTGACGGCGCCGAAGATCAGGATGACGATGATCAGCTGCACCCAGTTGACATCGGTGTTCACTGGTCACCCTCCTTCGCGCCGGCGCGGTCCTTGGCCTCAGGGTCACCAAGCCCCTGGGCCGCCCGCCGCTTGCGCTCCTCAGTGCGGATCAGCCGGTAGCTGATGCTGACCAGGATCGCGGACAGGAACACCCACATCAGCTGGTACCAGAAGAAGAAGGGGAAACCCCACAGGTGCGGGTCGGGCTTGGCGTACGTCGGTACGAGCAGCGGTAGGACGACCGCTGCCGTCAGAAGTACGCCGGAGATCCAGTACGCGGGTCTGACCGCGGACAATCGGGACACTGCAACCTCCTCGGGACACAAACAGGCGCAACGGAGCACGCTACCGTTCGGCCGGACCGGCCACTAGACCATCAGGTTGGTGCATGGATAACGAAAAGGCATGGTTCGTACGGCGCGTCGTGCTGTCCGTACTGCTCCTCGTCGTCGTTGCCGTGCCGCTGTATCCGGAGCTGTTCGGGCTGGACGAGGTGACGCCGTTCGCCCAGCTCGCCGCGTTCCGTCCGCAGGGTCTTGTCGTCGTGCTGGTGCTGTCGCTGCTGATGCTGGTACGGCGGGGGTGGCGGATCGCCGCCGCGCTGGTCGCCGTCCTGGCGCTGGTCGGTGCCGGGCTGACCGCGCCGCGGCGACTGTCGGATGCGCGTCCGGTGCCGGCCGGGGCCCGGGTGCTGACGATCATGGTCGCCAACGTGCTCGGCGGCGGGGCCCGCGCTGCGGACGTGGCGCAGCTGATCCGGGATCGCAAGCCGGACCTGGTGTCGTTGCCGGAGGCCCAGGTCGATGTCCGGGAGGAGATCCGGGCGCAGCTGCAGGACCAGCAGTACAAGGGGTTCACGGCCCAGCCGAGCAGCGCGGTCGAGAGCGCGACGAGCGTGCTGGTCGCGTCGTCGCTCGGCGCCGTCACGTTCGGGTCGGAGGGCGGCACTACTTTCGGCAACGTCGTCGTCACCGGCGGCGACCTCGGCCCGATCCGGCTGATCGCCTATCACGGGTACCCGCCGTTGCCGGACGCGGTGACGACCTGGACGAAGGATCTGCAGACCGTCCGCCGGTGGTGCGCGCAGGACCCGCCGACGGTCGTCGCGGGCGACTTCAACGCGACCCTCGACCACGCGGACTTCCGGCAGGCGCTGGGCGGCTACTGCCGCAGCGTCGGGCCGACCGTCGGCGGCGGGTTGCGCGGCACCTGGCCGGCCGACCAGCCGGCGCTGCTGCGGACGCAGATCGACCACGTCGTGGTGTCGCGACAGTTCCAGCCCGGCGTGTTCTCGACGTACCCGGTCCAGGGGACCGACCACCGGGCCGTGGTCGCGACGGCCGCGGTAGCGGGCTAGGACGGATTCGTAGCCGGCCGGTAGATGTACGGCTGGGAGGCCTGCACCGCCTCGGTCAGCATCAGCAGCAGATCGGCCCGGGCCTCGATCGGCCGGCCGAACAACTCGTCGTCGCCCGGGATCGGGAAGCCCTTCACCCCGATCGCGAGCTGGCTGAGCAGGACGTGCAGGACGCCGCGGGCGTTGAACACGTTCGGCGTCGGCCACTCGGGCAGCGTCTCGTGCATCAACGGCTGCTGGGCCGCGGTCGCCGCGATCGGCTTCAGCCAGCGCTCGAGCTCGTCGCTGGTCAGCATGTTCCGGTGCAGGACCGTCATCACCGCGTGCGCGACCCGGTCGTGCTCCTCGTGCACCCAGCGGTACGGCGTGTCCTTGACGATCCGGTCCGCGAGGACGTCGAGCAGCGCCCGCAGGACGCCGGTGTCGCAGTGCCGGGACCGGGCCAGCGCGCCGATCGCGTCGGCGCCGTGCGCGACGGCGTGCGCCCAGCCGCAGTCCTCGACGTACCCGCGCAGGTCGCGCTCGCGCAGCAGCCAGGTCGCCAGCCGGTCGCCCCAGCGCATCACCACCTCGTCGTGCACCAGGAACTCGGCGTTGTCGCGGTGGATCACCTCCGCCAGCGTCAGCGCGGTGAACGAGCGCCGGAAGACCGTGTCGGTGCCGTCCTCACCCAGGCCGTAGTTCAGTCCGGCGCAGAGGCCGTCACCGAAGCCCGGCAGCAGGTCGTCGTACACCCCGCGCTCGAGCCAGGTGGCGAGCGTCGGGTAGGCGAGCGCGTCCCGGACCTGCGGGTTGGTGCTGGCCAGCCCGCGGACGAGCTCCTCGGTGAGTTCGGTCAGCGTACGGTCGTGCGGCACCGCGTAGTCCGCGGCCATCACGTCCTGCCAGTACGTCGACTCCACCCGAGCATCCTTTCATCTGTAGCTGATCAATCAACACCCGCACACGCCCACTTGTCGAGCGGACCACCACGGGAGCTGGTACAAGCCCTCGGTAGCATCGGAACGTGCCGTCTTTGACCGATGTGGCGCGCAACCACACCACGCTCGACCAGGCCGACCTGGACCGCCTGCAGCTGCTCGTCTCGGACTGGCAGATGCTGGCCGACCTGTCGTTCGCCGACCTGGTGCTCTGGCTGCCCGACACCGAGGGGCTGGGGTTCTGGGCCGGGGCCCAGATGCGGCCGACGACCGGCCCCACGGCGTACCTCGACGACATCGTCGGCAGCTTCATCCCGCGCGGCCGCCGGCACCTGCTGGACCAGGCGTACGACGGCGGCCGGATCTGCCGCGAGGGCGATCCGGAATGGCGCGACGACGTACCGGTCCGGGTCGAGACGATCCCGGTCCGCCGCGGCTCCCGGGTGATCGCGGTGATCGCGCGGAACACCAACCTGCTCGGTGTCCGGACGCCGTCCCGGCTGGAGATCGCGTACCTGCAGAGCGCGACGGACCTGGCCCGGATGATCACCGACGGCATCTTCCCGTACGGCGGGGAACGGCTGCTGTCCACCACGCCACGCGTCGGCGACGGCTGCATCCGGGTCGATCGGCACGGGATGGTGACGTTCGCGAGCCCCAATGCGTTGTCCGCGTACCGCCGGATGGGACTCGTCACCGACCTGGTCGGCTCGCGGCTCAAGGACGTGACCGCCGAGCTGCTGCAGTCCGGGCACAAGGTCGACGACGTGCTCGCGTCGGTGGTCACCGGGCGCGCGGCCAAGGAGATCGAGATCGAGAACTCCGACGCCACGCTGTTCCTGCGCGCGATCCCGCTGCGGGCCGACGGCCAGCACGTCGGGGCGCTGATCCTGCTCCGCGACGTCACGGAGCTGCGCAGCCGGGAGCGGGAGTTGGTCACCAAGGAGGCGACCATCCGGGAGATTCATCATCGCGTCAAGAACAACTTGCAGACGGTCGCGGCGTTACTCCGGATGCAGGCCCGGAGGATCACCGTCCCGGAAGGGCAGGCCGCGCTCGCCGAGGCGGTCCGGCGGGTCGGGTCGATCGCGATCGTGCACGAGACGCTGTCGGAGTCGTTCGACGAGCACGTGGACTTCGACGACGTCGCCGACCGGGTCGGCGCGATGGTCGCGGACGTGTCGACGGTCGCGACCGCCGTGGAGACCCGGCGCAGCGGATCGTTCGGCGTCCTCGACTCGGAGATCGCGACCCCGCTGGCGATGGTGCTGACCGAACTGATGCAGAACTCGGTCGAGCACGCCTTCGGCGCCCGCGACGGGGCCGAGACGAGCGGGACGATCGAGCTCACCGCCGAGCGCTCGGTCGGCCGGCTGCACATCGACGTGATCGACGACGGCAAGGGCCTGCCGACGAACTTCGACTCCGAACTGTCCGGCAATCTGGGCCTGTCCATCGTCCGCACGCTGGTTCTCGGTGAACTCGACGGCACCCTGGAGTTCGGCAACCGCCACGACGGCCGTCCCGGCACCCAGGTCACCCTGGACATCCCGGTGAAGGACTGACGGCCGGGGAAACACAAAGGCCCCGCGGTACTTTCCGCGGGGCCTCGAAGGAGGACTTGCTCAGGCGGTGCGGATGCGTTGACGGGCGTTGCGGCGCTTCAGCGCACGGCGCTCGTCCTCGCTCAGGCCGCCCCAGACACCGTGGTCCTGGCCGGCTTCCAGCGCCCAGGCGAGGCACTGCTCGCGCACGTCGCAGCGTCGGCACACCTGCTTGGCCTCTTCGATCTGCATGATCGCGGGCCCGGTGTTGCCGATGGGGAAGAACAGTTCCGGGTCCTCGTCGAGGCATACGGCCCGGTGGCGCCAATCCATGGCGGATCCCATCTCTCTCAGTAGTTGACGTAGGCTGACGGGTAGGTCTGTGCCCAATCAGCGGTGCTGTACTCGTCGGTTCGTGAGGCACGGGGGTCGGTGCCGCGTCTTGTTGTGAACGCTTTCACGAACGAGACCATGTTCCCAATCTTGGGGGATCGAAACAAGGGTTATGGAGTTGTCGATCCGATCACAACGCTTCCTTAACACTTCGAACTGGCACACGGCGGTTCTCTCCATCCGGTAATCGGACGGAGCGGTCCTTCCGCAAGCACCCGTTCACTGCAAGTAACCGCTGCAACCTTCTTTTGGTTACGCACAACCTCAAATCCCTGTAGGGCCGAGGTTCACGGACCCACCCGGACACCGGGCACTAAGCTGGCGAAGTGCCGACCGACTCCCCAGCTGCCGCAGTCCCGAGACCGCTCAAATTAGCTGCGGCAGTGGTCGCTGTGGAAGGGCTCGTGCTCATCGTTCTCGGAATTGCCGAAGCCTTGACGATTCACAGCTCCCGGCTGGTGCTCGGACTGACCACCGCCGGCTTCTTCCTGGTGTACGGCGTGGCGCTCGTTCTGGTCGCGGTGCGTGGCCTCTGGCGGGCGGCACGGTGGAGCCGCGGGCCGACGGTGTTCACGCAGCTGATCCAGCTCCTGATCGCGTACAGCGTCTGGAACGGCGGCGCCCCGGCGATCGCGGTCGTGCTCGCGGTACTGGCCGTCGTGGTCTTGGTCTGCCTGTTCCAGAAGGCGTCGTTCGAGGCCCTGATCGGTGGTAGCTCCAACGACCACCCCGTCCTCTAGCTACTCCTTGAGCAGGCCGGTGCGCAGCTCGGTGAGGGTGCGGGCCAGCAGTCGCGAGACGTGCATCTGCGAGATCCCGATCTCCTCGGCGATCTGCGACTGCGTCATCCCGCGGAAGAACCGCAGCGTGAGGATCCGCTTCTCCCGGGTGTCCAGCTGTGCCAGCAGCGGTTTCAGCGACTCCCGGTACTCGACGCTCTCCAGCGCCTCGTCCTCGCCGCCGAGGCCGTCCAGGACCGTCGTCGCGTCGGTCTCGTTCTGATCGGGAGCGTCCAGGGACAGCGTGTTGTAAGCGTTCGCGGACTCCAGGCCCTCGATCACCAGATCCGGCGACAGCCCCAGGCGCTCCGACAACTCCGCCACCGTGGGGGCCCGGCCGAGCTCCTGCGTCAGCTCGGCGGTCGCCGCGGTCAGCGACAGCCGCAGCTCCTGCAGTCGCCGCGGCACGCGGATCGCCCAGCCCTTGTCCCGGAAGTAGCGCTTGATCTCACCCAGGATCGTCGGCGTCGCGTACGTCGAGAACTCGACGCCGCGGTCGGAGTCGAACCGGTCGATCGCCTTGATCAGGCCGATCGTGGCCACCTGGACGAGGTCGTCGTACGGCTCGCCGCGGTTGCGGAACCGGCGCGCCAGGTGCTCCACCAGCGGCATGTGCAGCGCGACCAGACCCTCGCGGGCTGCCGCGGACGCCGGATCGCGACGGCCGGACGCCATCTGCTGGAACAGTGCGGCAGTCCGGGTACGCAGATCAGGGGAGTCCTGGGACTCGCCCAGGTGCTCGTCTGTCACGCGGTCTCCGTCGCGGTCGCGGTGGCCGTCACGGTGATGGTCAGCCGGCCGTCGACAGTCTCGGCAGCGACCGACTCCACCAGAGCGGTCAGCACGGTCCAGCCGAACGAGGTGGTGTCCGGGTGCCAGCCGTTCGGTACGACGGCGCTCGTCCGCACCGTCAGCTGCGGCGGCGCGATCTCGAACACGCACTCCAGCACCCCGTCGGCCGACTGCGGCAGCAGCAGCGAGCAGGCCTCGTCGACGGCGATCCGCAGGTCGTCGATCGCGTCCAGCGTGAAGTCGTTGCGGGCCGCGAGGTTGCCGACCACCGACCGGGGCACCGCGATGTAGGCACCGTCCGCCGGGATACTCAGGCGGACCTCGGCTGCTCCTCGCGTGCTACTCACATCGTCTCCCTCGGATCGACCCCACCACGCCGTACATCATCCAACCTCAACGGGTTTGATGCACGGCCAACGGGGCCGACCCGCGGGGATCGCTGGACATCAGGGATGTTCGTGCTCGGAGCGCAGGCGGGTCAGGAAGGTCTTCGTGCGCTGGTGCTGCGGGTTGCCGAGGACGTCGGCCGGTCGCCCGGACTCGACCACCACACCGGCGTCCATGAAGACGACCGTGTCGGCGACCTCCCGGGCGAACTCCATCTCGTGTGTCACCACGATCATCGTCATCCCGTCCTCGGCCAGCTCGCGCATCACCGCGAGCACCTCCCCGACCAGTTCGGGGTCGAGGGCCGACGTCGGCTCGTCGAACAGCATCAGCTTCGGCTGCATGGCCAGCGCCCGCGCGATCGCCACCCGCTGCTGCTGACCACCGGACAGCTGCGACGGGTACGACGTACAGCGGTCGCCCAGCCCGACCCGGTCGAGCAGTTCCTGGGCCCGCGCCCGGGCGGTCTTCTTCGATTCGCCGCGGACCTGGATCGGCGCCTCGGCGACATTCCCGATCGCGGTCATGTGCGGGAACAGGTTGAACCGCTGGAAGACCATCCCGATCTCGCGCCGCTGTGCCGCGATCTCCTTGTTCTTCAGGCGGTACAGCTTGCCGTCGCGGTCGGCGTACCCCATGAGGTCGCCGTCCACCCAGATCCGGCCGCCGTCGATCGACTCGAGCTGGTTGATGCACCGCAGGAAAGTGGTCTTGCCGGACCCCGACGGACCGAGCAGGCAGACCACCTGGCCACGATCGACGTCGAGGTCGATGCCTTTCAGCACCTCGTTGTGATGGAAGGACTTGGTCACGTTGACCGCGTGCACCAGTGGTTGTGCCACAGGCTGGGCCGGCTCGGCGGCCGCGGCGGCAGTCATCACGCACCTCCCGCGCCGGCCGGGCGAGCGGCTCGTGGCGCCTGAGTTCCGAATCCCCGCCCGAAGTGCCGCTCGAGGAAGTACTGCCCGACCATCAGCACGCTCGTCGCGGCCAGGTAGTACAGCGTCGCGGCGACCGCGATCGGGAACGTCTTGTAGTAGGTACTGCCGATGGACTGCAGCTGGTAGAACAACTCGCCGAGGACCGGTACCGCCAACAGCAGCGAGGTGTCCTTCAGCATCGCGATCGTCTCGTTGCCGGTCGGCGGGACGATCACTCGCATCGCCTGCGGCAGGACGACGCGGCGCATCACCTTGCCGCTGCTCATCCCGAGCGCCTGGGCGGCCTCGGCCTGTCCCTTGTCGACGCTGAGGATGCCGGCCCGGGCGATCTCGGCCATGTACGCCGCCTCCGACAGCCCGAGCCCGATCACACCGGCGACCAGACCGGTGAAGAGCTGGTTCGCGTCCAGGGTGTAGAACCGCCAGTCGCCGGACAGCCCCAGCCAGTCGATGATCTTCCAGTCGAACGGCACCCCGAAGGAAATGCCCTGCTGGAACAGGATGCCCAGTGTGCCCATCGTGAACAGCAGGATGTAGCGCGGGATGCTCCGGAAGAACCAGGTGAACACCCAGGCGACGCCGGACAGGATCGGATTGTCCGACAGCCGCATCACCGCGAGGATCACGCCACCGACCACGCCGACCACCATCGACAGCGCGGTGACCAGCAAGGTGCCCTTGAGGAAGCCGTTGATCACCGGCTTCTGGTTCATCGCCTGGAAGACGAAGTCCCAGTCGAACGCCTTGTTGGTCACCAGCAGGTGGACCAGCATCGCGACCAGTACGGCGATGATCGCGATCGCGACCCACCGGCCCGGATGCCGGACCGGCACGGCCTTGATTGCGCCCGGCCGATCGGCGTCCGATGCGGCCGGCCTGATGTCGGTGTCGGTGCTCATGTCAGCTCACGGGTTGACGGCGAAGTCGGTGATCGCGCCCGAGTCGTTGTTCCACTTCTGCAGCGTGCTCTTGTACGTGCCCTCGCTGTCGAGCGACTTCAGCGCCTCGGTGATGGCCTGCGCGAACGCGGTCTCCGCCTTGGGAACGACATAGCCGTACGGCGCGGCGTCGTAGATGTCGCCGAGCTGCTCGAGCTGACCGTTGGTCTGCTTGATCGCGTACAGCACGACCGGCGAGTCGGCCAGCATCGCGTCGGCCTTGCCGCCGACCAGGTCCGCGGTCGCCTGGTCCTGCTTCTCGCGGACGACCAGCTTGATCTCGGGCTTGCCGGCTGCCTTGCACGCGGCCTGCCGCTTGGGGATGTCGTCCTCGAGTTGCGTCGTACCCTTCTGCACCGCGACGGTCTTGCCGCACGCGTCGTCGGCCTTGACGCCCTTCGGATTGCCCTTCGCGGTCGCCCACAGGGTGCCGGCGTTGAAGTAGCTGACCATGTTGACCTGCTGCTTGCGCTTGTCGTTGATCGTGAACGACGAGACGCCGACGTCGTACTTGCCGCCCTGGACACCGGTGATGATGGTGTCGAACCCGGCCGGCTGCCACTCGACCGTGACGCCGAACTTCTGCGCGACGGCGTTGAACAGGTCGACGTCCATGCCGACCACGGTCTTGCCGCCCTGCAGGAACTCGTTCGGCGGGTAGCTGGCGTCGACGCCGACGACGATCTTGCCGGCCGACTTGATCTTCGCCGGCAGCGATCCGCTCAGGTCTGGTCCGCCGCTCGAGGGAGCGCTGGAGGGGGCGCTCGACGGTGAGGTGGACGAGCCACCTCCGAGAGAGTTCGAACCGCACCCGGCGGCCGCGAGAACCAGGACACCGGACAGCGCCAGCGTCCTCCGCAGGACAGACATCTAGTCCTCCAAAACCGGGCACCGGTCGGCCCGGTGCCATGTGTCCGCATCTTGACACAGTGACCCGCGGCCCGCGCACGGAGGAACCCGGAACAGAGACCTATTCGTAGCCTCCACCACCGTCACCCTGTGTGCCCGGTCATCAGGTGAGCACACAGGGTCACGACCTCAGCTGGTCGGCTCGACGTGTGTCGGGTCGAGCACCCGGCGGAGGAACGTGCGGGTGCGCTCCTCCTTGGGGTCGCCGATCACGTCGGCGGGCGGGCCTTGCTCGACGATCACGCCGCCGTCCATGAACACCACCCGGTCCGCCACCTCGCGGGCGAACGCCATCTCGTGGGTGACGACGAGCATCGTCATCCCGTCGAGCGCGAGTTTGCGCATCACCGTGAGCACGTCGCCGACGAGCTCCGGGTCGAGCGCCGACGTCGGCTCGTCGAACAGCATCAGCGCCGGGTCCATCGACAGCGCCCGGGCGATCGCGACCCGCTGCTGCTGGCCGCCGGACAGCTGCGCCGGGTACGCGTCGATCTTCTCGCTCAGCCCGACCCGCTCCAGGTTCGCGCGGGCGACCTTGTCCGCCTCCTCCGCGGACCGCTTCAGAACGGTGCGTTGGGCAACGGTGCAGTTGGCCAGCGCGGACAGGTGCGGGAACAGGTTGAACTGCTGGAACACCATGCCGATCTGCTGCCGGGCCGCGTCCAGGTGACAGTCCGGATCGGTGATGTCCTCGCCGCGGACGATCACCTGCCCTTCCTGCGGGGTCTCCAGCAGGTTCACGCAGCGCAGCAGCGTGGACTTGCCGGAGCCGGACGGGCCGATCACGCACACCACCTCGCCCTGCTCGACGGTGAAGTCGATCCCGCGCAGGACGTGGTTGCTGCCGAACGACTTGTGCAGGCTCTTGATTTCCACCAGTGCCATCAGCGGGTCCTCGCCGTCCGTGCCTCGAGCCGGCGGGCCAGGATGCCCAGCGGCAGGGTGATCAACAGGTAGCAGAACCCGCAGACCACGATCGGGGTCAGGTTCGAGTACGTGTTGGCCAGGTCGCGGCCGAAGCCGGTCAGCTCGTACCCGTCCGCGGCGACGCCGATCATGAACACCAGCGAGGAGTCCTTGACGAGCAGGATCAGGTCGTTGGTCAGCGGCGGGAGCACGATCCGGAACGCCTGCGGCAGCACGATCTTGCGCATCGCCAGCCCCGCCGGCATGCCGAGCGACCGGGCCGCCTCGACCTGTCCCTTCGGCACCGCCTGGATGCCGGCCCGGATCACCTCGGCCATGTACGCCGACGCGACGATGCCGAGCGCGAGCCACACCACGCCGTACGGGTCCCAGGGGATCGTCATCCCCGGGAACGCCAGCGGCAGCAGGCTGAACGCGATGAACACCACGATCGCCGGCAGGCCCCGGAAGAACTCGATGTACGCCGTCGCGATCCACCGGTACGGGCCGACCTGGCTGAGCTTCATCAGCGCCAGCAGCGTGCCGCCCGCGAGCCCGATCACGAACGCGCCGGCGGTGTACTCGAGCGTCTTCACCAGCGCCTGGAGGACGCCGTCCTGGAACGTCGACTTGATGAACTCAGGCTTGAAGAAGACGCTGACGATCTGGCCCCAGTCCGCGCTGAACGCGGCGACCAGGACCAGGACGACGAGTACGGCGTACTGGATCCAGCGGGAGCGCTGGGCCCGCTGCCGCGGGCTCAGCCCCTTCCGCTCAACGTCTTGCGTCGATGTGCTCACTTCGTCGGCTCAACCCCGAACCACTTCTTGTAGATCTCGTTGTACTTGCCGTCCGACTTGGCCTTGGTCAGCAGTTCGTTGAACTTGGCCACCAGCTTCGGGCCGCTGCCGTCCTTGAGCGCGCCGAACCCGTACTGCTCGCCGGTGTTGAACTCGGCGACGACCGCCATGTCCGGGTTCTCCTTGACGAAGTCGTACAGCACGCCGTTGTCGTTGATCGCGGCGTCGACCCGGCCGGACTTCACGTTGTTCTCCTGCAGCGCGAGGTCGTTGAACGGGATCACCGTGTACCCGTTCGCCGCGGCGTTGTCATCGGCGTACTTCTTGCCGGTCGTGTCGGCCTGCGCGCCGAGCTTCTTGCCCCGCAGGTCCGCCAGCGACTTGATACCGGAGTCCTTCTTGGTCATCAGCACCTGGGTGGCGTCCATGTACGGCTCGGTGATGCTGATCGCGGCCTGGCGCTCCTTGGTGATCGTCATCGCGCCCATGCCCATGTCGCACTTCTTCGCCTGGAACGCGGCGCCCGAGGTGACCTGGGCCCACTCGATGTTGACGACGTCCTGCTCCAGGCCGAGATCCTTGGCGACCAGGTCGAGCAGGTCGACGTCGAAGCCGACGACCTTGGTGCCGTCCTTGTACTGGAAGGGCTTGTACGGCAGGTGCGTGCACACGGTCAGCTTGCCGGGCTTGACCAGCGTGATGCCGGCCGCCTTGGCCTTGTCCTCGGAACCTCCGCCGCCGTCCGAGCCGCCGCCACAGGCGGCCAGTGTGAGCGCGAGCACGGCGGCCGAGGCGACTGCCTGCGCCCGGCGCCTGCGGAGAGTGGGGACGATGTTCATCGCGAAATCTCCTCGACAGGGGTTGTGAATCCCCGCATCCTGGCACACGTCGGGAGGATGTGGGGCCTCTCACAGCAGACCAGTGAGGCATGTGGTTTACTCGTTGCCGACGGGTGACCCCCTGGCAACGGCGCCGTTCGACGCACCCTCATCGAACGCCCACCATCACAAGTTCCGCTCGAGATTCCTTGAAGGGTCCCGCATGGTCGCCCAACCTGTTGAGTCGTCCGTTCCCACTGATCCCCACGCCGGCGACGCCGTCTTCGAACTGCATCGCGGCGGCAAGATCGAGGTCACGTCCTCGGTGCACGTCCGCGACGCCGACGACCTGTCGAAGGCGTACACCCCCGGCGTCGCCCGGGTCTGTACCGCGATCGCCGAAGACCCGTCGCTGGTGCGGCGGTACACGTGGAAGTCCAACGTCGTCGCGGTCGTCACCGACGGCACCGCCGTCCTCGGCCTCGGCGACATCGGCCCGGCCGCGTCGCTGCCGGTGATGGAGGGCAAGGCCCTGCTGTTCAAGGAGTTCGGCGGCGTCGACTCGGTGCCGATCGCGCTGGACTGCACCGACGTGGACGAGTTCGTCGAGACGGTCGCGCGGATGGCGCCGACGTTCGGCGGGATCAACCTCGAGGACATCTCCGCGCCGCGCTGCTTCGAGATCGAGCGCCGGCTGAAGGAGCGGCTCGACATCCCGGTCTTCCACGACGACCAGCACGGTACGGCGGTCGTCGTCCTCGCGGCGCTGCGCAACGCCTTGCGGGTCACGGGGAAGTCGATCTCGGACATCCGGGTCGTGATCTCGGGTGCGGGTGCGGCCGGGGTCGCGTGTGCGCGGATCCTGCTGCAGGCGGGCGTCGGCGATCTCGCGGTCGTGGACAGCAAGGGTGTCCTGCACGAGGACCGCCCCGACCTGAACCCGGTGAAGCTGTCGCTCGCCCGGGACACCAACACCGGCGGTCTGTCCGGCCGGCTGGTCGACGCGCTCGTCGGCGCGGACCTCTTCCTCGGCGTGTCCGGCGGGACAGTCCCCGAGGAGGCCGTCGCTCAAATGGCCGACGACGCGATGATCTTCGCCCTGGCGAACCCGAACCCCGAGGTCCACCCCGACATCGCCCACCGCCACGCCGCCGTCGTCGCCACCGGCCGCTCCGACTTCCCCAACCAGATCAACAACGTCCTGGCCTTCCCCGGCATCTTCCGCGGCGCCTTCGACGCCAACGCGTCCCGCATCACCGAAGGCATGAAACTCGCCGCCGCCGACGCCCTGGCGGCCCTGATCTCTCCGGAAGACGTACGCCCCGACTACATC
>Ga0247821_10001080_pt1 | contig 15099 bp, 13 predicted proteins | sample 13C_Glycerol_Day_FD_192481 | JGI IMG/M metagenome (GOLD analysis project Ga0247821, IMG submission 192481) | Soil microbial communities from agricultural site in Penn Yan, New York, United States - 13C_Glycerol_Day14 | ecosystem: Environmental > Terrestrial > Soil > Agricultural land | place... | reverse complement strand
CATCCGCAGTTGCGCGTCATGACGCAGCAGGCGTCGCTGCAGTGCCGCTTGCGGGTGAATCTGGCGCAGGGTGAGCGAGCTCAACGCGGCTGCTCCGGCTCGTCCTCAGGCTCGTCGGCATGCGCTTGCCTACGCCCCTGGTCGCGATCATCGGCACGCTCGGACAAGCGCCAGGCGGGCTGATCCAGCCGTGAAAACGGCTCGCGCAGATGCTCAAGCAGCGCGCTCTTGTCGGGAGTTACCAGCATCCCCTGGGGGCTTTCGTTGCCAGTGACCAGCAGGGTGCCGCTGACCCGTCCATTATCGAATGGCACCCGCAAGCCCTCGCCGGGCTGGCTGGCGGGCGGTGAATCAATCGCCATCCGCAACATGGCAGGCAAGGACGATGTGCGCATCGGCGACAGCTCGGCAGCAACCAATGCCGGCCGGGCAGACGCCGCACGCACCATGACGAGACCGGCCTCTGCCGGTGAGTGCTCACCCTCGGACCCGGTCACGCCAGTTGCCGGTTGAGTCGAGGGCGCAGGCATCTGCACCTCGGCACTCGGCGCGGGTATCGTTATCACCGGTTCGCGCAGGTCCGGCAGGGAACCCTGCTGAGCCAAGAGCGCCGTTCCAGGCAGCGTTGGCAGGGCTGACAAGACGGGCAACTGTCTCTGCCCCCCCGCCTCAGGCAGGCCTGGCAGCATGCGCCGCTGATCGCCAGCGACCCGCTCCTGGACCGTATGCGCAGTTGCGCTCGGCGTTTGCGGCAGGTCGACAACAGATGCTGCCAGCAACCCTTTGATGCTCACATCCGGTTGTGGGACAAATGGCGCCAGTGCCTGCAAAACGCCCTGGGGCAAATCCATGGTCTCAAGTGGCGGCAATAGCTCATCCAGTGCTGGCGCATACTGATCCAGCGAGGTAGCGCTGCCATGCCCGATCGATACTGTCATTCGTTCCATAACCTGGCCTTGAACCTCTGCTCATCCAGTTCGTCGTCTTCACGGCGTTGGCACTGCAGCTGCCATTGCCGGCGCATCTGCTGCAGATGCCGTTGATGCTTGTCATGACGGCGCTGCAAGGCGCTCAATTGTTGCTGTTGGTTGACTTGGTCCTGCTGCAGTTGCCGCTGCTGGTGACTGATCTGCTCCAGCTCCAGGCTCCACACCTGAGCCTGGCGACGAAGCATGGCCTGGCGACGCAACAGGTCGAGCAGTTGGCCGTGACTGAGTCGCTGCCCATCCTCCTCTTGCCGTAACGGGTGCAGCGCTGCCTGTTGTTGCTGCAGCTCGCCAGCCCGCTCCTTGAGTGCCAGCGCCTGCTGCGCGGTGCGCGCCAGGTGCTGCTGCACCGCCTGCAGGCGCCCTTCGCCCAGCTGCAACCAGGCCTGCCACTCAGGCGAGCAACGCATGCAGTGCCTGCTCGGCATCTTCGGCCGTGACGGCCTGTGCGGTACCCTGGCGCAGCCATTGGTGCAAGGCATCGCGGCACGCCAGGGCCTGATCGTTGAGCGGATCGACACCACTCTGGTATTCGCCCAGCTCCAGCAGCAGGCGCATGCCCTCAAGCCTGGCCAGACGTTCACGGGCCTGGTTGGCCAGGGCGATGCTCGCCGTACTGCACACCTGGTGGGCAACCCGACTGGTACTGCGCAACACATCGATAGCAGGGAAATGGCCTTTGGCAGCCAGTTCGCGGCTCAGGTAGATATGCCCATCGAGGATCGAGCGGATCTCTTCGGCCAACGGATCAGGCTCGTCGTCAGCTTCCAGCAGCACCGTGTAGAACGCCGTGATACTGCCGGTAGCCGTTACCCCCGGACGCTCCAGCAAGCGCGGCAAGGCCTCGAACACCGAAGCCGGGTAGCCGCGTCGCGCCGGCGCTTCACCGGCAGCCAGGGCCAGGTCCCGGCGAGCCCGGGCATAACGGCTCAAGGAATCGATCAGCAACACCACGCGCTGGCCGCGATCGCGAAAGTACTCAGCCACGCTGGTGGCGACCAACGCCGCGTTGCAACGATCCACCGCCGGGCTGTCGGAACTGGCCTGCACCACCACACTGCGGACACTGCGCGGCGAACCGCGCAGACGCTCGATGAACTCGGCTACCTCGCGGCCACGCTCACCGATCAGGCCGACAACGAACACATCCGCCTCGGTGTGCTCCACCAGCATGTCGAGCAACGAGGTTTTACCGGTACCGGCAGCGGCAAAGATACCGAGTCGCTGGCCAACGCCGCAGGTCAGCAAGGTATCGATCGCACGGATGCCGGTGCCGAGCCGCTGGCTGACCGGGCGGCGCTGGCTGTAGTGTGGCGGCGGGTTGTCCAGGCCGTAGGGGAGGCTCGCCCGGCCATGGGCCGGCGCCAGACGCTCGACCACCTGACCACGGGCATCGAGCACCGCGCCGAGCAGGTCATCGCTGCAGTGCAGGCGCAGCGGGGCCCCGGTGGCCATCACCAGCGACTGGCGGGACAAGCCCTGCGGCTCACCCAAGAGGCTCAGCAGTGCCACTTCGGCGTTGAAGCCAACGACCTGCGCCCAGGCTTGCGGCCCGGGATCGCGCCAGTGCTGGAAGACCTCGCACAGCTCACCGATGGCCACGCCAGCCAGCGGCACTTCCAGCAGGGGGCCGAGCGAACGGCGCGGGTGCGCGCCGTGACGTGTCAGTTGCATCAGGTTCATTGCCGCACCGGAGTAATGTCAACAGTTGCCATAGCCGTTCCTAGAGTGTCTTGATCACGTTGACTGAAATGTTCTCGGCAACCTCGGCGAAGGACATCACGTCCAGCTCCCTGAAGCGCCCATCGATCAACTTTTTCATGTAGCGGCGCACATCCACCGAGCACAGCAGCACCAGGTCCTTGTGCGGGATGTACAGATCGCCCAGGCCTGCGCCGACGCGATCGAGCAGCTCTTCGACCCGGGCCGCTTCGAGGTTGACGAAGTTGCCCGCGGATGTCTGGCGCACGGCCGAACGCACCACCTCCTCGAACTCGGCACCGAGCAACAGCACGTTGAGCGTGTCCTGCCGGGCGAACTTGTTGCTGATGTAGCGCGCCAGTGCACCGCGCACATGCTCGACCAAGGCCAGCGTGTCCTTCTCCCGGGACGCCCAGTGCGCCAGGGTTTCCATCACCAGTTTCATGTTGCGCACCGAGATGCGTTCACCGATCAGCCGCTGCAGCACTTCACTGATCTTCTGCACGGTGACATAGCGATAGACCTCCTTGAGCAGGTCGGGGTACTGCCTTTCCAGCTCATCGAGCAGGGTCTTGGTTTCCTGCACGCCGAAAAATTCCTGGATATTGCGCGCCAGCACCACCGCCAGGCTGTGGTAGAGCTCCTGCTGGGCCGCCCGTAGCGGATAGCCGAGTGCGGCGATCGCCTGGCTCTGACTGTCGCTGACCCACAGGCTCTCGACCTTGTTGTTGTCGCGCCCGCGCCGGATCTCGACCCCTGAGTCCTGCAATTGCTCACCGAAATCGAGCAGGCGGTGGTGCTCGAAGAACAGGTCGAACTGGTCGGCTCGTACCTCGTTGATCAGGATCGTGACCTGGTGCTCGGGCAATGTCTGGGCCGCACGCAGATGCGGCTGGGCAATACGCAAGCCGTAATCGATGAAAAACTGGCTACGCAGGCGTTCGGCAAAGCGTGCCTGCTGCAATTCACCGAGCCGGTTCGGTGGTACCAGCAGCAACAGGGGCAGGGTTTCGGTGCTCAGGCTGTCGATATCGACCAACGTTTGCGCCGGCCCTTGTTCAGGGCCCGCTTCAAGGCGTGCGCCCTCCCCCCGCTCGGCCTGCACTGGCCGTCGTCGGCGCCAGAGCACCGCCACCATGGCGATGCTGATGAACACGAACACCAGCAGCGGAAAGCCCGGCAGCAAACCCACACCCAACGCCAGCAGTGCGCTGACCCCGAGCACGAATGGATTGCCCAGCACCTGGCTGAGCATGTTGCGCCCCAGGTTCTGCTCGTCGCCATTGACCCGGGTGACGATGAAGCCTGCGCCAATGGCGATCAACAGCGCGGGAATCTGAGCGACCAGACCGTCACCGATGGTCAACAGGGTAAAGGTCGACAGCGCAGTGGACATATCCATGCCCAACTGACCGACACCGACGGCCATGCCACCAATGAAGTTGACGAAGATGATCACAATGCCGGCAATGGCATCGCCCTTGATGAACTTCATGGCACCATCGAATGAACCGTACAGTTGGCTCTCACGTTCCAGCTCACTGCGCTTGGCCCGTGCCTGGGCCGCATCGATGGCACCAGCCTTGAGGTCGCCATCGATGCTCATTTGCTTTCCGGGCATGCCGTCCAGGGAAAACCGCGCGGCGACTTCCGCCACCCGCTCCGAACCCTTGGTAATGACAATGAACTGGACAATGGTGACGATCGAGAAAATCACGAAGCCCACGACCAGATTCTCGCCAATCACGAACTCACCGAAAGAGGCAATGATCTCGCCGGCATCGGCCTGGGTCAGAATCAGCCGGCTGGTACTGATCGACAGCGCCAGGCGAAACAGTGTGGTCAACAGCAACAGCGCCGGAAAAGTCGAGTAACTTAGGATTCGCTCGATGTAGAACGAGCCCATGAAGATCAACAACGACAGGACGATGTTCAGGCCGATCAGGAAATCCACCAGCATCGTCGGCAAGGGGATGATCAACATGGCGATGATCATCACCATCAACGCCAGGATGAGCAGTTCCGGGCGCGCGGCGAGCCTGGCCAGCCAGAGATTCAGCAGGATCATGGCATCATCCTCGTTGCGCCTTGTGCAGTGCGCACTGGCGACGCTGCAACAGAACCTCAACGGCGAAACTGCTGTCGGCCAACTGGGTGAAGCGCTCCGCCAGGTACAGCAGGGCATGATCCTCGGCGAACAGTTGCTCCGGCAGCGCCAGGCACGCCTGGCGCAAGCGCTGCAGCAGGCTGGCGCGCCCCTGTGCATCGACCTGCAGCAGGATCGGGCCGACCGCCTGCTGCAATAGGTCATCCAGTGCATGGGGGTAACGCAGTACCCCGAGCAGCAGCACCAACCCGTCCAGCTCACTGACATCGAACTGCCCGACCAGGGTGCCGACGAACAAGCGGTCGGCCGAACGCAGCCTTTTCAACTGACCGAGCAGGACCAGCAACGGACCGAACTCATGCAGACTGCAACTGGGATCCTGACCCTGGATATCGGTGAGCAGGCTCTCTTCCAGAAAACTCAGAACGCTGTGACGGTGCTCGGGACCATACAGCGCGATCCACTGTTCGTAATGGTCGGCAGCGTCGACCTCGGACTCGAGGAAGTCGCGGTAGTTCTCCCGCAGCGCGCTGGCCCGCACGGCCATGCGCTGACCATACAGCCTGGCCTTGAGCGCGGTATTGATGCCCGCTTTCAGGCGTTTGGGACTGGCACGCTCGCGCAGTGACTGCTCAAGTTGCAGCAGGCGCTTGCGGGTTTCACTGTGCAGGTCGCGCTGACGCAACAACAGACTCAGGATCAATGCCAGATCGCTGTCATCGGCAAACAACTGCGATGCCTGTTGCAACAGCATCGTCAGCGGCAGTCGCCGGTCCGCCGTCAGGGCCAGGAGCTGCCGGGCCTTGGGCGGGGCGTCGTCTTCGAGGACCCGTTCGAACAGATCGCTGGCCGACTCGCTCTTGAGCTCGAACTGACGGCGGCGGAACTGCGCCATGACCTGGGCCAGGTCATCGCTGCTCTGTACGGCATGCTGCAACAGGTTGCTGCCCGGGTCCTGGCTGTCTTCCTGGTTGTCAATCGCCGGCGCCTGGCGTTCGGCCGCCAGTTCACGGCTCAGGCGCGCCTGTGCGGCGCGCCCACCCAGGCTGGCTATCCCGGGGATCACAGTGACACCGCACGCATGAAGGCCTTGCGCAGGCGTTCGTGCTGTTGGTCTTCGAAGAGTTCCTGCTTCAGGCTCTGCGGATCGAAGGCCAGGGCTTCGCCGATCTCTCGCGGCTGGATGAGAAACACCCGCACCGTATTGGACGAGCGCTCCAGCCGGTAGCTGAACAAGCGACCGATCCAGGGCAAGGCGCCGAGCCCCGGGATCCTGCCGATCTGCCTGGCGTTCTCATCACGGCTGAAGCCTCCGACCAGCAGGCTCTTGCCCTGTGGGACCCGGGCCACCGTGCTGATGCGCGTGCGGCCGACCGTCGGCAATATCGAGGGGTGCTCGTCACTGCGTGGCTCAACCTCGTTGCCATCTTCGATGTTCAGCGACATCTCGATTTCATCGCCCAAGGCAAAGCGTGGCAATACGCTGACCAGGGTGCCATAGGTGACGTGCTGCAGATCGACGCTGCGCTCCCCCACCAAGGGGGCATAGAACGTGCGGTTGTTGTCGAAGATCGCTGGAACGTTTTCCTGGGTGAGGATCACCGGCCGCGCCACCACATTGGCCAGGTCGCTGCGGGCCAGCGCCGACACCCGGGCGATGAACGACAGGCCATCGAGGGTGGTGGCCGAGCCGCCGTTGAGTGCAATGGAAAACTGCCTGCCGATGTTGACCTGGCCCTGCCAGTCGATGCCCAGGTGCTCCAGTGCCTCTTTCTGCAGGTCGATGATCCACAGCGATAACTCGACATGGCGCTTGGGCGTGTCCAGGGCCTCGACCAGATTCTCGATGAAGCGCACTTGCTCGGGCAGACCCTTGACCAGCAAGCTGTTGGTGTCCGGATAGGCGACCACACGAATGTTTGCCGCAGCCGCCTGCTCCGGCGCCAGTCGTGCACCCTCCCAGGCCTCTTCGATCAGGTTGTCACCCAGGGTCGACACCAGCATTCCCGGCACCGCATCGCCCTGACCCGGCTCGCTGCGCACTTCGACCCGGGCCTTTTCCCCTTGCAGCAGACCTTCGATAACGCTGGCGATACCCGGGATGTTGACGGTCTGGTCGCGCAGGTCATAGCGTCGGTCGCCGACGAAGGTGTTGAGCAGGCGAATGACCCCAACCTGCTGGCGGCCCAACATGATCTGCGACGGTTCCTGATCGACCATGGTGGCCAGGCGCTGTACCAGATCGACATACATGGGCGGTCCGGACACATAGAAGGTGCGCCGGCCATCGCCACGTAGCGGATAGCGTGGGTCGAACAGGCCGGAGCGACGCAGGAACGCCCGCAGGTCGTCGACGCTGGTGTTCTGCAGCGAGACCGTGACGTTCTTGAGTTCGGCACTGTCGTAGAGATAGATCGCCTGGCCGTCGCTGTACCAGATCAGGCCCATTTGCCGTACGACCCGATCGAACACCTGTTGCGCCGAGGTCATGGCAAAGTCACCGGAAATACGCTTGCCGGCGGCCATCTTGCTGACGATGATCGGCTTGCCCAAGGGCTCGGACAAGGCCACGAAAAAACTGCGCAGGCCCTCTTCCCTCGCCCGGTAGCCGTCGGCCACCGACAGCTCGCTATGCAACAGGCAGAGCAACAGGGTGCCCCAGCAGATCAGCCTGCGCACATCGATGCGCTTCCCCAGGCCGATCATGAGCGCATGACTCCGGCAATATTACCCAGTTGGCTTGGCGCCACACCGAGCAGCTCGCGCACATCCCGCGAGAGGTGCGAGGAGGAACAATATCCCTGGTTTTGCGCGACCTCGGTCAACGAGCGCCTTTCACGGATAACCTCCAGTAGTGCCCGCGCCACCCGCCAATCGCGCAGGGCCGGCTTGGTCGCACCGCCCAGTGCCTGACGGCAGAGCCTGCGAAAATGCGAGACCGACACCCCGTAGCGTCGCGCCAGCATTTGCAGGCTGTCCTGCCTGCCGCCCTGCTCAAGCAGATAACGGACCAGCCAGTATTCCTCGCTGCTGCGCAAGGCAACGGCGAACCGCTCGTATTCGGCACTTGCGCCCAGTGCCTGGTGGATGTACCAGGGCTCCAGCAGCTGTGCATCGCGGGCCATGGCGAGCGGTACCGACAAACAGGCCACGGGGAGAACGGCAGCCTGCTCCCTGGGCACGTCGCAGCCCTGGTCAATGAACACCTGCAACCTGACCAGTGACGGGCAGCGAACGGCTCGAAGATGGGTGGGCACTGGATTCAATCGACGATGGTCGGTGATCGCCAACAATCCCTCCCAACCTGCCGGCAGCCTGAGCGAGGCTGCAAGCGGCCACCCATGCACCGGGCGACTGCCGACCGTCACATGCCAGACGCCGTCGGCCAGGTACTCGGTCGGTGAAGTGTCGGGGAGCAGGTGAGACACCAGGGCCTCCTTGGGCGTCGGCGAATGGATAGGAGGCCAGCGTGCACCAGCCCTGCCCTGCAATCCTGATGGAAAACTGATGGGCACTGGCACAAGCCTTGCTCCAGTACCAGAACACGCCCACAGGAGAACCTCACAGATGCCGAGCGCCGATCCGCTGGCTTGGGTCCATGGCAGCGACGCACCGGAAAAACCGCTGCTGGAGCTGGGCTTCATGGCCCTTACCGATTGCGCACCACTGGTGGTCGCCGCCACCCAGGGATTTGCCCAACCCTACGGCCTGAGCCTGAATTTGCGGCGTCAGAGCTCCTGGGCGGGCCTGCGCGACAAACTGTTGAGTGGCGAACTGGACGCCGCCCACAGCCTGTACGGCCTGATCTATGCGCTGCAGCTAGGCATCGGCGGCGCCGGCGCTACCGACATGGCGGTGCTGATGGGCCTGAACCAGAACGGCCAGGGCATCAACCTGTCTTCGGCGTTGCAGCGCAAAGGCGTGACCAGTTCCGAAGCACTGGAGCGCTTCGTGCACCAAAGCAGGACGAAACTGACTTTTGCCCAGACTTTTCCCACAGGTACCCATGCCATGTGGCTGTATTACTGGCTGGCCAGCCAGGGCATCCATCCCTTGCACGAGGTGAACAGTGTGGTGGTACCACCTGCGCAGATGATCGCGCACCTGCAGGCCGGACGCATCGACGGCTTCTGTGTCGGCGAACCCTGGTCAGCGCGCGCCCTCGAACAGGGCCAGGGGTTTACCCTGGCCACCAGCCAGTCGATCTGGCCGGACCACCCGGAAAAGGTCCTGGGTTGCACCCGGGCCTTTGTCGAGCACTACCCGAACACCGCCCGCGCCCTGGTAATGGCCGTGCTGGCGGCCAGCCGATTCATTGAGCAAAGTAGCGACAACCGCCGCAGCACCGCGCAACTGCTCAGCGGCAAGGCCTATCTGGATGCGCCGTTGGCGAGCATCGAGCCGCGCCTGCTCGGCCAGTACCAGGACGGACTGGGTAACCTGTGGCAAGACCCCCACGCCTTGCGCCTGCACGATAACGGCCGGGCCAACCTGCCATACCTGTCCGATGGCATGTGGTTCATGACCCAGTTCCGCCGCTGGGGCCTGTTGCGCGAAGATCCCGACTACCTCGCGGTAGCCCGCCAGGTCCAGCAACTGGCACTGTACCGCGATGCGGCCACGGCCATTGGCGTGCCCTGCGCCGGGCCTGATCTGCGCAGCAGCCGGTTGATCGATGGCTCCTGCTGGGACGGCAGCGATCCGCACGGCTACGCCCGCAGTTTTCGTTTGCACGCGCTGGCCGAACCGCCAGCCGTGCTCGTCCGTCGCTGAAAGGAGACGCCAACATGCTGCGAATCCTGTTGATCGACGACACCGCGAAAAAAGTCGGCCGTCTCAAGGCCGCCCTGGTGCAGGCCGGGTTCGAGGTGATCGAGGAGTCAGGCCTGACCATCGACCTGCCAGCGCGCGTCGAAACGGTGCACCCGGATGTCGTACTGATCGATACCGAGTCACCGGGCCGTGATGTCATGGAGCAAGTGGTGCTGGTCAGCCGCGACCGGCCACGGCCGATAGTCATGTTCACCGACGAGCACGATCCCGGGGTGATGCGCCAGGCGATCCAGGCCGGCGTCAGCGCCTATATCGTCGAAGGCATCCATGCCGCGCGGCTGCAGCCGATCCTCGATGTGGCCATGGCCCGCTTCGAGAGCGACCAGGCGCTCAAGGCCCAGTTGCAGGCCCGCGACCAGCAGCTGGCCGAACGCAAGCGCATCGAACTGGCCAAGGGCCTGCTGATGAAGATGAAGGATTGCAACGAAGAACAGGCCTACACCCTGATGCGCCGCCAGGCCATGAGCAAGCAGCAGAAGCTGATCCAGGTGGCCGAACAGATCATCGCCATGAGCGATCTGCTGGGCTGAGGCGACTCTGGCCCGGCTCTTGCTAAATCATTCGTACCGGTAGCCAACGGCGGTTGCCCCTCCACGACAAAGACGTCGCACCCCCACCCGCACACGCGGGTCGGGTGGCGACGTCTTTTTCGTTTCAGCCCCTGTTCAACGAGGTGTTCGATGAATACGAGTTTCTGGAAGTCCGGGCATGTCCCCACGCTGTTCGCCGCCTTTCTGTATTTCGACCTGAGCTTCATGGTCTGGTACCTGCTCGGCCCGCTGGCGGTGCAAATCGCCACCGACCTGCAACTGACTACCCAGCAACGCGGCCTGATGGTGGCCACACCGATCCTGGCCGGGGCCATCCTGCGCTTCATCATGGGCGTGCTGGTCGATCGACTGTCGCCGAAAACCGCCGGGCTGATCGGCCAGGTGATCGTCATCGTCGCCCTGTCCTGTGCCTGGCACCTGGGCGTGCACAGCTATGAACAGGCCCTGTTGCTGGGCGTGTTCCTCGGTGTCGCCGGCGCCTCCTTTGCCGTGTCCCTGCCGCTGGCCTCGCAATGGTACCCGGCCCAGCACCAGGGCAAGGCCATGGGCATCGCCGGTGCCGGCAACTCCGGCACGGTGTTCGCCGCCCTGCTGGCGCCGGTGCTGGCGGCCAGCTTCGGCTGGAACAACGTGTTCGGCCTTGCCGTGATTCCGCTGCTGCTGACCCTGGCGCTGTTCGCCCTGCTGGCGCGCAACGCCCCCCAGCGGCCCAAGCCCAAGGCCATGGCCGATTACCTCAAGGCCCTGGGGGATCGCGACAGCTGGTGGTTCATGTTCTTCTACAGCGTCACTTTCGGCGGTTTCATCGGCCTGGCCAGCGCCCTGCCCGGCTACTTCAACGACCAGTACGGCCTGAGCCCGGTCACCGCCGGTTACTACACCGCCGCCTGCGTCTTTGCCGGCAGCCTGATGCGCCCTCTGGGCGGCGCCCTGGCGGATCGTTTCGGCGGTATCCGCACCTTGCTGGCGATGTATAGCGTGGCTGCGGTGTGCATTGCTGCGGTCGGCTTCAACCTGCCGAGTTCGGTGGCAGCGCTGGCCTTGTTCGTCAGTGCCATGCTCGGCCTCGGTGCAGGCAATGGTGCAGTGTTCCAGTTGGTGCCACAGCGCTTTCGCCAGGAAATCGGGGTAATGACCGGCCTGATCGGCATGGCCGGCGGCATCGGCGGCTTCCTTCTGGCCGCAGGCCTGGGCGCGATCAAGCAGCACAGCGGCGACTATCAGCTGGGGCTCTGGCTGTTTGCCAGCCTGGGCATCCTGGCCTGGTTCGGCCTGCACGGCGTCAAGCAACGCTGGCGCACCACCTGGGGCTCGGCCGCCGTGACCGCGGCGCGGGTCTGAGGCCCTCACCATGAGCCTGCAACTGAGCTTCGCCCAGGCCAGCGCCACCGGCCCCCGGGAAGAGAACCAGGACGCCCTGCGCCTGGTCACGCCCAACGCCGAGCTGGCCGCCAGCAAGGGCTACCTGTTCGCCCTCGCCGACGGCGTCAGCCAGTGCGCCGATGGTGGGCTGGCGGCGCGGGCCAGCCTGCAGGCTCTGGCCCTGGACTACTACGCCACCCCCGCGACCTGGGGCGTGGCCCAGGCCCTGGACCGCCTGCTGCTGGCACAGAACCGCTGGCTGCGCGCCAACGGTGGCGGCCAGCCACTGTTGACCACCCTCAGCGCCCTGGTGCTGCGCGGCCGACGCTTCACCCTGGCGCATGTCGGCGACTGCCGGATCTATCGCTGGGCCGCCGGGCAGCTGCAACGCATCAGCGAGGACCATGTCTGGGACCAACCGGGCATGCAGCACGTGCTCAAGCGCGCCCTGGGCCTGGATCAGCATCTGCAGGTCGACTACCTGGAGGGCGACCTGCACGCCGGCGAGTGCTTCGTCCTGCTCAGCGATGGCGTCTGGGCCAGCCTCAGCGAGTCGCAGATCAGGGCGGTGCTGCGCGAACAGATCGACCTGCAGGACGCCGCCCGGACCCTGGTCAGCTGCGCCCATCACAGCGGCAGCCAGGACAACGCCAGCGCCCTGCTGGTCAGGGTCGACCGGCTGGGTGCCAGCAACCTCGGCGACTCCCTGGCGCAACTGCAGCAATGGCCGCTGCCCCCACCCCTGCGCAGTGGCCAACTGATCGATGGCTGGACGCTGGAGCAACAGGTGGGCCACAGCCGGCAATCGCTGCTGTATCGCGTGCGCGACAGCCAGCAGCAGGCCTGGCTGTTGAAAACACTGCCCGTCGAACGCAAGGACGAACCCGGCGCCTTGCAGAGCCTGTTGCTCGAAGAATGGTTCCTGCGCCGGGTCGCCGGGCGCTACTTCCCCGAAGTGCACCCGGTCAGCCAGCGCCAGCACCTGTACTACGTGATGCGCGAATACCCGGGCAAGACCCTGGCGCAGGTGTTTGCCGAGGGTGGGCCCTTGCCGCTGGCCCAGTGGCAATCGCTTGCCCAGCAACTGCTGCAGGCGGTGGGCCTGTTGCACCGGCGCAATATCCTGCACCGTGACATCAAACCCGAGAACCTGCACCTGGGCGACGACGGCCAGTTGCGCCTGCTGGATTTCGGCCTGGCCTTCTGCCCCGGCCTGTCCGAGGACCGTGCCCACGAACTGCCGGGCACCCCGTCATTCATTGCCCCGGAAGCCTTCGAGGGTACGCCGCCAAGCCCCCAGCAGGACCTCTATAGCGTCGGCGTGACGCTGTTCTACCTGCTGACCGGCCACTACCCCTACGGCGAAGTCGAAGCCTTCCAGCGCCCACGCTTCAACCAGCCGGCCAGTGCCGCGCGCTATCGTCCGGACTTGCCCGAATGGCTGGAGCACAACCTGGGCCTGGCACTGGTCAGCGACCCGCAACAACGCTTTGAAACCGCCGAGCAATGGCTGTTGCTGCTGGAACAGGGCGAACGCCAGCACCTGAGCGTGCGCCCGCGGCCGCTGCTCGAACGCGAACCCCTGAAAGTCTGGCGCGGCCTGGCACTGCTGTCCCTGCTGCTCAACCTGATCCTGCTGATCTGCCTGCTAAAAGGCTGACGGCACTCGATAACCGATGAGGAACACCCGATGAATGCAAAAGTCTGGCTGATTGGTGCGGGCCCTGGCGATCCGGAACTGCTGACTCTCAAGGCCGTACGCGCCCTGGGCGAAGCCGAAGTGGTGCTGATCGACGATCTGGTCAACCCATTGGTGCTTGAGCACTGCCCCGGGGCACGGGTGATTCAGGTCGGCAAACGTGGCGGCTGTCGCTCCACGCCGCAAGCCTTTATCCAGCGCCTGATGCTGCGTTACGCCCGCCAGGGGCGCTGCGTGGCTCGGCTCAAGGGTGGCGATCCGTGTATCTTCGGCCGTGGCGGCGAGGAAGCCGCCTGGCTGCAGGCCCATGGCATCGAGGCCGAACTGGTCAACGGCATCACCGCCGGCCTTGCCGGCGCCACCCAGTGCGGAATTTCCCTGACCCTGCGCGGCGTCAGCCGCGGCGTGACCCTGGTCACCGCCCATACCCAGGATGACAGCCCGCTGAACTGGCAGGCACTCGCCCAGGGCGGCACCACCCTGGTGGTGTACATGGGCGTGAGCAAACTGGATGAGGTCCAGCAAGGCTTGCTGGACGGCGGGCTGGCAGCCGATACGCCGGTGGCCATGATCGAGAACGCCTCCCTGCCCCAGCAACGCGAGCAGCGCAGCTGCCTGGCGCAGATGTGTGAAGCGGCCGCCCGCTTCAAGCTGTGCAGCCCGGCGATCCTGGTGATCGGCGAGGTGGCGGCACAGGACAGTGCGGCGCTGCTACAACTGAGCGCCTGAATCGCAGGCAAAGAAAAGCCCGGCCTAGGCCGGGCTTTTCAGTAGGGCTTCAGACCAATTACTTGGCTTGGGCTTCTACTTGAGCTTCTACGCGACGGTTAACAGCGCGACCAGCGTCGGTGGCGTTGTCAGCAACCGGACGGGTTTCACCGTAGCCAACCGACTCAACGCGGCTCGACTCAACACCGTACTGGTTGGTCAGAACCTGCTTGACGGCGTTTGCACGACGCTCGGACAGTTTCTGGTTGTAAGCGTCAGGACCGACGGAGTCAGTGTGACCTTCAACAGTGGTGGTGGTCTGTGGGTACTGCTTCATGAAGTCAGCCAGGTTCTTGATGTCGCCGTAGCTGTTTGGCTTGACGACCGACTTGTCGAAGTCGAACTTGACGTCCAGCTCAACGCGTACGACTTCGGCAACAGCCGGGCAGCCGTCAGCGTCAACGGTAACGTTGGCTGGGGTGTCAGGGCACTTGTCGACGTTGTCGCAAACGCCGTCGTTGTCGCTGTCGGAGCAGACTTCAGCAACTGGAGCTGGAGCAGGAGCAACCTTGCCACCGCTGCCACCGAAGTTCAGACCCAGACCAACGGTCGGACCCCACTCGGTGTTGCCGTTGTCGATGTTGTACATGGCTTCAACGCCGGCACGGGCGAAGAACATGTCGGTGATGTACCACTTGGCGCCAGCGCCCAGGTTGGCGAAGGTGGAGTGGTCACGACCGTTGTTGAAGCTCTGGCCCAGGCTCTCGTGTGCGAAGCCGGCCGAAACGTATGGACGCAGTGCGTCGCCGACGGTACCGAAGTGGTAGGTAGCGTCCAGCTTGGCCTTGGAACCTTTGATGTCCTTGTTGAAGACATCGCCACGAACGTTGTGAGTTTCGTTGTAGCCCAGATCCAGGGACAGGTCGTCGGTCAGGAAGTAACCGAGGCGAACACCAGGGTTGGTGCCGTCGTTCTTGAAGTTGCGCTCGCTATCGTAGTACTGCTTGGTGACGTTGCCTTCAATCTCGACCGCGCCTTGGCCTTGTGCCAGAGCGCCGAGCGAAGTTGCGGCTACAAGAGAACCAATGGCCAAGCCCAAGGTGTTTTTCAATTTCATCCGTTAAATCCCCATCTGGTGATAGTTAAGCAGTC
>Ga0247821_10001079_pt1 | contig 15101 bp, 6 predicted proteins | sample 13C_Glycerol_Day_FD_192481 | JGI IMG/M metagenome (GOLD analysis project Ga0247821, IMG submission 192481) | Soil microbial communities from agricultural site in Penn Yan, New York, United States - 13C_Glycerol_Day14 | ecosystem: Environmental > Terrestrial > Soil > Agricultural land | place... | reverse complement strand
CCGAATGGGCCGAACTCGCCCGCCCCGGCACCCCCTTGGACTGGGTCGTCCTCAACGTCGCCGACGGCCCCGGCGCCCGACCGGACCCGCACTGCCTCGAAGCCGCCGGTCGGCTCCGCAACGCGGGGATCCGCGTCCTGGGCAACCTCGACACCGCCCACCTCGACCGGATCCACCTCGGCACCACCCACGGGGCCCGCGTCTTCGGCGAGGTGATCTCCAAGGCGCACCGCTACCTGGACTGGTACCGCGTCGACGGCTTCCTCCTGGACCGCTGCCCGACCGACGGCACCGCACTGCCCGAAGTCCTGCGCACCATCACCGCCCTGCGAGGGCTGCGTGACAAGGCCCACATAGTCCTGGGTCACGGCACCCACCCCCACCCCGGCTACGCCGAGTGCGCCGACCAGCTCGTCACCTTCTCCGGCCCGTGGCGCGACTACCGCTGGTCGCAGGTCGCGGAGTGGACGGCGGACTATCCCCCCGACCGTTTCTGCCATTTCGTCCACGGAGTGCCCCTCGGCCACCTCGACGAGGCACTGCGCATCGCGCGCTGGCAGGGCGCCGCGACGATCTGGTTCACCGACCACACGGACCGGGGCGGACGCACCGCCCCCTGGGAGCCCCTGCCCGGCTACTGGGACGACATCGTCTCGCGCCTCGGGACGGGTGTCTCGGAATGAAAAAGGCCATGGCAGTGTTAAGCGGAGAACAACCGTAGTGATTGACCGATCAACGGAGTCCCCGTGTCGCTGCCACCCCTGGTCGAGCCGGCCCCCGAGCTCACCGTAGACGAGGTCCGCAGGTACTCCCGCCACCTGATCATCCCCGATGTGGGCATGGACGGGCAGAAGCGGCTGAAGAACGCCAAGGTGCTCTTTGTGGGCGCCGGTGGCCTGGGTTCGCCGGGTCTGATGTACATGGCCGCGGCGGGCGTGGGCACGCTCGGCATCGTGGAGTTCGACGAGGTCGACGAGTCGAACCTGCAGCGTCAGGTCATCCACAGCCAGTCCGACATCGGCCGCCCCAAGGCCGAGTCCGCCCGTGACACCGTCAAGGGCATCAACCCGTACGTGAACGTGATCCTTCACGAGGAGCGGCTCGAGGCCGACAACGTGATGGACATCTTCAGCCAGTACGACCTGATCGTCGACGGCACGGACAACTTCGCGACCCGCTACCTGGTCAACGACGCCTGCGTGCTGCTGAACAAGCCGTACGTCTGGGGTTCGATCTACCGCTTCGACGGGCAGGCCTCGGTCTTCTGGTCCGAGCACGGTCCCTGCTACCGCTGCCTCTACCCGGAGCCCCCGCCGCCCGGCATGGTCCCCTCCTGCGCCGAGGGCGGCGTCCTGGGCGTGCTCTGCGCGTCCATCGGCTCCATCCAGGTCAACGAGGCCATCAAGCTGCTCGCCGGCATCGGCGAGCCCCTCGTCGGCCGTCTGATGATCTACGACGCCCTGGAGATGCAGTACCGCCAGGTCAAGGTCCGCAAGGACCCCGACTGCGCGATCTGCGGCGAGAACCCGACCGTCACCGAGCTCATCGACTACGAGGCCTTCTGCGGCGTCGTCTCCGAGGAGGCCCAGGCGGCGGCCGCCGACTCCACGATCACTCCCAAGCAGCTCAAGGAGTGGATCGACGACGGCGAGAGCATCGAGCTCATCGACGTCCGTGAGCCGAACGAGTTCGAGATCGTCTCCATCCCGGGCGCCCGGCTGATCCCCAAGAACGAGTTCCTGATGGGCAACGCCCTGGAGAGCCTGCCGCAGGACAAGAAGATCGTCCTGAACTGCAAGACGGGCGTCCGCAGTGCGGAAGTCCTCGCCGTCCTGAAGTCCGCGGGCTTCGCCGACGCCGTCCACGTGGGCGGCGGCGTGATCGGCTGGGTCAACCAGATCGAGCCCGAGAAGCCGGTCTACTGACAGACACCGGACCCTGACGAGGTCGGGACGGGGGCTCCGCGCACGACGAGTGCGCGGAGCCCCCGTCGTCATGAGCAGACCTTGCCGTCCTCGGGCACCGTGCCGTCCAGCAGGTAGGCGTTCACCGTGGAGTCGACGCAGTCGCTCCCGCTGCCGTACGCGCCATGGCCCTCGCCCTTCCAGGTGAGCACCACGCCGACGCCCTCGCCCAGCTCGTCGGCCATCCTCCGTGCACCCTCGTACGGCGTGGCCGGGTCGCCGGTGTTGCCCACGACGAGGACCGGCTTCGCGCCCGGCGCGCTCACCTCCGGGGTGTCGTACTGACCGGAGACCGGCCAGTCGTGGCACCAGCCGGCCGTGTCCCAGCCGAGGAAGGACCCGAACACGGGGGAGATCTCCTCGAACTCGGGCAGCAGCCGCTTCGTCTCCTCGAGGGTGGGCCGCTGCTTGTCGTCCAGGCACGATATGACCCGCTGGGAGTGGGTCGTCGTGCCGTAGCCTCCCGAGTCGTCGCGCTCGTTGTAGCCGTCGGCGAGCGCCAGCAGCTCCGAGCCGTCCCCCTCCTCCGCGGCCTCGAGCGCACTGGTCAGCACCGGCCAGCTGCTCTTGCTGTACAGCGGCAGGACGATGCCGGTCAGCGCCAGCGTCTGTGTCAGCTCCCGCCCGGGCGAGGACGTCGGCAGCGGTTCGGAGTCGATCCGGTCCAGCAGCCCGGCGATCTCCCGCGACCCCTGTTCGGGGTCCCGCCCGGTGGACTTCAGATAATTGTCGAGCGCCGTCTGGAAGCCCCGGGTCTGGTTCTTGGCGTGGCCGAACGTGTCGGCGCTCGGGTCGACCACCGCGTCGAGCGTCATCCGCCCCACCTTCTTCGGGAACAGGTGCGCGTAGACACCGCCGAGTTCGGTGCCGTAGGAGATGCCGAAGTAGTTCAGCCGGTCGTCGCCGAGGACCTGGCGGATGCGGTCCATGTCGCGAGCGGTGTCGGTGGTCGAGACGTGCGCCATCAGCTTTCCGGCGGCCTTCTGGCAGCCCTTGCCGAAGCCGGCGGCGTCCTCGAGGAACGTCCGCTCCTCGGCCGGGGTGTCCGGGGTGCCGTCCACGGACGACTCGGCGGCCTGGATGTCCTTGTCGTCGCGGCAGCGGACGCCCTCGCTGGCGGCGACCCCGCGCGGATCCCAGCTCACCAGGTCGTACCGCTCGCGCAGCTTGGAGACCGAGGCGGCGTAGGACGGCATCATGGACACGCCCGAGCCGCCGGGCCCGCCGAAGTTGAAGAGCAGCGAGCCGAGGCGGTCGTCTCCGGTGGCCTTGGCCCGGATGAGGGCCAGCCCGATCGTGGAGCCGTCCGGCTTCGACCAGTCCAGCGGCACCCGGAGGGTGGCGCACTGCCAGTCGCCCCCCGGCGCGGGGGTGTCACCGGAGGCCTTGCAGCGCCCCCAGTCCAGGGCCGTGCCACCGCTCTTTCCGTCGTCGCCGGACGAGCCGCCGCCGGTGCAGCCGGCCGTCAGCAGCGCGGCGGCAGCTGTCAGGGCCGCCCACCGTGTGAAACGGGTCATGTGCCACATCCCCCCTTCTCTGGCCGTCCGCACCGTGCCGCGGATGGCGGTCAGGCCATGGTAGGCAGAACCGCCGTCCGCCGCCGCGACCTGTGGATAACGCTCTGACCTGCGGTTTTAAAGTGAGCGTGACGGTGAACGCGGCAGCGGGCGTGACGTCCGCTCACGAACAGACGGTCCCGGCTTCCGGCACTTTCCCGTCCAGGAGATAACCGTCCACCGCTGCCCGCACGCACCTGTTCCTGCTGTCGTACGCTCCGTGCCCCTGCCCCTTGTACGTCAGTTCCACACCGACGCCCCGCCCGAGAGCCTGCGCCATCCTGCGCGCCCCCTCGTACGGGGTGGCCGGATCGCCCGTGTTGCCGATGACCAGGATCGGGGCCGCGCCGGGGGCGCGGACGTCCGGATGGTCGGCTGCTCCCGCCACCGCCCAGTCGGTGCAGCCGACGAGACCCCACGCCAGGTACTCACCGAACAGCGCGGAGGCGGCCCGGAACTCCGGGAGCGCGCGCTCCACGTCCCCGGCGGTGTAACGGGGTTTGTCGTCGGCGCAGTTGATGGCCACGTTGGCCGGGACGAGGTTGCTGTACTCGCCGTTCTCGCTGCGCCCGTTCATCGAGTCGGACAGCACCATCAGAATCGTTCCGTCGCCGTCGTACGCCTGGTCGAGGCCGTCGGTGAGGTAGGGCCAGAAGTCCTTCGAGTACAGGGCCTGGGCGATCCCGCTGGTCGCCGCGGTCTGGGTCAGCTCGCGCGGGAAGACGCCGGGCAGCGGCTTGCCGTCAAGGTCCTTCAGCAGCTTGGCGATACGGTTCTTCACGTCCTGCGCGCTGTCGCCGACCGGGCACTCCTCGGTCCCCGAGACGCAGTCCTCGGCGTAGTTGTCGAGTGCGAGCTGGAACCCGCGGGCCTGTCCGAGCGAGCCCTGTTCCGCGTTCTCCGTGGGGTCGACGACCGCGTCGAACACGGCCCGGCCCACCTTCTTCGGGAACAGGTGGGCGTAGACACCGCCGAGTTCCGTGCCGTAGGAGACGCCGAAGTAGTGCAGCGCGTCGTCGCCGAGGACCTGGCGCATCAGGTCCAGGTCGCGGGCCGCGTCCGTGGTGCGCACATGGGGCAGGACCCGCTCGGAGTTGTTCTCGCAGGCCGCGTTGAACTTCTTGGTGCTGTCCAGCAGCTCCGTGCGTTCGGCGTTGTCGTCGGGGGTGGCGTCCTGCTGGAAGTACGCGTCGAGCTGCCGGTCGTTCTCGCAGATCACGGGGTCGCTGCGGCCGACCCCGCGGGGGTCGAAGCTCACCAGGTCGTAGCGGGTGCGCAGGGTCGCGTAGTCCTCGCCGAACGCGGGCAGCGCGGTGACGCCGGAGCCGCCAGGTCCGCCGAAGTTGAAGATCAGGGAGCCGATGCGCTCGCTCGCCGCGCCGCTCGACCTGGCCCGGATCAGGGCGAGACCGATGGTGTCGCCCCCGGGTTCGCTCCAGTCCAGCGGCGCCTTCAGCGTGGCGCAGCTCCAGGTGCCCCGCGGGCCCGGCAGCGGGGAGGGGGCGGTGCCGCCGCCCTGCGCCTCGTCCGGAGCCGGGCAGTCCTTCCAGTCGAGCTGCTGCTCCGTCAGGTCCGCGTCCTTGTCGTCGCTCCCGCCGCAGCCCGCCAGCGGCGCGGACAGCAGGAGGGCGGAGAGGGTCAGGGCGGCGGCACGCGGGCGGAAGGGGCGGAGCATGCTCCCATCTTGCGGTCGCCCCGGACGGCACGCGCGGGGCACGGTCCGTACGAGGGAGGGCCTCCCGGCACAGAGCTGCCGGCCTACAGCGCCGCCTTGCGCGTGAGGTGGTTGAAGGCCAGCCAGCCCGGCAGCACCGGCAGCCACAGTGTCAGCAGCCGGAAGAGCAGCACCGCCGGCGCGGCGACCTCCTTGGGGAGCCCGACCGCGATCAGACCGACCGTCAGGGTCGCCTCCACCGCGCCCACACCGCCCGGCGTCGGGGCCGCCGACCCCAGGGCGTTGCCGGCGAGGAACACGACGGCGACGCTGGCGATGCTGACCGAGGTCGTGTCGTCGCCGAACGCCCGGATCGAGGCGTCCAGGCACATCACGAAGCAGGCCGTCAGCAGCAGCATGCCGCCGATCCCGGTGACCAGCTTCTGCGGCCGCTGCAGCACGTCCAGCATGCGCGGCACGACCCCGGCGAAGAGCGACCGCACGCGGGTGACGACGAACTTGCGCAGGAACGGCACCGAGGTCACCACGAGCACCAGCACCGCCACCGTCAGCAGGCCCCCGATGACCGTGCGGGAGGGGGTGAGTGAGGGCGTCTTCTCGGTGCCGGTGAGATAGCCGAAGGAGAGCAGCATCAGGATGTGGCAGCCCAGCCCGAAGAGCTGCGACGCGCCGACGCTCGCCACCGCGAGCCCCGGCCGCACCCCCGCGCGCTGCAGGAACCGCGTGTTCAGGGCGACCCCGCCCACGGCCGCGGGGGCGACGATCTTCACGAACGACCCGGCGACCTGCGCCGCCACGGTCCGCGGGAACGGCACCCGCTCCGGGACGAACCCCAGCAGGGCCATGGCGGCCGCGACGTAACTGGCGGCGGAGAACAGCACCGCAGCGGCCACCCAGCCCCACTCGGCGTTGGCGATGAGCGGGCCGAACTCGATGTGGGTGAGCTGCGTCAGCAGGAAGTACGCGCCGATCGCACCGGCGATGAAACTGATCAGGGTCCGCGGCCGCACCCGCTCCAGGCGGGCAGGTTCCACCGGGGCCTGCGGCCTGATCCGCAGCACCTCGTGCCGGATCTGGGTGAGCAGGTCCTCCTCGCGCGCCTCGTCCATGGCTTCGTCGAGGGCCCGCTTCTCGGCCCGCTGCTCCGCGCGGACGGCCTTCTTGTCGGGCTTGTCTGTCTTGTCGGGCCCGGCTTCGCCGGCGTCCTGCTCCGCGCGTCCTGCCTTCGACTGCCGGGAGGCCTCCAGGACCGCCTCACGTTCGCGCTCCGCCCTTTCGCGGGCCAGCCTGCGCAGCGTCCCGCGCGTGGAACGGCTCAGCGCGATGGGCTGGAGCATCGGCAGACAGTCCGCCACGGTGTCGGGGCCCAGGACACTCAGCGCCGAGGCCACCGCGCGTTCGGCGCCCACCCTGAGGCCCAGCGTCACCAGCAGCTGGGAGGTGTCCATGCGGAGCAGCAGATCGCCGGCCGCGATCTCGCCGACGCGCAGATCGGTGAGGATCACCGTGCCGGAACGGTCCACCAGGATGGCGTCGCCCACCAGCCTGCGGTGCGCGATACGGCGGGACTGCAGGGCCTGTACCTGGCGCCAGGTGTCCCGCAGCAGGTCGTCGGTGATCTCCTCGTCCGGCAGCGAGTCCAGGGTGCGCCCGCCGCTGTGCTCGTAGACGAGCATGACCGCGTCGGGGCCGAGCTCGGAGGTCGCGATCAGCTTGGGCGCGTTGGCGCCCGCCGCGATGGCCGCGTAGGCCAGCAGCGCCTCCTGCTCCAGCGCCTGGCGCAGCGACTGCAGGCTGCTGCGGGTGGCGAAGCCGCGCAGGGCCAGGTTGCGCCACGCGCGGTAGAAGAAGCCCTGCGCCTGCTGTTCCCGGTCGACGACGGTGACGTCGAGCGGCGGGCCGTCCTCCAGGGTGACGAAGTACCGGCGTCCCCGGTCCCCGGTCTCGGAGGCGTCGCCGGACTCCACGCGCGAGGCGGTCACGGGGTGGAAGCCGACGGTCTGCAGGCCGGCCATCAGGGTGCGGCCGGTGGGGCGCACGTTGGGCGAACCGACCGCGTAGAGGGTGCCGTAGGCGACGGTCCAGCCGATCAGGACGGTCAGGATGATCGAGAACGGTGTCGTGTAGCCGGTGACGAGCATGGAGAAGGCGTCGAGGAGCAGCACCACCCACAGCACCGCGCGCCACCGGGGTCTGCGGGACATGCCCACGGCCGTCATGTACGCGATCACCGGGGCCAGATATCCGTGCACCGGGTCGGTGAGGGCGTGGATGTCGCCGGGGGAGGGCTGGGTGAGCGCCTCCTGGATGGAGTCCGGGGCGGCGCGCGCGACCCACAGGTCGGTGGCGAGTGTCACACCGTGGGCGAGGACGGCGGCGAGCACGCCGTCGGCGATCCGCAGGCCGTCCCGTTTGATCAGCCGTTCGATGGCGAAGGCCACCGGCACCAGGAGGATCGCGATGCTGGAGGCCAGTCCCGCGATCTTGATCAGCAGGTCGGGGGCCTGACCGGTGCCCTTGTTGATGTCCTGTTCCAGCCCCGACGTGGTGCCGTGGGCGAACGCGGCGATCGCCAGCAGCAGCACCACGGCGAGCACGCCGGCCAGGAGCCGCATGAGGTCGGAGGGGCGGTGCACCCGCGCGGGAAGCAGCGGTTCGTCGCCCTCCACCTCGTCGATGTGCGCCGTCTCGGGCTCGGCGGTGTCCGGGCGCGACGAGGCGTCAGGGGTGCCCTCTGTGTCCTCGGGGTGCGCACCCTGCTGCTTCATCGTCTCTTCTCGATCTTGTATCACCAGTCACCGCCCGCACGATGGTGGCATGCCGTACCGGTACAAGGGGGCATCAGGGTCCGAAAGCGGGGCGGCACAGTCTGCCCGACGCGCCGCCCGGGAGCGAGCCCCGCGGACGTGCGCGAGCGCGTCGCGTTGTCGGTGGGGTGGGGCAGGATGGACCGGATGAGCCAGGAGAGCCTTGCGTCCGACGGCGGTCCGGAGCACCCGGACGCCCTTCCCGAGTACGCCGAGCGCGTCCTCGAGGTGGCCGAGCTGATCCCGCCGGGGCGCGTCATGACGTACGGGGACGTGGCCGAGTGGCTGGGGGAGGGCGGTCCCCGGCAGGTGGGGCGCGTGATGGCCCTCTACGGGGGAGCCGTCCCGTGGTGGCGCGTCGTCCGTGCGGACGGCGTGCTGCTGCCGGGGCACGAGCCGAGGGCCCTCGGCCACTACCGCGCCGAGGGCACGCCGCTGAAGGAGGCGAGCCGGGCCGCCGAGGGCCATGTGCCACGCCTCGACATGAGGCGCGCGCGATGGGACGGCGGCGGGCACACCGAGGGTCACACCTGACAGCTTCCGCCATCGCGCGGGCCGCCGTGTGACCTGTGATCCCTCAGGTGAAGCCGGGGCGCATGCGCGGCATGACGTACGTTCGTGAGGCAAGGGGCAGGTGCGGCGGGAGTGGCCGGAGGGAAGAAGCGGAAGGTCTGCTTCCGTACTTTTCACCGGCGTAGCGTCGGCTGCGCGTTCCCCCTTCACCCCGCGACCACCACCCCGTACGCACGGCGAACGGACCCACAGCACACCCACCAGGACCGGCGAACCACGTGAGCACCTCTTCCTTCACCAGCGGCCTGTCGCACCCCCAGGTGCGGCGGGGGAACCGTGGCGCTTATCGACTGGTGCGTACCCCACCCGCTCGCGGGAATCCCCCCCGTCTGGACGCCGCGCAGCGCTCCGTGGTTGAGCACACGACCGGCCCCCTGCTCGTTCTCGCAGGTCCGGGCACCGGAAAGACCACCACACTCGTCGAGTCCGTGGCCGCGCGGATCGCCCGTGGCGGGGACCCGGAACGGATCCTGGTGCTGACGTTCAGCCGCAGGGCGGCCGTCGAACTGCGCGACCGCATGGCCCTGCGCATCGGGGCGGCGCACGCCCCGCAGGCGACCACCTTCCACTCGTTCTGCTACGCCCTGATCCGCGCCCACCAGGACAGCGACCTCTTCGTGGAACCGCTGCGGCTGCTGTCCGGCCCCGAGCAGGACGTCACCGTCCGCGAGCTGCTCGCCGGCCAGGTGGACCTGGAACGGCTCGGACTCGCCCATGTGCGCTGGCCGGACGAACTGCGCGCCTGCCTCACCACCCGCGGCTTCGCCGACGAGGTCCGCGCGGTGCTCGCCCGCAGCCGCGAACTCGGCCTCGGCCCCGGCGCCCTGGACGCCTTCGCCCGCCGCATCGGACGCCCCGACTGGCGCGCCGCCTCCGCCTTCCTCGCCGAATACCTCGACGTCCTCGACCTGCAGGGCGTCCTCGACTACGCCGAACTGGTCCACCGCGCGGTGCTCCTCGCCCGCCGCCCGGAGATCGCCGGACAGCTCGCCGCGCGCTACGACGCCGTCTACGTCGACGAGTACCAGGACACCGACCCCGCCCAGGTACGGCTGCTGCACGCCCTGGCCGGCGGACGCACCCTCGTCGCCTTCGGCGACCCCGACCAGTCGATCTACGCCTTCCGGGGCGCCGACGTGGGCGGCATCCTGGAGTTCCCCCACGCTTTCCCCCGCGCGGACGGCCGCCCCGCCCCGGTCGAGGTGCTGCGCACCTCCCGGCGCTCCGGAGCCGCCCTGCTGGACGCCACCCGGCGGGTGACCCGGCGCATGCCGCTGCCCCGCCTGCCCGCCGAGAAGGTCCGCGCCCACCGGGAGCTGACCCCGCACCGCGACGGCGGCCGGGCCGAGGTGTACACCTACCCGACGTCCGGCACCGAACTGGACAACATCGCCGACATCCTGCGCCGGGCGCACCTGGAGGACGGCGTCCCCTGGAACGAGATGGCCGTCCTGGTGCGGGCCGGCGCCCGCACCCTGCCCACGGTGCGCCGCGCGCTCACCTCGGCGGGCGTCCCCGTGGACGTCGACGGCGACGACCTGCCGCTGCGCCACGAACCCGCGGTCGCCCCGCTGCTGACGGCCCTGCGCGCGGTGGCGGCGGCGGAGGCGGACGGCCCCGCGGACACCGGGGCCGACGCCGCGGCCGCGCCGTGCTGGCTCGCCACCGAGACCGCGCTCACCCTGCTCACCTCCCCCCTCGCCGGCATGGACGCCGCCGATCTGCGCCGCCTCGGACGGGCCCTGCGCGAGGAGGAGCGGGCCGCGGGCAACCCGCTGCCGCCGCCCTCGGACGAACTGCTCGCGCGTGCGCTGGCCGAACCGGAGCGGCTCGCCGTGCACGACCCCGCGTACGCGCGGGGCGCCCAGCGCCTCGGCGCCCTGTTGAGCCGGGCCCGCGAACGGCTCGCGGGCGGCGGCACGGCCGAGGAGACCCTGTGGGACCTCTGGGACGGCACGCCGTGGCCGCAGCGCCTGGAGCGCTCCGCCCGGCGCGGCGGCGCGGCCGGCCGCAACGCCGACCGGGACCTCGACGCGGTGTGCGCGCTGTTCGCGACCGCCGCCCGCGCCGAGGAACGCACCGGCGGCCGGGGCGCCCTGAACTTCCTGGAGGAGATCGAGGCCGAGGACATCGCCGCCGACACCCTCACGCGGCGCGCCGCCCGCCACGACGCCGTGCGCCTGATGACCGCGCACCGCTCCAAGGGCCTGGAGTGGCGCCTGGTCGTCGTGGCCGGCGTCCAGGAGGGACTCTGGCCGGACCTGCGCCGCCGCGGCTCCCTGCTGGAGGCCGACCGCATCGGCCGCGACGGACTCGCCGAACCCCTCACCCCCGGCGCGCTGCTCGCCGAGGAGCGCCGTCTCTTCTACGTCGCCGCCACCCGCGCGCGCGAGCGTCTCGTCGTGACGGCCGTGCAGGCGCCCGCCGACGACGGTGACCAGCCCTCCCGCTTCCTCACCGAACTCGGCGTCGAACCCAAGGACGTCACGGGACGACCGCGCCGCCCCCTGTCCGTCGCCGCGCTCGTCGCCGAACTGCGCGCCACGACGGTCGACCCACGGGTCTCCGACACCCTCAGGGAGGCCGCCGCCCAGCGGCTGGCCCGGCTCGCGGCGCTCGCCGACGAGGACGGCCGCCCGCTGGTCCCGTCCGCGCACCCCTACCGCTGGTGGGGCATGTTCGAACCGACCCGCAGCAGGGTGCCCCTGCGCGACCGCGACCAGCCCGTCGTGCTCTCCGGCAGCGCCCTCGACCAGCTCGCCAACACCTGCGCCCTGCAGTGGTTCCTGGGCCGCGAGGTGAAGGCCGACGCGCCCGCCACCGCCGCCCAGGGCTTCGGCAACGTCGTGCACGTCCTCGCCGACGAGGTGGCCTCCGGGCACACCCCGGCCGATCTCGACGTCCTCATGGAGCGCCTCGACTCCGTGTGGAACGCGCTCGCCTTCGACGCGCCGTGGAAGTCGGCGCAGGAGAAGGAGAACGCGCGCGTGGCGCTCGAACGCTTCCTGAAGTGGCACGTCATGGACCGCACCGGACGCACCCCGGTGGCCAGCGAGCACGACTTCGACGTCACCCTCGGGGCGGGCGACTACGAGGTCCGCATCCGCGGCCAGATGGACCGGGTCGAGACCGACGGCGACGGCCGCGCGTACGTCGTCGACTTCAAGACCGGCAAACAGGCGCCGAGCTCCACGGAGGTGGAGCACCACCCGCAGCTCGCCGTCTACCAGCTCGCCGTCCGCGAGGGGGCCGTCGACGAGGCCTTCGGCGGAACCCGCCCCGAACCGGGCGGCGCCGAGCTCGTCCAGCTGCGTCAGGGGGCCGCCAAGCGGGACGGCGGCGAGACCCTGCCCAAGGTGCAGGCCCAGAAGCCGCCCGAGGGGGAGTGGGTCGGCGATCTGCTGGCCACGGCCGCCGGCAAGGTCCTCGACGAACGGTTCACCCCGACCACGGGCCAGCACTGCGCCCACTGCGCCTTCCGCGCCTCGTGCAGTGCCCGGCCCGAGGGCCGGCACGTCGTCGAGTGACCGGCGTGACGTATCGCACCACCCGCCCCGACCTGCGGTTCTCCGCTCCGGGAGGGCTCTGACGGCCTCCGCTGTCAGTGCCCGCCGCTAGATTCTGCGTGTGCCCGCTCGTATCACCGATCCCGATCAGCTCAAGGAGCTCCTCGGCATCCCCTTCACCCCGGAGCAGACGGCCTGCATCACCGCGCCGCCCGCCCCGCAGGTGATCGTGGCCGGAGCCGGATCGGGCAAGACGACGGTGATGGCGGCGCGCGTGGTGTGGCTGGTGGGCACCGGCCAGGTCGCCCCCGAACAGGTGCTCGGCCTCACCTTCACCAACAAGGCCGCGGGCGAGCTCGCCGAACGCGTCCGCAAGGCACTGGTCAGGGCCGGCGTCACCGACCCGGACGCCATCGACCCGGACAACCCCCCGGGCGAGCCGGTGATCTCGACCTACCACGCCTTCGCGGGCCGCCTCCTGACCGACCACGGACTGCGCGTCGGCCTCGAACCGACCTCCCGGCTGCTCGCCGACGCCACCCGCTACCAGCTCGCCGCGCGCGTGCTGCGCGAGGCCCCCGGCCTCTACCCGGCGCTCACCCGCTCCTTCCCCGACCTGGTCGGCGACCTCCTCACCCTCGACGCCGAGCTCGCCGAACACCTGGTACGCCCCGAGGACCTGCGCGACCACGACGCCGAGCTGCTGCGCACCCTGGAGAACACCAGGCTCACCAACGCCGACCTGCGCAAGGTCCCCGAGGCGGCCGCGGCCCGCCGCGAACTGGCCGACCTGGTGCTGCGCTACCGGGCCGCCAAACGCGAACGCGACCTGCTCGACTTCGGCGACCAGATCGCCCTGTCCGCCCGGCTCGCCGCCCTCCCCGAGGTCGGCCGAGTGCTGCGCGACGAGTTCCGCGTGGTCCTCCTCGACGAGTACCAGGACACCTCGGTCGCCCAGCGCGTCCTGCTCGCCGGACTCTTCGGCGGCGGCACCGGCCACCCGGTCACCGCGGTCGGCGACCCCTGCCAGGCGATCTACGGCTGGCGCGGCGCCTCCGTCGCCAACCTCGACGACTTCCCCGAACACTTCGCCCACGCCGACGGCCGCACCGCCACCCGCCAGTCGCTCAGCGAGAACCGCCGCAGCGGCGGCCGCCTGCTGGACCTCGCCAACGGGCTCGCCGAGCCGCTGCGCGCCATGCACGCGGGCGTGGAGGCGCTCCGCCCGGCCCCGGGCGCCGAACGCGACGGCACCGTGCGCTGCGCCCTGCTGGCCACCCACGCCGAGGAGATCGACTGGATCGCCGACTCCATCGCCCACCTCGTGAACACCGGCAAGGCGCCCGGCGAGATCGCCGTGCTGTGCCGCACGGCCGGCGACTTCGCCGAGATCCAGGGCGCCCTGGTCGCCAGGGACGTCCCCGTCGAGGTGGTCGGCCTGTCCGGGCTGCTGCACCTGCCCGAGATCGCCGATCTCGTCGCCGTCTGCGAGGTCCTCCAGGACCCCGGGGCCAACGCCTCCCTGGTACGGCTGCTGACCGGCCCGCGCTGGCGCATCGGCCCCCGCGACCTCGCCCTGCTGGGCCGGCGGGCCCGGCGACTCGTCACCCACGCGCGCGTGGACGGCGACGACGACCCCGACCGGCGGCTCGCCGAAGCCGTCGAGGGAGTCGACCCGGCCGAGGTGATCTCGCTCGCCGACGCCCTCGACACCTTCCTCGAGACCCCGATGGACGGCCGCCGGGACGACGACGGGCTGCCCTTCTCACCGGACGCGCGCGTGCGCTTCGCCCGCCTGGCCACCGAACTGCGCGACCTGCGCCGCTCCCTCGCCGACCCCCTCATGGACGTGCTGCACCGCGTCCTGGCCGTCACCGGCCTGGAGGTCGAGCTGTCCGCCTCGCCGCACGCCCTGGCCGCCCGCCGGCGCGAGACCCTGTCCAACTTCCTCGACGTCGCCGCCTCCTTCGCCGCCGGCGACGGCGAGGCCACCCTGCTCGCCTTCCTCGGCTTCCTGCGCACCGCCGCCCAGTACGAGAAGGGCCTCGACAACGCCCTGCCCGGCGGCGAGAACACCGTCAAGGTGCTCACCGCCCACAAGTCCAAGGGCCTCGAATGGGACGTCGTCGCCGTCCCCGGACTGGTCACCGGCACCTTCCCCAGCGGCCAGGGCCGCGAGAAGTGGACCGCGCAGGGCAAGGTGCTGCCGCACGCGCTGCGCGGCGACGCCGACACCCTGCCCGACGTCGACTCCTGGGACTCCCGGGGCCTGAAGGCCTTCCACGAGGCCATGAAGGAGCACCAGCACACCGAGGAACTCCGCCTCGGCTACGTCACCTTCACCCGCCCCCGCTCCCTGCTGCTCGGCTCCGGCCACTGGTGGGGACCCAGCCAGAAGAAGCCGCGCGGACCCTCCGCGTTCCTCCACGCCCTGTACCGGCACTGCGCCGCCGGGTACGGCGAGATCGAGGCATGGGCGGACGAGCCCGCCGAGGACGAGGAGAACCCGGCCCTTCACCGGGCCACCGACGACCAGGTGTGGCCCCTGGCCCTGGACGACGCCGCCCTCGCCCGCCGCCGCGCGGCCGCCGACACGGTCCTCGCCCACCTCGACCGCCTCGCCACCCGCTCCGACGGCCCCGCCGCGGCCGTGCACGACCCCGACGCCCAGGACCATCCGGACTGGCCGCCACCGCCCGATGACGAGGACCCCCTCCCCGAGGAGGATCCCTTCGCGGGCGCCGATCCGGGCGACTGGGACTCCTGGACCACCGACCGTCCCGCCGTCCCGCACCAGGCGTCGGCCCCGGAAGCCGCCCCGCGCCCCCGCGCGCCGGAGCGGGAGCCGGCGCCCCCGCCGCGCCCCCGGCTCACCCCCGATGAGGCCCGCGCCGTCGCCTCCTGGGACCGCGACCTCGACGCCCTCACCGGCGAGCTCCTGCGCGCCCGCACGAGCGTCACGGACGTACCCCTGCCCGCGTCACTGACCGCGTCCCAGCTGCTGCGCCTGGCCGCCGACC
>Ga0247821_10001078_pt1 | contig 15109 bp, 12 predicted proteins | sample 13C_Glycerol_Day_FD_192481 | JGI IMG/M metagenome (GOLD analysis project Ga0247821, IMG submission 192481) | Soil microbial communities from agricultural site in Penn Yan, New York, United States - 13C_Glycerol_Day14 | ecosystem: Environmental > Terrestrial > Soil > Agricultural land | place... | reverse complement strand
ACGTAGTAGAACGCCGCCACCACCAAACACTACCTGTTGTTCTACCTGGTGGTCGCGGCGTTCTACTACGTCATCACCTTGATTTCCAGCATGGTGTTCCGCAGGTTCGAGGCCGGCTTCGAACGCTGGATGCCCAGGAACGTATAAGGGGACGATCATGGATTTGACATGGCTGAATAATTTTTCCAGCGAACTGGTGCGTGGTGCCGGTCTGACCGTGCAGTTGCTGCTCGTCTCGGCAGGCTTTGGTTTTCTGCTCGCGATCGCAGTGGCCTTGGGGCGTATGTCGAACAACTTCGTGTTGACCAACGCATCCAGGTTTTTCAGTAGCGTGATTCGCGGTACGCCGCTGCTGGTGCAGATCTACATCCTCTATTACGGCGTCGGCAGTGTCCTGGCCGGATTCCCGCTGATCAGGGGCGGGGTGCTGTGGCCGTACCTGCGCGAAGGCTTCTGGTATGTCGCCCTTGCCCTGACCTTGAGCGTCGGTGCGTATGTGGGCGAAGTGCTGCGCAGTGGCATGCGTGCGGTGCCCAAAGGCGAACTGGAAGCGGCACGGGCCTATGGCATGCGCCGTGGGCAGATCCTGCGCAGGGTCTGGTTGCCGCGGGCATTGCAGATGGTCAGGCCGACCCTGGCAGGGGAGAGCATCATGCTCCTGAAGTCCACCGCGCTGGCCTCCACCGTGGCGGTAACCGACTTGCTGGGCGCCGCCAACATTGTGCGTTCGCAGACCTTGCGCGTTTATGAGCCGCTGCTATTGGTGGCAATCACCTACATCGTCCTGGCCTTGATCATTGAAAAGAGTTTCAAGCTGATGGGCACCCCCTCGCAGCGTCGAGTCTAGTGGCTAACGAATTGGCGTTGGTTTGTACGCCTGAAAGGAAGGTTTAATGAAGTACTCATCTTTGGTTCAACGTATCAGCGGCGAGAGCGTGGCCGCGTGGGACATTCACTATGCCGCCTGCGAAGCGCAGGAACGGGGTGAGAATGCGATCATCCTGAGCATCGGCGACCCTGATTTCGCCACCGACGCGGCGATCTGCGAGGCCGCGATCCAGGCTCTGAAGGACGGCGACACCCACTACACGCCGGTGGTCGGCCGGGCAAAATTGCGCGAAGCCATCGCGGCCAAGCAACGCAAACTGCTGGGCATGCCGGTGGCCGCCGAGAACGTCGCGCTAGTTGCCGGGGCGCAGAACGGCCTGTACGCCACGGCAATGTGCCTGTTCGAAAGCGGCGACGATGTGCTGGTGCCTGAGCCTATGTACCTCACCTACGCCGCCAGTGTTCAAGCCTCTGGCGCGCGCCTGGTGTGCATCGAACAGCCCGCCGACAAGGACTTTCGCCTGACGGCCGAAGCGCTCGAAGCCGCGCTGACCCCCAACACCCGTGGCATCGCCCTGGCCACCCCGAACAACCCGACCGGCAACGTCTACACCCGCGAAGAACTCGAGGCGGTTGCGCAAGTGGCCCGTCGTCACGACCTGTGGGTGATCTCCGACGAGGTCTACTGCCAACTGACCTACGACGCGCCACACATCAGCATCGCCAGCCTGGACGGCATGGCCGAGCGCACGGTGGTGCTCAACAGCCTGTCGAAATCCCACGCCATGACCGGTTGGCGGGTGGGCTGGATCGTCGCGCCTCAGGACCTTATCCAGCACCTGGACAACCTGCTGCTGTGCATGCTGTACGGTTTGCCCGGGTTCGTGCAGGAAGCCGCGCTCAAGGCCATCGAACTGGACGATGAAATCGTCGCCTCGGCCCGCGAGCTCTATACCCGCCGGCGCAACCTGATCGCCAGGGAGCTGGACGGGGTACCGCTGATCAAAGGCAAGGTACCGGAGGCGGGCATGTTCATGCTCCTGGACATTCGTGCCACGGGCATGTCGGGCGTCGATTTCGCCTGGGCGCTGTTCCGCGAAACCGGTGTTTCGGTTCTCGATGCGCAAGCTTTTGGCGCCAGTTGCGCAGGCTTCGTGCGCGTGTCGTTCACAGTCGCCGACAAGGACCTGCTGGACGCGTGCCAGCGAATTCGCCAGTTCATCGAAAAGCTCCAGGTCAGCCGCTGAGGTAACACGATGTCCCAACCTGAATGTTCATCCGCTGTCGTCGCCGGCGTGCTGGTCGGCGATCAATGGCTCGCCGATGGCCCGCTGCTTGAAGTCTTCAACCCCTCCACCGAGGCGCTTATCGCCACGGTCAGCACGGGCAACGGTGAAACGGTGGAGCTTGCCGTGCAAAGCGCCGTACGTGCATTCGAGCCGTGGTCGAAAACCAGTGGTGCGTTGCGTGGCGAGGTGCTGCGACGGATTGCCGAAGGCATACGGCAGAACAAACAACAGCTGATGACCCTGCAGTCGCGTAACAACGGCAAGCCGCTGGCCGAAGCTGGCCTCGATGTGGACGACGTGATTGCCACCTTTGACTACTACGCGGATCTGGCCCAGGGCCTCGACGCGGCGCAGGACCGTGGCGTGGAGCTGCCCAGCAGTGACTTCACCGCGCGCTTGCGGCGTGAGCCCTGCGGCGTCGTCGCGCTGATCGTGCCGTGGAACTTCCCCATGGTCACCACCGCCTGGAAACTTGCGCCGGCCCTGGCGGCGGGGTGCACGGTGGTGTTGAAGCCGTCCGAAGTCACGCCGCTGCCTGAGCTGGCGCTGGCGCGGATCATCCTTGAGGCAGGCCTGCCAGTTGGCGTGTTGAACATTGTCTGCGGAACGGGCATCGCCGTTGGCGCGCCATTGTCGACACACCCGCAGGTGGCCAAGATCTCCTTTACCGGCAGCAATGCGGTGGGGGTCCAGGTGATGCAGCGCGCGGCAGAGACGGTGAAGGGCGTCAGCCTTGAACTCGGGGGGAAATCCTCGTTGATCGTGCTGGAGGACGCCAACCTGGAACTGGCGGTCGAACTGACGTGCGGCGGTGGTTTCTACAACGCCGGGCAGATGTGCTCAGCCACCAGCCGGGTGCTGGTAGCCGAGCACCTGGCGGACGCCTTCGTGGAGAAGGTCAAGGCCCGCGCGCAGGCGATCGTCGTCGGCGACCCGTTTGTCGAAGGGGTGCAGATGGGCGCCTTGGTCAACCGTGCCCAGTACCAGCGTGTCCTCGACCACATCGCGCGAGGTCTGGCTTCCGGCGCCCGGCTCGAATGTGGCGGCAAGCGGCCGGAGGCCCTTGCGCGCGGGTTCTATATTGCCCCGACGGTGTTCATCGACGTCGCGCTGGACAGCAGCTTGTGGAACGAAGAGATCTTTGGCCCGGTGATCTGCATCCGCCGATTCAGTTCCGAAGCCGACGCCATCGCGCTCGCCAACCACTGCGACTTCGGCCTGGTGGCCACGGTGGTCAGCCAGGACGACGTTGCGGCCAACCGGGTGGCTGATGCGCTGCACGCCGGCATGGTCTGGATCAATGCGCCTCAGGTGATCTTCCCGCAGACCGCGTGGGGAGGGTACAAGCAAAGCAGTATCGGGCGTGAGCTCGGCCCTTGGGGGTTGGCTGCGTTCCAGGAGTTGAAGCATGTGGTGTGCAGTGCCTGAACGCATCTTTTTTGAGTTCAGTGGCGGAGTGTCACAGGCTATCTGGGCTCAGGTGTAATAGGCCCCAACACTGTCAGCGCACACTCACAGGCGCTACGCAGCGCAACCGCTGGCACACCATCGCGGGCCTGCACCGAGATGCCATGCAGGAACGTGGCATAGAAATGCCCCAGCGCCTGAACGTCTGCATCTGCCGGTAACTGGCCGTCAGCGCGAGCCTTGTGCAGGCGCGCGATAATCTGCTCGGTGCGCTGCCGGCGGTGCCCGGACAACCAGGTGAGGATCCCTGTGTTTTCCGGTGCGACACCGCTGGCCGCGCTCACGACCAGACAGCCGCGAGGTTCGTCGGCCCGGGTGTAGGTGCTGACGGCTGCATCGAGCATCTGTGCCAGCGCCTGGCGAATGTCCGGCAGCTCCAGGGTGCGATCGGCGAAGCCGCCTTCGGCGGACTCATAGAGCGCCACGGCCTCTTCGAACAATTGCTGCTTGCTGCCGAACGCCGCATAGATGCGCGCCGAAGCGATGCCCAGCGCGTTCACCAGCATCGACATCGACGTGCCTTCATAGCCGTGTTCCCAGAACAGCAGCATCGCCTTGCGCAACGCGTTCTGTTTGTCGAATTCCCTGGGACGCCCTGCCATCGCCTACCTGTCCTGAACTGGTCAAGCGGCCATTCTATCCATTTCGGGGTTGACGGCCAGCATTAATCGATCCTATTGTTTGTCGATCGACAAACAATAGGATCGATCGTATGAAAACCCTCAAAGGCCCCAGCCTCCATCTCGCCCAGTTCAGTGCTGACCGTCTTCCGTTCAACAGCCTGGACAGCATCGCCGATTGGGCCAGCGGCCTGGGCTTCAAGGCCTTGCAGGTACCCGCCTGGGACGAGCGTCTGTTCGATGTCGCCCAAGCGGCGCAAAGCCTCGACTACTGTGACGAAATCAAGGGCAGGCTGGCCGAGCGCGGCCTGCAGATCAGCGAACTGAGCACCCATATGTTCGGTCAGTTGGTCGCGGTCCATCCCGCCTACGACGCGATGTGCGATGCCTTCGCCCCCGCGGCCTTGCACGGGCGTACTGCAGAACGCACTGCCTGGGCCATCAAGCAGATGAAACTGGCGGCGCGAGCCAGCCGCAACCTCGGCCTGGAGGACATGGGGACCTTCTCCGGCTCGCTGGCCTGGCCGTACCTGTTCCCGTTTCCGCAACGCCCGGCAGGCTTGGTCGAGACGGCCTTCGAGGAACTGGCGCGGCGCTGGCGGCCGATCCTCGACGTCTGTGACGAGCAGGGCGTCAACCTGTGCTACGAGATTCATCCCGCCGAAGACTTGCACGATGGCACCAGCTTCGAACGTTTCCACGCCCTGGTGGGTGAGCACGAGCGCTGCCGGATCCTCTTCGACCCCAGCCACTTCGTGCTCCAGCAACTCGACTACCTTGGCTACCTGGACCTCTATCACCCGTTCATCCGCATGTTTCACGTCAAGGACGCCGAGTTTTATCCAAGCGCGCGCCAGGGGGTCTATGGCGGCTACAGCGGCTGGGCCGAGCGTGCCGGGCGGTTCCGTTCGCTGGGCGACGGCCAGGTGGATTTCAAACGCATCTTTTCCAAGCTCGCGCAGTACGACTACGCCGGCTGGGCGACGCTTGAGTGGGAGTGCTGCCTGAAAGTCCAGGAGGATGGCGCCCGCGAGGGCGTGGAGTTCATCAACCGCCACATTATCCGGGTGACCGGGCAGGTGTTCGATGACTTTGCCGGTGCGCCGGTTGATGCTGGACAGATTGCCCGGATGCTCGGCGTCCACCCGCAGGAGGCTTGCGCATGAGCGTACAACTCGACGCGTCGACAGATGCATTCACCCATACCCATGTCCATGTCGATGGCCTGCGTATCCACTGCGTGATGGCGGGCGAGGGTGAGCCGGTGCTGCTGGTGCCGGGCTGGCCGCAGACCTGGTATGCCTGGCGCCATGTGATGCGTGCGCTGGCCGAGTGCGGTTTCATGGCCATCGCCGTCGATCCGCCGGGCCTGGGTGACTCCGATCGCCCGGCCCAGGGCTACGACACCGGCAACGTCGCCCGGCTACTGCACCAGGCCATGGCCCAACTCGGCCACGCTCGCTACCACCTGGTCGGCCATGACGTGGGCATGTGGGTGGCGTATGCACTGGCCAGCGACCAGCCGCAGGCGGTGCGCACCCTGACGGTGGCCGAAGCCGTCATTCCCGGATTGGCCGCGGCGCCATCGATCTTCGTCACGCCGCAGGAGAACATCTTCCTCTGGCACTTCCTGTTCAACCAGGTGCGCGATTTGCCGGAATTTCTGATTGCCGGCCGCGAGGAAGGCTACCTGAACTTCATGTTCGATCGTTGGGCGGTGCAGCGTCATGCAGTGGCGTCGGACGTCTACATCCGCGCCTATTCGACGCCGGGTGGCCTGCGGGGTGGCTTCGAATACTACCGGGCGATACCCGAAACGATCCGCCAGAACACCGAGCGCGCAGAGCGCAAACTGGACATGCCGGTGCTGGCGATCGGTGCGCAACATGCCACGGGTGATGCCCCCTTGCAGACGCTGAAGGCGCATGCACGATCGCTGCGCGGGGTGGTCATTCCCGATTGTGGGCACTTCGTGATGGAGGAAGCGCCGCAGGCGTTCAACGAACAGTTGCTGGCGTTTCTGCAGGACGTGTAAAGCGGTGCCGTGGTGAACCGGGATGGTATGTGCAGCAAAACGCCAACTCGCGGTGGCATCGTCCAGACGTCAGTTGTGGCAGGCGCATAGGCAAGTAATCACTGGGGGAATTTGAATGTTATCACTACGGCCAGCAGGACGGCCGTAGTGATGGAGAGGAAAGCAGCTATAGGAGTGTCCTCAGACACTCATCTACGAAACACCACCTGCGGCTTCGAGTAACTGATACGCCAAGTTCAGCTGCGGTAATAGGTCAGACGATGAAGTTCACCAATCGGTTAGGCACCACGATCATTCCTCCAGCGCCTTCCAGATACTTGCTCAATACAGAGTCGCAGAGCACTTGGCCACGGATTGTGTCATGGTCGGCATCGGCCTGGACAAGTATCTCCCCGCGCAGCTTGCCATTGACCTGCACCATCATCTTCACTTCGTCCCGCTTCAGGGCTTCGCTGTCCGGGGTCGGCCAAGCGCTGTCGTAGATCGCGCCAGGGAATGCCAGCGACTCCCAGAGTACCTGGGAGATATGCGGCGTCACGGGATACAGCACCTGCAGGAGAATGGACATAGTTTCCCGGCAGACGTGGTGGCCAGCGTCACGAGCACCTTCGAGCACCTTGAGCATCTTCATCGCGCCCGAGACGACGGTGTTGTACTGCAGGCGCTCATAATCGCTATTGATTTGCTGCAGCAAACTATGGGTTTCGAAACGCACATCGCGGGCTTGTTTGGTATCCATCGTCTGATCGTCACCTTCGCCCCAGCGTTTCTGCTCGTCAACAGCAAAGTTCCAGAGGCGGCGCAGAAAGCGATAAGCCCCTTCGACACCGCTGTCGCTCCAGATTGTACTCTGGTCGGGGGGGCCTGCGAAGATGGTGAACAGGCGGGCGGTATCCGCGCCAAACCGGTTGATGATGTCCTTGGGCTCGACCACGTTGTTCTTCGACTTGGACATTTTTTCCACGCCGCCCATGCTCACAGGCAAGCCATCTTCGATCGCCGTCGCGCTGATCGGGCGGCCTTTTTCATCGTAGTGAACCGATACTTCGGAGGGGTAGAACCAGCGTCGGCTGCCGTCTTCGGCCTTGCGGTAGAAACTCTCCCGCAGCAGCATGCCCTGAGTGAACAGGCTCTTGAACGGTTCACTGAAGTCCACCAATCCCTCGTCGCGCATCGCCCTGGTCCAGAACCTGGCGTAAAGCAGGTGCAGCACCGCATGCTCAATGCCGCCGATGTACTGGTCGATGGGCATCCAGTACCGACTGCCGGGCCCCACCATCGAGGTGTGGCAGTCCGGATCGCAGTAGCGCATGAAGTACCAGCTAGAGTCGACGAAGGTATCCATAGTGTCCGTTTCCCGCAGCGCGGGTCCGGCACAACGCGGGCATGCGACGTGGCAGAACGCTTCATGCTGCTGCAGCGGATTGCCGCTGCCGTCGGGAATGCAATCGGTCGGCAATACCACCGGCAGGTCCGCGTAAGGCACCGGCACATCACCACAGTGCTCACAATGAATGATTGGAATCGGTGTTCCCCAGTACCGCTGCCGGGATATTCCCCAGTCCCGCAGGCGCCATGTGGTAGCTTGCTCGCCGCGCCCCCGCGCGGCCAGAGCATCGACGATCGGCAGGAACGCTTGGTCCACCGTGAGACCATCGTAGACCCCTGAATTGATCAGGTATCCTTCTCGGCTACCGTAGCGATCCGACCATGCGCCAGGGTCATAGGCTGCCCCCGCGAACGCGATGACGGGGCGTACAGGTAATCCGTACTGGCGGGCAAAGTCGAAATCACGTTCGTCATGGGCAGGCACCCCCATTAAGGCACCTTCGCCATACTCACCGAGCACATAATTGGTGATCCAGACGGCGACCGGTTCGCCGGTCAACGGGTGCTCGACGTGCAAGCCGCTCGGGATGCCGAGCTTCCCCTGTACGCTGGCGGCATGGCTGGCCTGCGCCGACTGCCGGCACGCCTGCACCTGCGACTCGAGCTCTGGATCGAACTCGATGGCAGCTTTGGCCAGGGGGTGATCAGGGGAAACAGCGCAGAACGTCACACCCATCAGCGTATCGACACGCGTGGTGAACACCCACAGCTTGCCCGCGTCGATCAACTGCCCGTTCGCATCTTCGATTGAGTGAACGAAGGCCAGGCGCACGCCGCTGGTTTTTCCAATCCAGTTGCGCTGCATGCTGCGGACCATGTCCGGCCAGCCCTCCAGCGTATCGATGGCCGAGAGCAGCTCCTCGCCATACTGAGTGATGCGCAGGTAGTAACCGGGAATCTCGCGTTTCTCCACGAGCGCCCCGGATCGCCAACCTCGTCCATCCACCACTTGCTCATTGGCCAGCACGGTCTGGTCGACGGGGTCCCAGTTGACGATCTGGGTTTTCTTGTAGGCCACGCCCTTTTCCAGCAACTTCAAGAAGAACCACTGGTTCCACTTGTAGTATTGCGGATCGCAGGTGGCGATTTCCCGTGACCAGTCGAACGCCAGGCCGAGCGGTTGCATCTGTGACTTCATGTCGGCGATGTTCATCCGTGTCCATTCGGCCGGAGGCACGCCCGACTGCATGGCGGCGTTCTCCGCCGGCAAGCCAAATGCATCCCACCCCATTGGCATCAGGACGTTGTAGCCCTTCATTCGCAGGTGGCGGGCCAACATGTCATTGATCGTATAGTTGCGCACATGGCCCATGTGCAACTTGCCAGACGGGTACGGCAGCATCGAGCACGCATAGAATTTCGGTCGGCTTTCGTCTTCGACAGCCTTGAAGACTTCATCGCGAAGCCATTTGGCCTGAACCGTGCTTTCAACCCAGGCTGGATCATACTGCTGTCGCATAGGCGTTCCTCGATATTGCTGGCGTCGAGTGGTAATCAACCGCTCGGCTCATGCATTTTTGTTGGATATCACTCGGCCTGTTGAACGTCGCTTGGCGCAGGTGCAAGCGCTTAGGGCAATCTGGCAGGGTTTGGGTTTGAACAGCCTTCTTGCTCTTTGCGTCCGCCCGCCAACCAACCACGGGGCCACACACTGAAAACTCGCGGCGGTTTGTATTTGGCTTTCAGCGACCGTAACAAACCACCATGGGTAATCAAGCAGAAATCAGGCTCGAAGTGCTGAATATGTTGTGGGATTTTGCCCCATGAAACTGTAGGGAAAATATGATGAACGCCATGGTAATTGAAGTTCATCAAGCACACTCGCTCGAAGAAAATCGGTACTTTCACGTTGCGTGCGAACAGTGAGTCATTGATGGGGGTCTGGTAGTGGGCAAAGCTGTCCAGCACATTGAGAATGAATGCTCTGAGCAAGTAGAGAATCACCAGTGCCCATAAGTTGGCGCCGTATAAGTAAGCACTGCAGGCCAACAGCAGCAAGGTACATGCGCCCCCGGTGCGCAGCGCACTCAACTTCTTGTTTCGCAGAGTAATGGACAGCGCTGAGTGATCCAATGGCACAACTGTCGAGCCGTAGATGAAACTCATGATGGGAAAGATGAATCGGGTCGGCAGGAAGCAGACGGCCGCAGTCAGCACGAAATCGTGCCAGTACGCACCAAACAACTTGCGGTAGTAATAATTGAGTACCTTGCGCGCCGATCGGCGCTGGGCGATATAGATCTCGTCGCAATCATGCTCGGTACGGCTGATGCGGTGATGGCGCAGATGATCGAAACGTTGCAAGTCATAGGCGATACCCATGAACACCGCCATCATCTGGCCCATGCGCCGGTTCCTGCGGGCATTTGGATGCAGCAGTCCGTGTATCGCCTCGTGCACCATCACACCCGTTGTCGAAGAGAACAGCAAGGTAGGCAGCAGGGTCAGCATGAACCACGGGCTTATCGAGATCAGCAGCGGGGCGATGAAAAACTGGTAACCGTTGACCAGTACCAGAAATGCAAAGATCAGGTTGTTGGTCGTGACGTCGATATCTTCGAAATCGCGGGTTTTGACCAAGCTCGGATTGCCACGATACAAGCGGTCGTACAGGTCCTGTTGCAGTGTCTCGCCCATGCTGAGTGCACCTCTTCCTTTTGATGTCTGAAACGAGCCTCCTGGCTCAACTGCCTCGCGATGACGAAACCTGCGAGGTCGCGGCTCCCCGGCCCACCGACAACAGGCAGGCACCTCCCATTAGCAGCCCGAACAATCCGTAGAGGCTCCAGCTCAGTGCGAACCCTACGCCGGAGATCAAGAAGGCGCTAAGCCCCACCGAGACCATTCTGGCGACGGCGAGCAAGATGGGAATCATCGAGAAGAGGCTGGCCTGGGACTGCAATGATGTCTTCTGGGAAATCAGCGCAGTGATATGGGTGATGCCAAGAATCTCTCCCATCGTCCAGAAGAAGACAAACGACAGGATCAGCGCGGTATGCTCTAAGAACGCATAGGCGCCAAATCCGATGCCGTAGAAAATGCTCGCCATGGCCAGATTGGTGAGCGTGCTGAACCGAGAGGTCAAGGCGATCAACGGCTGAGTGATCAGGATGACCAGCAACGCATTGACGATCCCCACGGCCGCGAAAGTGCTGGCTGCACTTCCCACGGCTTTCAGGTCTAGCCACAGGGGTAACTGATACTCTCGCTGCGCATCCAGTAAGGACAAAGCGAAAAACAGTGCGCAGGCAACGATCACGATCTTCGGTAAGTCGATCATGTCGCGCAAGATCCCGCGTCGTACCAGCGGCGAATGAGCCTCCCGCTCGGGCAGCGTCAGGAAGGCACTCGCCAGGAAGCAAGCAACGCTGACACCGGTGGCGAACACCATCAGGTGATGACTGTGCAGGCCGAGCAGATACCCCCCGATGACAAACAGTAGTGCCGCGCCCAGATTGCTGGCCAGGTGCAGATAGCCGAAGGATGCAATGCGGTTGGCGTCGTTGGCAGCCAACGAGGTCAGCATGCTGAACACCGGCGTGATCACGCCTGCGCCCAACATGAACAGCAGCACCATGGCAATCGACATGGTCGGTGCGTCGAACACTATCGCTAGCAGTAGAAAGATCGATGAGCACAACGATGTGCCCAGTAACAACGGACGAAAGGAGCAGCGGCTGGCCAAGGCCCCTCCCAATAGATTGCCCGCCAGGTAGAACGCTGATACAAGTGTGATCACCAGTGCCACTGCCGGGCCATCGAGCTGGTAGTGGCGGTTGAAGAACAAAGCGGCGAACGGTCCCAGCGCATTGGCCATGACGAAAAGCAGGCGAAGCGCGATGATGTTGCGCATCTCCGTCGTCAGCCCCGCGCCTCTGAAGAGCTCGCTCATTTGAGAACCACCTGAGTGCCACGAACGTGCGCCTCGCTTGCTGCACGGCATGCGTTCGCAGTATCCGCCTGGGTGATGATGAATGCGGCTCGATCGAGAAACGCCTCCGGCGGCACCTTCAAGGCACGACCGGCGGCGGCCTCGACGACCAATTGCGATGTGACGCCTGCAGGCAGTGCGACCTCGGTGGCATGCACCCTGTCCAGTACCCCTGAGTGAGGCGGGTAGATGAAGTCGATGGCTGCCACCCGGTGGCGTGACGGTCGCAGGTCCAGTTGCACGTTCCGGAAACCGTCCACCAGCAGCTTGAACAGATCCAGGCCGCTTGCCAGCTCTACCAGCTTCAGTATCTGATCTCCCCCGGCCCGGGTCGCCAGCTCGATGACCTTCGCACCGTCCTTGCCCAGGCGTATCTCGGTATGCGTGATTCCCCACTGCACGGCCAGAGCCTGATGGGCCGCAACAACCAAGGAAACGAGTTCAGGCGGCAGGTCTTGTCCCCCCTGCTCGAAAGAGACCTGATGACCGATCTCCTCGAAGTAAGGTGCCGGGCCGAGACGCTTTTGCGTGATGGCAACGATACTGACGCGACCTTGGACCACCACGCTTTCAATACTGATTTCCGGGCCATCGACATAGGCTTCCACAAGTGTCTCATCCATGATCGCGCTGCTGATACGCACCTGCTTTTCGCTAGCCTGTCTGGCCACGATGGCCGCCTGCAGTGCCTGCTCAGTGTCCGCCAGTACTACGCCGATGCTTCCCGCCAGCTTTCTCGGCTTGATGACCACCGGGAAGCCGATCTCCCGTGCCGCCGTGACAATTTCCGCATCCGTCAGGGCGGGTACTGAGGCGGGCGAAGACACGCCATGCCGGACGAATGCTTTGCGCATCAGACGTTTGTCCCGGCTCATCCGGGCGGTATCCAAGCTATTGCCGCGCAGCCCGAAGCGGGCGGACAGCAAGGCCACCGCCTCGACGTAGAATTCGTAATAGGTGACCACCAGGAGCAAGTCGATACCGCGTGCTTCGACCTGAGCGGCGATCTCGTCAACCTGTTCTGGGTCGATGTCTATCCAGTGCGTGACGTAGCGTTTGGCCCATTCGGGCAGGCTCGTACCCACCAGGATCACCGGCGCCTTACATGCCAGGGAGGCTAACGCAAACTCGCGGTAGAACTGGTTCCCCACATCAAGCAGCAAAATAGATTTCATGGCGCTTGGCATCCCTAGCCGTAGGGTTTCAAAGACAACATTGATCCATCCTTGAATCGTGTGATCCAACGACTGTTGCTGCCCACTGGAATACGGTACTGGCTAAGCACCGTATCGACGTTGAGCTGGCCGAATTCGCGCCCCCATTTCAGGAACAGGCGCTTGGCTTTAACGCTGGTACAGCGCTGGAGCAGATCACCCACGATGTGCGGGTACATTATCTTGACTTGAGAAAACGCACTGTAGGCGTCTTCAAGTGATTGCTTGCCGCTCACTTCGTAGAGCATTTCCAGCAATGCACGTTCCGGCGTGGAACATTTGATGCTGCCCAATGCGGGCCAGGCATCGGTCAATGTCTGCTCAGGCATGCCCGACTCTTGCCAATCGAACAAACGGGCATGGCTATAGCGCACGGAAAAGCGCTCGGAAAACCAGCGCGGCAAGGTCACTCGTGCGTCCCCCCATAGCACCAGGGGTGCGCTGTCGTGCTCCAGGAGCGCGCTGTAGCCTCCGACATGCAGTCCTTCAATCTGCATGGCCAGGTAGGAAAGCGCCGATGACAGGCTCAACGAGTCACCGGGAAACACATAGACGCCGTGGGCAACGCGCGTCAGCCAGCCACTCTTCGCGTAGCCGGCCGCGCGCTGATTGGAAATGCCGATTTTCTGCAGTGCCGACAGATTCAGCGGCATGCCGCGTGGCATGGTCTTGTAGAGCTCCTTGATCAACGAATACTGGTGACGTCCTTTCATCCCTTGCATCCTGAGTCTGTACGATCTTGAAGAACCCCAGAACCGTCCTGGGCTGTGAGCATTATCGAACGGCCAGTTTTCACATTCCCCCAGCCAGCCGCGCTTTGAGCGCCGCTTATCAACGCCATCAGGAACACCTTCAGATCCGACTTCGCCGGTATCGCCACGCGCAGCATGTCATCGAGCAGGCCAAAGCTGTGGGGGTATCCGGAACAGTGGCTCACGCGGATATTGTTCTGGGCGAAGGTGCGCGCCAGGCAGCCATCGCTCTGATCCTGGAGCAGCAGGAAATTGGTATCGCTGCCGTATGCCACGATCCCGTGCGCACGACAGATCTCGAGGATCTCACCCTTGATCTGGTCGAGACTTTCATGGGCCTGGCGCAACTCATCCTGGTTACGCAGGCAGTACAGCGCCGCTTTTACTGCAATGTGATTGATGTCCCAGGGGCCTCGTACTTTCAGCAGCTCGCGCACTGACTCAGGGTGGGTGACCACGTATCCCAGGCGCAGTCCCGCCAGCCCGAAATACTTGGAGAACGAGCGGATGACGAACAACTGACTGACCCCACTGAAGGTATCCTGGCAAGACTGCTGCAGGTATTCGAAGTAGCACTCGTCAACGATGACCGGTTTGTCCTGCTTGACGCAGGCCTCCACCAGTGCCTGCAGTTGTTTCGCCTCCAAGCGTCCCCCCAATGGATTGTTGGGATTGCACAGGATCAGGCCCTGGCATGTCGACAAGGCGTCGAGTACCGCCGCGGTGGGCAGCACGAAGTCCTGTGCTTGTTTCTCGTACCCCACGACGACTGGCGTGACGCCATTGATGTCGAGCATCTGGTAGTAGAAGGAAAACACCGGCGAAGGAATGACGACGCGATCGCCAGGGGAAAACAGCAAGCGCAGCAGCAGGTCGATGGCCTGATCCGCGCCATTGGTCAACAGCACGTGCTGCGTGGGCACTTTGCAGTAGCTGGCCAACTCTTCGAGCAGGGGCTGGTAATTGGGGTAGGTGAACAGGTCCTGGGGCTGGAGCTGCGTCGCAATGAAGCGCGCGAGAAACTGTTGCAGGAACTGGTTTTCGTTCAAGTCCAGCAATACTGAACTCAGGTCGCGTTCCGGCGCTTGCCATAGTCCCGAACCTAGAATATGTGCGTCAACCTTCATGCGCGTGTACTCCCGTAGATGACTTGCTCGCCGAGCTCATACATGTGTCGCACGTCCTCTTCACTGGCGAAGACGACCGGTTTGCCGGTTGCCGCCGACAGCTGCTGGCAGGTAATCAGCCGACGGATTTCCGCAACGAAGGCCACCGCGCGATGATAGGCCTGCGAAAGATCGCGACCGAAGCTGGTGATGCCGTGACCTGGCATGACGATGCAGTTGGTGTCCCCGGCGCAACGGCTGATGGCGCTCACGTCCAGCTCGACATTCACGCCTTCGCCAAGAATGCAGGGCGGCATGCCCATGACGAGTGCTGTGTCGTTCGACACGTACTTCATCTGCCGCCATTGCATGACGGAGAAAAATGCGATGACGTCATCGGGGTGCAGGTGCACGGTGGCATGGATATCGTGGCGGCAGCGCATGATCTCGCGGTGCATCTGATGTCCCAGGCTGGGGC
>Ga0247821_10001077_pt1 | contig 15112 bp, 11 predicted proteins | sample 13C_Glycerol_Day_FD_192481 | JGI IMG/M metagenome (GOLD analysis project Ga0247821, IMG submission 192481) | Soil microbial communities from agricultural site in Penn Yan, New York, United States - 13C_Glycerol_Day14 | ecosystem: Environmental > Terrestrial > Soil > Agricultural land | place... | reverse complement strand
AAACCCAGGCGCACAGATGAAAGTGCGCGGTATCCACAAGCGCTTCGGCGCCTTTACCGCCCTGCAGGATGTCTCCCTCGACATCGCCGCCGGTGAACTGGTGTGCCTGCTCGGCCCGTCCGGCTGCGGCAAGACCACGCTGCTGCGCTGCATCGCAGGCCTTGAGCGCCAGGACCGCGGCACCCTGTACATCGGCGACCGTGACATTTCCGACCTGCCGCCCCAGGCCCGTGACTACGGCATCCTGTTCCAGTCCTACGCGCTGTTCCCCAACCTGACCGTCGAGGCCAATATCGCCTACGGCCTGGCCGGCAGCGGTCGTGACGAGGTGCGCCAGCGAGTGGCGCAGATGCTGGAGCTGGTGGGCCTGTCGGGCAGCGAGAAAAAATACCCCGGCCAGCTTTCCGGCGGTCAGCAACAGCGTGTGGCCCTGGCCCGCGCCCTGGCGCCGGCGCCGTCGCTGCTGCTGCTCGACGAGCCGATGTCGGCCCTCGATGCACGGGTTCGCGAGCACCTGTGCACCGAGCTGCGTCAACTGCAGCGCCAGCTCGGCATCACCACCTTGATGGTCACCCACAACCAGGACGAGGCCATGCTGATGGCCGACCGCATTGCCGTGATGAACAACGGCCAGGTCGAGCAGTACGCCACGCCCCAGGACATCTACGACAAGCCGGCCACACCGTTCGTGGCCGAATTCGTCGGCCAGGGCAACTGGCTCCCGTTCCAGCGTCACAGTGACAGCCATGCCCAGGTTGGCGCCTTGAACATGCGCCTGGCCGACGGTGCCGGCCAGGCCCGCAGCGGTCGCTTGTTCTGCCGCCCGGAGGCCATCAGCGTCAACCCGCCGGTGCATGAAGAAAACCTGTTCCCGGCCCGGGTGCGCGAGATCACCTTCCTCGGTAACCGCTGCCGCATGAGCTTTGAATTCAATGAGCTGCCAGGGCACGCCTTGCTGGCGGAAGTGGCGCCCGAGTCGATGCCGCGCCTGGGCAACCAAGACATCTGGGTCGCCCTGCCGCCGCGCAGCCTGCAGGTGTTTGCCTGAGATGGCCGCGCCAATGACCATGCCGATCGCTCACGCGAAGGCAGCACAGCGCTCCGGCGCCTCACTGGGTGATCGACTGTTCGTGGTCGGCGGCAAATGGCTGCTGCTGCTGTTGCTCACCGTTGCCGTGCTGATGCCGTTGATGGCGATCTTCTGGCGCGGTTTCAGCAGCGATGCCGGGCAGGGCGGCGGCCTGGTGGCCGCGCGTGAACTGTTTGCCAGCGCCAACTTCCATTGGCTGTTGGGCAACAGCCTGAAGGTGTCGCTCAGCGTTGCAGCCATCGTCGTGCCGATGGCTTACCTGTTCGCCTACGCGCTGCAGCGCACGCTGATCCCCGGCAAGCGTATCTGGCGCGGTATCTCGCTGCTGCCGCTACTGGCACCGTCGATGCTGCCGGCCATTGCCCTGGTGTATCTGTTCGGCAACCAGGGGCTGCTGCGCAGCCTGCTCAGCGACAACATCTATGGCTTCTGGGGCATTGTCCTGGGCGAAGCCATCTACACCTTTCCCCACGCGCTTATGATCCTGCTTTCGGCGCTGTCGCTGGCCGATGCGCGTCTGTTCGATGCCGCATCGAGCATGGGCGCAGGCCCTTGGCGTGCCTTTCGCAGCATTACCTGGCCGGCCACGCGCCAGGCCGTGTTCGCGGCCTTCTGCCTGGTGTTCACCTTGACCATCACCGACTTCGGCGTGCCGGTGGTCGTGGGGGGCGACTATCAGGTGCTGGCGCTGGAAGCCTACAAGGCGGTGGTCGGCCAGCAACAGTTCGGGCGCGGCGCCCTGATCGGCATGGTCCTGCTGGTGCCGGCGCTGCTGAGCTTCACCGTCGATGCCTGGCTGCGTCGCCGCCAGGGCGACTCGATGAGTGGCCGTGCCCAGGTGTTCCAGCCGCAGCCCTCGCGTCGTCGTGATGCCTGGTTCCTGACGGTGGTGGTGATGGTCTGTGCGGTGCTGTTGTTGGTGGTGGGCATGGCGGTGTACTCGTCGCTGGTCACCTTCTGGCCCTACAACATGACGTTGTCGCTCAAGCACTACCAGTTCGATGAAACCGCCGGCGGTGGCTGGCTGGCCTACCAGAACAGCCTGACCATGGCCCTGTGCTCGGCGCTGATCGGCAGTGCGGTGATCTTCACCGGCGCCTACCTGATGGAAAAGACCAAGGGCCAGCGTTCGCTGAACCTGGTGCTGCGCCTGCTCAGCTTTGTGCCGATGGCAGTACCTGGCTTGGTGCTGGGCCTGGGCTACGTGTTCTTCTTCAACCTGACCAGCAACCCCCTGCATGTGTTCTACGGCAGCATGGCGTTGCTGGTGGTGTGCACCATCGCCCACTACCTGACCACCGCCAACATGACCGCGACCACTGCCCTGCGCCAGCTCGACGGCGAGTTCGAGGCCGCCGCGCTATCGCTCAAGGCGCCGCTGTACCGGCACTTTCTGCGGGTCACCGTACCGATCTGCCTGCCGGCGCTGCTGGACATCATTCGCTACCTGTTCGTCTCGGCGATGACCACGGTATCGGCAGCGATCTTCCTCTACAGCCCCGACACCATCCTGGCCGCCGTCGCCGTGCTGAACATGGACGATGCCGGCAACGTCGGCGGTGCGGCGGCCATGTCGACCCTGATCCTGCTCACCAGTGCCACCGTTTCGCTGCTCCTGGCCTGGGCCTCGCGCGGCCTGTTGCAACGCTCCCAAGCCTGGCGCCAGCGCGCGCCGGGCAACTGATTGCCTTACCCAACCCTGTACCGTTCAAAGGAACCGCATCATGTTCAAGCCACTTGCTCTTGCCGCTGCCGTCCTCACTGCGTTCAGCCTGCAGGCCACTGCCGCCGATACCCAGCTGACGGTCTACACCGCGCTCGAAGCCGAACAGCTCAAGAGCTACAAGCAGGCCTTCGAGAAGGCCAACCCGGACATCGAAATCAAGTGGGTGCGTGATTCCACCGGCATCATCACCGCCAAGCTGCTGGCCGAGAAAGACCGCCCGCAAGCCGACGCCGTATGGGGCCTGGCCGCTTCCAGCCTGGCGATCCTCGACCAGCAGGGCATGCTGCAAAGCTATGCACCCAAGGACCTCGACAAGATCGGCGGCAACTACCGTGATGCCGCCAACCCACCGGCCTGGGTCGGCATGGACGTCTGGGCCGCCACCATCTGCTTCAACACCATCGAAGCGCAAAAGCAGGGCCTGACCAAGCCTGTGAGCTGGCAAGACCTGACCAAGCCCGAGTACAAGGGCAAGATCGTCATGCCGAACCCGGCGTCCTCCGGCACCGGCTTCCTGGATGTCAGCGCCTGGCTGCAGACCTTCGGCGAGAAGCAGGGCTGGCAGTACATGGACGACCTGCACCAGAACATCGGCCAGTACGTTCACTCCGGCTCCAAGCCGTGCAAGTTGGCGGCAGCCGGCGAGTTCCCGATCGGTATCTCGTTCGAGTACCCGGCCGTGCAGCTCAAGCGCCAGGGCGCGCCGCTGGACATCGTCCTGCCAAAAGAGGGCCTGGGCTGGGAAATCGAAGCCACTGCCGTGCTCAAGGGCAGCAAGCATGAAGCCGCCGCCAAGCGCCTGGCCGACTTCTCCGCAAGCCCGGCGGCGATGGAGCTGTACAAGGAAAACTTCGCCGTGCTCGCCCAGCCGGGTATTGCCAAGCCGCAGACCGAACTGCCGGCCGACTACGAGCAGCGCCTGATCAAGAACGACTTCGCCTGGGCCTCGCAGAACCGCGACAGCATCCTGGCCGAATGGCGCAAGCGCTATGACGGCAAGTCGGAGAAGGTGGCGCAGCAGTAACTTCCAATCGCGGGGCAAGCCCGCTCCTGCGGTAGGAGCGGGCTTGCCCCGCGATCTTTTTCAAGGACTTCGACATGACCGATCTACTGATCGTCGGCGCCGGCATTCTCGGCTTGTCCCACGCCTATGCCGCCGCCCGCCGTGGCCTCAAGGTGCGGGTATTCGAGCGCACCGCCACACCGCTGGGCGCCTCGGTGCGCAACTTCGGCCAGGCCCTGGTCACCGGCCAGCCACCGGGCGAGATGCTCGAACTGGCCAAGGCCAGCCGGGGCATCTGGGCGCACTGGTCGCGCCACGCCGGCTTCGATTTGAAGAGCAATGGCTCGCTGCTGTTCGCCCGCACCGCGCTTGAGCAGGAACTGCTTGAAGCGTTCTGCGCCGGGCGTGCCGTGGCCCATGGCTACAGGGTCGAGCTGCTGTCGGGTGCGGCCCTCAATGACCTGTACGGCGGCCAGTTCCGCCACCACCGCGCGGCCCTGCGCGGCCTGGATGACCAGCAGCTGTACTCGCGCGAAGCCCTGCCGACGCTGATCCGTTTCCTGCAGCAGGAACTGGATGTGCAGTTCCACTTCTCCACCCTGGTACGCGGCATCGAGCCCGGTCGCGTATCGACCACCGCTGGCGATTTCAGCGCCAGCCAGATCGTGGTCTGCTCGGGGCACGACTACCAGACCCTGCTCGCCGAACCCATCGCCACGCTGCAACCCCAGGTGTGTCGCTTGCAGATGCTGCGCGCCCGGCCACGCTTCAAGCTGGACTTGCAGCATGCACTGCTGACCGGCCTGAGCTGTGTCCACTACGGCGCCTTTGCCGACCTGCCACAGGCCCAGGCACTCAAGGCGCACCTGCAGGCAAACAGCCCGCACCTGATGGAGCACGGCATTCACCTGTTGGTCAGCCCCACGCCCCATGGCGAGCTGATCATCGGCGACTCCCATGCCTATGGCAGCGATGTTTCGCCCTTCAATGCCGAGCAGGTCGACACCTGGATGATCGAGCTGGCCGAACACACTCTCGGTGGTCGGATCGAGGTGGTCGAACGCTGGCAGGGCGTCTATGGTTCTGGCGGTCCCGGGCCGTTTTCGCTGTTGCAGGTGACGCCGGGCGTGAGTGCGGCGCTGATGCACAGCGGCGTCGGCATGAGCGTCGGCCCGGCCCTGGCCGAGCGGCATATCGCTCGACTGCTGAACGAAACCGATTGAGGGGATAACCATGAGAACAGCCGAACAGGTTGTCAGCGAAATCTTCGCCCTGTACCAGCAGCATGGCGATGACGATTACATCGGCGAGCCGGTGTCGCAGCTGGAGCACATGTCCCAGGCGGCCCAGCTGGCGCTGGACGAAGGTTTTGATGATGAGGTGGTGCTGGCGGCGTTCTTCCATGACATCGGCCATATCTGCGGCGGTGCCGAAGGTGACATGGGCGGCTACGGTGTGGTCAGCCATGAACAGGTGGGCGCCAACTACTTGCGACGCTGTGGCTTCAGTGAGCGCATGGCGACCCTGGTGCAGTACCACGTCGAGGCCAAGCGCTACCTCACCTTGCGCAAGCCCGGTTACTACGAGCGCCTGAGCGAAGCCAGCCGGCGCACCCTTGAGTACCAGGGTGGGGTAATGAGCGAAGCAGAAGCCGATGCCTTCGAGCGCGATCCGCTGTGTGCGGTGAGCCTGCGGATGCGTGAGTGGGATGAACTGGCCAAGGAAATGAATGTGCCGGTGATTGACCTGGACGTGCTCAAGGGCAAGGCGCTGGGGCTGTTGCATTGAGTTTTCGCGGGGCAAGCCCGCTCCTGCGGTAGGAGCGGGCTTGCCCCGCGATTGGGTCTAAAGCTCCAGCACCAGGGCCTCGATCTGCTCCTGACGTTCCACCTGATTCACCTTGGCCCCCGGGTTGAGCGACGACCACTGCGGATGCGCCCGCGCCTTGCTCAAGGCGTCCGGCAACTTGCCCTCGCGCCAGCTCTGTTCCTGCGGTGCGCTCAACGTGATCTGCCCCATCGCCGCATGGCCGCGGCTGTCCAGCGCATGGATCAACTGATGCTGGCGCAGGGCCAACAGGCGCAATACGCTGTCATCCACCGTCAACTCCCGCTGCCCCTTGAGCTTGCCAAGCAGCCGTGAGCCATAGCTGCGCGCAGTTTGCAGGGCGCCACCGGCAATCGCGCCGGCCAGTGCGGCCGCCCCGAGGGTGATGCCACCCACCAGCAGGTCGATACCCGCACCCGCCGCCGCACCCGCGGCCACGCCGCTGCCAAGGCGAACACCCAGCAACTTGAGGGTTTCGGGGTTGAACAGGTCGTCGCCCCAGCGCCCGTTGAGCAAGGGAAGGTCGTTGGCGCTGGCGTCGTCCTTGCGAAAGGCATAGAGCTTGAGCAAAGCCTCGACGCAGCGTTGTTCGCGCTGGCGAATGTCCTTGCGCAAGGCTTCGATGGCCGCCGCTTCTGCGCCAGGTTCGGTGACCACGCTGCGTCGGCACGCGGCACAATCGAGCAACAGCTCGGCCACCAGGCGCTTGGCACTGAGCTGCCGGGCCAGGCGTTGTGCCTGTTGGTCGTCGATCAGCCGTTGCAGGGCCGGGCGGGACTTTTCCAGCATCAGCGCCAGGCTTTCGTAGAGGCGTCGTTCGCCATCTTCCGGTGGGGCGACGCTGTCGAAACGTACCAGGGCATGCAAACCCAGGCGCGCCAAGGCCTCCCGCCAGTCCGGCTCACGGTGGTCGCTGCTGGCGACGAAGTTGAGCACCGGTAACAGCGGCTTGCCGCAACCGGCGAGCACCTCCAGTTCATCCCGGTACTTGGCCAGCACCGGTTCACGGGCATCGATCACGTACAGGCCGGCGTCGCTGGCCAGCAACTGGCGCAGCACCTTGGCTTCCTGCTCGAAACGCTGGCGCGCCTCGCTGCCCTGAAGAAAGCGCTCCAGCCGGGCCGGGCCATCGAGACGCTCGCCCGGACGCTCCAGGCGTTCGAGGTAGTCGAGCAGGGCAATGGCATCTTCCAGGCCGGGGGTGTCGTAGAGCTCCAGCAGGGGCTCGCCGTCTACCGACAGACGCGCTCCTTCGACGTGGCGGGTGGTGCTGGGGCGATGGGAGACTTCGCCAAAGCCCACGTCGCGGGTGAGGGTGCGCAGCAGTGAGGTTTTGCCGACGTTGGTGTGGCCGACCACGGCCAGCTTCAGTGGCTTAGTCATGGCCATGCTCCAGCCAGTTCAAGGGTGCGCTGTCGGCATACGTCAGCCCTAGTTGCTCCAGTGCCTGGTGCCAGTCGCCCAGGCGGTCGGCGTCCAGTGCCTGCCCGGGCAGCGCCTGCAACAACCAGATGCGTGTGGCGCCGGCGTTGCGCGCAAGCTCGGCGAGCAGCGCCAGGCTGCCTCGATCCGGGGAGCGCCGAGGGTCACAGGCAATGGCCAGGCGCGCCGGTGGAAAGCGGCTGAGTTGTTCGAGCAGTTTGTTGCGTGACTCGCGGCTGTCGAGGATGCCGGCATTGCTGACCGACTTCGGCAAGGTGGGTGGCCAGGGGCGCTGATCGTCCAGCTCCAGGCCCACCAGCAGGGCCCCGTCGCTGTGTTCTTCACTTGCGCTGCGGACAATCTGCGGCAAGGCTTCGGGCGCGGCATCGTTGACGCCCAGGCGTTCGCTGCTGGGCATCAGGGCTTCGCGCAACTGACTGTAGCCGGGCAGGTTGAGGTCCAGTTGCAGGCGATCACGCCCGCTGCGCCAACGCCACAGGCACAGGGCGGCCAACACCAGGCGCGGGACAATGCCGTACACCAGCAACACCCCGAGCAGCCAGCTTGCCCAGGCCTGGCGAGCCAGTTCCAGGGCCGGTTGACTGTCGCCGCTGGCGCGGATCATCTCGACGTCGGGGACGCTGAACCCCAGCAGTGAAGGCAGTGCGCCCAGTGCCTGGGTCAGGCCGACGAACGTATCGGCACCGAGGATGGTGGTTTCCCAGACAAAGCCGTAGCGCCGGGTGGCGAGCAGGATCAACAGCATGACCAGCGCCGTGCTCAGGGCCACCAGCCACAGACCATGCACCAGCAGCCCGAGCAGCCAGCGGTTGAGTTTTTGCCGTTGCAGCAGCACCAGCAGGGCAGGGGCCAGGTGCGCGGCCTGGGCGTCGCGGGCGAATTTTTCGCTGAGCCACATCCACAGCCGTCCCAGCGTCGCGCCCTGTTCACCGGCCAGGAAAAAGCCCAGTGCCCAGCCCAGCAGCAACAGCAGGTTCAGGCCGAGCAGGCTGCCCAGGGCCCAGAACACATTGACCGGCCGCTGGCTGTCGCCCAGGGCCGCCAGCGCCAGGCCGGCGCCACTGAACACCGCCAGCACCAGCAACAGTGCCAGCGCCAGGCGGGCGCCCTGTTTCCAGTGCAGCAGGGCGCTGCGCAAGCCGTCGCGTTCGGCCAGCCACAGGGCGCGCTGCTCGATGCGCGTTGGCAGGTCGCCGCCCTGCTGACGGGCGCGGCGATTGGCTTCCTGGTCTTCCAGCGGGCCTGCATGCTCTTCGCGCAGGCGCACGGCTTCGGTGAGCCAGCGTTTGTCCAGGTCAGTCAGTACAGTCACACAGTCTTCCATTGATCAAGTGATCCCAAAGCATAACCCAGGCATCGAAGAACGGGCTTTGCTATCCTCGCCGGCATGAAAACATCACTTCCCCTAAGCCTGATCGCGGCGCTCGCCGAGAACCGCGTGATCGGCATCGACAACAGCATGCCCTGGCACCTGCCGGGGGATTTCAAGTACTTCAAGGCCACGACCCTGGGCAAGCCGATCATCATGGGGCGCAAGACCTGGGACTCCCTCGGCCGCCCGCTGCCGGGGCGCCTGAACCTGGTCGTCAGCCGCCAGCCCGGGTTGCAGCTGGAAGGCGCCGAGGTGTTCGCGTCGCTGGATGAGGCTATCGTGCGCGCTGAACAGTGGGCACTGGCGCAAGGCGTCGACGAGCTGATGCTGATTGGCGGGGCGCAGCTTTATACCCAGGCGATCGAGCGCGGTCTTGCAGACCGGCTGTACCTGACGCGGGTCGAGTTGAGCCCGGAAGGGGATGCGTGGTTTCCCGCGTTCGATGTGGCGCAGTGGGCGTTGGCGTCGACTCGGGAGAATCCGGCTGAGGAGGGGAAGCCGGCGTATCACTTTGAGGTTTGGGAGCGGGTTTGAAAAAGCATCGCGGGGCAAGCCCGCTCCTACCCAGGTAGGAGCGGGCTTGCCCCGCGAATTGTTCAGGAGTGCGTCAGTTCCGCGTGCTCCTGAGCCTCCAGCAGCGTCTTGTCAGTCTGCTGCAGCATCTGGCTGGTAATCGCACCGGCCGTCATCGAACCGTTCACGTTCAGCGCCGTACGGCCCATGTCGATCAGTGGCTCGACCGAGATCAGCAGGGCCACCAGCTCAACCGGCAAGCCCATGGCCGGCAGCACGATCAGCGCGGCAAAGGTCGCACCGCCACCTACACCGGCCACGCCGGCCGAACTCAGGGTCACGATGGCCACCAGGGTGGCGATCCACAGCGGGTCCAGTGGATCGATGCCCACGGCAGGGGCCACCATCACCGCCAGCATGGCCGGGTACAGGCCGGCACAGCCGTTCTGGCCAATCGTCGCGCCGAACGAGGCGGCGAAGCTTGCGATGGACTGCGGAATGCCCAGGCGGCGGGTTTGCGCCTCGATGCTCAGCGGAATGCTGGCGGCGCTGGAGCGGCTGGTGAAGGCGAACGTCAGCACCGGCCAGACCTTGCGGAAGAAACGCAGCGGATTGACGCCGCTGATCGCCAGCAGCACGCCGTGCACCACGAACATCAGGCCCAGGCCGATGTACGACACCACCACGAAACTGCCGAGCTTGAGGATGTCGTCCAGGTTGGAGCTGGCGACTACCTTGGTCATCAACGCCAGCACGCCGTACGGGGTGAGCTTCATCACCAGGCGCACCAGGCGCATCACCCAGGCTTGCAGGGTGTCGATGGCAGCCAGGGCGCGGTTGCCCTTGTCGGCGTCATCCTTGAGCAGTTGCAGGGCGGCCATGCCGAGGAACACGGCGAAGATCACCACGCTGATGATCGAGGTCGGCTTCGCCCGGGCCAGGTCGCCCACCGGGTTGCTGGGGATGAACGACAACAGCAACTGCGGGATATTCAGGTCGGCGACCTTGCCCACGTAGTCGCTCTGGATGGCCTGCATCCGCGCGGTTTCGGCGGTGCCGGCCACCAGGCCCTCGGCGGTGAGGCCGAAGAGGTTGGTCAGGCCGATACCGATCAGCGCGGCAATGGCCGTGGTGAACAGCAGGGTGCCGATGGTCAGGAAGCTGATCTTGCCCAGTGACGAGGCGTTGTGCAGGCGGGCCACGGCGCTGAGGATCGAGGCGAAGATCAGCGGCATGACGATCATTTGAAGCAGCTGCACATAGCCGTTGCCGACCAGGTCGAGCCAACTGATGGTGGCTTTGAGCACCGGGTTGCCGGCGCCATAGATGGCATGCAGGGCACCACCGAAGAGCACGCCGAGGATCAGGCCGACCAGGACTTTTTTAGCCAGGCTCCAGTTGCCATGACGGGTTTGCGCCAGGCCCAGCAGCAACGCCAGGAACGCCAGCAGATTGAGAGACAGCGGCAAATTCATTGAAGCTCCAGAGAAAAAGCGGGGGCATCGCCTCTGTGTGCGATTGCGAACGGAAATGCTAACAGCATGAAAACGAACGAATTTATATCGAAATGGAATTTAGATAGTTGTTTTTGGAATAACGAATTACGAAATAAGACGCCTCCTAGCCGTAAATAGATATCAATTGCGAATTTATCGCATCTTCTGATAGCGTGCGCTCACCTTGAGACCCTCCGCCAGGAAGTGCCGTGTCTTCGTGGAATACGCAGATTGCCCGGTTGTTTGCCGAGCACAAGAAAGCGCTGGAAGCCTTTGTTGCGCGACGCACCGGCAACGCTCAGGTGGCTGCCGATCTGACCCAGGAGTCCTTCCTGCGCCTGGCGCGGCTGCCGGCCGACAAGAAGATCGACAACCTGCCCGCCTTCCTCTTCACCATTGCCAGCAACCTGGTGCGCGATCACCAGCGCCAGATGATCCGCCGCGAACGCCTGGACGGCGGCGAGCCGAGCGAGGCGCTGGCCTGCAACGCACCCGGCGCCGAAGAGCAGTTGTGGGCACAGCAGGAGCAAGCGTTGATGCACGAGGCCATTGCGTCCTTGCCCGAGGCGACCCGGCATATCTTCCTGCTTTATCATGTCGACGAATGTTCCTACCGGGAAATTGGTGAACGGCTGAAAATTTCCCCGCGTAGTGTCGAATACCAATTGCGTCGTGCGCTGATCGACTGCCGTGCCTTCATCAAGGCGCGACTGCTCAGCGACACGCCGGGGCCGTCGCGATGAACCGGCCGCCAGCAGCTACGGATACCCCGATGACCGACCCTTGTGCCACGGACGCCGACGACCTGTTCGCTGAAGCCAGTGGCTGGTACTACCGCCTGCAGGCCGAGGACCTCAGCGCCCGTGAGCGCGAGGCCTTTGCTGCCTGGCTGGCCCAGGGCCCTGACCAGGCGCAGGCCTGGGACGAGGTGCTGGGCTTGCTGGGCGCGTTGCGCGAACCGGCCCGGCAGATCCGCCAGGCCCAGCGTGCGCGCTGGAACCGTCCGCGGGCTCGGGTATGGGCCAGTGCGGCGGCAGTGCTGTTGATGGTGGGCCTGCTGGCCTATAGCCCCTGGCCGGACCGCTGGCGCGCCGACTATGCCACCGCCACGGGCGAAACCCGTACTGTTGCTCTGGCCGATGGCTCGCAACTGCAGCTCAACACCGATACCGCCGTGCAGGTCGAACTGGACGATGGCGAGCGGCGGGTGCGCCTGCTGCGTGGCGAGGCCTGGTTCGATGTCAGCCATGATTCTGCACGACCGTTCGTGATCCGTTCCGGCGACGGCTGGGTCAAGGTGGTGGGCACCCGCTTCAGCGTGGCCCGGCAGGGCGAGCAGACCCGCGTGCGGGTGGCGCAGGGCAAGGTCCAGGTCAGTGCCGACAGCAGGCAATCGGTGCTGCTGGAGCCGGGGGGCGCCGTGGAATATCGCGGCGTGAGCCTGGGCGCGGTGCATGGCTTCGACGGTGCCGCCGAATTTGCCTGGCGCCAGCGCCAACTGGTGTTTCGCCAGCAGCCGCTGGCCGAGGTGGTCGATGAACTCAATCGCTATTGGCCCGGCCAGACCCTGGTGCTCGGCGATGCGTTGCGCCAGCGCAAGGTCTCGGGGGTGTTTGAAATCGACAAGCCGCACGCCGTGCTCAAGGCCCTGACCCACACCCTGGGCCTGCGGGCCGAGCAGTACACGCCGTACCTGCGGGTGTTGCGCGAAGGTTAGAAAAAAAATCAAAAGATTTTCAGGGTTTCCCCGAGGCATGACGTCCTTGAACTCGTAGGCGCAAATAATAAGCACTCTCAGACAGTGCTGCGCGATTCGACGACTTCGATGTTTTTGGGGGAGCACCACTGATGGAAAACACCACCGCCACCCGGCGCCTGCCTGGTTTGCCGACCTTATTGAGCCTGGCCATTGCCCTGGGCTGCGGCGTGCAGGCTGTGCCGGTCCTGGCCGCACCCGCCGCGCAGGCCCAGGTCTATCGCTTCGAGATTCCGGCGCAGTCGCTGGACGCCGCGCTGGCCGCGTTCAGTGCCGTCACCCGGGTGCAGGTGCTGGTCGGTGCGGAGGTGACCCAGGGGTTGCGCTCGCCAGGGCTCAACGGCAGTTATCCACAGGACCAGGCACTGTCCCGGTTGCTCGCGGGGACGGGCCTTGTGGCCACCTACATCGATGGCGACAGCGTCACGCTGGAAAAGCGCCTGGGCGGCGACAAGGCCCTGCAACTGGGTGCGACCAGCATCACCGGCCAGCAACTGGGTGCTACCACCGAAGGCTCGCACTCCTACACCACAGGTGCGGTGACCATCGGCAAGGGCGAACAGAAGCTCAAGGACATCCCGCAGTCGGTCTCGGTGGTCACCCGCCAGCGTCTGGATGACCAGAACATGAACAGCCTGCAGGACGCCATGCGCCAAGTCACCGGGGCCACCATCAAGACCTACAACTCCGGCTCCAGCCTCAACGATGTCTACATGCGCGGCTTTCTTGTCGACCAGGTTCAGGTCGACGGCGTTTCCCAGGCTACCGGCCAGGGTGACCTGATGACCAGCTTCGACCTGGCGATGTTCGACCGGGTCGAAGTGCTGCGCGGGCCTTCCGGCCTGTACCAGGGCGCGGGTGAGCCCGGTGGCACCATCAACCTGGTGCGCAAGCGTGCGCTGGGCCAGTTCGCCTTGAGCGGCGAGCTGTCGGCGGGCTCTTACGATCACTACCACTCGACAGTGGATATCACCGGCCCGCTCAACAGCGATGGCAGCCTGCGCGGGCGCTTCGTCACCGCTTATGAAGACAACAAGTCCTTCGTCGACTACGCCCAGAACGAGCGGCCGATGGTCTACGGCCGGCTGGAATACGACGTGACCCCGGACACCACCCTGTCGCTGGGTGGCGCCTACCAGCACAACCACTCGACCCCGGCGTTCGGCCTGCCGGCCTATGCCGACGGCAAGTTGCTGGACGTGAAGCGCTCGACCTTTGTCGATGCCAAATGGAACGAGCTGGACGAGCATGTCTGGGAAAGCTTCTTCGAGGTCGACCATGCCCTGGAAAACGGCGGCCAGTTCAAGACCTCGCTGACCTACCGCGACGCCGAAACCCCGACGCGCAACTTCACCTGGGCCGATGGCGCAGTGGACCCAGACACCGGCGCGAGTTCGGCGGTGGCCTACTCCTACTACACCCACATCAAGACCCTGGGCGTGGACAGCTTCGTCACGTTGCCGGTGGAAGCTTTCGGCCGCACCCATGAGTTCACCGCCGGTGCCGAGTACCAGCATCTGGACAAGGACTTCACCTACGGGGGCGGCGAATACTTCGACATCAACGTGTTCGACCCCGGCAGCATCAACATCCCCAAGCAGAAGTTCGAGATGGACAACGGCAACTGGTCGAAATCGCACCAGTACGGCCTGTATGCCCGCACCAAGATCAGCGCCACCGATTGGCTGGACGTGATCCTCGGCAGCCGGGTGACCTGGTTCGAGAGCGAGGCGCACAACGCCAACGCCTTCTTCAACAACTTCACCACCACCGACACCAGCATCAACCGCAAGGTCATCCCTTACGCGGCGCTGGTCGCCAAGCTGACACCGGAGCTGTCGGCCTATGCCAGCTACACCAGCGTGTTCAAGCCGCAGACCGAAGTCGATGCCGACGGCGAGACCATCGACCCGCGCAAGGGCAAGCAGTATGAACTGGGTCTCAAGCGCGAGTTCTATGAAGGCCGCCTCAATGGCAGCGTGGCGTTGTTCCGCATCTACGACGAGAACCGTGCAGAGCTGGTGAACAACGCGCAGTACAACGAACCGCAAGGCAAGATCCGCAGCCAGGGTTGGGAAACCGAGCTGAGCGGCAACCTCACCGACAACTGGAGCATCACCACCGGTTACGCCTTCACCATGCTCAAGGCGATGAGCGGCGAAGACACCAACCAGGGCACCACCATCACCCCCAAGCACAACTTCAATCTGTGGACGCGCTACGAGTTCGCCGATGGGCCGTTGAAGGACTTCAGCGTCGGTGGTGGGGTGCGGGCGGTGAGTGCTACCTACTACAAGCGGGACGTGGACTTCGTGCAGGGCGGCTACAGCATTGCCACGGCCCAGGTGGGGTATGCGTTCAACAAGCACCTGTCGGCGACGCTGACGGCCAACAACTTGTTTGACCGTACTTACTATGAGCGGGTGGACAGCGCCTGGGGGTCGAACTTCTATGGCGAGCCGCGCAACCTGACATTTACGGTGCGGGCCAAGTACTGAGGCCCTTCGCGGGCAAGCCCGCGCCTACCGAATCGCGCAGCAGTCGCCTCCAACGCATTACGACCGCTGCGCGGCCGATCGCAGGCTGTCGCCAGCGGCTACAGGGCCTGTGGGAGCGGGCTTGCCCCGCGAGACAATCTCACAACCAGACCGCTATCGCGGGGCAAGCCCGCGCCTACCGAATCGTGCAGCAGTCGCCTCCAACGCATTACGACCGCTGCGCGGCCGATCGCAGGCTGTCGCCAGCGGCTACAGGGCCTGTGGGAGCGGGCTTGCCCCGCGAAACAATCCCACAGCCAGACCGCTATCGCGGGGCAAGCCCGCTCCTACCGAATCGCGTAGCAGTCGCCTTCAAGGTATTACGACCGCTGCGCGGCCGATCGCAGGC
>Ga0247821_10001074_pt1 | contig 15128 bp, 15 predicted proteins | sample 13C_Glycerol_Day_FD_192481 | JGI IMG/M metagenome (GOLD analysis project Ga0247821, IMG submission 192481) | Soil microbial communities from agricultural site in Penn Yan, New York, United States - 13C_Glycerol_Day14 | ecosystem: Environmental > Terrestrial > Soil > Agricultural land | place... | reverse complement strand
GGTTTCGGGTGGCACCGAGGTGTCGGAGTCGGTGGTGATCAGGAGGACGGGGGCGGTGATGGTGCTCAGGCCCGGGAGGAGGTCGAGGTTGCTCAGGGCCTCGCAGCAGGCGGCGTAGCCCTCGGCGGGGCAGTTCAGGAGCATGTCGCGGATGGGCTCGATGTCCTTGAACTCCGGGAGGAACCAGCGGCCCAGGGTCGCCTCGACGATGGCCTGGGTGCCGTCGGCGCGGACCTGCGCGGCGCGCTCGGTCCACGGCTGCGGGTTCGCGGCCAGGTTCGACGGCGGACAGATCGCGACGAAGCGGTGGAACCGGTCCGGTGCGTTCTGCGCGAGCCACAGCCCGACCGCCCCGCCGAGCGAGATCCCGACGTACGACGCCTGTTCGACCTCGAGCGTGTCCAGCAGCTCGACGACATCGCCGCCCAAGTCCTCGATCGTGTACGGCCCGTCGGGTACGTCGGAGCCGCCGTGACCGCGATGGTCGAACGCGATCACCCGGAACCGCTTCGCCAGCACCTCGACCTGCGGCGCCCACATCCCCTGGTCCGCACCGAGCGACGACCCGAGCAGTACCACGGGCGCGTCGGCCGAACCGGTCTCCACGTAGTTGAGTCGCATGCCCCCCACCCTACGAACTCAGCGGCATGATCGTCGTGCGCCGGTGGTGTTCGAAGACGACCGAGCTGCGGATGTCGGCGATCTCCTGGCGTTTGGCGAGGGCCAGGACCAGGTCGCGGAGCGCCTCGGTGTCCTTGACGGCGACGTGGGCGAGGAAGTCGGCGCCGCCGGAGACCATGAACATGTCCAGCGTCTGCGGCAGGTCCATCACGTACGCCTGGAACGCCGTCGCCACCGCCATCGCCTGCGGCCGGAGCTTGATCGAGATGATCGCCTGGGTGGACCGGTCGATCGCCTTCAGGTCGACGGCCGCGTGGTACCCGCTGATCACGCCGCGGTCGCGCAGCCCGCGGATCCGCTCCAGACAGGTCGACGGCGCGATCTTCAGCTCGGCCGCCATGTCGCGGTTCGTACGGCGGGCGTCGTTCTGCAGCATCCGCAGCAGCGCCGTATCAAGTTCGTCCATGCCGCCCAGTTTCGCAGATCCACCGAACGATGTTCGGGATCAGCCGCGAATCACCGCCCAACGGGCTACGGTTCTTGCCGTGCTGACGAACAAGATGGTCGTGATCATCGCGACCGAGGCTCCCATCGGCGTCGCCCTCAACACCGCCGCTCTGCTCGGCGTCGGCCTGGGCAGCCATCACGACGACGCCGTCGGCCCCGACATCGCCGACGCTTCCGGAACGCCGCACACCGGCATGTGCGCCCACCCGATCCCGATCCTCCGCGGGGACGACCTGCAGGCCCTCCGCGCGCAGGCGGCCGCCCGCCCGGACGTGACCGTCCACGACATGCACCAGGTCGCCCAGCGGGCGCGCACCTACGAACAGATGTCCAGCACCCTCACCGGCACGAAGCCCGAGGACATCCAGTACCTGGGCCTCGCTCTCTACGGCCCGCGCCAGTCGATCGACTCGCTCACGGGCGCCCTACCGCTCTACCGATGACAGCTTCTCCGGGTTGGCCTGGAGGTGGATCGCGGTGATCCCGGAGCCGTCGGTGTGCACGGTGAGGACGTGGGGCTCGCCGCGGACGAGGACCTTCAAGGCAGGCCCGGTGGCCAGGTCCACCTCGGTGACGGCGAAGCCGGGGCGGGTGTAGATGTGCGCGAAGAAGTGCGCGACCCTCTCACGGCCGATGACTGGCCTGCGGGCGGCGCGGAGGCGCCCGCCGGAGTCGGTCCAGGACGTGACAGAGTCCTTGAGCATCGACTCCAGACGTGCCAGATCACCCTCGCGGGCGGCGGCCACGAAGTCCAGGAGCAGGCGGCGTTGCTCGGCCGCCGACGGGCGGAACCGCGGCCGGTCGTCGTCCAGAGCCTGCCGGGCCCGGCGGTGCAGTTGGCGGCAGTCCTCCGGCGTACGGTCGAGGATCTCGGCGATCTCGTCGTACGGGAGGGTGAACGCGGTCCGCAGCACATAGACGGCGCGTTGCGGAGGGGTGAGGCGCTCCATCAGGTGCAGGAGCGCCAGCGACACGTCGTCCAGCTCGAGGGTGTCGGCCGGCACCGGCTCGGGGAGCCACTCGCCGATGTAGCTCTCGCGGCGCGCCTGCCGGGTTCGCAGTACGTCGACCGACAGCCGCGTCACCACTCGGGTCAGGTAGCGACGCGGCTCAGCCACGTCGGTACGGTCCGCGGCCGACCAGCGAACGTACGCGTCCTGCAGCACGTCCTCCGCGTCGTGCCAGCTCCCCAGCATCCGGTACGCGAGCCCGGCGAGCATCCCGCGCGCCGACGCGAACTCGGTCAGCGTGCTCGTCAGCCCGTGACCTCCGGCAGCTTCCGGGTCGCGATCATCAGGCGGTTCCACAGGTTGATCATGCCAATCGCGAGCAGCACGTGCGCGGTGCCCTCTTCGCCGAACTGCGCGACCGCGGCGTCCCACACGTCATCGGGCACGCCGCCGCGCCCGAGCAGGGTGACCGCGTCCGTCAGGGCCAGGGCAGCCCGCTCGCGCTCGTCGTAGAAGGGCGACTCGGTCCACGCGGCCAGCCCGAACAGTCGCTGCGTGGTCTCGCCGTCCTTGAGAGCGTCGATGGTGTGCATGTCCACGCAGAACGAGCACTCGTTGACCATCGACGCACGCACCTTGATCAGGTGCAGCAGCGTGTGGTCGACCTGACTCTGGGCATAGCTCTCCACGCCGAACACGGCCCGGAAGGCGGCCGGGGCGATCCTGCTGAAATCCATCCGTTGTTCCATGCCAACACGACGGTCCGCCCCACGGCCGGCGTGACGACGAGGGTTGTGACGCCGGTCACGCCGGCTCCAGCACGTGGCGGGCCTTCGTGACCGCTGCCTCGGTGGCCGCGTCGAGTTCGGTGCCCTGGCCGGCGAGAACGCCGACCGACACGATCACGTCATCGACGCCGGTCACGACTGCGGCGTACTCGAGTCCGCGCTTCGGGCCGCTGGTGCCGGTGAGCCGGAACGCGAACGGCTTCGAGCCGTACTCCGGGGCGGTGATCGTCTCGACCTTCATCGACGTGCTGCCGGCGCCGTCGGTCTTGAGCGTCACCTTCGTGCACGACTCGACCGCTTCGGCGTACGAGTCGCGCAGCTCGGCGACCTGCTCGGCGGTGCTCATCGAGTCGAGGCCGAAGTCGATGTACGGGCCTTCCTGACCGCCGGTGAACGTCCGCGCCACGCTGGCCTTGGACCCGGGCGCCTTGGTGGCGTTCAGGTACTTCACGAGCGTCTTGCAGCGGCTGCTCGGCGAGGAGAACGGCTTGGCGTCCTCGTCGGGCTCTTCCTTGTCCTCGGTGAAGCCGCCCGGCAGGTCGGCCAGCTCCAGCAGCGCCTTGGTGAGCTCGGCGGTCGTCCGGGCGACCGGCGCGGCCGGTGTCGAGGCCGTCGGGCTCGGCGTCGGAGTGGCGGCCGGCGGCGCCGCGCTCTGCTTGTCGTCACCTCCGCCGCAGGCGGACAGCGACAGCACGAGAACGGCGAGCATCACAAACCTCGTCATGGGGCGGACCTTCCGAGCTCCGGGCGGGGGCCGAGCAGGGAGCAGCGTACCTGACCTGTCAGTCGGGGGTCAGTAGCGGTGCGAGCGGAGGTGGATGTTCTGCAGTAGGCCGATCGCGAGCAGGCAGGCGAACATCGACGAGCCGCCGTACGACACGAACGGCAGCGGCAGGCCGGTGACCGGCATGATGCCGAGGGTCATCCCGATGTTCTCGAACGCCTGGAACGCGAACCAGCAGACGATCCCGGTCGCCACCAGCCGCCCGAACACGTCCCGCGCGTTCACCGCGATCCGCAACCCGCGGAACAGGATGATCGCGAACAGCACGATGATCGCGCCGGCGCCGATCAGCCCGAGCTCCTCGCCGGCGACCGTGAACACGAAGTCGGTGTGCTGCTCGGGGACGAACGCGTTCTGCGTCTGGCCGCCGTGGAACAGGCCCTGCCCGAACACGCCGCCGTTGCCGATCGCGATCCGCGCCTGGTTCACGTTGTACCCGATGCCCTGCGGATCCGACGACGGGTGCATGAACGCGGTGAAGCGGTCGATCTGGTAGGTCTTCAGCACCTGCAGCTTGATCGCGATCGCCGCGACCACCACGCCCGCGGTGAGCAGACCGAGCATCCAGCGTTTCGGGACGCCGGAGACCGCGATGATCCCGAACACGATCGACCCGAGCACCATCACCGTGCCGAGGTCCGGCTGCAGCATCACCAGCACCACCGGCACGGCGGCGACCGCGACCGCCTGCGCGACGTCGAGGGTGCGGGCGTCCTCGTGACGGTCGGTCTCGCTTTTCTCCGCGATCAGCAGCGCCATGCCGACGATCACCGCGAGCTTGGCGAACTCGCTCGGCTGGATCGACATGAACGGCAGCTGGATCCACGACCGGGACCCGTTGATCGTCGAGCCGACGCCGGGCACCAGCACCAGGATCAGGCCGATCACCGAGGCGACGTACAGCAGCGGGGCGAGGATCCGGACCCGGCGGTGGTCGGTGATCGCGGCGCCGACCGCGAGCACCAGGCCGATCGCGAAGTTCAGCGCGTGCCGGACCAGGAACGCGTCCGGGTTGCCCTCGGTCAGCGACGTCCGGTTGTGGGTCGCGGACCAGATCAGCATCGCGCCCACGAACGACAGCGCAACCACGCTCAGGACCAGGACCCAGTCGACGTGCCAGACCGTCGACCGGCGGTCCATCCGCGGCCGGGTCCGGATCGGAGTCAGGAGTGCCATCTCACTGCCCCGGCTTCGCCTGGCCGGGCGGCGGCGCCGGCTTGATGTCGTACAGGGTCTCGTAGATCTTGCGGACCGCGTCACCGCCGGCGCCCGAACCGGTACCGGCCTGGCTGATCATCATCACCACGGCATACCGATCGGTGTACGACGCGAGCCACGACGTGGTCTGCTTCCCGTAGACCTCGGCCGTCCCGGTCTTGGCGCGGACCGGGATCTTGTCGAGCGGGAAGCCCTGGAACTTCCACGCCGCCGTACCCGACACCGTGGTCTGCTTCAGCGCGGTGTCGATGTACTTCAAGGTGTTCCGCGGGACCGGGAGCTTCGCCTTCACGACCGGCTTGATCTCGTGCGGTTTGCCGTTCGCGCCGACCCAGGACTGGACGACGCGCGGCTCGTACAGCGTGCCGCCGTTGGACAGCGCCGAGTAGACGGTCGCGAGCTGCAGCGGGGTGATCGTCGTGTCGCCCTGGCCGATCGCGAAGTTCACCGCGTCACCGGCGCGGTACTTGTACCCGTCGACGCAGAACTCGCGGGCGAACTGCTTCAGGAACGCCGACGTCCCGGCGGGCGGGTTGTCCGCGATCTTGCAGTAGTAGTCCTTCTGCGCGTCGTAGTACGTCTTCTTCCACTTGCGGTCCGCGATCCGGCCGCTGACCTCGCCGGGCAGGTCGATCCCGGTCGGCTTGCCGAGCCCGAACTTCTGCGCCATCTCGACCAGCGGGTCGCGGGTCGTGACGTCGCTGGAGTTGCCGCCCTCCTTGAGCCAGAGCGCATACGCGATCCGGTAGAAGAACGTGTCGCAGGACAGCGCCAGCGCCTGGTCGAAGCCGATCATCCCGTACGACGCGGACTCGTAGTTCTTGAACTTGCGGTTGCCGACCTCGAAGAACGACGAGCAGTCGAGCCGCGTCTTCGGGCTGTACCCGGCGCCCATCGCCGCGGCCGTGGTGATCGGCTTGAACGTCGACCCGGGCGCCAGCTGACCCTGCAGCGCGCGGGACACCAGCGGCGTCCCGGACTTGGTCGAGTAGAGCGCGTCCAGCTCGCGCTGGGTGATGCCGCCGACCCAGACGCCCGGGTCGTACGTCGGGTAGCTGGCCATCGCCACGATTCGGCCGGTCTTGGTGTCCATCACGACCGCGGCGCCGGAGTCCGCGACGTACTTCTTCTTGGTGATCTTGTCGTACTGCTTCCGCGCGGTCATGATCGCGTTCTTCAGCTGCGCCTCGACCGAGGCCTGGATCCGCGCGTCGATCGTGGTGACCAGCGTGGCGCCCGGGACCGGAGCGGTCTGCTTCTTGATGCCGGTGGTGTACCCGACCGCGTCGACGATCACGTCCTTCTCACCGGGCGTGCCTCGCAGCAGCTTGTCGTACGACCGCTCGACGCCGGCCCGGCCGACCAGGTCCGAGCGGTGCGGCACCGAGTCCTGCCCGGCCTTGTCCATGTCCTCGAGCTCTTCGGTCGTGATCGGCGACAGGTAGCCGAGGATGTGCGCCGCGTTCACCTTGAACGGCGAGGGGTAGGCGCGCAGCGTCTGCGAGTCGGCGGCGATCCCCGGGAAGTCCTCGCGGCGCTCCATCACCTCGATCGCGACCTGCTCGCTGACGTCCTTCGCGACCGGGATCGGCTGGTACGGCGTGCCGTTCCAGCAGGCGGGCGGTTTGGACGCGCCCGGCTCACCGCACAGCATCGTGCGCGCCTTCAGGTCCTTCGGCTTCTGGCCGAGCACCTTCGCGAGCCGGGCGAGGACGACGTTCTGCTGGCTGTCCGGGAGCTTGGCGAGCACGGACCGGTCGACCGTGATCACCACCGAGACCCGGTTGCCGACCAGCGTCCGGCCCTGCGAGTCGACGACAGTGCCGCGCGGGGCCGGGATCAGGACCTGGCGGATGTGCTGCTGGGTCGCCGCCTGGCTGTAGTCGGCGCTCGACATCACCTGCATGTACCAGAGGCGGCCGAACAGCGTGCACAGCAAGGAGAAGACCAGCACCCCGATCACGAACAACCGCAGCCGCGCCTTCAAAGGCGCCTCGAAGCCGTCCCAGCTCATGGCGTGACTCGCCTGCGCTCACGAGCTGGTTTGAGGCGGCCCATGAGCCACATGACCAGCGGGATCACCACGATCGCGCCGACCACGTCGTACCCGGCGGCGATGCCGAGGCGGACGCCGAACTCGCTCCAGTCGACCGTCGGGTCGTGCAGCAGCGATCCGGTGGCGCAGTACAGGAAGAACGAGATCGCGGTCCCGAGCACGACCGTCAACGCGACACCGAGCGGCCCGACCGGGCTGCCGGACGTCTCGCGGCGGATCAGCCCGCCGACGTAGCCGGCGATGGCCAGGCCCAGCGCCCAACGGCCGGCGGTGTGGTCCGCCGGTGGCACGACGTCGAGCATCAGGCCGCCGGCGAACCCCGCGATCGCACCCCACTCCGGGCCGCGGGACAGCGCCAGCGCGATCACCACGATCAACGTCAGGTCGCAGGTCACGCCGGCGACCGCGATGTTCGTCAGCACGGACGTCTGCACGGTGACGGCGATCATCAGGAACAGGGCAGCCAACCCGATCCGCAGTGCTATCACGTCAGTTCCCCTTCCCGGTGATTTGTGCGCGCGGCGGCCGGGCGGGAGGCCCGGTCACCACGCCGACGGTGTCGATCCGGGTCGGATCGACAAACGGCTTGACGGTCGCGGTGGACCCGAGGGCGCCCTGGTTCGGCGTCACCGAGGTGACGACGCCGATCGGGACACCCGGCACGTACGGCGCGTTGCCGCTCGAGCCCCAGGTGACGATCCGGTCGCCGGCCTTCGGCCGCGCCTTCGGGTCGACCAGCTTGTAGTCGAGGGTGCCGGCCACGTCTCCCCGTCCGGAGACGAAACCGAGCGCCATCGTCGCGTTCAGCCGGCCGCCCACGGTCGAGTTACGGTCGCCGATCAGCAGCACGGTCGCGGTCCCCTGGGTGACTCGCACCACCCGGCCGACCAGACCGGTCCCGTTCAGCACCGTCATGTCGGTGCGCACACCGTCCGCCGTCCCGGCGTCGATCGTCACCGTGTGGCTGAAGTTCTGCGCGCCACCGATGCCGATCACCCGGGCCGGCGTCATCGTGTACGCCGGGGCGACCTTGAGCAGCTTGTCCAGCTCCTGCGCCCGGTTGCGGGCGTAGTCGGAGGTGTTCAGCTCCCTGGTCAGGTCCTCGTTGTCCTTCTTCAGTTTCTCGTTCTCTGCTTTCAACCTATCCATTTCCGCGAAGCGGTCGCGGAGGTTGTCCACAGGCTGCCGGGCCGAGGTGGCGGTGGACTCGAGCGGGCCGAAGACACCGGCCGCGGCCTCCCGCAACGGCTCGACCGGGGATCCGGCCGAGCGGCGGGCGTCCAGCACGATCAGCGTGAAACAGGCCAGGACCACCAGCAGCAGAACGGTCCGGCGGCGGCGCACTTCGCGCGGCGTACCCGCCGAACGCAGCGGGGCCTCCCCTGCCGAGCGGAACGCGCTCCGGGTCGACGGCGTACCGAGGTCTTTGAGCATCGCCTGCTACCTCAGCGCCGGTTGTCGGTGACCAGGATGCGGTTGAGGGTCTCGATGTTGTCGACGCACTTGCCGGCGCCCAGCACGACGGCGTCCAGCGGGTTCTCGGCGACGTGGATCGGGATGCCGGTCTCGTGCCGCAGCCGCTCGTCCATGCCCTTCAGCAGCGCGCCGCCGCCGGTCAGCACGATGCCCCGGTCGACGATGTCGCCGGCCAGCTCCGGCGGGGTCTTGTCCAGCGTCGCCTTGACCGCGTCGACGATCGCGGTGATCGGCTCCTCGATCGCCTGCCGCATGTCCGCCGACGACACCTTCACGGTGCGCGGCAGACCGGAGACCATGTCCCGGCCCCGGATCTCGCTGTCCGGGCCGTCGGTGGTCGGGAACGCCGACCCGATCGTCATCTTGATCTGCTCCGAGGTGGCCTCGCCGAGCAGCAGCGAGAACTCCTTCTTGCAGTAGTTCACGATCGCCTTGTCGATGGCGTCGCCGGCCACCCGGATCGACTGGCTGGTCACGATCCCGCCGAACGAGATGACCGCGACCTCCGTCGTCCCGCCGCCGATGTCGACGACCATGTTGCCGGTCGCGTCGCGGACCTCGAGATTGGATCCGAGCGCGGCGGCCATCGGCTCCTCGATGATGTACACCTTGCGGGCGCCGGCCATGTACCCGGCGTCGCGGACCGCTCGCTGCTCGACCGCGGTGATCCCGGACGGCACGCAGACCACGATCCGCGGCTTCGCGAAGTACCGCCGGCGGTGGACGCGCTGGATGAAGTACCGCAGCATCTGCTCGGCAGCGTCGAAATCGGCGATCACGCCGTCCTTCAGCGGCCGGATCGCGGTGATGTTGCCCGGCGTCCGCCCGATCATCTTCTTCGCCTCGTGACCGAACGCGACCGCCTCCTGCGGCTCGTCGGTCCGCGTCGCCACCACGGACGGCTCGTTCAGCACGACGCCCCGGCCACGCACGTAAACCAGCGTGTTCGCCGTCCCGAGATCGACCGCCATGTCGCGGCCCAGCATGCTGTTCGCCACCGCGGCACCTCCCACTCGACCCCCGACCAGGCTAAACGCGCCCCGCGCACAGCCCGTGGACCGACACGACCCGTCCGCCCAGGACAGATCGTATCGGTCCGAGCACCTGCAGTCCGCAACGGCCTTGCAATTACTGCGATTCGGCGGCCTTCTCCAGGTCGTCGACGGTGCCGGACATGATCGTCGGGAGGTGCTTGGTGAGACGGTCCAGGGGCCAGTTCCACCAGGCGATCGCGAGCAGGCGGTCGACGTCGGCGTCGCTGTAGCGGCGGCGGATGAGTTTGGCCGGGTTGCCGCCGGCGATGCCGTAGTCGGGGACGTCGGTGGTCACGACCGAGCCGGAGGCGACGATCGCGCCGTGGCCGATCCGCACACCGGGCATCACCAGGGTCTGGTAGCCGAGCCAGACGTCGTTGCCGATCACGGTGTCGCCGCGGCCGGGCAGGCCGGTGATCAGGTCGAAGTGTTCGGACCAGGAGCCGCCCATGATCGGGAACGGGAACGTCGACGGGCCGTCCATCCGGTGGTTGGCGCCGTTCATCACGAAGCGGACGCCCTCGCCCAGTGCGCAGAACTTGCCGATGACCAGCTTCTCCGGGCCGTAGTGGTACAGCACGTTGCGCGTCTCGAACGCGGTCGGGTCGTCCGGGTCGTCGTAGTACGAGAACTCCCCGACCTCGATCAGCGGCGAGGTGACGAGCGGTTTCAGGAGCACCACCCGGGCCTGGCCGGGCATCGGGTGCAGCACGCCGGGGTCGGGGAGTCCGGGCTGGTTCACGGCAGGTCGGGGAACCAGATCTTGATCTCGCGGGCGGCGGACTCCTCGGAGTCGGAGCCGTGCACGAGGTTCTCGCGGTTGGACAGCGACAGGTCGCCGCGGATCGTGCCGGGGGCGGCCTTGCGGCCGTCGGTGGCGCCGTTCAGCGCGCGGACGACCTCGATCGCCTCGTCGCCCTCGAGGACCATCGCGACCATCGGGCCGCTGACCACGAAGTCCCGCAGCGGCGGGTAGAAGGCCTTCTCGACGTGCTCGGCGTAGTGCTGGTCGGCCAGCTCGCCGTCGATCGTGCGCAGGTCCATGGCGACGATCCGGAGCCCCTTGGCCTCGAACCGGCCCAGCACCTCACCGATCAGGCCACGGCGTACCGTGTCGGGCTTGAGCAGGACCAGGGTGCGCTGCGACATCTGTCAACTCTCTTTCGAAGTGGTCTGGCCGGCTGAGCCTAGCTGCTCCTGCGCTCTCTTGGTCTCCTCGATGCGGCGGCCGAGGACGATCGCCGCGACCCAGAAGGCCGCGAAGGCGAGGCCGAGGACGAACATCACCGGGACGACGAAGCCGAGCCCGACCGCGCCGACCTGGACCAGCGAGCCGAGCACGTACCCGGCCCGGAACCGGAGCAGACCGGTCGCGACGAGCGCCAGCGCGAACAACCCGACGCAGACCGGGACGGCCACCGCGGGGCGGACGTCGGCGACCGAGATCATCACCGGGGTGACCAGGGCCAGGACGACCGACTCGAACGCGAGCACGATCGACGCGAGCGACCTCATGTCTGGTCCTTGCCCTTGCGGACCAGCAGCGCCCGCGCCTCACCGGCGGTGATGACGGAGCCGGTGATCAGTACGCCGCCGCTGCCGAGCGCGACCGCGTTCTCCTCGGCGAGCCGGATCGCGTCGTCGATCGCGTCGATCAGGTGCGGGCGGACCAGCACCCGCTCCTCACCGAACACCTCGGCCGCCAGCTCGGCGAGCTCCTCGGCCGGCATCGACCGCTCGACGAAGCTGTTCCGGGTGCAGATGACGGTTTCCATGATCGGCTCGTAGGCCTCGAGGACGCCGTACACGTCCTTGTCCTTCATGCAGCCGAGGACGCCGATCAGCGGCTGGAACTGGAACGCCTCCGACACCGCGGCCGCGGTCGCCTCGGCGCCGTGCGGGTTGTGCGCGGCGTCGACGACGATCGTCGGGCTCTGCCGGACCACCTCGAGGCGCCCCGGGCTGGTGATCTGCTCGAAGCCGGCCTGGAGCAGCTCGGTCGTGACCCGGCCCTCGGTCTCGGGGCTCGCTCCGAGCAGGGCCTCGACGGCCGCGACCGCGGTGGCGGCGTTGTGCGCCTGGTACTCGCCGTGCAGCGGGAGGAACAGCTCGTCGTACTCACCGCCGAGGCCCTTGATCGAGACGACCTGGCCGCCGACCGCGAGCGTCCGGCTGACGACGCCGAACTCGATCCCCTCGCGGGCCACCTGCGCGCCCACCTCGGCGGACCGGCGGAGCAGGACCTCGAAGACGTCCAGGCTCTGCTGCGCCATCACCGCCGTACCGCCGGGCTTGATGATGCCGGACTTCTCGCCCGCGATCGTGACCGGATCGGCGCCCAGCAGGTGCGCGTGGTCGACCGCGACCGGGGTGATGACCGAGACCGTGCCGTCGGCGACGTTGGTGGCGTCCCAGGTCCCGCCGAGGCCGACCTCGATCACCGCGACGTCGACCGGGGTGTTCGCGAACACGGCGTACGCCATCCCGACCATCGCCTCGAAGAACGTCAGCGGGTGCTCCTGCTCGGCGTCGACGAGGTCCAGGTACGGCGCGATCTCCTCGTACGCCTCGACGAACAGTTCCTCGCTGATCGGCTCGCCGTCCAGCGTGATCCGCTCCCGCACCGACTCCAGGTGCGGGCTGGTGAACCGGCCGGTACGCAGCCCGGCCTCGCGCAGCAGGGTGTCGATCATCCGGGCCGTGGACGTCTTGCCGTTGGTGCCGGTCAGGTGCACCACCGGGTAGGCCTTCTGGGGGTCGCCGAGCAGCTCGACGAGCCGCCGGACGCGCTCCAGGGTGGGCTCGATCTTGTGCTCTGGCCAGCGCTGCTGGAGCCGTGCCGACACTTCGGCGAAGGAGAGGTCGCTCATCAGGAGGCCAAGTCTAGAGAGCGCTGTGGATAACCGGTCGGAAGCACCCCTTGACAACCACTAACATTGTGCGCATGAGCCAGACGTCCCGCGTTCCAGACAAGCCCAGCCTCGACGGCCTCGAGGAGAAGTGGGCTGCCGTATGGAAGGAGCAGCAGACCTACGCCTTCGACCGCACCGCCGAGCGTGCCGATGTGTATTCCATCGACACCCCGCCGCCGACGGTCTCCGGGTCGCTGCACGTCGGGCACATCTTCAGCTACACCCACACCGACCTGGTCGCCCGCTTCCAGCGGATGCGCGGCAAGAAGGTCTTCTACCCGATCGGCTGGGACGACAACGGCCTGCCGACCGAGCGCCGCGTCCAGAACTACTACGGCGTCAAATGCGACCCGTCGCTGCCCTACGACGCGGACTTCACCCCGCCGGAGAAGCCGGACCCGAAGAAGCAGCTCCCGATCTCCCGGCAGAACTTCGTCGAGCTGTGCGGTGAGCTCACCCACATCGACGAGCAGGCCTTCGAGGCGATGTGGCGCCGGGTCGGCCTCAGCGTCGACTGGGAGCACCTCTACACCACGATCTCCGAGGACTCCCGGCGGACGTCGCAGCGCGCCTTCCTGCGCAACTTCGCCCGCGGCGAGGCCTACCTGTCCGAGGCGCCGACGATGTGGGACGTCACGTTCCAGACCGCGGTCGCGCAGGCCGAGCTCGAGGCCCGGCCGTATCCGGGCGCCTACCACCGGATCTCGTTCCACGGCGCCGACGGCCCGATCTACATCGAGACCACGCGGCCGGAGCTGATCCCGGCCTGTGTCGCGCTGATCGCGCACCCGGACGACGACCGCTACAAGCACCTGTTCGGGACGACGGTGACGTCGCCGCTGTTCGGTGTCGAGGTCCCGGTCCTGGCGCACGAGGCCGCCGAGATGGACAAGGGCGCCGGCATCGCGATGTGCTGCACGTTCGGCGACCAGACCGACATCCAGTGGTGGCGTGAGCTGCAGCTCCCGGTCCGCACGGTCATCGGCCGCGACGGCCGGCTGCTGCGCGACACCCCGGCGTGGCTCGAGGGCTCCGAGCTGTACGGCGAGCTCGCCGGCAAGACCGTCTTCAGCGCGCGCGAGCTGATCGTCCAGAAGCTGCGCGACAGCGGCGACCTGGACGGCGAGCCGAAGAAGACCGAGCGGATGGCGAACTTCTACGAGAAGGGCGACAAGCCGCTCGAGATCGTCTCCACCCGGCAGTGGTACATCACCAACGGCGGCCGCGACGCGGGCCTCAAGCAGGAGTTCATCGAGCGCGGCAACGAGCTGGCCTGGGTCCCGGAGCACATGCGGCACCGCTACCTGAACTGGGTCGAGGGGCTGAACGGTGACTGGCTGATCTCCCGCCAGCGCTTCTTCGGCGTCCCGTTCCCGGTCTGGTACCCGATCGACGCCGACGGCGAGGTCGACTACGACCACCCGCTGATGCCGTCCGAGGCCGAGCTGCCGATCGACCCGACCTCGCAGGCTCCCCGTGGGTACGACGAGGCGCAGCGCGGCAAGCCGGGCGGTTTCGAGGCCGACCCCGACGTGATGGACACCTGGGCGACGTCGTCGCTGACCCCGCACATCGCGTGCGGCTGGGAGCGGGACGAGGACCTGTTCCGCCGGACCTTCCCGATGGACCTGAACACGCACGCACACGAGATCATCCGCACCTGGCTGTTCTCCCGCGTCGTTCGGGCGCACTTCGAGAACGGCTCACTGCCGTGGGCGCGGTCGATGATCTCCGGGTTCGTCGTCGACCCGGATCGCAAGAAGATGTCGAAGTCCAAGGGCAACGCGATCGTCCCGTCGGAGATCCTGGAGAAGTTCGGCTCCGACGCGGTCCGCTGGCGGGCGGCGATGGCGCGGCCGGGCCTGGACTCGCCGTTCGACGAGTCGCAGATGAAGGTCGGGCGCCGGCTCGCGATCAAGGTCCTGAACGCGTCGAAGTTCGTCCTCGGGTTCGGGGCGACCACGGTCGACACGTCCGCGGTCACCGAGCCGGTCGACCTCGCGATGCTGCAGCGGCTGCGCGCGGTCGTCGCCGACGCCACCGCGGCCTTCGAGCGGTACGACTACACCGGCGCGCTGGAGATCAGCGAGCGGTTCTTCTGGACCTTCTGCGACGACTACGTCGAGCTCGTCAAGGAGCGGGCGTACGGCGGGCAGGGCGAGGCGCCGGCCGCCTCCGCGAAGGCCGCGCTGGCGGTCGCGTTGTCGGTCCAGCTCCGGCTGCTCGCGCCGTACCTGCCGTTCGCGACCGAGGAGGTCTGGTCGTGGTGGCAGGAGGGTTCGATCCACCTGGCGTCCTGGCCGACGCCGGACGGTGACGTCGCGGTCGCGGCGCAGGAGCCCGAGGTGCTGGACGCGGTCTCCGAGGTCCTCGCGGGGATCCGGGGAGCGAAGTCCGAGGCGCAGGTCTCGATGAAGACCGAGGTCTCCAAGGTCGAGGTCACCGGTCCCGCCGCGCGACTGTCGCTGGCCGAGCGGGCCGAGCCCGACCTGCGCGCCGCCGGCCGGATCACCGGCGAGATCGTCTGGAACACGGATGACTCCGATGCGGTCAAGGTCGTCGCGACACTCTGACCGGGTACGCCGAATGCCCGCCGCCCCGGCCCGGGAGGCGGGCACTCGCGCGTTCCGCCGGGTGAATCCTCACCCTGTGAGATCGGTTTGTCATCATGTGGAACCATCGGGGCGAGCCAAAAGCTGCACCCCGTGACCCGACCGTCCGAGGAGCCAACCGATGAGCGACCCCACCAACCCGGCGCATCCAAAGGACCAGCCCACCACCC
>Ga0247821_10001073_pt1 | contig 15142 bp, 19 predicted proteins | sample 13C_Glycerol_Day_FD_192481 | JGI IMG/M metagenome (GOLD analysis project Ga0247821, IMG submission 192481) | Soil microbial communities from agricultural site in Penn Yan, New York, United States - 13C_Glycerol_Day14 | ecosystem: Environmental > Terrestrial > Soil > Agricultural land | place... | reverse complement strand
GCTGACGGCGACGAGGGCCGTCGCGGTGGTGCTGCGGGTGACGGCGGCCGAGTCTATGCGGGTCGCCGACGCTGTCACGGCCGCTAGGGTGGCCGCTGTAGCGCCCGAGGGGGCCGCAGCGGTCACTGTCGCTGTCACGCCCGCCACGGTGGTGGCGGCGGCTGGTGGGGCGATGTCGGCCCGGGTGACCGTGGCCGTGCAGGAGGCGGTGATGTCTGCGGGTGCGTCGGCGAGCCCGATCCGGGTCGCCGACACGGACACGGCCGCAACGGTGGAGCCGGTGGCGGCAGCAGACTGGCCAGCGGTCGCGGCGACCACTGTGGCGCTGGTGGTGGCGTGCTCGGCCCCGACGCCGGTTGCCGCGGTCACCGCCGCTGCTGCTGTGACGGTTCCGGTAGCGGATGCCTGATCGGTCTTGGTCCCGCTGACCACCGCCGCGGACGTCACGGTGTGGGTGGTGTCAGCCGCCCCGTTTCGCACCGCCACTGCTGAGGCCGTGGCTGTGGTCGCGTGGGAGACGGCTGCGGGGACACCCGCTGTGGCTTCCGTACCTGCGAGGGTGGCGGCGAGGGTGGCGGCCGGGTCGATCCGTGCAGCCGACACCAACCCGGACGCGACCGAGGCGGCGACAGTTTCGGCCGGTACCCGTGCTGAGGTGCTGACGGTGGCCGTGATCGTAGGCGCGGCAGCGGCAGGCTGATCCGCCGTCGCGGTGGCCAACGCCGCCGCAGTCGTGGAGGGGACGGCCTGTGCTGGTACCCGCGCATCGGCTGAGACCGCTGCGGTAGTGCTAGCGGCGAGGGTGGCGGGGCTCGACACGTTCCCCGACGCCGAGACGACGCCAGCGACATCCGCCGACACCGTGGCGATACCCGTCCGCAAACCGGTCGCAGACACTGCCGCTGTCGTGGCGTGGGAGACGTTCGCGCCGGCCGATGCGCCTTCGATCGCGACCGTCCAGGCGGCCCACTGCTCATCCGGCGACGTGAACGCACCCGGATTGACGGTGGCCGAACTCGAGGTCAGCTCCGCCGTGCCCGTGGCGCAGCCGGCGGTGTTGCCGTTGTTGACGGCCGTGAAGTTCGACCACCCGGACGGCCCAGCCGACGGGATAACGGAGCCGTTGGAGGTGTCCAGGTGCGCTGATGCAACCCACAGCCTGTCGACCGCCCCACCCGTGGGGGTGAGCGACGGCGGGTCGGCGTTTGTGGAGTCCCCGGTCGCCGACGTGAGCTGCGGTGTGCCTGTCCATCCCGAGATGCGGTAGGACACCCACGTGGCACGTTCACCCCCGTTGAGGGTGACGGTCATGGTGTCGCTACCCGCAGCCGTTTTCCAGAGGATCGCGCTGAGGACAGCGTTGGTGCTGACCGCGCTCCCGAGGAGAGTGAACCCGCCGGTGTGGGAGCTGATAGTGCGGGCACCTGTGGCGTCAGCGGTGTAGACGACCAGGAGGCCCTCGCCTGCGGTGATACCGGAGGGGAGGGTGATTGTGTGGGTTGTGTCGTTGGCGTCGACCGTGCCGGTGAGCCGGGCTTCGACTACGGGGTACGCCACACCTGTTCACCCCTTCCTAGGGATTAGCACAGAAAGGGGTGAACAGCGGGGGATTACTTACGCCGCGAGCGGCGTGAAAGACAGCGTCAGGCTGCTGAACGAGAGGGTCGACCCGTTAATAACCGGCACCGACGCGGTCAGCGCCGCACTCTGGAGGAAGTTCCCAGCCGAGGAGGCGTCCCACAGCGAAATGTGAGTGATCGTCTCCGACGTCGTCATGCTGTACGACGACAGTGACGACAGCGTCATGCTCCCCGAAGAGGCCGCGTTCCAGGCCACCGCGTTACGGGTCGTAACCGCGCTCGCGTTCGCTGCGGCGGAAGCGCCAGGGTCGCCGGTGTGCAGCTTGCAGTACACCGTGCGCGCCGCAACCGAGTTGTTTCTAAAATTGTCAAGAAAGCCGTTGGCGGTGGCCGCCGCGAGACCGACAGTCATGTGTCACTCCTTTTCGGGGTCCGCCGACTCGGCGGGAAGCGGCGGCGGCACAACGGCGCCGTCCGGGTGGGTTGCGTAAGCCGTCGCGGTAACCACGAGGTCGGCGTTGAAGATCTGTTCGCTCATGACGGAGAGGTCTCCCGGGGAGAGGAAATGGGCACGCCGAACAGCCCCGCGCCGGAGTAGTGGCCCAGGGCTGTTCGAGCGTTAGGGTTTAGATCAGACGGTCACGACAGCGATAGTCACACCCGTAGTCGCCGAATAATCGACATACACGGTGCCGTCGGCCTGGTCGTACACGTCCTTAGGCCACACGGCCGTGGTCACATCACCAGTGGTGGCGCCGACGGTGATCGTCTTGCCGAGAGTGGCGAGGCTGACGCCGTCCTTCGCACCACCGAAAGCAACCGTGACGGTCTTCGACGAGCCGTCGGTGTTCTTGATCCGCAGGAACGACCGACCGTCATTCGCGAAATAGTGACCGTCAGCGTTCGCCGCCGCGAACGTCACGGTAGTGCCCGTGCGGGTCGGCGTCTGCGGGGTCAATGCTGTGCGCGCCATTTAGTCCTCCTCGGGACTAGCGGCCCGCGGCTTACGCGGCGCCTTGGGCTTCACCGGCACAGCCGGCGCGGGGGGCGCATCCACCCACGGGCTACCGTCCGCATTGACGCGAACCAAAGCCCCGGAGTCGTAGCGCTGGGCAATGTCCTCAGGGAGGGGCAGGTCCATCGGGATGATGGACCCGCCCTCCCCGCGGACGTACAGGTCGGACATCAGGCGGTGCGAGGCACCCGGAAAACCGTGATGGTCCCGGCGGTGCTGGCCGCGAAGTCGACCTCCATCGTCCCGTCGGACTGGAGGACCCGGCCGCCCTCGAACGGGCCGAACCAGAGGACACCCGTGGTGGCGGCGACGGTGCCAGTGATCGCACCCTGCCCACTCGCGAGGGCGGGCGGGTAGTCACCGGCGTTGATGGTGATCAGCTTCGTCGCGCCCGCGGTGTTCGTGATGCGGATGACGGTCTCTTCCGGGACCGCGTTCGAGATCTTGACACCGTTGGTGACGAGGGTGGAGTCGATCGTGGTGCCGGCCGGGTCAGCGGTCGAGCTGTTCGGCGTGAACGCCGAGTAAGCCACGGCAGTGCGTGCCATGTAGGTCTCCTAAAGTGGGTGCGCACATGCAGCGACCCCGGTCGCCGAGGCGGTACCGGGGTCGCTGAGTACGGGAAAGTGTGTGACTAGCCGTCGAGCTTGACGTGGCTCCAACTACGGCCTGACTTGATGTTGTGAATCGTGACCTCGTGGACACCGAAGTCGCGGCCGATCGCGAACAGGGTTTCACCACCAGCGGCGAGACGCCGCTTAATCTCGATGACCTGCGCCTCCGTCAGCCTGGCGCGGTGATTGCCGCTACCACGCTGAGGCTCGCCGATCTTCCGACGATGCTCGGCCGACTTCGGCACTCCCTTGCTGGCGAGACCGACGAGACGACCGTTTTCCCGCCATGCGTCGTGCACCGGCCGAGCCGCGATTGCAGCCCTATGTGCGGCGCTCTTAGGCTTCCCCTTGAGCGCAGCCGAGACGTTGGCACACTGCTCGGGCGTGAACCGGAACCCGCGCCCCCGTGCGTTGCGGTGGTTGTTGAACCCGACAGGGTCGAACGGCTGCACGTCACGGAGCCATGCGTTCTCGCGGGCCCGCAGCCGCGCCAGGTGGTCGACTACCTCGACGATCCGGAAGTCGAGCGCATCCTCGCCGTGCTCGTTCCACGCCGCCTGCAACAGGCGGTTCTTGTGACGACCGCGCCGGAGTTCTCCCCGGTGAGCGTAGAACCGCTCGCCGACGTCAACCGACGATCCGATGTACATCTGCCCCGTAGGGGTGCACGTGAGCATGTAGATGCCCATGACCCCGCGGGCAGGGCTAAGATCCTGCACTACGGCCTGCCTTCACAGGTCGAGGCCCTGGCAGGCGTCGCCTCAGAAACACGCCCGCCGGGGCCGAACTGATGTTCCAGTGTCGATCATACCCGAACATCAGTTCGACCGGCTAGCCTAGGTCAGGACGAGATCGCGGTGGCGTAGGCCAGCGAGTCCGGACGGATCACCTTCGCGCCGTAGAGCGAGAGCCCCTTGAGGGCGTCTGAGAACGCGGATTCGGGGCGGTAGGCCTCGGTCTTTGAGAGCTGCGTCGCGAACGTGATGGCGGCGTCGGTGCCCGCCGTAACGATGTAGTTGTTGCTGGTCGGGACGGGGCAGTTGTTCGACATGAGGATGTCGAAACCGGCTGCGCGACCAACCTGGCCGTTGCGGAGACCCTGCTCGGTGCCGCTCTCATTCACCTTGACAAAGCGCGAGTCGCGCAGCATCACACCGTGCAGCCACGGCGGGAGAATGGCGTAGCGGCCGACGGTGGGGACGTTGGCCTCGTCCAGCTTCACCTTGAGCGGGATGAGGATTTCGTTGTAGGCCTTCGCCGCCTCGGCGTCCCACGAGCTGGGGGAGGTGAGGTCAACGGTGACCGACGAAACAACGTTCGCGGACTGCGCCTGCGTGTAGAGGCCGGCAACGTACTGGTCCTGAACGTCGGCGAGCGCGTAGGCGGCTTCCTGCGCGGCGCGGGTCATGACATCGCCCAACGCCTGGCGCTTGTTGATGTCGTCGACCTTAAAAGCCCAGTACTTGGCCTGGTCAATAACCAGGGTCCGGTTCGCGGCGATGATCGACTCGGGGGTGATCGACGTCGAGTCCGGGGTGTACGTCGCCACCGTGGGGCGGCCGATCGACGTGATCCGGACGGTGTCGCCAGCCTCGGCGACGTCGCCCTCGTAGTCGTGGTTGACGACGCCGGGGCCGGCGTAGATGAGGGCCTTCTGGAGGGCGGACAGGATGGCCGCGTTCCAGATTTCGGGAATGAAGGCGTCGAGCGCCATGCTTACTCCTGGTTTTCAGCGCATACCAGAAACCCCCGCGCATGATTGCGTCGGGGGTTGGGTGCGGAGAATCGGATAGGGGTTACGCGAAACCGAGACTGCGAAGCCGACCCGCCTTGCGGGCCGCATCAATGTCTGCCGGCTTCATAGCCCGAACCTGCTCAAGGGTGAGCTGATCCGTTCCGCCCGATCCACCAGGGATCTCGGCGCCGCTCCTGACCGCCACCGGGGCGGTCTTGAGCTTGGGGTTTGCGTCGACTGCGGCCTTGACGGCGGACTCCAGGTCCGCGGCGAAGGTTTGTGCGGTCGGGTCGAGCTTCCCGAGGGCGCCCGTCGCGATGAGGACGGCCTCGGTGAGTGTGGGGTCCGCCTGCGCTGCGCTGAACGCTGCGGGGAGCGCGGTGCGGACGGTGAGTTCGCGGATGCGGGCGTCAGCGGCGGCGCGTTCCCGGTCGCGTTCGGCCTGCGCAGCGGCCAACTGCTCGGCGAGCTTCCCGGGGTCGGGGGCGTCCTCGGTGGGAGCCTCCGGGTTGAGCACCTTCTGCAACGCCGCGAGCGTTTCCTTGAGAGTGTCGGCTTCGGTGGCCTTGCCGGTGAGTTCGGCCAACTGCTGCTCGAACTGTGCCTGCTTGGCCTCAGCCTCCCGCAGCTTCGTCCGATACGACGCGGCTTCCTTGCGGACCTTCGCGATATCCGGGGACTCACCCTCGGGCTCAACGGGCGCAGGAGGCGCCGGAGCAGGCGGAGGGGCAGGAACCGGCGCAGGAGGTGCGGGCGGGGCCGCAGGAGGCGCCACAGGGGCACCCTCGGGCACGACGGCGGGGGCGGGCTCAGGAGAGGACAACGGAACTCCAGGGGACGCGACGACACCACCTGGGCGCGTCGAGGAAGGCCCGCCAACCAGGGCGGGAGGATGTGCGAGGATTACGGAATGACTAGCTGGGGACGCTGGCCACCACTGATCGGCGACTTAGTTGTCCGGCCCCTGAGCGAGGGCGAGCCGTGCCCTGCGGGTTGGACTGAGCGGACATGCAGCGATGGCCAGCGGTACGGGTGCCGCATATGGACTGGCACTGAGGCGGGCCTATCCCGCATTGAGGCACTCGTGTTCACCCCGAGGACTAGCTAGCGGGCACTCTGCTCGCGGGCTAGGCGACCTCAACCGAGTACGTCGCAGTGCCAGCCGACTTGATCCGCAGCACCGTCGGCACCGCAGACGACGCCCTCAACTCGATCGCCATCCCCGGCCACGTCACATTCGCGGTGCCGTTCGTCGAGGTCGGGTCTGAACCGTCCGCCGTCACATATACCGGCGATGTGACAGAGCTACTCGGGTGGACGATGAGGGTAGGCCTGGACTCGTACCGGCCCGTGAACGTGACCGTGTCCTCAGTGTCGGCGACGAGAGTCTTCGCGTGGGCAGCGGTCTTGCTGGCGGCGATGGTGTAGTCAGCCACGGTGGTTCCTTCCTAGGCGGTGCGGGCGAAAATCCGCGGCATGTTCCCCGATCCCGCCGCGCCCGCGGGGAACGTGGACGGTGCAGCGGCGGTGATGCCCGTGGTGGACAGGCAGATGACCGCACCCCCCGCGGTGATGGTGCCGAGGGTGGTGCCCGCACCGACCGCGACCGCCGGAGTCCATGAGGAGCAGATCCGCACCGTCGGCTGTGTCGTGGTGACTGACTGGACAATCCCACCAACCCAGTACAGGCCGAACGTCGGTGCGGCGCTGACTGTCAGCTCCTGCACGGTCGCCGAGTCCCCTGCGATCTGTCCGGCGTCGACGACGAGCGCGCCCGGATAGCCGCTGCCGTTGTCGGCGTAGAGCACGATCCGCAGCTTCGACCCGGCTTCCCCGGCGGAGGTGATCTCGGCGCCGAGGCGGGCGATCGACACCGGACGCTGCACTAGCCACGGCGCGACCCGCATCGTTCCGACACCGAGGCTGTTGAGTGTGGACGAGCCGTTCGGCGAAACGGTGTAGAAGTATGTGCTTGCCGTCTGCGGTGGCGAGGGGACGGAATAGTTAGTTGGGAGTATGACGCGCTTCATGTACGTGTCCTCACTTGGCGACCCATCCCGTGTTGCCGGTGCCAGATTCCTTGACGTATAAACAGGTGGCGGAGCCGCCGTCAGTGCGGTGAAAAGTCGACCCCACAGGGGCAGTGACCACACCCTCGGGGCTGGCCCCACCTGACCTGTGTTGCGTCCCGGAGTAGTCCTGGTCGTAGTTGTTGCGCGTCGTTCCCGATTCCTTGTTGCCGCGCTTCACTAGAATGGTTGGGGACGTGGCGATGTCGATACCGGATCCGTTATTGCTGAGCAGATCGTTGCCGATCAGGGTGAGGTCTCCGCCGATGCCGAGGTGGATGCCGTGGGTTTGAGTTTTCGACCCTGAGCCGCGGGTGTCGGCGCAGCGGTTGTTTGCTACTAGCGCGCTTCCGTCGGTGCGGATCAGAATCCCGGAACCGTTTGCGTCGGACCCTGCCCCTGCGGCCCCGTTGTTGAAGCACATGTTGTCCGACACTTCCGTGTAATTCACGTAGAGTGCCCGGATACCGCCGCCATAGTTGCCTGAGCACAAGTTCCCGTTTGCAGTGCAGGCCACAATGGTTTTGGTTGTTGACACGCCGTCGAGGTCGATCCCGTAGCTGGTGATCACCGATCCACTTCCGGTGACCGTGTTCCGGTCGATGTGGCAGCCGAGAAGGTCGGTGCAGTAAATCCCGATAGAGCCCGAGTCTGCGACGTGGTTACCTGCAACGGTGCAGTAGTCGTTGCCGGTGACCCGGATGCCCCAGCGGGGTTGGGTGTTGTCGCCCATCGCTCCGCCGCGGCGGACGACGTTGTCGGCAACCGACACGTTGACGTTGCGCCAACCGCCGACCCCGCCTGGCCCGTTGCCGGAGGTGGTGTCCGCAGAGAGGGAGATGCCGTGGCTGAAGGTGGAGTCGACGACGTTACCGGTGCAGGTGGAGTCTTCGATGCCGTGCAGGTAGATGCCGCGGCCGGCGCCGTGGGAGTAGGTGGCGGTGACGCTACTGACGGTCGTTGAGGCTGTCGTGTCAAGCGTCACTGAGGTCGATGACGTGAACGTTGTGATCTTGCCCGTCAGCGTTGCGCCGCTGGCTCCCGCGCCGGGCACAGCCATGATCTTTGACAGGTCCGTGGCGGAGAACCCGGTACCGGTGACGACCGCGGAACCGTTGGTCATGGACACAGTCGCCGACGTGCCGGGGTAGGCCGCCATCCCATACACGGTGTTTCCTGTGACCGTGATCCGCCTCGGGCGGCCCTGCGTGTTCGGAGTGGCGGTGTCGGCGTAGGCGTGCACGGCGATAGCGTCGTCACCGACGCCGCAGATCACGTTGCCGTCGATCACCACGTCCTCTAGCGGCCACTCCACATAGGGGCCACCTGTGATGCCGTCACGGCCGCCCTCATGCACCAGGTTGTTGGCGATGATTCCGCGGCGCGTCCCCTGGTAGGCCAGAGCGATCCCAGGGATGCGGTAGAACCGCACACCGATGCAGGTGAAGTTGTCGACCCGGCGCACCAGCAGCCCAGCCGCGGGGCCGGGGGACTGCTGCCCGAACGGGGTGCCGTCGTGGGCGCCCTCGATAGACAGGTCGCGAAGGTGAATGTTGCTGTTGCCCGTGGTGTTGCCGGCGTTGCTGTTGACCAGGTATGTGGAGCCGCCTGCGGTGGTGGTCCAGGTGAAACGCAGGATCGAGTTCCACCCCTCCCCTGCCAGGGTGGTGTTCGATGGCAGGGTTAGGCGCGACGTGATCCGGTAGGTGCCGGTCGGGATGTAGACGAGCCCTGCGGCTGCTGCGGCGGCAGTGATGGTGTTCTGCACGGCCGTGGTGTCGTCGGCGATGCCGTTGCCTTCGGCGCCGTAGGCCTTGACGTTGAACCAGGGGATGGCGGTCGACGCGACGGTGGCGATGCGGCGGATGGTGGCCACGCGGCACCCCTTCCAGGGTTTCTAGGGGTTAGCGGGCGCGGTCGATCTGCTCGCGACGCGGCTGCCGTGAGACTGGTGAGGTGGCGACGTGGTCGCGGATGGCGGCCTGCCAGGCGCGCACCTTCCGCCGCGCGGCTTTGCGGGTGACGTCATCGAGGGCGGCGGCCTCGCGGAGTTTCCAGCGTCGGACGCCGCGTTCGAGATAGCGGAGGTGGGCGCGGGCGGCTTCACCTTCGGGGTCGGCCTGGCCTGCGGGGAGCCACATGCCCGGCTCGAACTCAATCGGCCTATGGCGGCAGTTCGGGTGCAGGAGACCAGCGGCACGGGCGGCCGCGAGGGTGCCGGACACGCGGACGGTGTCGGGCGTGCCAGCTTTATCGCGGGTGACAGGGAAAGTCTCACCAAGCGGCCCGTTGTCCAGCCGTAATACGCGACCCTCAAACGGTCGGCATCTTTCGCACTCTCCGGGGACGTCGGTGATGTAGACCAGCGTCCGGCCGTTAGCTAGCAGCCACTCGGTGTGGGCGTCGGTGTAGGCGCGTGAGGCTGCGGTGCGGGTGGCCATCTCGGTGTAGGCGGTGATGTCCCAGCGGCGGCCCGACCTGTCGACGAAGCCGGTGATGCCGTGGTCGGCGAACTGGTTGAGGGCGTGCTGCGCGACGTGGAGGCGGCGGGTGCCGTCGTCTCCGGGGGCGAGCAGGGTGGCTTGGGAGATGATGCGGCGGTAGATGTCCTGCGGTTCGCGGAGCACTGCGAGGTGCGCAGCCTGCAACCTGCCCGCTAGCTCGGCCTGAATGAGCCGTGTGGCGCGTGAGTCGATCGGGGACAGCGGGTCATGCCCGAGTCGCCGTAGTTCGATCCTGGCCTGTTCTGAGCCGCGCTCCGCCGTCGCGAGGACGGCTTGCTGTGCGGCGGCGATGCCCATCGCGCCCATCGCCTCATGCGCCCGCCTAGCTGCGGAGCGGACGCGGTACTCCTCGCGGCGCTGCACCTCGCTGAACGGGGGTGCGGTGAGGGCTAGGCGGACGGCGTCGGTGAGGACGGCGAGGAGTTTGCGGAAGATCCCGGCGTAGGTGGCGCGGACGGGCCAGATGTGCCGGTCGTGGGGCTGCGTACCACGGTCAGGAGGAGGGGGCACGGGTTCCTCCCGGACAGGGGTTGCAATCGTGGCGACACGGGAGTAAGGTTCTGTCTATCGGCGGGGAGGTTCCCCCCCGTCCGACCGTCGCACCGCCCCACAACTCAAACAAAGGAGCCACCAATGGCAACCACCACGATGGTCAAGGTTTCCTGCGGGCGCTGCGCCGGCACCGGCCACTACGGCGGCACCATCGCAGCCGGCATCTGCTTCGGATGCCGCGGCGCAGGCCACCTCCTCATCACTGCCGCCGAGTTCATCGCTCAGCGGAAGCGGGAGCAGGCAGTCAAGACGCGACAGGCGACTCGGGTTCAGACCCGGATGGCAGAGCTGCGGCGCCGCGAAGGACTCGTCCGGCTCGCGCTCGACGACCTCGCCGAAGCCCTCGACCGTGAGGGCGTCCCCGGCCCGAACGACGACCTCCGCCGCTTCACCGCCTGGGACGCCATGAACACCGGCACCACCGAGGACTTCATCTGGGAGGAGCAGGGCGACGGCGCCGGGATCGATTGGGTCCGTGAGCTGTGGATCCGCCGGTCCGCACGTGCCGCCGCAGAGCTTGCCTGGGTGTGAGGTCCGATCCGATGCCCCCGTCTTCCGAGACGGGGGCATCATCATGTCCAAGGCCAATTCGAGGAGTCAGGAGAAGGCAATGAAGTGCGCATACCTGCACGTCACTCGCGGCGAGAACCCATCGCAGCGCTGGTGCATCCGCCACAGGGCCAGCGGCGTCATCGTGCTGCGCGGCTACCGCTCCCGCGCCAAGGCCGCCGCCGAACGCGATTACATCTGCTCGCTCACCGACTGGTCACGCACGGCCGAGCAGCTCGCCGCCGATCACGCGCTGCGCGCGGTGATGCTCGGCGAGCAGGTGCGCGTGGCTCACGGGCGACCAGCGATCGAATCAGGGCTTGCCATTGCGGCGACAGGCTAGTAAGGTTCTAGCTACACCGAACGAACGGAGCCCCGATGAGCTACCCCGCCAGCACCCCCACCTTCGCAGTCTTCTACACCGTCGCCGACGAGAACCACATCAGCAGCGTCCGCGCCGACACCGCCGACCAGGCCCGCGCACAGTTCGAGACCCACTGGGGGCCGGTCGCCACCGTCGAGCTGATCGTCCCGGTCGTCGACGTCACCGTCACCGCCTGAGCCCCACACCGAGCAGGGCCCGCCCGCACAGGGCGGGCCCTTTCTCATGCGGCGGGCATTTCCTCGTCGGCCTGGTCCAGCTCGGCCGGGTCGTCGCCCGCGTCCGGGTCGTCGGGCATCGGATTCCCGGCCGCGTAACCCCGGCCCCACATCTGCGCCAGCACTCGGTTACGAGGATCCTTGTCGGCGCCACTCCACGGGTTCACTCGACGCTCACCGCCAGCGGCGGTGTCGCGCCCGTCCCGGTACGCGGCGGCCATCCGCCCGACTAGTGTTGCGTCGGGCCGCAAACCTGCGGTGTGGGTGTCACTCATGCCAGGAAGTCTCCCCTGCCTGCCCGGATCGTGCGCGCAGCCCCCGTGTCGCCGAGGAGATCCGCTCGGAACTCCTCCAGCGTGGTGCGCCCGTTTTCGTCCCACCATTCAAGCAGCTCATCCGATGCGTTCGCGCGTGCGACACGCTCCGGCCCCGCAAACAGGGACTTCGGGTCGACACCGCGGGCCTTAGCCTTCCGGTTCAGCATGTAGCCGTTCGTGGCGTCCTCAGCGTCCAGCCACTGCTGGTAGACGTGGTCGCGGAACGCTGCACGGGATAGCTGGTCGAATGACTTGCCCGAGTATCCGCCGTCGCGGAGCATAGCGATAGCCCGGTCTCGGCGCTGCTTTTCGACGGGGACGCCGTACGCCTTTTCGACTGCGGACTCTTCGTCCCAGCCGCCGGACAGGAGGCGGTCGAACTCCTCGGCCTGTGCCTGCTCACGGGCCTCACGCTCGGCTAGCTTCCGTTCCTTCGCGGCAGCCTTGGCTTGGTCGCGCCGGTCGGTTTCGGTGGCCAGCTCGTCGAACCGGTCGAAGTCCTCGGCCTCTAGGGCGTCGTTCATCGCCTGTTCGAGGTCGCGATCTGACATCTTCCGCGGAGCGGGCCCCGCATCCTTGGGGGCCTGTTCCTTGGGGAGTGCGACGAGGTGTAGGTCGTAGCCGCCCCGGTCATTCTTGGTGGCGGAGGCGACGGCGAACTCCATGGCGTCGGGCAGGATCACCTCACGGTCGCCAGGGTTGGCGCCGTCATCCCCGACGAACAGGGCCGGGGTGCCCTTGGGGACGCTGATCTGGATGGTGACGTTGTCACGTCGCCCGCCGTGGGCCAGGCCGAGACTTGCGGAGGTGAACCCCGCATCCTTGACCTTTTTCCCCGCCAGCTCCTCGATCGGGGCGTCCCCGAACGCGGCCAGCGGAACGGTGCGGGTGAGCACCAGATCGTCGGCGGTGGGTTGCATCGCCGAGCGGATCTCCTCGGCCGTAGCCGACTGCTCCGGCGGCAGGGTTTTCTTGGTCCGCAGAGCCTGGTTGAGGTCACGGGCGCTGCCACCTGTGTAGGTGGCGATAGCGTCCCGCTGCTCTTGTGATCGCTCACCTGCACCGGAGCGTAGGTAGTCGGCCTGCTCTTGCGCGGAGCGGAACAGCTTGCGCTTGAACCCGGACGCCGTGCCGCGAACCCTGTCGGCGTCGGCATCGGACATGAGGGTGGTGCGGGACCTGGTGAAACGCCCTTTGGAGTCTCGGGGGTGTTTCGATGGATCCCAGCTTCTACCCACCGAACAGCCCCCAGTCGAGGTCGCCCTGCCGGTCGGTTAGTCCACCGCCTGCGGGGTTGTCTGCCGGGTCGCCCTCGGCGTTCGGATCCTCGGTTTCGGTGGCGGGGTCGAACGCGGGCGGCATCGCCGCCTGCTTCTCGTCGCCGATCTTGGCGACTTCCTCGGTGATGAGGGCGTCGTCCCAATCCGGGTGCAACAGCTTGACGATCGTCTCCGTCGACGCACCCTCAGCGGCACGCCATAGCGACGCGGTCTGTGCGACGGACTGCTGCGACTCGGACACGGCGTCGGGCCAGAGGACGTCGGGGCGCTGTTCGGGGTCGCCTTGCCCGCGGAAGTACTGCCGGTCCACGGCGAGCATCAGGCGGGTGAGGTCGATGAGGGCGGGTCGCCACCTGCGGATCTTCGCTGCGCGGGTGTCTCTCGATCGCTTCTGCCGGGCCCACGACTCGGTGGCCGTGAGTGCCGCGTCGGATTCGAGCCCGAACGTTTGCGGGCTGTAGCCGGCGCCGCTGACGCACTCCTTCAGGAGGGCCAGGGTGGTGGCGGAGTGTTCGGCGTACCGGATCGCGAACTGTGTGGCCTCCAATTGCAGAGGCCCATCAGGCGGGGACGTCAAACCGACGTACAGCTCCCGGTCGAGGTCGGCGGTCGCACCCTTGCCTCGGCCTGCGGATTCGAGCATGTGCTGCGGCACGTGAATCCGGCTGCGGCCGTGGCGGAGATCGCGCATCCAGGACGACCAGGCGTCATCGAGTGCGTCGAGTACCGGTTCGACACCCGACACATCCGCACGCCCCAGATCGCGGGCGGCGGGGTTGTTCCGCCACGTCCGAGTGGGGGCGTTCGCGATCCCAACCACGGTCAGCGTGTCCAGGCCGGTGACGATGCCCTGCCGGCCATCCTGTAGCTGCTGGATACCGTCGGCCAGCATGGCTGTATCGCCGCGCTCGGCGAGCGGAATCACCCGGCCCAGGTTCGAGTGGTCGCCGAGGTAGAGGGCGTGTTCGATCAGCCCGCGGGTGTGGTGCTCTAGATGCCGGTAGACGTCGCTACCCTCGGCCCATTCCCTGACAAAGGTGACCTCCATCAGACGGCCGTACCGGTACGTGGGGAACGCCGCATCGGCATCCACTACACTGAGCAGTGGCTGGGTGGAGTCAACCTCGAAATCCCAGCCCACCCGCAAATACGTGTGCCCCAACGCGGCGCACACCTCGGCCGCTTCGTGGAGCTGGGATTGGGCGTGCTCACCAAGTAGGGTGTCGAGCCGTTCCTGCGTCTGCTCGTGCTCGACGGTGATCTTCGGCGGCGACCCGAACAGCAGATCCGCACTAACGGCGGCAATGTCGGCTGCGACGGGAACGTGGAGCTTGGTGCGCTTCTGCCCGACGTTGGTCTGTTCCCCCCAGAACCAGCGGGCGGCAGTCTGTAGAGCACTGCCCAAGCCGCGACGTTCCCACGAACGCTCCGCCGTCGTCTGAGAACCGCCATACACGCGAGACAGACGTTCCGGGCAGCCACTCCACCAGGCACCCCACGCGGTTACATCCTTGTGCGGGTGCTGGAACGCGGGCGGAGGCCACTCCGAGTTCGGGGCCGGGATCGGCACGCGCGTCTCCCCTCAGGTCGGGACAGCCCCGACACGAGGGGCAGAAAGTCAATACGGAGGGGAGAGGGGAGTGCGGGCGCGGCTAGTCGACGGCGTCGAGGTGGGCGAACGCGAGCAGCGGCCACGCCTGACGCAGCGCGTCATCGTAGGCAAGCTGGCGGCCGTACTCGGCGCTGTAGTTGGCGGGGTCGACCGGGGCCGACTTCCCGACCAGCCAAAAGCCGTTGTCGAGCTGCATCAGGGCGACGTTGAGCACGCCACGCTCGATGTACTCGACGCTGGCGACACGCGCCTTGAGGTCGTCGAGGGTGATGCGGAAGCCCTTGCGTACGGCCTCGGAGGCGGCGTCGATGGCTTCGAGTGCAGACATGGAGGATTCCTATCGTGGAGTAGGGTTGCTATTGCGGCGACATGCGCGTAAGGTTCACCGCATGACGGACACCGCAGTCGCCCGCAAGGTCTTCAAGGTTCTCGGCACCACCGACGAGGTCACCGAGTGCGAGCACTGCGGCCGAGTCGACCTGAAGGGCACGATCCGGCTCGGTGAACTCGACGCGGACGGCAACGTCGAGGGCATCACCTACTTCGGCGCCGTCTGCGGCGCGCGGGCCGCAGGCTGGACCACGAAGGACATTCGCAAGATGGCCAGCAAGGCTGACCGAGAGGCCGCAGAGGCCGAGCGTGAGGCGCATCGGGCCGCAATGGAGGCCGACTATCAGGCGTCGGCACTGCTCCGCTACACCGACCAGTGCCCGCT
>Ga0247821_10001072_pt1 | contig 15147 bp, 17 predicted proteins | sample 13C_Glycerol_Day_FD_192481 | JGI IMG/M metagenome (GOLD analysis project Ga0247821, IMG submission 192481) | Soil microbial communities from agricultural site in Penn Yan, New York, United States - 13C_Glycerol_Day14 | ecosystem: Environmental > Terrestrial > Soil > Agricultural land | place... | reverse complement strand
TCCCCCGGCGCCACCTGGCGTGGAGAGCGATTCGGGCAACAGGGCGTAGGTCGGTGTCATTGCGTGGGTCCTTTGAGCGGGCGGTGGTCGGAGAGGGGCGTCAGCGGCTCGCCGGAGCGGAGTTGGAAGGCTTCGTGGGTTTGCTCGACGGTGGGAGCTGGGAGGCCGGCGAGGTCTGCGAGGGTCCAGGTGAGGCGGACGACGCGGTCGAAGCCTCGGGCGGTGAGACGGCCGGCGGTGTAGTGGTCTTCGAGGAGGCGTTGGCTAGCCTTGTCCAGCGGGTGATCGCGGCGCAGGACGGGGCCGGGGATCTCGCTGTTCAGAGTCCAGGCGGTGTCGCGGTAGCGGTGGAGCTGGCGGTCGCGGGCGGCCTGCACGCGGGCGGCTACGGTCGCGGTCGACTCCGGGGGCTCGCCCTCGGCGGCGGTGCGGGCGGCCGGCAGGATCTGGCGCTGGATATCGAGCCGATCCTTGATCGGGCCACTGATGCGTTGCCGGTAACGCGCGAGGTGCTGCGGCGAACAGCTGCAGATGCCCTCCCTGGTGCCGGAGAGACCGCACGGACACGGGTTGGCGGCCAGGACCAGCATGAAGCGGGCAGGGAACTTGGCGACGGCCACGGCCCGGTGGATCTCGACGAAGCCGGACTCGAGTGGCTGCCGGAGCGTGTCGAGGGTCAGCGGGTGCATCTCAGGCGCTTCGTCGATGAACAGGACGCCGCGGTGCGCGCAGCTGATGGCGCCTGGCCTCAGCATGCCTGAGCCCCCGCCGACCAGGCTTGCAAGGGACGCGGTGTGGTGCGGCGCGATGAACGGCGGACGGAGGACCAACTCGGCATCGTTCGTGAGGAGGCCGGCCAGGGAATGCACGGCGGAGACCTCGAGGGAGTCGTCCGTGCTGAGGTCGGGCATCAGTCCCGCGAGGCGCTCGGCGAGCATCGTCTTGCCGGAGCCCGGTGGGCCGTGCAGGAACAGATGATGGCCGCCGGCGGCCGCGGCCTCGATCGCCCGGCGGCCTTCGCGCTGGCCGATGACGTCGTCGAGGTCGACACCCGGGACCCGGATCAGCGACTCCGAGACCAGGCGCGGCTCGGCGCGGGGCGGGGCCTCGTCGGGGATCTCGGTGCCGCGGAGCAGGGCGAGGACCTGGCGCAGCGAGCGAGCGCCGTACACCTCGATCCCGGGGACCAGGCGGGCCTCGCCGACGTTGAGGTCCGGGACGACGATGCGGTCGAAGCCGGCCCGCGCGGCGGCGAGGGTCATCGCGAGGGCGCCGCGGACCTCGCGGATCCGGCCGTCGAGACCGAGCTCGCCGATGATCGCCGTGCGGCGGAGCACGCCCGGATCGACCGCACCAGCCGCGGTGAGGAGCGACAACGCGATGGCGACGTCGTAGTGGGATCCGGTCTTGGGCAGCGTGGCGGGTGAGAGGCCGATGGTCACCTTGCGGTCCGGGAATCGCTCGCCGCTGTTCACCACGGCGGCGCGGACGCGGTCGCGGGCCTCGGACAGGGACGTGTCGGGGAGACCGATGAGCGTCGTCTTCGGCAGGCCCTGGGCGATGTCGGCCTCGACCTCGACGAGGTGGCCCTCCAGGCCGACCAGGGCGACCGACCAGGTCTGTGCGAGGGTCATCAGCTCGCTCCCCGCACGTGGTCCACGCTGGGTGGCGTGTTGCGGTCGAACAGGACCGAGATGATGTCGATCCGGATCTCGGCCGGTCTGAGCTCATGCGTCTGCAGCCAGCGGCCGGCCAGCTTCCGGAGCGTGGCCAGCTTCCGGTAGGTGATGGACTCCGCCGGAGAGCCGTAGTTCAGCCCGCGCCGGGTCTTCACCTCGCAGACGACGAGGGTGTCGCCTTCACGCGCGACGATGTCGATCTCGCCGAGCTCGCAGCGCCAGTTGCGCTCGAGCACGGCGAAACCGTGCGTGCTGAGATATCTCGCGGCGAGATCTTCGCCGTACCGTCCGACGGTGTTGCTGGTCCGCATCGATGACCACCTCCGGCAGAGAAGATGCCGGGATCAGGCCTCGGAAACGGACCTCACTTTCCGCCTGTGGACAACCGCCGACCGGTCAGCGACCGAAGTCGGAGTCCTTGGGGACTTCCAGGTCGGACTTGGCGAGTTCTTCGATGTTGACGTCGCGGAAGGTGACGACCTTCGCGTTCTTGACGAAGCGGGCGGAACGGTACACGTCCCAGACCCACGCGTCGGCCATCGTCACTTCGAAGTACACGTCGCCGCCCTCGGTGCGGACCTTCAGGTCGACGGCGTTGCACAGGTAGAAGCGCCGTTCGGTCTCCACGACATACTTGAAGATCCCGACGACGTCCTTGTACTCCCGATAGAGCTGCAGCTCCATATCGGTCTCGTACTTCTCGAGGTCGTCAGCACTCATACCTCCACCTCGCTCCGCTCGGCTCCGGCATGAGCGCTGGGAGCGCTGTGTTGATTCGTTCGCTCGCTACGCTCTCTCACAGATCGGCTCTCCACTCCGGTGGGACTGGTCACATTCTGTCCCATAACGGGCTTCAGACTGCGGCGGACATTCTCAAACCGGCGTCGATGTTGCGGGCACGGACCGTATTCGTCCAGTGCGGCCTGGTGTTCAGGGGTGCAGTACCCCTTGTGGATCCCGAACCCGTACTGCGGGTACACCTTGTCCCAGTGCTCCATCACGCGGTCCCGGGTCACCTTCGCGATCACTGACGCGGCAGCGATACAGGCCGCCACGCGGTCGCCCTTCCAGATCGCCAGCCCGGGCACGTCGAGGCCGTCGACACCGAACCCGTCGGTCAGCACGTAGGACGGCCGGACGTCGAGGCGGAACAGCGCCCGCCGGAGCGCCTCCACGTTCGCGACGTGCATCCCGAGGCGGTCGCACTCGGCGGCCTCGATCGACACCACCGACCAGGCCAGAGCCCGCTTGCGGACCTCGTCGTAGCACCGCTCCCGCGCCTTCGCGGTGAGCAGCTTCGAGTCCGCGAGTTCCGGGATCTGGCCGCGCTTGCCCTCGGGCAGGATCACCGCCGCGGCCACCAATGGCCCGGCGCACGGCCCACGACCCGCCTCGTCGACGCCGGCGATCGGGTCCAGCCCGACGCGGCGCAGGGCCCGCTCGTACCCGTACAGCCCGGCGTCCCGCCGGACCGTGCTCCCGCGCGGCAGCGCGCTCATCCAGCCCTCCGAATCACACATCCCACCCTAGGCACCAGAGCCGGCAGCGGCTCACTTAGGCGGCGGTGTGAGAGATATCGAGGGCTTGTCCGGTGCCGGGCCAGCGGCCGGCACCGCCTTGAACGTGTCCGGTACGCCGAGTTTGCCCCAGCGGCTCGACGGCCAGACGATCATGATCGCCCGCCCGGTGACCTTGTCGAGCGGCACGAACGCCGCGTCGCCCTGGTTGCTGCCGTTCGCGTCGAGGTCCTGCAGGTGGACGCGGGAGTCCCCGGAGGCGGAGCGGTGGTCGCCCATCACGAAGATCCGGCCGGCCGGGACGGTGACCTGGAACTCCATCTGGGACGGGGCGTCGCCCGGATACAGATAGCTGGTCTCGTCGAGCGGCTGGCCGTTCACCAGCAGCCGGCCCTTGGAGTCGCAGCAGGCGACCTTGTCGCCGGGCATGCCGATCAGGCGCTTGATCAGGTGGCCGTGGCTGGAGTCCGGCAGCAGACCCACGATCTCGAAGAACCGCCCGACCGAGCCGCGCTTCTGGCCGCTCTCCTCGGCGCCGAGCCAGCCGCCCGGGTCCTCGAACACGACCACGTCACCGCGCTTGACGTCGGTGAGCTTCTCGACCACGACCCGGTCACCGACCAGCAGGGTGTTCTCCATCGACTCGCTCGGGATGATGAACATCTGCCCGACGAACGCCCGCAGGATCGAGGAGACGATCAGGGCACCGACCACGATCAGCACGAACTCGCGGGCAGCGGCCGCGAAGCCCGAGCGATGAGCGGGTTTGGCGTCCGACTTGGTCGGTGTATCGGTCACTTCTTCAGCCCCGGCTTCTTGAAGGTTTCCGGAGGACGCAACATCGTCATCCGGTCAGACGGCCAGATTACGCAACAGGCCCGGCCAACCACGTTCTCGACCGGGACGAAGCCCCCACCGGGGCCGCCCATGTGCGCACGGGAGTCGGCCGACTCGGCCCGGTTGTCGCCCATCACCCACAGATGGCCGGCCGGCACCAGCACGTTGAACGGCATTTCCGACGGCTTGGCGTCCTTCAAAAGGTACTCCCGCTCGTCCAGCGGGATGCCGTTCACGGTGATCTGGCCGTCCTTGTTGCAGCAGATCACCCGGTCGCCGGCGATGCCGATCACCCGCTTCACCAGGTGGCCCTCGCCGCTGCGCGGCAGGATGCCGACGAACTCACCGATCCGGCGCACCGCGCCCGGCTGGGCCTGTTCCTCGTTCAGCCAGTTGGCGGGGTCCTTGAAGACGATGATGTCGCCGCGGTCGACATCACGGTGCAGATAGCTGATCTTCTCGGCGAGGATCCGGTCGTCCTTGGTCAGCGTGTCGTACATCGACTCCGACGGGACGTAGAACGCCTCCGCGACGAACAGCCGCAGCACGACGGTGATGACGAGCGCGAGCACCGTGACGGTGCTCATCTCGACGAGCAGGCTGAGCAGCGGATTCCGCTGCTTCAGCCTGCGGTGACGTCCTTTGCTGCGACGTGCCCTCTTCGAGACCGGGCGAGGGCGAGCGCGAGTCGCAGTGCTCGGCGCCATCGGTGACCGTCGTCGCTACGCGGCGTCAGGAAGCCGGAACTTCGCGCTTCTCCTTGATCTTCGCCGCCTTGCCGCGCAGCTCGCGCAGGTAGTACAGCTTGGCGCGGCGGACGTCGCCGCGGGTGACGACCTCGATCCTCTCGACGATCGGGGTGTGCAGCGGGAAGGTCCGCTCGACGCCGACGCCGAAGCTGACCTTGCGGACCGTGAAGGTCTCCTGCAGGCCACCACCCTGGCGGCGGATCACGACACCCTGGAAGACCTGGACGCGGGACCGGTTGCCCTCGACGACCTTGACGTGCACCTTGACGGTGTCACCGGGGCGGAAGGCGGGGATGTCGTCGCGCTTGCTCGCGTTGTCGAGCTCGTTCAGGACGTTGCTCATCAGGTGTCTCTTTCTCGCGCGTGCCACAGGTCACCCACGAATGTCGGTGGTGATGAAGTCATCAAAAGGCTGCCGGTCGGTGGTCACCCCCTGTGGCAGGAGCACCGAAGGGCAGCAGCAGACAATCTTGCCATACGCCCCACACGGTGACGAAATCCGCGGTCGTCGCATGCGCACTGTGAGCAGCCGGACGTCACTTACGGCGACGCCGCTTGCCGAGCCGCACCAGGTCGACCTTCGGCGTCTGCGCCGCCCGGCTGATCTCCCGGTAGCCCGCCTTCCGGTACAGCTCCAGATTGCGCTCGCTCAGCGCCCCGGTGTTCAGCGTGTACGAGGTGACCTCGGCGGGAGCCAATTGCTCGGCGGCGCGGAGCAGCCGGGCGCCAAGGCCACGCCCCTGCCAGTCCGGAGCCACGATCAGGCGCTCGATCTGCCCCTCGGCGCCGTCGACGAGGAGCTGGACCGAGCCGACGATGCGGGTGCCCGCGACAGCCTTGAGGACGGTCCCCCGCTCAAGACGCGCGGCCGTGGCGGCAGGGTCGTCGGTCAGCGGCGGAATCGTGTAGTCGTCGTACAGCCGCGCCTCGGACAGGAAGGCGGCCAGCTGCAACACGTGGATCTCGCCCGCATCGGCCGCGGTGGCCGGCAGGAGGCGGACCCCGCTGGTGTCAGCCTTGTCCGCGAGCACGTCGCCCCAGGCCGCGAGCAGGTCGGGCCGGCGTTCCGCAGTACGCCGTACCGCTTCCTCGTGGTGCCAGTCGGCGATCAGGCCGTGGTTCCCGGACAGCAACACCTCAGGTACGTCGTACCCGCGCCAGCTCGGCGGCTTCGTGTAGACCGGGTACTCGAGCAGGCCGTCGCCCGAGTGCGACTCTTCCGCGAGCGACTCCGGGTTGCCGATCACGCCGGGCAGCAGGCGCGCCACGGCCTCGACCATGACGAGTACGGCGACCTCGCCGCCGTTCAGGACGTAGTCGCCGATGGAGACCTCGTCGACGCGCATCCGCTCCGCCGCGTACGACGCCACGCGCGCGTCGATGCCCTCGTACCGACCGCACGCGAACGTGAGCCACGGCTCGGCCGCCAGCTCATAAGCGAGCGACTGCGTGAACGGACGCCCGGCCGGGGTCGGCACGATCAGCCGCGGCTGGGCCGGACCGTCTACGGGCGCGACCGCGTCCAGGGCCTGGCCCCACGGCTCCGGCTTCATCACCATGCCCGCTCCCCCGCCGTACGGGGTGTCGTCGACGGTGCGGTGGCGGTCGTGCGTCCACTCGCGCAGGTCGTGCAGGTGGATGTCCAGCAGACCGCCCTTGGCCGCCTTCCCGACCAGAGACACGTCCAGCGCGGCCAGGTACTCGGGGAAGATCGTGACGACGTCCAGCCGCATGTCAGTCCCCCGGCTCGGTCTGGACCACCTCTGCGCCCTCTGGGTCGAGCAGTCCGGGCCGGTCCGCCACGACGACGTACCGCTTGTCGATGTCGATCTCCGGGACCAGCTCCTCGACCATCGGAACCAGCACGAGGTTGCCCGCGGTGCGCCGGATCTCGAGGAGGTCCTGCGACGGCAGGTGCACGACGTCGGTCACCTCGCCGACCTCGGCGCCGTCGGTGGTCCGGACCGCGAGCCCGACCAGGTCGCGGTCGTAGTACTCCTCCGGGTCCTCGGGTCGCTCGTCGTCGGGGACCTCGCACTGCACGAACAGGTTGCGCAACTGCTCGGCGGCGGTCCGGTCCGGCACCTCGGCGAACTTCACCAGCAGCCGTCCGCTGTGCCAGCGGCTCGCGGCCACGGTCAGCCTCCGGGACACCTTGGCGTCCGTCACCAGGACCGCGCCGTCCGCGAACCGGCGGTCCGGCTCGTCGGTCCGCACGTCGATCCCGACCTCGCCCCTGATCCCGTGCGCCCGGCCGATCCGCCCGACAGTCACCAACACGTGCACTACTCCTTTGTACGAAGTGAAGGGCCGCACCCCACAGCGGGGGGCGGCCCTTCGGAGGACTGCTGAGCTCAGCGGCGCGGACGCCGGTTGAACTCGTCGACGAAGTCGATGCGCAGCGAGGACTCGGAGCTGAGGGCGCCGACGACGGTGCGGATCGCGGTGGCGGTGCGGCCGTTGCGGCCGATCACCTTGCCGATGTCGTCGGGGTGGACGTGCACCTCGAGGGTGCGGCCACGCCGCAGGTTCCGGGCCCGGACGCTGACGTCGTCGGGGTTGTCCACGATGCCTCGGACCAGGTGCTCGAGCGCCTCGGTCTCCATCATCGTCAGGCCTCGGTGGTCTCGGCCGCAGCCTCGTCGGCCTTCGGCTCCTCGGCCTTCGCCTCGTCAGCCTTGGGGGCCTCGGCGGCGTCGTCCTTCTTCTCGGCCTTCTTCGCGGTCTTCTTGGCGGTGACCGCCTCGGTCTTCAGCGAGCCGTGGGCCTCGGCCAGCGCCTCGTTGAAGATCTCCTGCTTGTCGCGCTTCGGCTCGGCGACCCGCAGCGGCGCCGGGGCGTCCTGGCCCTTGAACTTCTGCCAGTCGCCGGTGGCCTTGAAGATCGCCTCGACGGCCTCGCTCGGCTGCGCGCCGACGCCCAGCCAGTACTGCGCCCGCTCCGACTCGACGCGGATGAACGAGGGCTCGGTCTTCGGGTTGTAGATCCCGATCTCCTCGATCGCCCGGCCGTCCCGCTTGGTGCGGGCATCCATCACGACGATGCGGTAGTGCGGGGTGCGCTTCTTGCCGATGCGCTTCAAACGGATCTTGACTGCCACTTTCGGGTGGTCTCCCTTGGAATTACAGACTGGGTGAGCAGCACAGCGTCGTGGGGACAACGGAGTGAGACTCGATGGGCCGGCCGGGCCGTGGAGTTAGAGGGCTGCACGAACCAGGACGGACTCAGCAGGCCATTGTGCCAGATTCCGCACCGCTCGGACCAATCGGCCTCACGCGCGCAGGTACGCCAGGTTCGGCAGCTGCTCGACGTACGTGTCGAGCAGGTGCCGGGCCACCGTCACCGAGTCGACCAGCGGATGGTAGGCGAACGCTTTCAGCGCGGCCGAGCGGGACGCCGCGGTCGCCGCTTCGATGGTGGACCGCTCGACCGCCTTCACCGCGCTGATCAGGCCCGCCTGGTGGTCCGTGAGCTGGGACACCGCCACCGGCAGCGCCCCGTTGGCGTCCACGGTGCACGGGATCTCGACCACGGCGTCGTCGTCGAGGTGGTGCAGGACGCCGCGGTTGCGGACGTTCAGGATCAGCGAGGCGCGCTCGTTGTGCGCGATCGCCCGCATCAGCGACAGCGCGACCTGCTCGTACCCGCCGGCCGCCATGTCGCGCTCGTCGCGCTCCCCCGCGTCCGCGACCTCACGGCTCTCCACCATGTACGTCGACTCGCGCTCGGCCCGGGTCTTCTGCCACAGCTCCAGCGCCTGGTCCGGGTGCTTGCCGGTCTCGGCGTAGAACGCGGACTGCTGCTCCAGCAGGAAGGTGCCGCGCGTCTGCCGGACCCCCTGGACGGCGGCCAGCGTCTCGCGCGCGAAGTAGTAATAGTGCAAGTACTCGTTCGGAATCGAGCCGAGCGATCGCAGCCAGTCCGCTCCGAACAGCCGGCCCTCCTCGAAGGAGCTCAGAGCATCGGACGACTGCAGCAGGTCGGGCAGCCGGTCCACGCCGCCGGACCGCAGCCCGCGCAGCCAGCCGAGGTGGTTGAGCCCCGCGTAGTCGTAGAACGCGGTCGACGGGTCCACTCCGAGCGCCAGCGCCGCGCGCCGGCCCAGGCCCGACGGCGAGTCGCAGATACCGATCACCCGATCGCCCAGGAACGGGATCATGGCTTCGGTCACCATGCCGGCGGGGTTGGTGAAGTTGATGGTCCAGGCGTCCGGGGCGACGGCCGCGATCCGCTGGGCGATCTGGACCGCGACCGGGAGCGTGCGCAGGCCGTAGGCGATACCGCCGGCGCCGACCGTCTCCTGGCCGAGGACGCCGAGGTCCAGCGCGACCCGCTCGTCCACAGTCCGGCCTTCGAGGCCGCCGACCCGGATCGCCGAGAAGATGAAGTCGGCGCCACGCAGGGCCTCGTCGAGGTCCGTGGTCGCCGTCACGACGGGCGCGTCGGCGGTGTCTGCTGCCTGCTGGCGGAGGACGGCTGCGATGGCAGACAGCCGGGACGAGTCGGTGTCGTACAGGACCACCGACGTGATGCGGCCGGGGCCGCGGTCGCCCAGGAGGGCGTGGTAGACGAGCGGAACCCGGAAGCCGCCCCCGCCCAGAATCGTCAGCTTCACGCGAGGACCACCTCTACTCCTGCTTCGGTCAGTTGAGCACGGGTCGCCTCGTCGGCGTCGGGCTCGGTCACCACCATGGTCAGCTCCCCCGGCTCACACACCCGGGCGACTCCGTGACCCGGGAACTTCGTGCGGTCGGCGAGCAGGACGACGCGGTCCGCGGCGTTGATCATCGCCCGTTTGACCGGCACCTCGATCATCGTGCTGTCCATCACCCGGCCGTCCGGACGGACGCCGCTGGTGCCCAGGAACAGCCAGTCGACGTGAATCTGCCGCAGGCTCTCCTCGGTCAGGTAGCCGACCAGCGACCGGTAGCTGCGGCGCACGAATCCGCCCAGCACGATCAGCTCGATCTGCTCGTCGTTCTGCAGCTCCTCCAGTACGGCGAGGTTGCTGGTCACCACGGTCAGCGAGCGGCCGTGCAGGTGCTGCGCGACCCGGAGCGCCGTCGTACCGATGTCGAGCAGCACCGACTCGCCGTCCGCGACCAGCTCGGCGGCGCGGCGCGCGATCCGGTCCTTCTCCTCGGCATGCACGGCGTTGACGTCGGCGAACGGCTCGTCGCCGCCGTCGACCGCCAGCGCACCGCCGTACACCCGGGTGAGGCGGCCCTCGGCGTGCAGCTGCTCGAGGTCGCGCCGGATGGTGGCCTCGCTGACGCCGAGCTTCCCGGCCAGCACCTTGACGCCCCCGGCCCCATCGGCCCGGAGCGCACGAACGATCTGATCCTGTCGCTGCTTCGGCAACACAGAGAGACCGTATCACGCAAACTCAATCATTTTTAGTCAAAGTTGTGATCAGGTATTGCGGATCCTGAGCAAGAGTTTCAAGATTCATGAACGAGTTTGATCGAGCCTGACGGAGTGTGGCTAGCCATGCACGAGCTGGACGTACCGGTTCTGGATGTGGTCGTGTCTGGTCTGGTATTCAAGGACTTGGTGCTCGGCCTGCCCACTGCGCCGCGTCCGGGCACCGAGGTCTGGGCCACCGAGTCGCACGAGAGCCCCGGCGGCATCGCGAACTTCGCGGTGGCGCTGGCCCGGCTCGGACTGCGCACCGGTATGGCCGCGGCGTTCGGTGCGGACGCCACGGGCGACCAGGTCTGGGGCTACCTGAGCGCCGAGGGCATCGATCTGTCACTCTCCCGCAGACTCGCCGGCTGGCAGACGCCGCTCACCGTGGCCCTTGCCTATGACAACGACCGGGCACTGGTCACGAGGGGCACGTCACCCCTGCTGTCGGCCGACGAGCTGATCACCACGCCGCCGGCTGCCCGAGCCGTCGCCGCGCACATCGGACCCTGGCCGAACGATTGGCTGGCGAAGGCGAAGGCGGCCGGCAGCGTGGTGTTCGCCGATGTCGGCTGGGACCCGACCGAGCAGTGGGACCCGGCTGTCCTCGACCAGCTCCAGCACTGCGACGTGTTCCTGCCCAACGCCGACGAGGCCATGGCCTACACGCGGACCGACTCGCCGGAGCAGGCCCTGCGCCGGCTGGCCGAGCAGGTTCCGCTGGTGGTCGTGTCCAACGGCGCGGCGGGCGCCATCGCTCTCGACGCGAGCACCGGCGAGCACATCGCCGTACCGGCGTTTCCGGTCCCGGCGGCGGACAGCACCGGGGCGGGTGACGTGTTCGCCGCCGGTTTCATCGCCGCCACGCTCTGGGGACTGCCGCTGGCGCAGCGGGTGCGGTTCGCCGCGCTCACGGCCGCACTCTCCGTCACCCGGCTCGGCGGCGCGGACGCCGCACCGCGCTGGGCCGACCTCGCGGACTGGCAGGCCGCGCATCCCGAAGACCAGAACCTCCAAGCGCTGATCAGCGCACACTCAGGAAGGTAGAACCATGGAGCTCTCACGTCGGACGCTGCTCGGGGGCTTCACGGCCGTGCTCGGCGGCAGCCTCGTCGGCTGTTCGTCCGGGATGAACACCACCGGTACGACGGCCAAGAAGAACACCACCACCGAGCTGACGATGTGGTGCTGGCCGGGAGGCCTCGGCAAGTCGGTGCTGGACGACACGATCGCGCACTTCCCGGACCCGAAGATCAAGTACTCCGAGATCGGCGGCGACTTCAAGCAGAAGCTGGTCACCACGTTCAACGGCGGCACCGGGATCCCGGACATCACTGGCATCAAGGGCGAGGACATCGCGTCGCTGCTGCCGCAGGCCGACCGCTTCGTCGACCTGAAGACCGTCGGCGCGGACTCGGTCCTCGGCGACTACCTGGAGTGGAAGGTCAACCAGGCGACCACCCTCGACGGCAAGGTGATCGGCCTGCCGATCGACGTCGGCCCGACCGCGCTGTACTACCGCGAGGACATCTTCGCCGCGGCCGGCCTGCCGAGCGACCCCGCCCAGGTGGCCGCACAGCTGAAGACCTGGGACGACTTCTTCAACGCCGGCGTCCAACTGAAGGCGAAGAACCCGAAGGCGCTGCTGGTCTGGGACGCGACCGACCTCTACGACATGGTCGTCGGCCAGGGCACCGAGCGGTACATCTCCAAGGACAACAAGTTCATCGGCGACCAGGACCACATCCGGAAGGCCTGGGACACCTCGGTCAAGGCGATGACGCTGAAGATCGACGGCAAGACGCCAAGCGGCAGCCCGGACTGGAACGCCGGCCTCGACCAGGGCACGGTCCCCGCGCACATCGGCGCCGCCTGGGTGGCGCTGGACATCAAGTCCGCGGTGAAGTCCAGCGCCGGCAAGTGGCGGCTGGCGGCGACGCCGAGCGGCCCGGCGAACTTCGGCGGCTCCTTCCTCGCGATCACCAAGAACGCCGCCGATCCGCAGAAGGCGTTCGACGTGATCAAGTACATGCTCAGCCCCGACAACGAGGCCAAGGCGTTCGCCGACGCGCAGATCTTCCCGTCGACGCCGGCGGCCTACGACAAGCCGCAGCTCAAGGCGGCCGACAAGTTCTTCGGCGGCCAGGTCCCGATCGACGTGTTCGGGCCGGCCGCGAAGGCGATCCCGGTCGCGTACCAGAGCCCGTACGACGACTCGGTCGCGGCGCCGTTCCACGACGAGCTCAAGACTGTGCAGACCGGCGCCAAGACCTCGGACGCGGCGTGGTCGGCCGCGGTCTCGAAGGCGAAGGCGATCGCCAAACGACAGGGAGTGCAGTGACTCTACCGATGCCACGCCTCCGGCGCGGCGGGTCATGGGGCTGTAACTCCCGTCCTTCCCTCGTCGCTCCGGTCGCTACGCTCCCTCCGCTCCTCAGTCCAGGACGGGAGGCCCCATGACCGCGACCGTGACCGTGCCCGCCGCCAGGGCGACGACAGCGGCGCCGAAGCGGCGGATCTGGTCGTACTGGCGGTTCTACCTGGCGCTGTCACCGTTCTACGTCCTGTTCGCGGTGTTCGGGCTGTACCCGATGCTGTCCACGATCGTGCTGGCCTTCCAGCGCTGGGACGGCCTGAGCGCCCGCAGGTTCACCGGGCTGGACAACTTCGCGTTCCTGGTCAAGGACCCGACGTTCTGGCAGTCGCTGGAGAACACCGTCGTCCTGTTCCTGATGTCGACGGTCCCGACGCTGGTGCTCGCGCTGCTGCTCGCGGTGATGCTGCAGTCCGCGGTCCGGTTCACGAACGTGTACCGGATCGCGTACTTCATCCCGAACGTGACGTCGCTGGTCGCGATGGCGATCTTCTTCAGCTCGATCTTCAGCACGAACTTCGGTCTGGTGAACGCCGCCCTGCGGTCGCTCGGCATCCCGCAGCAGGACTGGCTCGGGCAGCCGTGGGGCATCAAGATCGCGATCTCCACGATGATCGTGTGGCAGTGGGTCGGGTACAACACGCTGATCTACCTGGCCGGGCTGCAGGCGATCCCGAAGGACCAGTACGAGGCCGCCAAGGTCGACGGGGCCGGGGCGGTCCGGACGTTCTTCGCGATCACGTTGCCGCAGCTGCGTCCCGTTGTGTTGTTCACGGTCGTGATGTCGACGATCGGCGGGCTGCAGACGTTCACCGAGCCGCAGGTGATGGTCGGCAACAGCGGCGGCACCGGGCAGAGCGGCATGACCGTGGTGCTGTTCTTCTACCGCGCCGCGTTCCTGGACAACGACTACGGGTACGCGGCGGCGATCGCGCTCAGCATCTTCGCGCTGGTGCTGTTGTTCACGGCCATCAACTGGCGGATCTTCCGCGGACGGGGTGAGGATCGATGACCCGGTACCGGCTGCGCGGTCTCGCGCTGCACGCGGCGCTCGTTCTGGCGCTGCTGGTGTTCATGTTCCCGTTCGTGTGGACGATCCTGATGGCGTCGAACACGACCGCGGACATCTACCGCTTCCCGCCCAAGCTGACGTTCGGCGGGCATTTCGGGGAGAACGTCCGGCAGGTGCTGGAGAACGTCGCGTTCTTCCAGTCGATGGCGAACACCGTGGTCGTGGCGGTCTCCACCACGCTGCTGGTGCTGTTCTTCGACTCGCTCGCGGCGTTCACGTTCGCCAAGTTCCGGTTCCCGGGGCGGAACGCGCTGTTCGTGATCCTGCTGGCGACGATGCTGCTGCCGGCGCAGCTGGCCGCCGTACCGCAGTTCCAGACGATGGCGCTGCTCGGCTGGGTCGGTTCGCTGAAGGCGCTGATCATTCCCGGCGCGGCGAACGCGTTCGGCATCTTCTGGATGCGGCAGTACTTCCAGAACTCGATCCACAACGAGCTGGTCGAGGCCGCGACACTGGACGGCTGCGGTTTCTTCGGCACGTACTGGCACGTCGCGCTGCCGTCCGCGCGGCCGGCGCTGGCGTTCCTCGGCATCTTCACGTTCGTCGGCTCCTGGAACGACTACATGTGGCCGCTGATCGTGCTGACCAACCCGGACCACGTGACGCTGCAGGTCGCCCTGTCGACGCTGAACCGCTCGCACGGTGTGGACTACAGCATGGTGATGACCGGTGCGCTGATGGCGATGGTTCCGCTGGTGATCGTCTTCGCGATCTTCGCCCGCCAGTTCATCAAGGGTGCGACGGAAGGCGCAGTCCGCGGCTGAGCACGCCGGCGATGATCAGTACGTTGCCGAGCAGTGCGACGACGAAGACGGACGGGGTGTCCGCCTGGGTTGCGGCAGGGATCACGGAGAGGATGCCGATCAGGGCGTACGTCGTCACGGTCGCGCTGAGCCAGTTGCCGGCGTCGGAGCCCCACTTCGACGCCAAGGCGAACCAGCCGAGCGCGACCGCGACGAGTGGCTCCAGCGCAGCCAGCATTGTGACGTGGAAGAAGGACACACCGCTGGAGTCCTGCAACAGCGCGCTGAGCATCAAGAGCGCGCCCCCTGCGATCACCAGGACCGCCGCTACTCGTGGGACGGGCCACAGCGGCAGCCGGTCAGGCCGGTAGTAGAACAGCAGTACGGCGGCCAGCACCACGGCGATCGCGCCGGTCAGCAGCCACGCGGTGGTCTCGTCGGTCCAGATGCCGAAGAGCTCCACGCTCTCGCTGGACGAGATGCCGCCGACAAGGATCAGCACGCCGTCCTCGAGGATCGCGGCGAGACATCCCGCGATGACGCCGAGGACGACAGGCCGCGCGGACCGGGCCGCCAGGCTCGCGAGCAGGATCGCGAACGACGAAACGATGATCGGGTCCCCCGAGCTGCGGTACACGTACCAGCCGGTGTCATCGTCGACCCAGAGCTTGCGCGAGTTGGCCTGCCCGGGCCAGTTCAGGTAGATGAGCAGCCCGGCACCGACCACCAGTACGCCGACGATCCACCACGGAACCTGGTGCGACGGTGAC
>Ga0247821_10001071_pt1 | contig 15149 bp, 10 predicted proteins | sample 13C_Glycerol_Day_FD_192481 | JGI IMG/M metagenome (GOLD analysis project Ga0247821, IMG submission 192481) | Soil microbial communities from agricultural site in Penn Yan, New York, United States - 13C_Glycerol_Day14 | ecosystem: Environmental > Terrestrial > Soil > Agricultural land | place... | reverse complement strand
TACATGATCCGCACACGGCGATCGGGGTCAAGGCCGCTCGCGAATGTCGGCGCAGCCTGGATACACCGATGGTGGTGCTGGGCACTGCGCATCCGGTCAAGTTCCCGGACGCGGTGGAAAAGGCCGGCGTCGGCAAGGCGCTGGAATTGCCAGCACACCTGAGTGACTTGTTCGCCCGGGAAGAGCGTTGCACAGTCTTGGCCAATGACCTGAAGGCGGTACAAGCGTTCGTCAGTCAGCATGGTAATCGCGGCAAGCCACTCTGACCGACTGATAGGCCCACAGAAAGCCCGTCTATGACGGGCTTTTTATGTTTTGGCATCGCGGCCTTCGACTCGCCACGTAAATCTACCTCTTGCGTCTTCAGTTACACCGAAGGTGCTGCGAACTGCCCCTGGATACCTACACAGCCGGACGCCCTCGGGCGACAATTGTGGGCGCCAGTTTTACTGGCGGTGGCATCGACTGGGTGTTAGTCAGTGTGCGGTGTCTGCATCGCTGGCAAGACCAGCTCCCACAAAAGCAGTGCAAGACCTCGCACTGCACTTGATCTTGATCTTGATCTTGATCTTGATCTTGATCTTGTTTTTGATCTTTGTACGCGTAGGTTCATGCGCTGCAGACTGCGACTTCAGGAGGCCGAGTGGAGGTACCTGTAGGGGCAGTGCGCAGCACCTTCGGCGATAGTCGAAGACGCGAGACGTAGACTTGGCGAAGCAAGTCGTAGGCCGCGTGGCCCTGGAAGGTTCCGGAGCGAGGGGACCCGAAGCGCAGCGTAGGGCCGTATGCAGGAGCAAGCGGTTTTGCCTACTTTTTCCAAGAAAAAAGTAGGCCGCCGTAAGGGCGGAATGGGTCGTCAGCGTCGCTGCACCGAATGGCTCAGCCCCCGCCCTAAGCACCAGCACCAGCACCAGCACCAGCACGAGCCCCCAGATCAGGATGCCGTGAAGAACCTATTAACTTCTACACTGGCCTGAGTCAGAAGTAGCAATGGAGAATCGATGCGCAAAGGACCCCGTCAAACAACGGCGTTGCTGTTGGCCTGCCTGCTGTGGATCTGCACGGTAGGCTGGGCGCAGGCAGCACAACTGCCCTTTACCCTGGCACCGCCGTTCATCGACCTGGAACCGATGCCGTTGAGCCATGCCGAACAGCAATGGCTCGGCCCGGCACGCGTACTGCGGGTGGGGATCTCCATTGCTGATTATGAGCCGGTTGATATCACCATCGACCGCAACCGCTACCAGGGCATCAGTGCCGACTACCTGAGCCTGGTTGCCGACCGCCTTGGGCTCAAGACTCAAGTACTGGCATTCGCCAAGCGCGAGGAAGCCATCGAAGCCCTGCACAACGGGCTGATCGACGTGCTGACCAGCGCCAATGGCTTCGAGCGCAGCGTACCGGGCCTGCTTTTTACCGAGGACTACATCCCCGACCGCTCCATGGTAGTGGTACGCGGTGGCGCGGCGTTGCCCGCCGAGTCCCTGGCCGGGAAGAAGATTGTCCTGCTCGACGGCTATGCCGATACCCAGGTAATGCAGCGAGTCTATCCCCAGAGCCAGGTGATACTGGCCCCCAACCTCAGTAGCGCCCTGGAAGCCCTCAACCTGGGGGAAGTCGATGCCTTTATCGGCAACGAGATCATCATTCGCGCCTTCAACGCTCTGCGTCCGTACCTGGGCCTGCAAGTGGTTGGTCCCAGTGCCTTGCCACCCATTGGTTTCGCCTTCGCCATACGGGCCGAAGATCGGCCGTTGCAGGCCTTGTTCAACCGTGCGCTGGCCAGTCTCGATGATGCGGCGCGTCGGGAGATTCTTGGCCGTTGGACCTCCGGGCTAGGCTCGGATGTGGCCCATCACCGCGTCGTACTGACCGCCAAGGAGCGGCAATGGATCGCCAGCCATCCAAAGGTGACGGTGGTCGGCAGCCAGTATCCACCGTACCTGTTTCGCAATCGCCAGGGCGATTGGACAGGCCTCAACAGCGATGTATTGGCCACCATTGCGCAGTTGACCGGGCTGCAGTTTGTCTATGCACCTTCCGGGTCGATCGCCCAAAGTCTGCACCTGCTCAAGACCGGACAGGCAGACATGAGTACCACGTTGAGCGAAACGCCGGAACGTCGGACGTTCCTCAACTTCACCCATTCGTTGGGTGGGCAGAGCTGGGTGTTCATTGTTCGACCCGCGAACCTGGGGCTGGCGTCGCTGGAAGAGCTGGCCGGCGAAACCCTGGCCTTGCCTGCCCAGCATGCGCTGGAGAGCAGTATCCGCCACGAGCACCCTGGCATCCGTTTGCTGCTGGTGGATTCGCTGCAGCAGGCGCGGGAAAAAGTACGCACCGGCGAGGCGTTGGCGACCATTGACAGTGAGATCGGTGCCTACAGCGTGCTCAACAATGAACCGCAACTCAAGGTCGGACGTGGGGTGGAGGGCAAATGGGCGCCGGACAGGTTTTCCGTGCGACGCAACGCCCCGGAACTGGAAAGCATTGTGAACAAGGCGCTGGAAGCCTTCCCGGTTGCTGAGCTACGTGCCGTACGCATGAAGTGGTTGGGCGCGTTGGCTCCACCAGCTCCGGCTTGGCAGCAGATTGCACCCTGGATGTACTGGAGCGCGGCGGGCGCTGTGCTGTTCGGACTGGCTTCACTGCTCTGGAGCAGTCGCTTGCGGGCGCAGATCAACCAGCGGGAAAAGGCCGAAGAGGCGCTCAACGACCAGTTGGCCTTCAAGCGCGCATTGCTCGACGGAATCCCCAATCCAATTTATGTGCGGGATCTGGAGGGACGCCTGATTACCTGTAACAAGAGTTACGAGCAGGTGTTCTCATTGCGCCTGGAGGATGTCAAAGGACGTCGCCTGACCGACATCGAGGTGATCCCCCATGAATTGGCAACGCAACTGCACGCAGACTATTTAAGTCTGCTGCAGGACCCCAAACCGGTGTTTGTTGATCGCTGTATTGAGCATCAGGGCCAGCGCACCGATGCCTACCAATGGACAGTGCCGTTCTACCGCGCCGATGGTCAACTGCAAGGCCTGCTCGGCGGCTGGATCGACATCACTGAACGCAAGCAACTGGAAGTTGATCTGGTCGAGGCGCGCCAGCAGGCGGAGCAGGCCAACCAGGCCAAAAGTGTCTTCCTGGCGACCATGAGCCATGAGATCCGAACGCCTATGGCGGTGATCGTCGGCTTGCTTGAACTGGAGCGCGAAACAGCTCTGGCCAACGGCCAAGTGCCGTCACCAGGATTGGAGACTGCCCACCGATCGGCGGGTGAGCTCATGGCCTTGATCGGTGACAGCCTGGACCTGGCCCGGATTGAAGCCGGTAGCCTGCAGCTGGCACCTCAGGCGATTGCGCTGAAGCCGTTTATGGAAGGCATAGTCAGTCAGTTTCGCAACCAGGCTGTGACGCAAGGCTTGGATCTGCACCTGCACGTTGCCGACGACGTACAAGGCGCGTATTGGTTTGATCCTCTGCGACTGCGTCAGGTGATGGTCAACTTGCTCGGTAATGCCCTCAAGTTTACACACCTGGGCCAGGTCAATGTCCAGGTCAGTCGTACCGGGCAGGACACGCCAGCAGGGGTGGGCTTGCTGTTTTGTGTGCGTGACAGTGGAATTGGCCTCAGTGCGCAGCAGCAAAGCGAACTGTTCACTCCCTTTGTTCAGGCCAGTGCGCGCTTAGCCGGCGAGTACGGGGGCTCTGGTTTAGGTTTGAGCATTTGCCGGCAACTGGTAGAGCTGATGGACGGTACGATTAGCCTGCAAAGTGCGCCGGGTCAGGGCACCGAGGTACGTGTGGAGATTGCCGTTGAGCCGGTTGTCCAAGCCCAGGAACCTTGCGTCGCAGAGGCTGTACCCCGTCAGGACAGCCAGCCACGACGGATTCTGGTGGTGGATGACCTGTCTGCCAATCGCCTGGTGCTCAGCCAGCAACTGGCGTTTCTCGGCCATCAGGTGCTGGCCGTGGAATCGGGCCAGGCGGCACTGGAGGCGATGCAACGCGAACGCTTTGACCTGCTGCTGACCGACTGCAACATGCCGGTCATGAGTGGTTACGCCCTGGCTCGAGCGATCCGCCGGGTGGAAAGCCAACAGCTGCGACCGGCGACCGCCATCGTGGGTTGTACCGCCAATGCCATGAAAGAGGAGCGTGAGCGTTGCCTGGCGGCAGGGATGGACGACCTGCTGGTCAAACCGGTTTCCCTCGCGCGTTTGTCGGCGGTGATAGAGGCGCGGGCGCCGCTGTGCAGTTTTCGCATCCAGACCCTGCAGCAGATGACCCAGGCTAACCCGCAGGTCATGCAGCGTATGCTTGAGGAGTTGCAGAAGAACCTTGGTGAAGAACAGTTGTTGCTTGCTCAAGCCGTATCGGACCAGGCGCTGGACGCTATACGCGCCTCCTTGCATCGGATTGAGGGCGTTGCCTGCCTGATTGACGCCTTGCCCTTGGCCCAGGCGTGCGCTGCCTTGAGCCGCGCCTGCCGTGAACGTGGTGCGGACGCGGTAAGCGCCGCCTGGCCTGCGCTGGAGCAGGTGATGCTGCAGCTCAAGGCGGATATTGAAAGGGAGCTTCAGAAAGTGCCGCATGCACTTTAGGACAAGTCCGATAGGTTGTTCGGATGTACTTGCCTAGAGTGGTACTTGTGCTGTCGCACATGACTGCCACTGCGGGGTAAGGTTCATGCATTCACTCAAGGTTCTGATTCTCGAGGACCATCCCTTTCAACTCATGGCGTTGCATCAAATGCTCAACGCCAACGGTGTATTCGATGTCTTGACTGCCGAATCGGTCGAGTCTGCCTGTCAGACCCTGTCGCGACGCGGTCGGGTCGATATCGCCATTTGCGACTTGCAAATGGACGGCGCTGATGGCCTGGCGTTGATCCGCCATCTGGCTGAAAGCGGGTTAGCCGCAGCGGTTGTCATTCTCAGTGCCGCCGAGCCTTGCGTAATTGAAAGTGTGGGAGCGCTGGCCCGGCAACTGGGGCTGAACGTACTGGGTTGTGTGCCCAAGCCGGCCACGAGCCTGGTCCTGCATGAGTTGTTGCGCCGTTACCTTGATCAGGAAAGCACCAAACTTGCCCCTGTCGAGTTGCCAGTGTGTCCGCAGTTGCTGCACCTGACAGCGCCCGAGCTGGCGCAATGCAAGGACCAGTGGGTGGTGCATTATCAACCTCAGGTCAATTGCGACGGTAAGCTGGTGGGGACTGAAGCATTGGTTCGCTGGCAGCATCCGAGGTTGGGCATGTTGTCACCGGCGCAGTTTCTTCCGCTGATCGAGCGTGCGGGTTTGTTTGATACCTTGACCTGGCATGTGCTGGACCAGGCGTTGGCGTTCAGTGCGCAGTATCAAACGCGCACCGGTGCGGCGTTGCCAGTGGCGGTAAACATCGCCCCGCAACTGTTGCTGCGTGATGATTTTCACGATCAGGTCAAGGCGGCGCTTCAGCGTCATGCTGTGCCTGCCAACGCCTTGACCCTGGAAATGATCGAAACTGCCGGTAGCGCACTGAACGAGGCGCAGCTCGAGGGCCTGCTGCACCTGCGCATTCTCGGTTGCCAGCTGTCCATCGATGATTTCGGCACGGGCGTTTCCAATGTACAGCGCCTGCTGGAACTGCCGTTTAGCGAGTTGAAACTGCCCAGTGAATTTGTTCGCGGTATGGCTCAGGATGGCCGCAAGGCTGCGGTGGTAGCGGGTGCGCTGATCATGGCGCGGCGTATGAACCTCAATGTGGTGGTCGAGGGGGTGGAAACGCTTGACGATCTACTGGCCATCAAGGATTTGGGGCATCCGGTCATGCAAGGCTACTTCATCGCCCGACCCATGCCGGGCGGGCAACTGCTGGAGTGGATCACAATGCGTACAAACGCCAGTATCCAGCAAGTGGCCACGGCGTGAACGTTCGCTCACCTCAGGCCATGCTCCTGCAGGTAGAGATAGAGCGCAGCATCGTTGGCCACCCCCAGCTTGCGCATGGCGCTGACTTTTTGGGTGCTGACCGTTTGTTTACTGCGATTGAGCAGGGCGGCGATCTGACTCACTGTATGTCCGGCGGCCAGCAGACGGGTAACCTCCAGCTCCTTGGGCGAAAGGTTTTCCTGAACGCCCATCATGTCCTCGCGTACGGCGCCCTCCTGAAGCAACAGGCGCTGAACTGAGGTGGCCAGGTAGGTTTTGCCTTGGGCCATGTAACCGATGGCCTGAGGCAGTTCATCAGCCAGGCTGGCCTTGCTCAACAAACCATTGACTCCCAGATTGAGCATCGCCCGGAACAGCCCGGCGTTGCTGAGCATGGTCACCACCAAAATCGGCAAATGCGGATAGTGCCGGCGAATCTGCTCAAGCAATTTCAGGCCGTCGTTCTGCTCCTCGGCCGGCATCATGAAGTCCGTCACCAGCACATCGCACTGTTGAGCGTGCAGGTGGGTCAACAATTCCTTCGGGCTTCCGGCTTGGGCGACGACCTTCACGCCGCTGATCTGATCAAGTACAGCCTGCAAACCGATACGAAAGATCGGATGGTCGTCCGCCAGGATGATGCGCAATGGCTGCAGGGGGGAAGTACTCAAAGCAGGCTCCGTTCGGGCAATGGAGGGATTCAAACTGTCATTTTTGCCGGTCATGCTCGTTGAGCGAGCCGTGAAGCATACCAACAGAACTTTTCCGCATGATTCGCGGTCATTGGTGTATCCCTTGGAAACAGGAAGGTGAGCAATGGACAGAATGGAATGTTTGGGCTCGTTGCTAAGTGAAGCATTGGCGCCGTACCAGGTCACGCTGCAACCACAAGGTTCAGCAAATCTATTCACTCTGTGGGTGGTTGATGAGTCTAGCCAGCCCATCCTGCGTCGTTCAGTGGCACTTGGCGAACTGCAATCGCAATCCTTGCTGGTTGACTTGGTCGATGGCTTGCAGCGTGATTTGCGTGTCGTCGAAGGGCGCCTGCAGCCGTCAATGATCGCTGCCCTGCAGCAGGTACAGCAACAGCGTCGTGGCCAGTCGCTCAGCCTGTAAAGGAACCTTTGCCATGGTAGGCAATCTGAGACTATAGGGACCGTTGATGGGTGTTTTGCTCCGATACCTTTCGACGGTCGCGAGAAGTCCTGCGGGACTTTTGCTTAACCCCGGCGTCTTCCCCAGCGTCCGGGGTTTCTTTTTGCCTGTTGACTGTCAGTCGCCGAAAAACTGCTGACTGTCCTGCAGGTAGCGTTCGCGCAGCTCCGGGTCCAACCACTTGGCATAGAGGTCTGGCAAGGTATCGCGGCGTAGGGTTTTCAGCAGTTGGTCAATGTGACTGATGGCTTCGCGCCCAAGCGGGGTGTCGGCACAACCAACGTGGATGAACTGGTAGCGAGCCACACCCTGGATCGGATAGAACCGGTAGTTGTCTGCCGGCCATCCTTGTTGTTGTATCAGGTAGCGGACCTCCGGCCAGTAGCCAAGCAATAACTGCAGGCGCTCGCGTTGTTGCATCTGCAGCAAGTTGGTCACCGCATCATTGCCAAAGTGACGGCTCAAGGTTTTGGCTGGCAGGGTCTTGAGCAAGGCATCGACCGTAGGGCTATAGCTGCGTTCAGCAACCACGCCGAGTTTCATTGAAGTGCTGTCGAGCAAGGTGCGCAGGTTGACTTCGTCGTTGTTCAAGTAGGGTTTGAGCAGAGGCTGGTCTTGTTGGCGCACCACCACGCCGCTGCTGAGAATGCCCAGACTGGGCTGGGAGAAGTGCACGAATTGAGCACGCTCGGGTGTCCATAGGAGGGTGGGGTCGCAGGTAAAACGCCCCTCCTGGAGCATCTGATTGCCGCGTGCGCGGTTGACCCGCAGGATGCTGTGATCGTATTCGGGCATTTTTTCGATCAGCATCGGTAGCAACTGGTCGACGACTCCCTGGCCTTTGCTTGAACCCTCGAAGATCGTCAGCGGCGGCAGGTCGCGCAGCAGCCAGAACAACCGTTCCTTGGCCACTGCAATACCGGGCATGCTGGCGCCCAGCAGGGTGCAGAGCATCAATGCCAACAGCGTATGGCAGCGCTGTCGCCTGCGTTTGATCATATGCAAGTCTCCACCGTCGGGCCGGTCACCGGGTCAGGCGCAATGCGTTACACCGCGCCTTGCTCACGTAGGCGTGCAATGCCTGGTGCGTCGTAGCCGAGCTCAGCAAGCAGTTGCTCGGTGTGCGCGCCCAGTTCCGGCCCGACCCATTCGCTGGAGCCCGGTGTCTCTGATAGTTTTGGCACGATCCCAGGCATCTTGAACGGCTTGCCGTCGGGAAGCTTGGCGTGCAGGAACATTTCGCGGGCCAGAAACTGCGGATCGCTGAACATATCTTCGGCACTGAAAATACGGCTGGCCGGGACCTGCGCATCGTTGAGCACCTGCATCAGAGCGTCCAGCGTTAGGCTGGCGGCCCAGCGGTCGATGACGCCGTAGAGTTCATCGCGGCGTAAATCGCGGCCGTCGTTACTGGCCAATTGCGGATCGTCGGCCAGGTCCTGGCGGCCGATGGCCTGCATGAAGCGTTTGAAGATCGCATCGCCGTTGGCACCGATCTGCACATGTTTGCCGTCGGCGCTGGTGTGGATCGACGAAGGCGTGATGCCTGGCATGATGTTGCCCGTGCGCTCGCGAATAAAACCGAACACATCAAACTCGGGCACCATGCTTTCCATCATCGCGAAGATCGCTTCGTACAAGGCGACATCCACCACTTGGCCTTCACCGCCATTGACTTCGCGATGACGCAACGCCATCAAGGCGCCGATCACCCCCCACAATGCAGCGATTGAGTCGCCGATAGAAATGCCCGTACGCACCGGGGGGCGGTCTTCGAAACCGGTGATGTAGCGCAGCCCGCCCATGGACTCACCCACCGCACCAAAGCCAGGCTGGTCTTTCATCGGCCCGGTCTGGCCAAAGCCGGACAGGCGCACCATCACCAGCTTGGGGTTCAGGGCGTGCAGCGTGTCCCAGCCCAGGCCGAGCTTTTCCAGTACGCCGGGGCGGAAATTCTCGATCAGGATGTCGGCGTCGGCCAGCAGCTTTTTCAGAATGTCGATGCCTTCGGCATGCTTGAGGTTGAGGGTCAGCGATTGCTTGTTACGGGCCTGGACAAACCACCACAGCGAAGTGCCCTCATACAGCTTGCGCCATTTGCGTAACGGATCACCGCCATCGGGGGACTCGACCTTGATGACCTGGGCACCGAATTCGGCACAGATGCGCGAAGCAAAAGGGCCGGCAATCAGGGTACCGAGTTCGATGACTTTCAGTCCGGCGAGGGGTTTGCTGGGCGTGGGCATGTGGCGTCCGTAGCGGCAGGTCAGAGCCCCGTTTTTATCACAGGCAGACGCGCTCAGATACTGTCGCGGGGCAAGGATTGTACGGATCGGTTAGACTGGGCGACTTTTTCTTTGCGCAAGATGCCCGCCATGGCCCAGCCCTCCACGACCTACAAGTTTGAACTGAACCTCACCGATCTTGATCGCGGTGTGTACGAAAGCGTCAAGCAAACCATTGCCCGCCACCCTTCGGAAACCGAAGAGCGTATGGCCGTGCGGTTGTTGGCCTATGCGCTGTTCTACAACGAACAGCTGGCGTTCGGTCGCGGCTTGTCGGAGGTCGATGAGCCCGCTTTGTGGGAAAAAAGCCTGGATGATCGCGTGTTGCACTGGATTGAAGTCGGTCAACCAGACGCGGAGCGTTTGACCTGGTGCTCGCGTCGCACTGAACGTACCAGCCTGCTGGCCTATGGCAGCCTGCGTGTATGGGAGACCAAGGTCGTTCCAGCGGTCAAGAATCTGAAGAATGTGAATATTGCCGCTGTGCCGCAGGAGGTCCTGGAGACACTGGCCAAAGACATGCCGCGAGCGATCAAGTGGGATGTGATGATCAGCGAAGGTACGATCTTTGTCACTGATGACCGCGGCCAGCATGAAGTCCAGCTGCAATGGCTGCTGGGTGAGCGCGGCTGAGGCCGCCTTGCGCACATTCCCTATTTCCGATTGACGAGAAGCCCACCTCCGCCCATGCGTATCGAACCACGCCCACTACCTTCGACCCTGCCGCTGCTCGGCGACCTGCCGCCGTTGCTGACTCGCCTGTACGCCGCCCGCGGCGTGCAGTCAGCCGAAGAACTGGACAAAAGTCTGGCACGCCTGCTGCCTTTTCAGCAGCTCAAGGGCATTGATGCGGCGGTGGATCTGCTGGTTGAGGCCCTGGCTGAGCGTCAGCGTATTCTGATTGTTGGCGACTTCGATGCCGATGGTGCCACGGCCAGTACGGTGGGCGTGCTGGGCTTGCGCCTGCTGGGCGCAGCCCATGTCGATTATCTGGTGCCTAATCGCTTCGAATATGGCTACGGCCTGACGCCTGAGATTGTCCAGGTCGCGCTGGAGCGTCAACCTCAGCTGTTGATCACCGTCGACAACGGTATTTCCAGTGTCGACGGCGTGGCAGCGGCGAAAGCGGCCGGGCTCAAGGTGCTGGTGACCGATCACCACTTGCCAGGCACTGAATTGCCAGGCGCTGATGCCATCGTCAACCCCAACCAGCCGGGTTGCACCTTTGCCAGTAAGGCGCTGGCCGGGGTTGGGGTGATCTTTTACGTGCTGATGGCGTTGCGCGCGCGCCTGCGTAGCCTCGGGCACTATGAAAACCAGCCTCAACCGAATATCGGTGAATTGCTCGACCTGGTGGCGCTGGGCAGTGTCGCTGACGTGGTGCCGCTGGATGCCAATAACCGTATCCTGGTGCACCAGGGGCTCGAACGCATTCGTGCCGGTCGTGCCCGCCCGGGGCTCAAGGCGATCCTGGAAGTGGCGCGGCGTGACCACGCGCGTATCACCTCCACTGACCTGGGCTTTATTCTCGGGCCACGGCTCAATGCTGCCGGTCGCCTGGATGACATGAGCCTGGGCATCGAGTGCCTGCTCAGCGAGGACCCGAACCTGGCTCTGGAGATGGCCGGGCAGTTGGATGAATTAAACCAGGACCGCAAATCCATCGAGCAAGGCATGCAGCGCGAAGCACTGGCCCAGCTCAAGGACCTGCCACTGGAGTCGATGCCCTTCGGCCTTTGTCTGTTCGAACCAGACTGGCATCAGGGCGTGATTGGCATTCTTGCCTCGCGTCTCAAGGAACGCTACCACAGGCCAACCATTGCCTTCGCCGATGCAGGTGATGGCATGCTCAAGGGCTCAGCCCGTTCGGTACCAGGTTTTCACATTCGTGATGCCTTGGATGCCGTGGCGGCGCGCCAGCCGCAACTGATCAGCAAGTTCGGCGGCCATGCCATGGCCGCCGGACTGTCGTTGCCGGCGGATAACTTCCCGGCATTTGCCCAGGCGTTCGACGAAGAAGTGCGCAGGCAGTTGCAGGAAGATGACCTGACCGGCCGTCTGCTCACGGATGGCACGTTGGCCGTTGAAGAGTTTCACCTGGAGCTGGCGCGCGCACTGCGCCACGCCGGCCCTTGGGGGCAGCACTTCCCCGAGCCGTTGTTCCATGGGGTGTTCCAGCTGGTTGAGCAACGTGTGGTGGGCGAACGGCACCTGAAGGTGGTGCTCAAAAGCGAGTGCGGCGCGGTAAAACTCGATGGCATCGCCTTTAGCGTTGATCGGGAAGTTTGGCCGAACCCGACCGTGCGTTGGGTCGAATTGGCCTACAAGCTTGACGTCAACGAGTTCCGCGGCCAGGAAAGCGTACAGCTGATGATCGCGCATATGGAGCCGCGCTGAACTCAGAGATCAAAGTGGTCTAGGCTCAGAATGATTGGTCGAAGAACCTGCGGGGAAGATTCTGTGGTCGGCCGGTCAACCATCTGGAGCCTTACCACTTGATTTGAGAGGTGCCCCATGAGCCTGCTGCTTGATCCCTATACCCTGCGCCACCTGACCCTGCCCAACCGTATTGCGGTTTCACCCATGTGCCAGTACTCCAGTGTCGATGGCCTGGCCAATGACTGGCACCTGGTTCATCTGGGCAGCCGCGCGGTGGGCGGTGCCGGATTGATTTTTACCGAAGCCACGGCGGTCACTGCCGATGGCCGGATTACTGCCCAGGACCTGGGGCTGTGGGACGATGCGCAGATTGCGCCGTTGCAACGCATCACCCGCTTTATTACCGCGCAGGGCGCCGTGCCAGGCATTCAGTTGGCCCATGCCGGACGCAAAGCCAGTACCTATCGGCCATGGTTAGGCAAGCAGGGTAGCGTCAAGCCGCAAGAGGGCGGCTGGGTGCCGATCGGGCCGTCGAAGATTGCTTTCGACCCGCAGCACACCGCACCTGTGGAGATGAGCAAAGCGCAGATTGACGAGGTGATCCAGGCCTTTGTCGACGCGGCGCAGCGTGCGTTGAAAGCCGGTTTCAAAGTGGTTGAGGTGCATGCGGCTCATGGCTATTTGTTGCATCAGTTCCTTTCGCCCTTGAGCAATCAACGCCGTGATGAATACGGCAGCAGCTTCGAAAATCGCGTTCGTTTGACCTTGCAGGTAACTGAGGCGGTGCGAGAAGTCTGGCCGGAAGAGTTGCCGGTGTTTGTCCGGCTCTCGGCCACCGATTGGGTCGAGGATGGCTGGAACCCGGATGAAACCGTCGAGCTGGCCAAGCGTTTGAGGAAGCTGGGGGTGGATTTGATTGATGTCTCCTCCGGGGGAACATCAGTAAATGCCGAGATCCCTACGGGGCCTGGGTATCAGACGCAATTTGCCGCGAAGGTGCGTGAGGAGTCGGGGATTGCTACCGGTACGGTGGGGATGATTACCGATCCGATGCAGGCTGAAACCATATTGCGTACCGCGCAGGCCGATATCATCTTTCTGGCCCGCGAGCTGTTGCGCGATCCCTATTGGCCTTTGCATGCAGATGATGATCTTGGGGGGAACAGGGCGACCTGGCCGGCGCAATATCAACGTGCGACCAGTCGCGCTAATCCAATTCATGAGTCGGATTTACGCGATTGATTGGGCCTTGATGCTCAACAATGTGGGAAAACCATCTTTGCTTTGTTTGTGGGAGCTGGCCTTGCCAGCGATGCAGGCGCCGCGCAGCAACTGACACCGCGCCAATCCTATCGCCAGCAAGGCTGGCTCCCACAGCAATAGCCGACAACCTGTCGCTTTTATGCCAGCTCACCCACCGCCCGCCAGGCCTCATCAATGGCCGCATGCGCATAAGCACTCCAGGCCGCATCGGAATTGGCGATGCTGACGTTGCCGACCGGCTTGCGCGCGAGTTCCATCCACTGTTCCGTCTGTTCGGCGTCGTCATAAAGGGTGTTGGTGAAGCAAGCGTATCCGTGTGGCCAGCGGTTGACGGTAATCGCCAGGATGTCCTGGGTGTGATCAAAACCACCGGGGCCAAGCATTCGCTGCAACTGTTCGCGCAGTTGGCTTTCCAGTACATCAAACGGCGTGCCATACAAGCGTCCACGCCCGGCGCGAGCCTGGTCCCGGCTGTTCATCCCGCTGTCGGGGCTGGTCGGCACGTAGACCATGTGCAGGCCAATGGGCTGTGCCGGGTCGCGTGGATGCTCGTAGCCGCCGAGACTGACCGGGTAGTCCAGTTTGATCCGACTGTAGGGTTGGGTGGCGGCATAGATTTCATGCACCCCAAGCGTTTGAAACGCTTGCCAGTTGCGCACGATGACTTTGCTGTAAACCAGCGGGAACTTCACATTCTGGCTCAGAGCATGGGCCTGCTCAGTGGACAGGTCGCGCAGCAAGTAAGGGATCATCATGTTGTAGCAGGCAAGGATGCAGTGCTTGCCGCGCACCTGGACCAGTTGCCCGTCGCGGCTGTAGCCGACGTTTACCGCGCCCTCAATATTGCGCACGCTGACCGCGGTACTGTTCAGGCGCAGGCGAACCAGTTGCTCGGCGCGGTCGAGTTGGCTGTAGTCGAAATTGGCCAGGACGATGTCTTCCATGTCCTTGCCCGGTGCTACAGGTGGAATCAGGCTGCGCACCAGCAAGCGCGCCAACGAAGCATTGCCGTCAGGGAAATGGTAGATGTAGGGCTCTTGCATTTCGGCCTGGGCTTCTTCGCTAATAGGCTCCAGGTTCATCGCGGCAAAACCAGGGAAGCCTACGCTGTAGGCGTCAGCAGCAGCCACGGTATCGATGCTCAGGGCCATAAAATCGTTGGTGCGCCCTTGAAAATACTTCACCGCCGTTGCTGACAGGCCGACATCCTTGAGCAGAAAGTCCTGGTAGCTGGTGCGCTCCAAGTAGGTGGTTTTGTCCTCCAGGGACTTGCCTGCCAGGTAATCCCGAGGCGTCTGGTGCAGGTCGATCAAGGCCTTGCGGTCGCTTTCTGGCAAGGGGAAATCGTTGATGAAGTCACTGATCGAGCGGGCGTTGAGCTGTGTCGGGGCAATGTCGTCGGCGACCATCGGCGTCGGATCGCCGCTGACCAATTTATCTTCGCCGAAGTGCTCTTTGTCGAAAAACACCCCGCGTGACAAGCCCAGGTCGGGATAGAAGCTGCGATCGAACGCGGTTTCGAAGCGTTTGATATCGACGCCGAGCTTGTTCAGCAACGCGTTGACCTCGGTGCTGTACAGGTGGTTGGGGGACTGAAAGGCTTCGCTGCCACCGTAGCCGATAATCATCCGGCCACCGGCGCTGAATTCGTTGCGTTTGGCATGCCCGCCAAAGTCGTCGTGGTTTTCCAGAATGAGGATTTTTGCTGTTGGGTGTTTTTCCCGATAGAAAAAGGCCGCCGAGAGCCCGCTGATACCACCGCCGACCACCACCAGGTCGTAGGTTTCGCTGATCGGCAGGGCGTCAGTGGTGAAGCGCTTTTTCTCCCAGCCCATTTGGTGCGCCACTTCGAAGGCGCCGACATGGCTGCCACGTAGTCCAGTCAAGGACGGTGGGTAGTAGCGCTCATTCTGGGCAGCTTGCAGCAATTGCAGGGGCGTCAGGCCCGCGGCAATGCCGATAGCGACGCCATTGATGAAGTCGCGTCGGGTGATTTCCATGGGTTTCCTTACCTTAGTGCTTGAACATCACGTGCCGAATGCAGGTGTAGTCTTCCAGTCCGTACATGGACATATCCTTGCCATAGCCGGAAAGTTTCTGACCACCATGGGGCATTTCGCTGACCAGCATAAAGTGCGTGTTGACCCAGGTACAGCC